>CEUS01284405.1_pt1 | contig 12783 bp, 14 predicted proteins | sample 427031 | NCBI WGS metagenome assembly CEUS01 (sample SAMEA2622837, study PRJEB7988) | marine metagenome | biome: marine biome (ENVO:00000447); feature: marine epipelagic mixed layer (ENVO:xxxxxxxxx); material: "saline water (ENVO:00002010), including plankton (ENVO:xxxxxxxx)" | depth 140 m | reverse complement strand
GGCGTGCAGACGGAGCGGGGACCGCTTGTTAGCGTAAGCGAAGATGCCGGCGAGACCTGGTGCCCTGTTGTACGTGAATTGAAGGCGCTGACTGAGTGGGCCCTGGGTGCGCCGGACAGCAATCTGCACAGGGAGGAGCTGGGTCGACTGGTGGGGGTGATGGCGGCCTTCCCGATACGTGAGATTTGCGTACATCCTGGTGACACAGACGTATGGTTTGGCTTGATGGATACACAGGTTGCCGTGACGACCGATGCAGGCGAGACCTGGAAAGTGAGCGAGGACGGTCTGGATATTCCTCAGGTCCATGCCATCTGGACACCAAGACACGCCGCTCTGGGAGTTGCAGGGACTCCGGCGGGTATGTACGTGAGTGGTGACAAGGGGGGGAGCTGGACGGATACTTCACTGATTCTACAGGAGGAAGGTGCGGTACGTGCAGAAATAGGCGGGATCGGGTATCTTACTGCCTACTGGATGGGACGACATCACGGGTTTATCGGTGAGGAAGAGGCAAACAGAGAGTGGTGGACAGCCTAGGTTCGCAAAGGAGGAAAAGTTGCGGGAAGCTATAACAGCTGTTCTTGTACCTTCCGTGGTTCTGGGACGTGGATCCAGGGAAACGGCAAAGAAGGTAAAGCCCATCACAGACCAGACACTGGTGATCGATGTCAGAACGGACCGAGAGTTCAAGTCTGGTCCATTCAGGGTGCGATCAATATAACGCACGATGAGATCGGAAAGCGAATAGGGGCTGTTGCAGATGACAAGGGCAAGGACATTGTGCTATACCTGTTGAAGCGGCAAGCGCTCGGGAATTGCCCTGAAGACACTTAGGGAAATCGGCTATAGTGAAGTGGAAAACGCGGATGGATTTAAAGAATTTAAGAGGTGGCTAAGTGAACGAATCTATGTAAGTTGACACATATTATTTATGTGGTATAGTACAGCTATATATACACATAGGAGGCTGCTTATGCGAACAATTCAGATGACACTGGATGATGAGCTTGTTGAAGGTGTCGACAAGATCGTCCTTGAATTACAGACTAAAAGATCGGCATTCACCCGGGAAGCACTCAGGGAGGCAGTTAGGAACTACCAGGTTCGACAGCTCGAACTCAGACATCAGTAAGGATATGCGGCAAAGCCAGTTGGCAAGAAAGAATTCAGTGTTTGGGAATCCGAGCAGGAATGGGGGGATGAATGAAGCGTGGAGAAGTCCGGTGCTCATTCTGACCAGGGATTCTATCCTCAACTATTTAGGGGAAGTAACCATCGCTCCAATTACATCCAGTGTTAGGGACATCCCAAGCGAAGTACCTCTATCGCAGAATGACGGCATGCCTAGAATTTGCGCGGTCAACCTTGATCATATCCAAACAGTCCCCAAAGCCAAATTAGAATCAATGTTGACCATGCTCTCGAGAAACAAACTTGAAGAGGTCAGTGAGGCCATTAGGTTTGCGCTGAATCTGGAATAGACACGTCACCAGATTCTTGGAAGGAAGCTTATGACAGCAGAATCGAAGATTTTTCCAACCCACAGAAACGACAAATCAGTGGAGGAGCTGAAAGAAGGATTTGAGTCATTCGACCGTAGGTTTGACGTTCTGTTGTCCGAGAATCCAGCACTGCTTCACCACTGGAGAGGGGCTGAATGGGCCGAGGGCCCAGTTTATCTGCCGCGACAGAAGGTCGTGTTGTTTTCTGACATTCCAAATGATCGCATGCTGCAGTTTGATCCCGCTACAGGTGACACAACGGTTTTTCGCGAACCGGCGAACTTTACGAATGGACATTACGTTGATCTGGAGGGTCGGCTGGTAAGTGCCCAGCATCTGACTCATGGGATTACCAGGACCGAGCATGATGGTACCTTGCGGATGCTTGTGGACCGGTATGAGGGTAAGAGACTCAATTCTCCTAACGATCTGGTGGTGAAATCCGACGGCACGATCTGGTTCACGGATCCCCCTTACGGTATTCTGTCTGATCGTGAGGGGGCGAGGCGAGAATCAGAGCTGGGTGGGAATTTTGTGTTTCGGTTCGATCCGGGTTCCGGCGATCTGGCGATAGTAGTGGACAGTATGGATCGGCCAAATGGGATCGCCTTTTCCCCGGATGAGTCCGTCCTCTACGTAGCGGACACGGGTGAGCCGAAAAATGTCCTGGCGTTCGACGTGTTATCAGATGGTTGCTCGGTAAGCAACTCAAGAGAGTTCATAGTGGTGAGACCTGGCGCTTCGGATGGATTCAGGTGCGATGTGGAAGGGAATATCTGGACGAGTACAGGAGACGGCATCCATTGCTACACGCCTGATGGAGAGCTGATTGGCAAGATCCTCGTCCCTGAGCAGGCAGTGGCGAACTGCTGCTTTGGAGGAGAGGAGTTCAAGACGCTTTACATTGCTGGAGATACCTCGTTGTATTCGGTTAAGCTCGCAGTGGTGGGCGCAAGGCCAGTAGCTTAAGGACGAGAAATCTGAACCACAAATGATCTTCATGGAGGAGAGACGATGCATGAGCAAGTAAAAGGACCCGATTGGGTGCTTGTGAACGAAAAGGCTGATTGGGAAGCGAGGGATTCCCAGGGCATGATGGTGTTTGAGGACCATATGTGGATTTATGGAGGATGGTTCACTCCCCAGACCCCGAATCCGCGTGATGTCTGGAAGTCGAACGACGGCATCAACTGGACCTGTACGACTGAGGAAGCGCTGTGGGTGCACGGAGATTTTCCGGCCACCATGCCGCTCAACGGAAAGATGTGGTTGATGGGTGGAAGGAAGCTGCCGGGAAAGGAGAATTCGAACAAGGTCTGGTCTTCTCCCGATGGTACGGAGTGGACGCTGGAGACGGACGACCCGGGTTGGTGTCCGCGAGTATCGCCATCCTTCGTGGTGTTTCAGGACCGGATGTGGCTTATGGCCGGCACGGAGAATTTCTACCAGGATGATGAGACGACCATGAAGAATGACGTATGGTCGACAGCAGATGGTGTGAACTGGCGAATGGAGACGGACAACGCAGATTGGTCTAAAAGGACACACGCTCAGGCTTGCGTGTTCAAGGATAAGATGTGGATAATGGGCGGTGGGGCATGGCAGCCGGAGACGATTCCCCTGAACGATGTCTGGTGCTCGGGGGACGGAGTGAGCTGGGAACAGGTCACTGCTGCGGCGCCCTGGACCAAGCGGATGTGGTTCCAGCTCGAGGTGTACCGAGATCGGATGTGGCTGCTGGGAGGGTGGAACCGCGATGACGGTGACTTTGGGGACGTATGGTTCACCGAAGATGGGGAGAACTGGACAGAGATGACCCACGACGTGATCTGGAAAAACAGGCATGCTCCTTCCTCGTATGTGTTCGATGACAGGATCTGGTTGTGTGGTGGTCACGCAAGACCACTAACCAGCGAAGTGTGGAGTCTGGAAATTCCTGAGGCTTTCTTCGAAGGCTGACCGTGTTAGGCAGAGAGTTTCTGTGATGGTGTGCGAGGAGGAGCAATGGGACTGAAGGCTGGAGCTGCCAGGGTAGACGTAACGCCGGTCTCTCCCTGCAATCTGGCAGGCTATGGCGGAAGAGACCATACGCACGAAGGCGTGCACGATCCGATCTTTGTCAGAGCTCTTTATGTGAGGGGAGAGCAAGGGGAAGGTCTAATTCTGTCCGGGGACATTCTGTGGTATCACGAGGCATTTCTTCCACGGTTGTTGAGTGAACTGGAGAATCAGCTGGGTATACCGGAGGATTGTGTTTTCTCTTTTGGCACGCATACACATTCCGCTCCGGCCGTCAGCAGAGAGACGGCCAACCGTCAATGGGTATCTACATTGGAGGCATCCGTTCTGGCCGCTGCCGCACTGGCCAGAATGAGGGCAGAGGACGCTGTATTGTCCGAGGGTAGAGGCTCCTGTGGTATCGGGATAAACCGAAGGCAACAGGTTGAAAATGGTTCGATCATCCTTGGGAAGAATCCTGATGGACCGATCGATCGTGAGCTGATCTTGCTATGTGTTAACACATCTGAGGGAAAACCGATTGCGAGACTGTGCAACTTCGCGTGTCACGGTGTGGTGTTGAGTGGTCGCAACTACTTAATTTCCGGGGACTGGCCCGGACACGCCGCAACGGTCCTGGAGGAGAAACTGGATTGTCCGTTCCTGTTTTTCAACGGTGGTGCAGCGAATGTGAACCCGGTGATCGGGCCACAAGAGTCGTTCGAGCCCGTAGCCGAGCACGCAACCGAATTCGTCTCCTCGGTGGACGCAGCTGGGGGTAAGGCAAAAGATGTCGTTGGGGAGCCTGTGGTTGCAGGAACGGTCAGAAAGCTGGAGTTGCCCCGGAAAGCGCAGGATGTGCAGGGTGGTATGGGGAAGACCCGGTCGATTGCGATTCAGGGTCTGCGTGTTGGACCTCTCAGAATGGTGGGTTTTCCTGGTGAGGTGTTCAGTGAGACGACAATGGCAGTGAAGCACTCCTCCCCGCACGATCTTACAATGGTGGGTTCCTACGCCTGTGGGGGATCTGGGGGTTATGTCCCGGTAGACGAGGCTTACGATACTGGTGGCTACGAGGTAAAGGTGTCGCCATATTCAGAAGGTGCAGAAGGGATCCTGCGCCAGGGATTTCTGGATGTTCTTTCAGAACTTTCTTGATTGGGAATAGATGATGACCAAGACTGAAGTAATGACACCGCTTAAAGAGAATAAGAACTGGGTGAAGGCCGCCCTTGAGGCCCTCAAGAAAGGCGCCAAGTAAATCCGGGGGTACAGATGCTTCCTTCCCAAACGACTTTTAGCGACGTGTGCGGCACGGTGGACGAGTTCAAACGGCGGCTTCATGAGGATGACGAGTCTGTGGCTTCGAATCCCATTGATACTCTCAACCCATTGTTGTCTGATGCGGAATTCATGATTGGGCGGATGCAGGAGAGGGTAGATGCATACCAGGCATTCAAGGACTCTCTCCGGGAAATCCTCTCTCAGCTGGATGACATAGATGAAGTGGAATCTGGGATGGGAGTAGAGGCGATTGGAGTTCTACGCGATTCTGCCACTTCAGGTGAATCCATTGCCAGGCTGGATGTTGAGAAGATGTGTGAGTTGGCGGAACAGGTCCGCACTGTCGCTGGTGCGCAGGAGCATTATTTACGTTTGCACAAGGACCTTGCGTTGAGGGCCAACCAGGCGTTCGTCGACTTGAAAGGCAGCCGCCCCTGGGTGACAACCGAAAAGGGTCAGTCATCGCTGGTTGAATCTGTAAGGAGTCAATACCAGGCCTGGTTGCCACCCGAGCCTTACAGGGATCGGCTGTTGAACTGGCTTTCGAGGTCAAGGGCGCACTTACCGAAGGAAACAGGTCCTGGGGGTGAACCGTATGTGCAGTTCGAGGATGGAGGGTGTATCCTCATGAGTCAGGTGAGATGGAACGAGGAGATCGGCAATTTCCAACCGGCCTCAATGAACCCGAAAGCAGTTAAAGGAGATTAATCTAACCAGCCAGAATGAGACGGAACGCAACGGTGTGGATCCTATCTTCCTCCGAGGATATACACGGCAGTCGCAACAGATTCACAGAGCTGAAGACTCGATAAAGCGAATACCCCATAGGAATCGCAGAAACAAAACTCAAATTGTTGATCGGAAGCTGCGGTAATTTGCTCGGGTCGATGTGGGGATTGGGTGAGCGAACTCAAGTGACCCGGGTGATTGCTTCCGGCAGGATAATTGAGGGGTTATATAAGATTTGCTGTGTTGCAGATCAGAACACAAAATGGCTTGTAAGGGTGGGTGAGGCGATACGACTCGGGCGAAAGATTGGACCCCGGCTAGAACAGGTCAGTGTCGCATGTTCAGGATCGGAAGATGCCAGGCGATTAATGAAGGAAGTGCGTCATGCAGCATTAGAAATCCTCCCTCCACTGAGTTGGGACAGGGACTGGGTTCGAGACCCCTCTGCTGCAGTGTCGGAGTCGCTGAAAAGTCATTCGCCCTGATTTTTTATTCGCACTTAACGTATCGTCTGCTACTTGGAAATCGCACGGGATAACCCCGACTTGACAATCCCCCCAGGCCAGTCCATCTATTCTGGTGGATCGAACGTAGACACGCACCTATTCGTGTTGACGAAGTTTCGCAAGTAATTCATATTGTCCTTGCGACTGGCTGAAGAAAGACATTGGTTTACGATTTTCGCTGGGCCGCATCTGTTCGGGTGCGGCTTTTCATTTGAAGCTGACGTCTGATCTTCGAGTTAGGATACTACAGACATGCCGACCCGTCGAACACTTCCTGGGACCAGGCGATTGACCCTGGAAGGCGATCTGGCAGCTTTGATGGTTGAGGGTATCGATCAGTATTTGACCCGGGAGACTCAGAATACCCGGAAAAGACGTGGCCAGGCAGCTGACCCTGGTACATCCTCCGAGCTTCGAGCGAGACTGTCGGAGATTCTGGGTTTGATGGATACACGTCAGAGTGGGTCGATTCAAGCCGTTTCCCCTGTTGACGGACCCGCCGAAGTGGCGAGAGGATCTGGTTCCCGAGGATATGAAGTACGTTGGCCTGTTCTGAAGGGCGTCGATGGCGAAGGTCTTCTCATAAGACCTGAAGACTTGACAAGGGCAAACGTCATCCTTTTGCCCGACTGCGATTTGACGCCAGAGCAATCCGCCGGGCTCAGGGATGGATCAGCCTGCCCATATCTTGCGGATCGATTGGTTCAGTCTGGTTGTCAGGTGCTTATCCCGGTTCTAATGGACAGGAGGTGCACGTATTCGGGTAACCCTGATATCGCCATGACCAATCAACCCCATCGGGAGTACATCTATAGAGCGGCTTATGAATTGGGAAGGCATGTCATTGGTTACGAGATACAGAAGGTTCTGGCCGCGGTCGATTCATTCGAGGAAAATGGATTGCCGATTGGGGTCTTTGGGCACGGTGAAGGAGGGTTGATCGCTTTCTATTCCGCGGCGATCGACCCACGGATAGGCTCGGTTGGAGTCTCCGGTTTCTTCATGCAGCGGGAGGATCTGTGGGCCCAGCCCATATATCGGAATGTGTTTGGACTGCTTAACGATTTCGGTGATGCTGAAGTCGCATCTCTGGTCAGTCCGAGGAAGCTCGTGATCGAAATTGCGGGTCATCCCGAGGTGCAAGAGCCTCCAAAGGTAGAAGGCGTGAGTCAGTCTGGCGCTCCTGGACGTCTCATGACCTCGGATCCGGAGGAGGTGGAGATTGAGTTCGACCGGGCTAGGAGTCTGAGTTCCGATCCTGAGTCCCTGGTGCTGACGCGGAGCCGGAGTGGGAACCCGGGGGAGGCTGAAACGCTGGAGGCTTTCTCGGCAGGATTGGGTGTGGCTCCGACACATACTGACCGCGACGACGTCCCGAGATATGTCCGCGAGGGTGTTTGCCCGCAGTTAAGGTTCAAACGGCAGTTCGATCAGCTGGTTGAACACACGCAGGTCTCGCTAGGGGAGGCGGCTACCCGTCGTGCGGAGTACTGGAGGGAAGCCAGAGATGAGGAAACCACGGTTTGCAGCAAGCACGCGGAACTCTACCGTGCACGACTCTTGGAAGATGTGATTGGCGCGCTACCCCCGGTGGAGATGCGGCCGAATCCCCATTCACGACTCTTCTATGAGGATCCCAAGCTAAATGCCTATGAGGTGACGCTCGATGTCTATCCAGATGTGTTCGCGTATGGGATTCTACTGATTCCCAAACGGATTCGGAAGGGCGACCGGCGACCGGTAGTGGTCTGCCAGCACGGTCTGGAGGGTAGACCCCAGGACGTGGTAGGACCTGACGGTCCTCGGCATCCCTATGGGAATTTCGCATACAATCTGGCCAGAGAGGGATTCGTAACATACGCTCCCCAGAATCCGTACATTGGGCAAGATGCATTCCGTGTGCTTCAACGAAAGGCGAATCCACTCAAGCTTTCGCTTTTTTCTTTCATCGTGAGACAGCACGAACAAACGCTGGCATGGCTTTCCACATTACCATTTGTGGATCCGGAGCGAATAGCCTTCTATGGATTGAGTTATGGTGGCAAAACCGCGATGAGAGTGCCTGCTCTGATTAAGCAATACTGTCTTTCCATTTGTTCAGCGGACTACAACGAATGGATTCGGAAGAACGTGACCGTTAACCACCGGTGCACCTACATGTTCTCCGGCGAGTACGAGATGCCGGAGTTCAACCTTGGAAACACATTCAACTACGCAGAGATGAGCTGGCTCATTTGTCCACGACCCTTCATGGTTGAGCGGGGACACCATGACGGATGTGCCCCTGATGAATGGGTTGGCTACGAGTACGCAAAGACATATCGACATTATGCACTTCAGGATCTTGGGGATCTCACTGAGATCGAGTATTTCGACGGTCCCCACACAATCAATGGTGAAGGTACGTTTTCCTTTTTGAGGAAACACCTGAGAAGGGGCGCTGGGTAAGATGAATGAATCTTTTTTGGCGAAGTTACCGGCAACGCCGGCAGCTATGTATTGTTCGTTCCTGAACTCACCTTGTGCGCAAGGAGAACAGGACCCTTGGGAATCTTCCTGAAAAGTGGAAGGATGCAACCTTAGCGGAAATTGCTGGCGATCTGGGTGTGGCTGCCTGGTGTGTAGCTCGACCGTGGCGAATCGATACGCCCGGTGTCGAGGTCACGGAGATTGTTTGAGGAAGGGCAAATCCAATCTGGCCGCCGAACTGGATTGGGCAAGTGCACGTACCTATATACTCGAACCATCCGTACTTGAGGAAACGACATCAGCAGTTGGTGACCGTGGAGATTCCGACCCGACCGTTTGCGGATCTGCTTTTCGATTTCCTGGGTCTCACCGAGGGCCCGTTTCTTCTCGCGGAGGATCACGAGGAGATAGGAGAAATTCTCAGGATTCTTGAGTCCAAGCAGCAGCGGATGTGAAAAAGGCGCTTTCTTCCGTGTTCGAGATGTTTCCGGATGCTTGTTGGTCAGAGGACACGCACTTTGTCAGTGGTGATCAGGGTGTGCCCGAGTGGACGTTCTCCGGCACGGATGCGGAAGATGGTGAGGTGGTCGAAGAGCGAGGGTGCGATGTGTTCACGTTCAAGGACGGGAAGATAGTGGTCAAGGATACTTTCTTGAAGTGAGGAAAGGGCCAGGGTAGCATATATGAAGATCACCGAACTGAAAGTGACAGTTGTAAAGCAGGAATTGCGGAAACCATTTTGGAATTCCATCATTACAACCCGTTCAAAGGGGCAGTCCCGATTGTCGATATGCACCGACGATGGCATTGAGGGTACAACGCTCTGTTCGGGCGGGGTGTGCAGGAATCTTGGAACCCTCCGGGAGAAACTTATAGGAGAGGATCCGATGCGTATCGCTCATCTGTGGCAAAAGCTGTATATGGGTGGAACACGGAAGCCCGTAGCGAAAGGTGAATTCATCCCGGTGATCAGTGCGGCTGACAACGCGTTGTGGGACTTGAAAGGAAAGGTATTGGGTCAGCCGGTATGGAAACTGCTTGGGGGCGTACAAGACAGACTGTGGGCTTATGCGGCCGGTGGATACTATGAGGAAGGCAAAGGCATACGGGAATTGTGTGAAGAAATGGAGACCTACGTAAGCCAGGGATTCACGGCGGTTAAGATGAAGGTGGGCTGGCCTGGCGCCGGGCTGAGAAAAGATGCCGAGCGTGTCCGTGCTGTTCGGGGGGCGATAGGTGAGGATGTTGCGCTTATGGTTGATGCAAACAATGCCTGGGACGCGCATACCGCAATCCGCTTCGGCAGAATGATGGAAGATTGTGACCCCTACTGGTATGAGGAGCCCGTGCAGGCAGATGATCTAGATGGATCATCCAGAGTAGCCGATGCGCTCGATGTCCCTATCTCCAGTGGTGAAAATGAGTTCACACGATGGGGATTCCGAGACTTGATCCAACGAGGAGGAGTTGCAATCGTTCAGGCCGATCCCAACACATGCGGCGGCATAAGCGAGTGGATGAAGATTGCGGCTATGGCAAGTGCACACCATCTTCCGATGTCACCCCACGGCCAGGGGATGTTGGGATCCGTAGTTGTCGCGGCTGTTGAAAATGGTCTGGTGGTCGAGAATTATCTGAGGAATTTCAGCACTGATATAATGGCTGGTCCGGAGTTCAAGGATGGATATGTGATTATGGGAGAGTCCCCCGGCCTCGGGATTGAATGGAACGAGGAGTTGATCAAGAGGGAAGGTGAGACGTTCTAGAGATCGGACTAATCGGACTTAGCAGAACACCTCACGTTTGACACAGCCAGGACCGAAGAACCGAATTTGCAAGGGCGAATCCCGTATTCGCCCTTAATCGTATGTGGCACCCACACTCCAGGCAAATCGGCGGAGCTGTGGATTATTGACGAGCATCTGAGATACGTGCATGGAAATCAAAACCCCGAAATGGATATACGAAGGTTTCACTGCTGTGCAGGCGATCGAAAATGTGCCACATGGTTTGCGTTTGGGATTGTGCACAGAAGAGACAGCAAGGTTGGTTCGAGAACAACGCGATCCCAAGATGGCCGAGGTCCTCGGGGACCAGGGAATAAACTTCGTGATACTGGACGGAGTGAGAGGATTGGGTCCAGAGATCGATATGGCTGAGGTCAGGGCTAACGTGGAGATCAGCCGCGCGCTAAAGGAGAAGGGGATCCGGCGGGTGCTCTATACGCAGACGATCGGGCAAGTCATCTCCGAGTCGTTCTTCCAGGAGATCCCAGAGGCGACAAATTGGATGCAAAGGGGTCCTGATGGACAGGTGCCGACCTTTGGACCGAAGTGGTGGCAATACATTCCATGCCTGAACAATCCTGATTTCATGCAATACGTAAAGCAAATGGTGAGGAGTGTGATGGAGATACTGGACCTAGACGGCATCTTCACCGACCTCTTCGGGTATTTCAGTTATACGTGTGTTTGCGATCATTGTAGGAACCGGTTCAGGAATTATGTGGATCGGAAGTATCTGAATCCGGAAGCCCGTCGTGCTCGTTTTGGGTCGCTTGCGGTCTTCGATCCGCCACCATTCAGGACACTGGGCTATACGGATTACCGGACAGGGATCCCTGATCCCTACACCATTCTTGATCCAGTATCTCAGGAGTGGATTCAATTCAGGTGTCATCGACTGGGAGAGGTGACGCGAGAACTGAACGAGACGATAAAGACGTGTAATCCCGAGGGGATCTTGTATGTGAATTACCTGTTCGGCGGTGTCCCTGGACTGAACAATGCTGCATTTCACGGAGCCTGGCCGGAGTTCATTCTTCCCGAATGCGATCTGTTCAGTGCAGAAGTCGCGGGGAAGCCAGAGTTGTTGACCAATGGCATTGTGAAGAGCAGGATCGTGCAGATGAAGGTTGGAAAATCATTCGGCATACCGGTTACGCCCGCAGTAACGCGTACAGATCTTGCGGATTTCAAACGGCTTTACCTGGCTGAAGGAATGGCGTTTAACACCAGCCCATTTGATTGGGTGGGGCAGATCAAACGGGATGACCCGCCGAGCTGGATGGCAAAGTATTTGGAGTTTTCCCGGGACAATCGCAATCTGCTGAGTAATGCCGAGACGATTGCAGACTGTACGGTACTCCACTCCTTCGAGTCTCTATCCTATACCTGCGAGTATCCTCATCAGAGCGCAGTATTGTGTGAACAGAGTTTGATGCAGGAGAATTTCACCTTCAACATCATATTCGATCGGGATTTGAATTATTTAGGAAAATACCGGTGTCTGTTTCTGCCCAATGTGGTTTCGATGAGTGAGGCTCGTGCAAAAACCATCGCCGAATATGTCAAGAGGGGAGGGTGCCTGGTTGCAACAGAAGACACAGGTGTACTCAATGAATTCCTGCAACCCTGGAAAGGCGAGCGCTACCGTCGTGAGAAGTCACATATACTTGGCGAACTGCTGGGTTTCGAATGGCCCGAAGAAGGGACGAAGTTTCTGGAGGTGGACGATGGGAGAGTGGCGATTGTGGGCCGAGTCGATCGCCCAGACAAGGCCGGCGGCAGCATTTCATCAGATGTGCAGCTGTCACATTCGTACGGTCCCGAGATGCCCCTGTATTCCTTTGCCCGGGAACTCGCAGTAAATCACGAGGAGATCGTGTCTGCACTCGACTATGCACTGGGCGGTGAGCGCACGCTTCGCATCGATGCGGAGGGACCAGTGGTCGGCGAGATTACCAGGAATGCCAATGGCACTTTTGTTCATCTGCTGAATTGGGATGAGGAGGGGCCGATCGAGAACATCAAGGTTATGGTCAGAATGGGCGGAGGTGAGAGGACGGAGACAATGGAGCTGATCTCACCTGATCTTGAGTCAAGAAATGAAACCCTAGCCATAGACGCAAAAGAAGGATTCTGGGAATTCGAGGTTCCCCAGCTGTGTTGCTATAGCATAGTTATGTTGAGAACTCAAGGGTCATAATCGATCTTGATATCTAGCCGAAAGCGCGAGACATTGCGTCGCAATATGAAACGAATTGCTTCCGCTGTGTACCAGGCTTTGCTCATTCGGTCTTGGCCAATTACGGTGGAGTGTGTTGATGAAGCGGCGGTGCTCGGGACGGGTTTATGAAACTTCTGTGTTGATTTCGCTCAGTGGTCAGCGTTTCTGGGCAATCTCAGATAACCTCTCTCCAGTGATTTTGATGGTGTGGGTGCCGGTTCTTTCGGCGTCTTCACGTGCAGCTCTGGACTCGGCGCTGGCCGCAGCCTGATATTCAGTGACAA
>CEUS01075305.1_pt1 | contig 12789 bp, 9 predicted proteins | sample 427031 | NCBI WGS metagenome assembly CEUS01 (sample SAMEA2622837, study PRJEB7988) | marine metagenome | biome: marine biome (ENVO:00000447); feature: marine epipelagic mixed layer (ENVO:xxxxxxxxx); material: "saline water (ENVO:00002010), including plankton (ENVO:xxxxxxxx)" | depth 140 m | reverse complement strand
CGGCGTCGGCGGCGGCGGGCGAGGCCGCCACTGCCGGGTGCCCGGTCACCCAGGTGGCCAGGTCCGCGGCGGTGGTGGGGAGCGGCGTCACGCCGAGCCGCTCGCCCAGCCGGGCCTGTTCGGCCACGTAGGCGTCAGCATCGGCATCCGACACCGGCGAAGGTCCAAACGTGCGGCGGGCCGTCAGGAACGAGTCGACGAGGGCGTTGTGGACCCATGCCCCCATCTCCGGGTCGCCGGCGTCGTAGGTGACGCCGCGGTGCGAGGTGCCGCTGACCGGCCCGTGCGCCCGCCGCACGATCGCCAGCGCCACGTCGACCTCGGGGATGGCGCCATAGGTGGTGGCGGTGACGTAGGCGGCGGTGCGGGACAGGCGGCCCAGGGGGTCCTCCCGGTAGACGGAGTGGTCACCGACGCCCGCGGCCACCTCGGGGTGGGCGGCCTGCACGAGCAGTGCCCGGATGCCGCCGACGAAGGCGGCGACGTCGCCCATGAGCTGCCAGGTCATGGAACCGGGGCCGAACAGTCCCGGGTCGCCCGGATGGGAGAACGTGTCCGCCAGCGGGTCGGGGGCGTGCCGGAACAGGCCCGAGGCGGTGTCGGTGACCCGTGCCCGCCAGCCGGTGTTCGGCGTGTCTGCGTCCGGGCTCACCGGAGGTGCGTGTTGGGTGTCGTCTGGAGGCCGCCTTCGGTCAACTCGGCGACCGCAGGGACCGGGGCGGGGTCGGCGAACCGCTGGAGGTCGTCGGGCGCGAAGTCCAGCGTCGCTTCGTCGATCGTCCACCACGAGGCCTCGAGGGCGATGCCGTTGGGGTCGTGGAAGTAGATCGACCGGATGATGTCGTGGTCGACCACGGGGGTGACCTCGCAGCCGGCCTCGACCAGCCGCCGTTGGAGTTCGACGAGGGCGGCCTCGTCGGCGACGCCGAACGCCACGTGGTCGAACTGGATGGCCCGCGAGGTCGGCGCCCCGGCTGGCTTGGCGAAGGTTTCGGCGCCGGGCACCTCGAAGAAGGCGATCGTGTTGCCGGGTCCGAGTTCGAAGAAGTAGTGGCGCATCGGGCCCGCACGCAGGGTGGCGACGAGGGGCATGCCGAGTACGCCGACGTAGAAGCGGACGGTGACGTCCATGTCGGGGGTGACCATGGCCAGGTGGTGCACGCCCCGCCAGCGGGGGGTGGGTGTCGACAACTCCGACGCCCCTCTGGTTGAGGTTCGGGTGGCCTGGCCGACCGTGGGCTCCATGGGCACAGTCTCGCAGCCGGGACGGCGTACTGCCATGCCCCGGGGTCAGCCGGCGGTGGTTGCCGGCGGCTCGCTGGTGGGGGGAACCGTGGTGCTCGTCGTGGTGGTTGTTGTGGTGGTCGTCGTGGTGGGGGCGCTCAGGCCCTCCTGTCCCTCGGGAAGGACGAGGAACTCGATGCGGCGGTTGCGGGCCTTGCCCTCGCGGGTGACGTTGTCGGCGACGGGGTCGTACTCGCCCATGCCCAGCGGGGTGAGCCGCTCGGCATCGACGCCGCGGGCGATCAGCTGTGCCCGGACGGCCTCGGCCCGGATCCTCGACAGGGCCAGGTTGGCGTCCTCCTCGCCGTCGCTGTCGGTGTGGCCGATGATCTGGACGCGGACCCCGGGGTTGGCGACGAGGAAGTCGGCGATCAGTTCGAGGGTGGGGAGGGACTCCTCGGTGATGCGGTCACCGCCGCTCTCGAACTGGATCGGGGTCCGAGCGGCGGCGGCGCTGAGGCGGGCCTGGAGCAGAAGGTCGGCCTGGTTGGCGGGCAGGTCCGGCGCCTCCTCCTCGGGGACCGTGTCGGTCACGATCGGCTCGGGTGCGAGGATCAGGTTCTCGACGCCGATCACGCCCGGTTCGGCCTGCGCCACCCGGGTGGCGGCCTCGCGCAGTTCCTCGGAGGCGACGCGGCCTCGGAGCACGACCGTCCAGTCGACCACCTGCACCTCGACGGTCGGCAGGCCGGCTCGGACCATGGCGGCCTGGACGGTCGCCGAGAGGTCCTGCTGCTCGTCGACGGGGTCCTCGGTGGCGGTGCCGCCGATGGCGATGACCACGAAGAAGGCGACGAGGAGGAGGACCAGCAGGAGGGTGCGGCGCTCGGCGAGGAGGTCGCCGAGGCGGCTGCGCCGGGGTCGGCCGCTACGACGGCGTCCGGCGCCGAAGCCGGGGCCCATGCTGCGGCCGCGCCGGTCGCGGGGGTCGCGCATCCAGCCGGTCACGGGAGGAACAGGGGGTCGGGGCGGGCGTCGATGCCCTCCAGCCTGCCCGATCGGGCGGCGTGTCCGACGCGCGCCCGGCTCAGACCTCGGCCAGGGGGGCGACGACCTCCTCGCCGAACCTGGCCAGCGACTCCTCGGGGTCGCGCCAGAAGAGGAAGCCGGGCACTACGAGGCGGGTGACCCCCTTGGCGGCCAGCTCGGCGGCCCGCTCGACCGTTGAGGCGTCCATGACACCGTCGCCGCCCCAGACGACCTCGATGCTGGCGGGGTCGCGGTCGTGGGCCTCGGCCTCTCGGTGCATCGTGTCGAGGAGGGCGTCGAGGTCGCCCTTGCCGGGGAAGAACCCGTCGCCCAGTCGGCCGGCCCGTCGTGCGGCGGCCTCGCTGTGGCCGCCGATGAAGATCGGCACCGACCCGTTGGCGGGCTTGGGGTTGGAGGACACCTCGTCGAACGACACGAAGTCGCCGTCGAACGACACCCTGTCGGCGCCCCACAGCGTGCGCATGGCGGCCACGTACTCGTCGGTGCGGGCGCCGCGTCGTTCCCAGGGGATGCCGAGGGCGTCGAACTCCTCGCGCAGCCAGCCCACGCCGATGCCGAGGTCGACCCGTCCTCCGCTCATGGCGTCGAGGGTGGCGAGTTCCTTGGCGAGGACGAGCGGGTTGCGCTCGGGAAGGATGAGGATGCCGGTGGCGAGGCGCAGGCGGGTGGTGTGCGCCGCCACCCAGGCCAGCCAGATGAGCGGGTCGACCAGTGGCGTGTCGGACGCCATCGCCATCTTCCCGCTGGCGTCGTACGGGTAGGTCGACTCGTAGCCCTCGGGGAATACGACGTGTTCGACGGTCCAGAGGGCATCGAACCCGGCTGCCTCGGCGTGCGTCCCGAGCGTGGTGCAGCCCTCGGCGGTGCCGAACGGTCCGGCGTTGGCGAAGATGATGCCGACTCGCATGTGGAACTCCCCGGGGTCGTGGTCTGGCGGCCCCGAGTCTCGCCGGGGGCCTAGCTCCCCTGCCAGTCGGGCGGGCGCTTCTCGGCCCAGGCCCGACCGCCCTCGGCGGCGTCGTCGGTGGTGCCGGCGACCCGGCGCATGGTCTCGCCGAAGCGCACCGCCTCGGTCCACGACATGGCGGCGGTGCGGGTGGCGACCTCCTTGGTGGCCCGGGCGGCCAGCGGGGCGGCCCGGCAGAGGCGCTCGGCGAGCGCAAGGGCCTCCTCCATGAGTTGGTCGCCGGGCACGACCTTCCAGGCCAGGCCGATCTCCTTGGCCCGCTCGGCGTCGATGGGCTCGCCGGTGAGGAGGAGTTCCATGGCGTCGGCCCAGGCCACCTTCCGGGGGAGGCGGATGGCGCCGACGATGGTGGGGATGCCGATGGTGACCTCGGGCCACGAGAAGGTGGCGTGGTCGGCGGCGATGACGAAGTCGCAGGCCACGACGGCGGTGAGCCCGTAGCCGATGCAGTGGCCGTTGACGGCGGCGATGGTGGGCTTGAACACCTCGAGGCCCGACTCGAAGGAGTTGACGGTGGGCATCTCCCAGAAGGTGCCGGGGAACTCGCCGACCGAGCCGCCGCGGTCCTTCAGGTCGGCGCCGGCGCAGAAGGCCGTGTCGCCGGCCCCGGTGACGATCCCGACCCAGGCGTCCTCGTCGGCCACGAACCGCTGCCAGGCGGCGTTGAGGTCGCGGCGCAGGTCGCTGTTGACGGCGTTGAGCGCCTCGGGTCGGTTGTAGGTGATGGTGGCGACGTGCCCCTTGCGTTCGTACGTCGCCGCCTCCCCGTGCGGCCCCTCGCGGTCGGATCCGGTCACGGGGTGGACCGTAGCGGAGTGCCTCGGCACGGGGGAGCGCCCGGAGTGGCCGCCCGTGGGCAGGGTGCGCCTAGAATCTGACGGACCGTCAGATTTGGGAGTTGCCATGACCCTCACCGAGGACAGCACCGCCACCGGGCAGGCGCGCACCGAGATCCCACCGATCATCAGCGTCGACGACCACATCGTCGAGCCCCCCCACCTCTGGCAGGAGTGGCTGCCCGCCAAGTTCAAGGACCGCGGCCCCCGCGTCGAACGTCGGCGCCTCGGCGAGATGACATGGGTCGGCGGCGCCAAGATGTACGAGTACGAACTCGACACCCCCGACGCCCCCTGGTGCGACGTCTGGTTCTACGAGGACCTCGTCCACCCCAACAAGCGCCACGTCGCCGCCGTCGGCTTCGACCGCGACGAGATGACCATGTCGCCCATCACCTACGACGAGATGCGGCCCGGCTGCTACGACCCCAAGGCCCGGGTCGCCGACATGGTCGCCAACCACGTCGAGGTCTCGCTGTCGTTCCCGACCCTGCCCCGCTTCTGCGGCCAGACCTTCTACGAGGCCGCCGACCGCGAACTCGGCCTCGCCTGCATCAAGGCCTACAACGACTTCATGGTCGAGGAGTGGTGCGGCGACTCGGGCGGGGCGCTCGTGCCGCTCATCATCATCCCGCTCTGGGACGCCGACCTGGCCGCCGAGGAGGTGCGCCGCAACGCCGCCCGGGGCTGCCACGCCGTCTGCTTCTCCGAGATCGCCCCCAACCTGGGCCTCCCGTCCATCCACACCGGCTACTGGGATCCCTTCTTCGCCGCCTGCCAGGAGACGAAGACCGTCGTGTGCATGCACATCGGCTCGTCGTCCAAGATGCCGGCCGCCTCGCCCGACGCCCCGCCGGCTGTCGCCGCCTCGCTGAGCTTCAACAACGCCATCGCTTCGCTCAGCGACTTCCTGTTCTCCGGGGTGCTGGTCCGGTTCCCCGAACTGGTGCTCGCCTACAGCGAGGGCCAGATCGGCTGGATCCCCTACATCCTCGAGCGGGCCGACGACGTCTGGAAGGAGCACCGGGCGTGGGGCGGCGTGGCCGACATCATCCCGGCGCCGCCGTCCACCTACTACTACCGGCAGGTCTACGGCTGCTTCTTCCGCGACAACCACGGCCTGGCGTCGCTGGACGAGGTCGGCGTCGACAACATCACGTTCGAGACCGACTACCCGCACACCGACACCACCTGGCCGAACACCAAGCAGGTCGCCGAGGACATGATGGGCCACCTGCCCGCCGACGTCGTGTGGAAGATCGTGCGCGGCAACGCCGCCCGGATGCTCAGCCTCGACATCGAGGCGCCGCCCGCCAGCTGACTCCCCGGGACCGGAGGGCCCGGGTCCGTAGACTCGGACCCGTGGCCGCATCGTCAGACACCGCCCCCGGGGCGGCGCGCCTCTCCGCGATCCTGCTCGAGCCGGACTGCGCGCCCGGGCTGTGGGCATCGGTCGACTCCGGCGAGATGGGCGTCCTCGTCCCCGAACTGCCGCTGCTGCGTATGGAGCAGGATCCCATCCACCGGCACAAGGACGTCCTCGCCCACACCTTCGCCGTCGTCAATAAGACCGACCCCGAGATCACGGTCCGACTGGGCGCCCTCTTCCACGACATCGGCAAGCCCCGGACCCGCTCGTTCGAGCACGGCGAGGTCACGTTCCGCCACCACGAGGCCGTCGGCGCCCGCATGGCCCGCAAGCGCCTGACCGAACTCGGCTACGGGGAGCAGCTGGTCGAGGACGTCGCCGAACTGGTCCGGCTCTCGGGCCGGTTCAAGGGCTACACCGACGGCTGGTCCGACTCGGCGGTGCGCCGCTACGCCCGCGACGCCGGACCGCTGCTCGGCAAGCTCAACCACATGATCCGGTGCGACTGCACCACCCGGAACCGGGCCAAGGCCGCCGGCATCCAGGCCGCCATGGACGACCTCGAGCGGCGCATCCAGGAGCTGGCCGAGGAGGAGCGCTTCCGGGCGGAGCGCCCCGGCATGGACGGCGACGCCGTCATGGCCCACCTCGGCATCGGCCCGGGCCGCGAGGTCGGTGAGGCGCTGGCGTTCCTGCTGGCCCTCAAGCGGGCCGAGGGCGACCTCGAGCGTTCCGAGCTCGAGGCCCGCCTCGACGCCTGGTGGGCCGAACGGGCCTGAGCCCGCAGCCCCGACAGCCGGGGACTACTCGGTGAGGATCCGGTCCATGAGCCAGGGTCCGACCTCGGCCATGCCCGCCTCCGAGAGGTGCACCCCGTCGAAGCGGGTGTGGCGTTCCCGCTCCGAGCCGTTGTCGCCGATGAACTCTCGGTAGGGGATCGTCGACACGTGGTCCAGGTCGGCGGTGGCGGCCACGACCAGCTCGTTGAGACGGTCGATCCGGTCGGGGTGGTTCTGCGGCCGGATCTCTCGCTTCAGGTGGGCGCCCTCCAGCCACACCACACGGGCGCCGGTCGCGCCCAGCACCTCGGAGGCCAGCCGGTATTCCGACGAGATGTAGTCGTCGTAGACGGGCATCCCGACGTTGACCCACTCGTCGCCCAGCGACGGCACCAGACGGTCGGTCACGTCCCACGGGGTGATGTGCGACAGGACCACGTCGGGCTGGAACACCTCGACCGCCGTCGGCCACGACACCACCTCGGGGTCGAGTATCACGTGCGGCTCGACCGGGTCGTTCCACGCCGAGCACAGTTCACCCACCGGCCCCTCGATGCCCTCCGGGATCCGCTTCTGGCCGTACCGGCCCACCACGCAGCCCAGGTGCGCCTCGTTCAGCACCACGGCCTCACCGGGGTTCTCGAGCACCCAGGTGCACAGCGCCTCGCCGATCTGGAGCGCCACGGAGTCGCCGACCACCAGCACCCGGGTGCGGTCGTCGGTCGCCGGTGGCAGCAGGCCCTGCTCGGCGCACGGGCCCCTCGAGGAGGCGGCGGCCTCGTCGGCCGGGCGGGTGTTGACCCACAGCAGGCCCAGCAGGATCGCCACCACGGCGACGGCGCCTGCCGAGATGGCGGGAACGGGCTTGAGCGGCCGGTCCAGCAGCGGCACCTTGCGGTGCACGACGGGTTGCTCGACGAGGTAGAAGCTGGCCGCCGACACGGCGAACGTGAGGAGGAGGTGAAGCCAGATGAGGTTGTTGCCCTCGACCACGTCCACGCCGGGAATGAGGCGGCCCATCCGCTCGGGCGTGACCAGCAGGTAGATCGGCCAGTGGTACAGGTAGAGGCCGTAGCTGATCTTGCCGACCCAGCGAATCAACGGCGACTCGAGGAACCAGTGCAGCGGCCCCTTCGTGGCGCCGGCGCAGCCGTACCAGAACCAGCCGATGCCGACGCCCAGCAGGTACGGCCAGTGGTCGAACGGGGCGTTGCCGCGCACCACGCTTACCACCGCCCAGCCGGCGGCGAACAGGCCGGCGTACCCGGCGCCGAGCAGCACCCGGTTGGGCCACGGGGCGTCCGGCGCCGACAGCGACGCCGGCAGGCGCGTGTGCCAGGCCGGCTCGGCCGGCTGGGCGACCCCGTAGACCATCGCGCACGAGATGCCGGCCACCATGAGGAAGCCGCCGTGCTCGAACATCCAGGCCGAGCGCTCCGAGATCTCGAAGATGGCCCAGGCGAAGAACAGCGTGGCGGCGTAGGCGCCGGCCACCCACCACAGCTGCGCCCGCCGGGTGCGGACCGGGCCGCGCTGGCGCACGATGACCGCCAGGATGATGCCGGCGAACAGCGAATGCGCCCGGGTGTCGGTGCCGTAGTAGACGCGTGACGGGTCGCCGCCGCCCGGGTAGAGGTGGCCCATCCACCACGTCGAGGCGATCGTGCCGACCACCATCGTCCAGAGCAGCACCCGGTAGGCGTGCTTCTTGCACAGGTACAGGACGGTGATCAGGTACAGCGGCGCGAAGACGTAGAACTGCTCCTCGATCGAGAACGACCACACGTGGCGCAGCGGCGAGTGCTGGAAGTCCTCGAAGTAGGAGACGTCGCTGAAGATCTCGAACCAGTTGGCGCAGTAGGCCAGCGCCGAGACGATCGCCCCGGTCCAGCGGGGGAACTGGTCGGCGGGGACGAACAGCACCAGGTAGAGCGTCAGCGCCAACAGGGCCACGAACAGGGCGGGCAGCAGGCGGCGGGCCCGTCGCCCGGCGTAGGCCTTCAGGTCGATGCGGCCGGTCTTCTCGAACTCGTTCAGGGCGATCGAGATGATGAGGAAACTCGACAGCGTGAAGAACAGGTCGATGCCGAGGATGCCGCCAGACACCGTGTCGGTGGCGGCGTGGTACAGCAGCGGGCCGATGACCACCCAGATCCCGCGGATGCCATCGATCCCCGGGATGTATGTGAAGGCGGGGCGCCCCTCTTCGGCCATGGCGTCGGACGCTATCCCTGCTCGCCCGGTTCACAGGGGACGAGGATCTGGTGGCGTTTGGCGGCCCAGACCGGGCAGAAACGCTCTGCGACGACCCGCGCCGGCTCGGGCGAGCCCGGCTCCACCGAGGTGTTCGGCTCCGACCAGCCGTCGAAGCGGTCGGTGAGCACCAGCAGGTCGGCGTCGTGTAGTTCGTCGGCCAACGGGCCGCCGTCCCGGTTGGCGAGGCCGGGGTTCATCTCGAGGTGTCGGCTGGCCGGCACCAGGTCGGGCAGCAGGAAGTAGAGGAACGTCTCCGAATAGTTGGTCCGGGTGAGGTCCAGGGGGCCGACGAACACGGTGTCGCCGGGGTCGGTGTGCTCGTCCACGGCGTCGAGGACGTCCTCGAGGTCGGCGGCGAAGTCGGCGTCGCCCACCGGCAGGGTGCGTCCCGCATGGGTGACCGACTGGGTCGACCAGGTGGCGGCCCGGGCGCCGAAGGCGTCGACGGTGAAGCGCCCCAGGTGGTGCGGGGCCACGGCGAACAGCAGCCCGGCGATGGCGACCAGTGCCAGCGGGGCGGCCAGGTGCCGGTGGGCCAACGGGAGGCGGCGCCCGAGGGCCACGGCCACGGCAATCGTCGCCACGGCGAACACGTAGCAGCCGACGAACTTGAGGTGGTTGGGACTGGGGCGCTGGAGCACCATCGGCACGATCGCCACGCCGACCAACGCCAGGGTGGTGAACCGCCGTCGGTGCGGGAGGCGCCACAGGCGGGGGAGCACCAGCAGCAGGGCGGCGGTGGCCAAGAGCAGCCAGAACACGGCGGTCACCTGTGCCGGGCGGGAAAGCCCCGGCCAGGGATCGGGGCCGCGGAGCAGGTCATCGACCCGGGCGAACATGTCGCCGCTCTCCGAGGGGTCGGGCGGGAGGGGCAACCGGCGGCCGGCCCGCAGGCGGAAGACCGGGTCGACGACCATCCCCTCGATGGCCGCCACGGGGCCGACGAGGACGAGGTGCAGCAGGAACGGCGACAGACCGGCCATCAGTCCCGTCGCCAGCCTGCGGCGCCGGGCACGGGTGGTGCGCCACGCCTCGGTGCCGAGCACCAGCAGCACGGCAGGCCCGAGCACCACCTGGTGGAACACCGCCAGGCCCAGCACACCGGCGCCCACGGCCGTCGAACGGCGGGCGCCCCCGTCGAGCACCAGGGAGGTGCCGGCGCACAGCAGCGCCAAACCGCAGAGCCACGAGTAGGCGAGCAGGCCGAACGGCGCCAGCACCACCCAGGCGGTGAGTGCCGCCACCGTCGCCGTGCCCCGGCCCCATGGCCGTGCCATCCGGTAGAGGCCCCACAGGAGCAGTGCCCGGTAGGCCAGGCCGACCAGGCGCTCGAGCAGCACGGACGGGCCGAAGAGCCAGAAGACGGTGCCGACGGCCCAGACGTTGCCCGGTGCATAGAGGTACTCCACGTCGCCGTGGGGAAAGGTGCCGTCGAACAGCAGGTCGGCGACCACGAGGACGTTGCCCTCCTCCATGGCGGTGGCGCCCATGGCCAGCATCCCGGGGAGGGGGACGAGCACGGCGGCGGCGACCACCAGGAGGGGCAGCAGGGTGGGCAGCAGGCCCGGGAGTCTCGCCCTCACGGGAGCCGAGTCTAGGGAGGTGCCGGGACGGGTCCCGGGCAGCCCCGTGCGGCTGGACTACTCGAGCTTGAGGGGCTCGGTCTCGACCAGGTCGGCGACCAGCGACGCCACCGCCGAGCGCTCCGAACGCGTCAGCGTGATGTGGGCGAACAGGGGGTGCCCGACCAGGTCGTTGACGACGGTCAGCACGCCGTCGTGGCGGCCCACCCGCAGGTTGTCGCGCTGGGCAACGTCGTGGGTGAGGACCACCCGGCTCTCGGCGCCGATACGCGAGAGGGCGGTGAGCAGCACCGTGCGCTCCAGGTTCTGCGCCTCGTCGATGATCACCCAGGTGTCGGTGAGCGTGCGGCCCCGGATGTGGGTGAGCGGCAGCACCTCGAGCAGGCCCTCCTCGAGCAGCTCCTCGATGACGTGCCGCTCGGTGACCGCCTCGAGGGCATCGACCACGGCGGCCGCCCACGGCGACATCTTCTCCTGCTCGCTGCCCGGCAGGTAGCCGAGGTCCTGGCCGCCGACGGCCTAGAGCGGCCGGAACACCACGACCCGACGGTGGCGCCGCTGCTCGAGCACCGAGTCGAGTCCGGCGGCGATCGCCATCACGCTCTTGCCGGTACCGGCGGCGCCGCCGAGGCTGACGACCCCGATGGACGGGTCCGCCATGAGGTCGAGCGCCACCTTTTGCTCGGCGTTGCGACCACGGACGCCGAACAGCTCGAGGTCGGCCTCCACCCGGTGGACCCGCTTGTCCTGGTGGACGCGGGCCAGCACCGACTGGGAGCCGTTGGTGAGCGCCAGGCCCGTGTGGCACGGCAGGTCGCGGGCCTCGTCGAGGTCGGCGACCCCGCTGCTGTAGAGCTCGTCGATGGTTGCCGAGTCGGCGGTGAGATCGTCGAAGCCCGGCCAGTGGTCGCCCTGGTCGCCGACCGGGGCGTAGTCGTCGGCGGTGAGCCCCGCCATCGAGGCCCGCAGCCGCAGCGGCAGGTCCTTCGAGACGAGGGTGACCTGGCGTCCCTCGGCAGCGAACGTGGCTGCCACGGCGAGGATCCGGTGGTCGTTGCTGGTGCCGCGCAGCGACTCGGGCAGGTGGACGGGGTCGAGGTGGTTGAGTTCGACTCGCAGCGTGCCGCCGTCGTCGTTGACCGGCATCGGCTCGTGGAGGATGCCGTGGTGGACCCGGAACTCCTCGAGGGACCGCAGTGCCGTGCGGGCCGACCAGCCCAGTTCGGCGTGGTGGCGCTTGGCCTCCAACTCGTCGAGGACGACGACCGGGAGGACGACGTCGGCGGTGCCGAACCTGCGGAAGGCCAGCGGGTCGGCCAACAGCACCGACGTGTCGAGGACGTGTACCGGGCGTGCGTGGCCGCCTGCCACCTGCCCCCGCCCGCCGGCGGTGTCTGGCATGGACTCGGGGAGAGGACCGACGGCCGCGATCGCGACAACGTACGTCGTGTCCGCGCGCGGGCGGAGGATGCCCGGACCCCGGCCTCGAATCCCGGCCTGCTCTGGTCAACGTCCGTCTCCGGGGGCTACGGTCACGCGCCCACGACGGACGAGGCCGGTGGTTCCCGGGGGGCTTGGTTGCAGGCGATCCCGCCATCGGCGAGGGAGGTGCCGCGATGCAGGCGTTCACGCCTGACCGCATCCGGAACGTCGCGCTGGTGGGTCCGCCCGGCTCGGGCAAGACCTCGCTGGCGGAGGCGATGCTGTACCGGGCCGGGGCCGTGCCACGGGTCGGCCGCGTCGAGGACGGGACCACCGTCTGCGACCACGAGCCCGAGGAGAAGTCCTCTGGTCACTCCCTGACGACCGCGCTGGCCGTGCTCGAGTGGCAGGGCCACAAGATCAACCTGCTCGACACCCCGGGCACCTTCGACTTCGCCGGGGAGGCCGTGGGCGCCGTGTCCGCCGCCGACCTGGTGGTCTTCGTGGTCGACGCCTCCAGCGGCCTCGACCACGCCACCGTCGTGCTGTGGCGCCAGGCCGCCGAGCGCGGCACCCCCCGCCTCGTGTTCGTCAACAAGCTGGACCGCGAGCACACCAACTTCGAGTCGGTGCTGGGCGAACTCCACGACGCCTTCGGCTCCGGCGTTGCGCCGCTCGAGATCCCGATCGGCGAGGCCGAGTCGTTCCATGGCATCGCCGACCTGCTCACCGACACCGCCTGGCTCTACGACAGCGGCCACGCGGAGTCGGGCGAGATTCCCGAGGAGATGGAGGCCCGCGAGGCCCAGATCCACGAGTCCCTCGTGGAGAACATCGTCGTCGCCGACGACGACCTGCTCGAGCGCTACCTCGGCGGGGACCTCCCCGCCGTGGAGGAGCTCGAACTGGTGCTCGGCAAGGGCGTCGCCGCCAGCAGCGTCTTTCCGGTGGTGTGCGGGTCGGCGACGATCCCGATCGCCGTCGACCGGCTCTGCAACTACATCGTCGAGGTCGGACCCTCGCCGCTGGACCGGCCGGCCGTCCCCGTCGAGGTCGGTGGCACGCTCGTCGAGGTGGCACCCGATCCGTCGGCCGATGCGCTCGTGCAGGTCTTCAAGACCTCAGTCGACCCGTACCTCGGCCACATATCCTACTTCAAGGTCCTGACCGGAACCGTCGCCAAGGACTCCAGCCTCACCAACTCGCGTACCGGCGACGGCGAGCGGTTCCGCGGCGTGATGGCGCTCCAGGGCGGCGAGTCGGTCGACGCCACCGAGTTCCGGGCCGGCGACATCGGCGTCGT
>CEUS01060168.1_pt1 | contig 12790 bp, 13 predicted proteins | sample 427031 | NCBI WGS metagenome assembly CEUS01 (sample SAMEA2622837, study PRJEB7988) | marine metagenome | biome: marine biome (ENVO:00000447); feature: marine epipelagic mixed layer (ENVO:xxxxxxxxx); material: "saline water (ENVO:00002010), including plankton (ENVO:xxxxxxxx)" | depth 140 m | reverse complement strand
GAATTATTGAAGCAAAAAGGCGTACTTACCGTTCATGGTTCTGGATTTGGTGAACAATATGGAAGCGGTCATTTTAGAATTGTTTATTTACCAAAAATGGAAATATTAGAATCTGCTATGAATAAAATAGAAGATTTCGTTCGTTAATACTTCCAAGTTGAAAATTCTTTAGGCAAAATCTCAATTATACAATCTGTATCCTCCAATAACTCTTTAGCAGATTTATTGTTTAATGATTTAAAATATCGTAAAAGAATTTTTTTTGCTATTCTGTTTACTGTTTTCTTTTCTTTTAATAATTTTGCAGTTCCTTTTCCCATGACTCCAAAAATTTTTGGAGAATTTACTCCAACATCTACGCAAAAACTCACTTTTTTATGTATTTTGATATTTTTTGCTTTTTGAGTTTTTGTATTTGTCCCAATATAGAATTTTTTTGCACTATACATGTACCAAACTGGGACTATATGAGGAGTATTTGTTTTATCTATAGTTGCAAGATGAAGAATTTTTTCTTTTTTTAAAAATTTGTTATACGTTGACATTTTTCTTCCGATATCCCATACCAATCAATATACACCCAAATACAATCATTCCTAATGAAATTTTTTCATTTGTTATATCTGGACCTAATAAAAAATCTAGAGCAAATTCAGGACTCCATAAAATCATATTTCTTACTAATACAATAATAGCCATTATAATGAATAATACACCCATCGCCGTAAACCAATTACGTCCACGTCGTGGAAACTCGTTATTCATTTAATCATTCCATTCGTCTTGTATATCATTAATCATTTTTAATTCAGAATCTTGTATTTTTACATTTGCTGATTCTATATTTGATTTTAAATGTTCTATTGATTTTGCACCTGGAATACATAATGAAATTTCCTTATTTGTCAAGATATACGAAATTGCTGCTTGGTTTAACGTTCTATTTTCTTTAATTAAAAATTGAAATTGTTTAACTCGTTTCAGTTTTTTTTCTAAAAGTTCTGATGAATAAACATTTGATCTTAAATCATGTTTGGGAAAAATATGTCCATTTTTATATTTATTAGTTAGTAATCCTTGTGCAAGTGGTTCAGCAACAATCACTCCTACATTTTCCTTTTTAGCTAAAGGTAATAGTTCTTTTAATGGTTCAGGATCAATTAATGAAAAATATATTTGAATAGAATCAGCTATTCCTCTTTTTATTATCTCTAATCCTTGTTCGTATTTTATTCCTACAGATACACCAAAATATTCTGCTTTACCTTCGGATTTTATTTCTTTGAATGTCTTTTCTATTCCAGCAAATTCTATTTCAGATGTTGGGGGTATGTGCACTTGAAATAAATCAATATAATCAGTTCCTAATCTTTCAAGACTTTTGTCAATTGATGACATTAAATGGTGATATGAAATATCATATGAAGATGGATTAGTCACTAAATTTCCTGCTTTTGTAAATATATTGACATCTTCTCTAACATCTTTTAATGCTAATCCAAGTCGATATTCACTATTTCCTAGTGAATAAACATCTGCAGTATCAAAGGTATTAACTCCAGAATTGACTGCAGTCTTAATCAGATTAATTGCATCAGCTTCATTCATTCCTCCAAAGGATGTGTTAGATTGATTGTTTATTATAGTAGGTTCACCAAGCTGAAATCCTCCTAATCCTATCTCAGAAACAAAAATTTTGGTTTTCCCAAGCTTTCTTTTGTTAATCATATACTTGACGATTTAATCTTTCTAGAGAATGTGGATTGAAATTCATTCCTGTACGATAAGCTGCAAAATCTTCTGAGATAATATTTGAAATTCTTGTCTGACATGAAAATCTAATTTTTTCTGTAATATTATCTCCTGATTTATGGATTAAATTTGTATCAAAAAATAAAGCATCTCCTTTGTTTACTATTATAGCCTTCTCATTGTATTTGTTTAATTCACTTTCAGGAATTTCTGTTTTTGAAACTCTTGATGTTTTATAATCATAAATGTTGTTTCTTTCAACAATTATTTCACCATTGGCATGACTTTTTTCAAGAATATGTAATGGTCCAATATCGTTTGTAATTTCTACTAAAGGAATCCATAAAACCAAACCCTGATTTCGAACAAATGCAATTTCTTGATGCCATGCAGTTTTATTTCTTGTATCATTTGGTGTATCCATTCTAATCATATTTCCACTTACGCTAAGATCAATCTCTTTACATTGTAATAACTTTGAAGCAACTTCGATAATTTTTTTGCTTGAGACTAATTGAGTAAGTGGAGCATTAGCTTGGCAACTATCATAAACTATACTAAAATCATCAGGATTTCTTTCTCGAAATTTGATTATTTCTTTTTGAAATTTTAAATCATTCCATGGTTTTTCATTTTTTAGAAATTCTGAATCCTTATGATGTTTAAAATATACTCTAGAAATACTCTCTAAAATTTTTTCAATATCATTTTTCTCAACTACATTTTTTGCAATATAAAATCCTTCATTTTTGAATAATTCAAAAATCCCTTCATTAGACAATGATAAAATATCATTTTTTAATTATATAATTCGTTGGATTTTTCTTAAAAATTGAGATTATCAGTAAATTACATCACAATCTTAAAATATTTTTTAAATTTTTAAAAAATATGAAACCTGTTAAGATTTTTCTATGTGATTTAACTTATGATACAATAACTCTTTCAACAGAAGCATTTCCCTTGAATATAGGATATATTGCATCATACACTAAACAACTTTTTGGAAATAATGTTGAAATTTCATTATTCAAATATATTGAAAAACTTGAAACAGCTTTAGAAACTTCGACCCCAGATATAATTGGATTTAGTAATTATGCTTGGAATCGAAATATAAGTACTGAAATGTCAAAAATTTTTCTAGAGAAAAATCCTAATGGTGTTATAGTATGGGGTGGACCAAATTTTCCTCAAGATTATCCATCACAAATAAATTTTTTAAAAAATCTTCCTCTTGACATTTACGTTCCCATAGAAGGTGAGTTTGGATTTGCAAATATCATTAAAAAAGCATTAAGTCTTGAATCAAAAAAACAGTTTAGAAAAGAAATTCTTAATGAAGCAATTCCTGGATGTATTTCAAAACTAAATAATGGAAAAATTGAAACTTTATTTTCTAATGATAGGATAAAAAATCTTGATGAGATACAATCTCCTTATCTAACTGGAATGTTAGATGAATTTTTTGATGGACGATTATCACCTATGCTTCAAACAAATCGCGGATGTCCATTTTCATGTACTTTTTGTGTTGATGGTTCTACTTTAGTCAGTCGAATTAATCAGTTTTCTACATCTAGAGTTGATGATGAATTGCAGTATATTTCGAAAAAAATCACCTCTAAAATGCATAGTCTTTTAATCAGTGATTTGAATTTTGGAATGTATCCTAAAGATCAGGAAGTTTGTTCTAGTATTCAAAAAATTCAAAATGAAACAAATTATCCACGTTTTGTTAAAGTTACAAGTGGAAAAAATAGACCTGACAAAATTAGTGAGGCAATAAAAAAATTGGGTGATACTACTTCTATGACATTAAGTGTACAATCATTAAACGATCATGTATTAGCAAATATTAAACGTCAAAACATTAGTTCTGAAAAATTGATTGCACTTAGTCCTACATTAAGGGAACAAGGACTTCAAACTGTCTCTGAAATAATTTTGGGATTACCAGGTGAGACGTATAACACAATTTTGGATACAATTCGTGATATACTTCGTGCAAATATTGATGAAATTTACATTTACACAATGATGCTACTAGATGGATCTGAACTTAATACTCCTAAAGAACGTAGCAAATGGAATTTTAATACTAAATTTCGAATACTTCCAAGAGATTTTGTAAAATTGAAAAATGGAAAAGTTGTTCTTGAGATTGAACAAGTAGTAGTAGGTTCTAACACTTTAACATTTGAAGAATATGTGGAAGTAAGACTTTTGGCATTAATGGTCTTAATCACACAAATTACACCTTCTTTTCAAGCATTATTCAAATTTATGAAACAGTATGAAATTGAAACCTTTGATTTGCTTTTCAAAATGTTAAAAAATACAAATCTTGCTTCAACCAATCTTCAGAAATTATTTAATGATTTTAAACAATCTACTATTGATGAGTTATGGGATTCAAAAGAGGAGATTGAAGATTTTTATCAAAATCCTAATGAATATCAAAAATTACTCGATGGTAATGCTGGTCAAAATCTTCTATTCTATTACCATGCATTGTGTGTTTCAGAATGTATGATAGATTTTACAAATTTTGTTTTAGAAACCACTAGTGATTTACTTAAAGAAAAAGAAATTTCTAATTACCATGATGAATTCTCATCAATTTCTGAATATTGTCTAGGAATTTGTCATAATATTTTTGGTGAGAATAGGATGGAAACAAATCCTGAATTTCCTATAAAGTATGATATAATGAGTTGGCTAAAAATTAAAGATTCACCTCTAACATCATTTCCTTTTCCAAAAAATACAAGAGTTATCTACAAATTAACTTCTGAACAATTCAAAGAACTAGAAGATCATTTATCAATTTATGGAAATAATAAAGTTGGGCGCAGTCAAGTTATCAAAGTGATTAATACTAAATCTTTGTGGCGTACTCCAATGATAAAATCATCCGATCATAGTTTTTCTATTAAAGAAGAGAATTCTAAATCCTTATTTTCAGATAAGTGGGGAACAGAACTTAAATAATTTTTATACCAGGATTTTTTATTTTATTTCTTATCATTGCATTAAGAAGTAATGGTGTTGACATTTCCACAAGATACGCTAATGCTCCAGGTCCTAAATAAATTGGTCTTAGACCTTCAATTTCATTAATTAGTGTATTTACAACTTCAACTGATTCTTTACTATCCCCTGCAACAAATATGTCATAATCTAATTCTAATGTTGGATTGACAAGTTTTTTTTCAGAAATTACATGAAACGCTGAAACAAGTTTTGTTTTATCCTCCATATATTTTTCAACAATTTGATGTGAAAATGGTTTATTATCTTTAATTGCAATACATTCAAAACCTGTATCTGTTTTTGTCATTGGAACAATTGGTGATACAACAACACAATTATTTTTTATCTGAGGTAGTAAATCTGAACAAATTGAATCAATGTTCTCATATGGAATTGATAGGATTAAAACATCTGATTCTTTAGTTACAGTAGTGTTATTTTCTCCTACTATACTTCCATTAATTTTTCCATATGCCTCTTTTGCTAATTGTGAATATTCTTCAGCTGATGTTTTGGCACGTTGCGAGTCCCTTGAACCTATTATAACCTGATGATTTTTACACCATCTGATTGCAAATCCTTTCCCCATTCCACCAGTTCCACCAATAATTCCAATATTCATGAATGCGTTCGATTAATCTTATTATTATCTCTATTGAAAGATTTTTTTTAAAATTTCACATGATAAATTTTTTAGTTGTTGATTAAATAAAAAAATATTTTAAAATTGAACTATGTTCTTGTATTTTTACACCATCTCGCTAATCTATGACTCAATAATTTTAATTGTGAGTATAATTCTGATTATTTAATATGTCTAAGTTTGGAATAATTAAAGAAACATTCCAAATTTATCTATATAAAAGAAAATTTCATATGTTTCCTATAATTATATTATTGATTGCATTGATTGGAGTTACTGCATTAGCTCAATCTGGTTTGGTGGCATTTATTTATCCGATCTAATATGGAAGTATCTTCTCCACGATTTAAGGCACTTGCAGTAACAGCTGGTTTTTCATTCTGGTTCTTTTTAATCACCGCATCAACCAACCTTTTTTCACTTGAATTATTTGCTATTTTCTTAGGAATAACTATTACATTAACCCAAATTTTTTCAATTAAATTATCAAAAGCCCTAGATATTTTTGCAACATTCAACACAAAATTATTCTTAGGAATTCTTTTCATTTTTGTGATATCTCTTTATGGTATCTTCTTCAAAATTTTACACATTGATGTTTTACGCTTAAAAAAACATGAATCAACCTATTGGCTAGATTTAGATAAGATAAAACATTCTACGGTTATGACGCAATACTGATGTTTACTCTAGGAATTTCTTGCTATTATCATGATTCTGCTGCTGCAGTTTTGAAAGATGGAACTGTTTTAGCTGCAGTAGAAGAAGAACGTTTTTCCCGTATTAAATTTGATGATTCTTTTCCAAAATTAGCTATTGATTGGTGTTTAAAGCAGGTTGGAATAAAAATTAGTGATATAGATTCAGTTGCATTTTATGATAAACCAGTTTTAAAATTTGAAAGACTTCTTGATAATTATCTTGGAGTAGCTCCTAGAGGGCTAGGTAGTTTCTTAGATGTTATACCAAAATGGATTCATAAACGTCTTTGGGTAAAAGATGAAATCAAAAAAAATCTTAAGGGTTTTAAGGGAGATATACTTTTTCCCGAACATCATTTATCTCATGCAGCACATACGTTCTTTACATCTTCATTTGATGAAGCAGCTATTCTTACAGTAGATGGTGTTGGAGAGTGGTCAACAACCACATTTGGTACTGCAAAAAATACTACAATAAAATTAATTAACGATATTAGATGGCCACACTCTCTAGGATTATTTTATTCAGCATTTACTTATTTTCTTGGTTTTAAAGTAAACGAAGGTGAATACAAACTAATGGGACTCTCATCATATGGAAAACCAAAATACTATGATAAAATTTTGAGTGAATTAATCGATGTCAAAAATGATGGAAGTATACATCTTAACATGAAATATTTTGCATTTACATATGACAAATATATGACAAATCAAAATTTCGCTAAATTATTCGGGATTTTACCAAGAAAAAATGGAGAAAAAATGGAACAAATTCATTTTGATATTGGGGCTAGTGCACAATTAGTTCTTGAAGAAATATTGCTTAAAATGGTAAATCATGTTTATGAAAAAACAAAAATGACTAATTTGTGCTTAGGTGGAGGTGTTGCCCTAAATGGAGTTGCCAATAATAGAATTTTGAGAGAAAGTCCATTTGAAAATATTCACATTCCTCCTTCTCCTGGTGATGCAGGTAGTGCAATTGGATGTGCACAATATTCTTACTACTGTCATTTTAAAAATGAAAGAATTTTTTCAAAAACTTCTGAACAAATTAAAAATAATATCTACGTTGGACCTAATTACTCAAATGAGCAAATCAAAATATTTCTTGATAAAAATGAAATTAAATATGAGTATTTAGAAAAAGATCTTCTATTACAAACCACAGCAAAACTAATCTCTGAAGGTAATGTTGTTGGTTGGTATCAAGGTAAAATGGAATGGGGACCTCGTGCATTAGGAAATAGAAGTATTCTTGCCGATCCTCGAAATCCAAAAATGAAGGATATTTTGAATCAAAAAATTAAACATAGAGAATCCTTTAGACCTTTTGCTCCTAGTATAATGGAAGAATATGTTTCAGAATATTTTGATATTGATGTACCAAGTCCATACATGTTATTAGTTGCAAAAGTGAAACAACCAGAAAAAATTCCTGCGGTAACACACGTTGATGGAACTGGAAGATTACAGTCTGTTTCAAAAAATGTCAATTCATTATATTATGAATTAATTAATGAATTTTATAAATTAACAAATGTTCCTGTGATAATCAATACTTCTATGAACGTAATGGGTGAGCCTATTGTTAATACTCCTGAACAAGCTCACGCAATGATTCTAAAAACTGATATGGATTACATAATAATGGGAAATTATGTTTTAGGTAAGGAGTAATACTTTATGGTAGTAACCCTTATGAACATTATCATATCAGTTTTCATAACATACTTAATGATGACATTTAGATGATCAAAATTTCAATTTCTGTTTTATTTGCATTAACCTTCTCCATCTTAGCTTTTTATTCGTTTCATGAATTTTTTCCACCACAACAAGTGTCTGATATTAATGACCATCAGTTTTTTTTAGATAAAACTAATGAATTCTCAAATAAAATTCTTCTATTAGGCGGAAGTGGTGCAGGGCAATTGAATTCTACATTGACTGATCAATATTTAAAAAATGAAAACAGTGATTTGGTATTTTATAATTTAGCTTATAATGCTGATACACCAAAACTGAGATACAAATCGATAGATCAAACTATTATGTTAAAGCCTAATTTGATTTTATATGGATTAACTTATTATGATACAAATGGATATGCTTGGAAAACTTTGGATAAAAATCCCCAACCTTTACCTTCAATCAAACTTGATCCGACACAATTGTTTCAAACTAACACAGATCCATTTTTAGAAATTAACCCAAAAGAAACTACTTTAAAATTTATCAGAAATTCATTTGCTGATTCAGATTTATTTCCACAGAAAAAAGATTATATCCAATTACCACATTCACCATTTACTTTTTTTGATGAGTATCAAACAATTATTTCTGATAAAAAAGATTTAGAAAATATTTCTGCAAATTATGTGGAAAATAGAGTTAAACAAACTCCTTCAATAACTCAAGAACAAATTACTTATCTTGAAAAAATCATTAAAAAATCACAAGATAATGAAATTAAATTTGCTATAATTCTTTTACCACAAGAAAAACATTTCTTAGAACTAGTACCTGATATTGACAACAAATTATTTTATAGTTCATTAAATAAACTTGAAGAAAAATATAACATTACAATTTATGATATGTCTAATAATTATTCTGATTTAGATATATGGCAAGATCATAATCATATTGCATTACACAATAATTCATCCATTTTTTCAGAAGACATCTATCACATTATCATGAGAGAATTGAATCAAATTGCTGTTTAATAGTATAGATTTTGTAGTATTTTTTGCATTAGTAGTTGCATTAATTGTTGTAATTAGGAATAGAAATTTTAGTTATTTATTTTTAATATTTGCAAGCTATTTCTTTTTTTATTTTTCAAATAATTTCTTAATATCTCTGTTAATTTTTTCTACCGTTTTAGATTTCTATATTGGAAAAGAAATATGGAAAGCTGATTCTAAATCTAAAAAGAAAAAATTACTTATTTTGAGTTTAGCAGGAAATCTGGGATTATTGGCATTTTTCAAATATACTGACTTTGCTATTTCACAGTTTAATGAAATTTTTACACTGTTTGGATTTGGTGAAATTCCTTTACTTGAAATTGTACTGCCGGTTGGAATTTCATTTTATACTTTCCAAACTTTGAGTTATACAATTGATATTTATCGTGGAAGCTTAACTCCTTCAAAATCCCTAAAAGAATTCTCATTGTTTGTAGCATTTTTCCCTCAATTAGTTGCAGGGCCAATTCTTCGTGCATCTAATTTTTTACCTCAGATTAGAGAAAAATTTGTTGAATTAAAAACTAAAAATTTACGCCAAGTCTTAATTCATAATTCTAATCTAAAATTTGGATTGACATTGATGTCCTTTGGTTTTTTTAAAAAAATGTTCTTTGCAGATAATATTTCCCCGTTCGTTGATGAAATATTTCTTAATCCTGTAGGTTTGGATTCATTTGTAATAGTTTTAGGAACCATAGCATTTGGAATACAACTTTATTGTGATTTTTCAGGTTACACTGATATTGCAATAGGGGCTGCATTCATTCTCGGTTTCAAAATCCCTAAAAATTTCAATTTTCCATTTTTTGCAACATCGCCTGCTGAATTTTGGAGAAGATGGCACATTAGTCTCTCATCATGGGTGAAGGATTATGTCTTTTTCCCATTAGTTGTAAATCATAAAAGATCAAAATTAAGAATAGCTGGTAGTTTATTTTTTACTTTATTTTTAATTGGAATTTGGCATGGTGCAGGATTAAATTTCATTATTTATGGAATAATTCATGGGTTATATGTTGGAATTGAAACTTATTTACGAAGCATATTTCCTCAATTACAAAATAATTCATTTTTCAAATCAAAAATTGGAAAAATTATTTCTATATTAGCAACCCAATATTTGATATTCTTATCATTTCTTGCATTTAGAATTCATGATCTAGAACACTTGTCATATTCAATTCAAAAATTCATATTTTTTGATTTCATTACAACTGACTTCAACAGTTTTATTATGGAACATAAATTACCTTTATTATTCATGTTGATGTTTGTTATAGTTCATCTTATTTCTTTTAAACACCAAAACATAATAGATAAAATTTCAAATATGAAATTATTACACTGGACACTATTTCTAATAATATTGATGTCATCTATAATTTTCTTTTATGATACAGATCCTAAGGACTTCATATATTTCCGATTTTAATCAAATTATATATGAATTTTAGATTATCTAAAATTCTCATTCATTAATTTATAGTCAATTTTAAAAACTTTAACCTGTTTTTTGAATCCTTTTTCATGAGAATCATAAATTTTTACCAAATAAGGAAATTTTTCTTCATTGGAAAAAATTTCATTAAGAAACTTTGTTTCAAGATTTCGACCATCTAAAACTAGATGTGTCATTTTTTCTGATTCTGCAAAAGACAGGTAGTCATCTATATTATTAAAATTATTTTTTGTTCCTTTTCCAAGAATGACTGTTTTACTTTTTCCTAATTTTTCTTTTATTTCTATTTGCAATATTGGAAATTCATCAGATAAAACAAATTCATTTGTCCATTTCATATACATCAAGCCTTCATAGTCTCGGTTTATGGTATCAGTGATTTCAAAAATTTGTTTAGAAATAGAATACATTTCTTTTTCATATTCATAATCTGTTATTGTATAATTAGTAAAAATTAGAGATGATAAGACTAGAAAAATTACTGTGAGAATAAAAACCATATTTGGTTTTTGAATTTTTAAATTTATTCCTCTTATAGTATAACCTACAGTTAAACAGAAAATTGGATATAAAATTAGGATATATCTTGTGTCCTGAAATCCTCTTGAATAGGCATAAAAAGCCGGAATCAAAAATACTATACCAAAAATTATTATCGTCCATTTTTTAAAATCTTTTTTTCTAAAAATTTCTAACATACCATATGGAATAAAAATAAAAAAGATCGGTATTGAAACAAAGGCAATGTGTTGAATTAGAAATGTGCCACCTTTTTCAAGAAAATGATAAAACTGATTATAACTTCCTGATTCATTTGCAGTATCTACATAATATTGCGGGCCATGAATTAAATGACTCGTAAGTCCATCTTGCCCTGTTGTTTCAATTCTAATCATAGCAATTGGAACTACAATCAATAAAAACAAACTAATTGCAATACTATATTTTAGAATATCTGATCTATTTTTATGAAATCGTAGAAAAAAGATTATTGTTAATGGAATCAAAACCAATAATCCTTCATATCTTATAATTGAAAATAATCCAGCTATAGCAAATGAAATTATTACTAGAATTTTTTTTTCACTCAAAAATAGATTAAGACTAATAATTGCTAGCAATAAAAATAATGGCTCAGTTAATCCCAACAATGAATTTTCTATTAATCTAGGTGCAAATGCAAATGCGGTTGCACAAATTAATGCATAGGGTGTTTCCAAAAATTTCTTTGTTAGTAGGTATATTGGTAAAATTGTTACAGTTGAAATTGTTAATGTTAATAATCGTTGCATGTTTACATAATCTAAAAAATTATTTGAATCAATTAATGAAAAAAATAATGATAAGAAAACTGGCCATCCATTATTAGGTGGTGGTGTAACACCTGTTGTTGTTGTATAGCCTTCTGGAAAACTTCCTAAAATAGACATATCATTTGCATACCAAAAATATCCTACTGCATCTCCAAGAAATGGTAAATCTTCAGGGAAAAAATACATCCTAAAACTTAAACTGCTAAAACATAAAATTACAAGATAAATAATTCTTGTTTTATGAGAATTTTTGAAAAAACTGTATATATTGAAATTTCTATTTTCCGTTTTTAATTGATTTTTTTCTTCCAATTTATCTTCCTCTTTTAAAAACTAAGAAATTGATCTATGGTATTGAAGTTTACTCATGACTAATCTAATTATTTTGTATATTTTGAATTTCTTATTGTTCTGCTAATCTTATTATTGTCTTAATAGACAAAAAAATTGTACATAAAATGATTATTTTACTCAGACATGGTCAGGCTGAAAATAATATCAAAAGAATTCTAGCAGGTAGGACACCTGGAATCAATTTAACTGATGAGGGAAAGAAACAAGCAGAACAAGCTGGCCAAATGTTAAAGTCTCTAAATATTTCTACGATATACTCTAGTCCGATTGAAAGAGCAATGCAAACTGCAGAGATAGTTGGAAATCACTGTGGCGTTACACCAGTTTCTGACGACCGTCTAATTGAACTTGATATGGGAAAATTTACAATGGTTCCATATGAGGAAATTTTTAAGAATTATGGAAATGTTTTTTTAAAATTCTACGAAGGCAGTCTTGAAATCAGCCACAATGGAGTTGAAACATTTGGAGAAGTCCAGCGACGAATTTTTGACATGGTGGACTTTATAAAAAATAATCATAAAGATGAAAATGTTGTTTTGGTCACTCACATGGATCCAATTAAGGCAGTGATCGGAAAAGTTCTTTCATTAAAACCCGAAGTATTATTTTCATTAATCATAGCAAATGCCTCTTTGAATGTGATCAAATATGACGACCAGAATTTCTACCTTAGCTCAATTAACTCCATGGACTCGTCTCGCTTTCTAGAGAATCTATAAAAGAAATCTTCAAAACTTTTAAATAGAAATTTTCGACCACGCGTAATT
>CEUS01105447.1_pt1 | contig 12808 bp, 15 predicted proteins | sample 427031 | NCBI WGS metagenome assembly CEUS01 (sample SAMEA2622837, study PRJEB7988) | marine metagenome | biome: marine biome (ENVO:00000447); feature: marine epipelagic mixed layer (ENVO:xxxxxxxxx); material: "saline water (ENVO:00002010), including plankton (ENVO:xxxxxxxx)" | depth 140 m | reverse complement strand
ACTCGGTCCAACCTCGCGTCGTATATTGCCCGCCTGCCGTGAAGACAGGGGTGCCCTCACCCGGATCCCAAGTATTTTTGAGGGATCTAGCTTTCTGCGCGGCCAGGTTGAAAGTTTGTTTGATCTGAGATGACAGATCGCGCAGCGTAACGTCAGGGTCGATTCTCATCTTGCCTCCGGGTCATCATCGTATTCAGAGGCGGAGATAATACCCACAACGATTTGGACACGCAACCGACACGCCCTCTTTGCCACTTCCTGCGAAACGTCTTTGACGCTCAGGACGGCGAGCCTATCATTCCATCCAACAGAGTCATATTGTACAGAAACGAAGGAGCGAACGATGGCGGAGGAAAAACACGGACCCACAGGATACGATGATACCCCCATCCTGCTAGGCCAACCCTGGCGCGTCCACGATGGGGAACGGCCCATGCCGACGGTGGTCACACCTGGGGCCACCTCGACCGACCCACCCGAAGATGCCGTCGTGCTATTCGGCGGTTCTGACATGTCTGGATGGGAGAACAAGGATGGAGGCCCGGCTGAATGGACAGTGGAAAACGGCTACGCGCAAGTCAATCCAAAGTCGGGGGATATCCTATCCAAGGCCACATTCGGCGATGCGCAGCTACACCTGGAATTTGCCGCGCCTTCAGAGGTTCGTGGATCCAGCCAGGGTCGGGGAAACAGCGGTGTGTTTCTCATGGGACTTTATGAGGTTCAAGTTCTGGACGGATTCGACAACCGCACCTATGCCGATGGGTTAACGGGTGCTATCTACGGACAGTTCCCCCCCCTAGTCAATGCCTGTCGAGCTCCGGGGGAATGGCAAACCTACGACATCGTTTTCCAGGCGCCGCGTTACCAGAACAGCAACCTCGTCAGCCCAGCCTTTTTGACGGTATTCTTGAATGGGATTCTCCTGCACCATCACAAAGCCGCTCACGGCCCGACGGGCCATAGGAATCTCTCCTCCTACGACCCACCGCACGGCCCCAAGGGGCCCCTGAAACTGCAGGATCACGGTGATCTGGTCAGGTACAGGAATATCTGGATGCGTGATTTAGGGGACTATGATCAGGCGTAGACGATTCCTGACTGCAAGGGGACACAGCGTGGCCCCCCAAATTCAGCGCGGTTCAACATCACGCGGTTAGTTCGAACGCGGCAGAACTGGGGTGCGTCACAAAAAACTCTGAGGTGCACGACCGGGAGGGAAATTTCGTATGATAATCCGACTCCCACGAAGCAAGGAATTCGTCGACTTCGGATTCCGGGACCGCGGCCCATACACTCCCACCGAATCCGGCTCCAAAGGCCGAAGCGGTTATACTTCCCTGGCGGACCGCAGAATCGCATAGCCATTCCGTTTCTTCGACCTGGTTTCGGAGTAGGCGAGCGCCTCGAGACTGAGATTCAGACACAGCAGACCCGAAACCGAGTGGATCCTCCCTGGCCAGGGCATCTGCAGCCTCCTGCACCAACCGCTCACTTTCCTCAACAAACTGATCGAGTCGTTCTCTGATTTCAGCCTGGGTGAATTCCCCTGGCGGGGCTGATGAAAGAGCCCTTCGAGTCTCCTCAACACCCTGTTCCCGAATGGCGTCGGCCAGCGTAGTCCACTTCGACTGCTTCCCTGCATTCACTCCCTCCAGCACGGCTGAAGCAAGTCGAGAAGCTCTATTGTATCGATCCATAGCTTCGCCGGTCTTCTGGGCAACAACACCCGAGACCCCAATCGCCAGGGCCACGGACGGCAGGAACGGGATCGACCCTTCGTGTCTGATTGGACAAAACGAGTATTGTTCGAAGTGACCCTTCTTACAGGTCAGGATGGCAGTATGATCTTCGCTTCCCCCGAAAGTTCCGACGCCTCGATCCCCCGAAAGAGGTCCAAAGGACTGTCCGTTTTCGACCGTACCTAGATATCCAGAGAGATCCTGCAAGCTGGAAATGGTGTTTGTGAAGTTCTCCGATTCCTCGATGGCGTTCGTTCCAATCAGGCCCAAACTGAAAGCAACGATCAAGGCGCTTGAACTGCTCATCCCCGCTGCCAGGGGCAGGTCGCTTCCAAAAAAGAAATCGGCACCCCGAAGGGAGCCGAAGTTCCTGGAAAGCCGCCGTCCCACAGTGGACAGGTAGTTGGCCCATCCCGGCATTGGGATAAGGTCCGGAGAAAGATCAAACTGGGTCCGTTCTTCGCGGACTCGGTCGATGGCCAGTACGGTTCGATCCGGGCGTGGCCGGACCACGATCCACATGCCTCGATGTGTCGCTGCAAGCAGGCTTCGGCCACCCGCATAGTCTGTGTGTTTCCCAAGAATCTCGATTCGGCCAGGGACCCACAAGATGCGGTCTCCCTCTCTGATATCTTCGGGTAGCACTCGCTCGAGGAGATCCACACGCGTTGCGACGTCTTCCGCCTCCATTCGGTCTTGCAAAGCTTCGTGGGCTCGATCGAGGATCCAGGTCGACACACTTACTCCGACAGGTACCGAATTCGTCTGGCCACGTCGGTGTTCACCGAATGATACGGGCGGAAGAGATTACCACTGTCAAACAACGTTCGACGAATGTTCTCCACATCGTCGTGACCGAGGGCCTGGCTGAAAATTTGCAGGAGGTAGTCTGTCCCTGTACGGGAAGGCGCAAGTCGATCTCTATCGTAGAATCTGGGATGCACGTAGCGAGCGTGTATGTGTCCCCACTGATCTCTGAGGGCGTTGGCGTCGATGCTGTCGAGGTAGAAACCCTCTTCCCTATTCCACTGGAGAGTGGCAATCGCGTTGTTCTGACCCTCGAGCAGCATGTCGACTGACTTACCGCCAAGCTGAGCCGCATAGAACCGGTCGAACAGTATCGGTCTTCCACCGCGCTGAGCGTGGCCCACCTTTCGTGTGAAAATGGCCGCGCTGGCAGATTCACTGCGTCGACAGATCTGGAAAAAGTCGTCTCCGATGCAATCGATCAGGATATGCCGCAAAGACTCGGCCGCCCCCGATAGCTGGATATTACCAGCCGGATCCGTTGATGCCTTCTGAGCCCCAAGCTCTCTGCCATCTTCACCCTTCAATCCTTCCCCACACACGATGACGACGTTTTTCTGCCTGTCGTAGAGCTCCAACACCTGCTCTGCGATTAGATCGACGTGTAGCGGCACCTCTGGTATCAGAATCAGATCCGGCTGGCCATATACGACCCCCAGCGCGATATAGCCCGAGTGCCGTCCCATCACTTCGACGCTGGCGATGCGGTGGTGACTCTCGGCCGTCGTCCGAACGCGTTGGATCCCCATCGCGGCATCAAACACAGCTGTGGCATAGCCGGGGGTAACGTAGTTGATCATGTATTCGAGGTCGAAGGTTGCCCTTCTGTAGGTTGGCTCTCCATCGACATCATCCTTCAACCATTCCTAGGCTTCCGAAGCGTAGTTCAGGCCCAGGTCGTTGTCGGTCTTCTTGGGCGCCAGAACGGCCGGAATCCGCTCGGATATTGGTTGTAACCCGTTCAGTGTTCCGTCGCCGCCCACACAGATCAGACCATCGATCCGCAAGCGGTGCAGGCGGTCCAGAATCAGCGATAACTCTCCTGGGTCGTCAGAATTTACGTACGCTCGGGAACCCCCAGAAGCGTGCCGCCCATGGTCGCGTCCAGCTCGGGAATTTCTCAAAACAGTGGATTCAGGTGAGCATAGGGAACACGAGGGTTGAGCAGGCTGTCATACCCCTTGATGAGTCCGAAGACTTCGATGTGGAGCTGATTGGCCCGTGCGACCGCGCCGTGGAGTGTGGCATTCAGCGCAGGCGGATCGCCGCCTGCGGTAAGAATCGCGATCCTTTTCATCAGCGGGGTCCACTCCCATCTGACTCAAAGGCGTGATAGATCGCACGGACGGCCTGTTCGTAGTCCGACTCTTCGACTCCAACAATGATGTTGATCTCCGAGGCCCCCTGATCGATCACCCGTACGTTGACACCGGCGTCGGCCAGTGCTGAAAAGAGTTTGGCCGCGATACCGATCTGATGCGACATGCCTTCCCCGACCGTGGCGATCAGCGCCAGTCCGGGAAGCAACTCCGTACGATCGGGATCGAGTGTTCTCTCGATTTCTTCAAGCAGGAGCGCGCCCCGACCTGCCAACTCCTCGTCGCTCACGATGACCGAGATCGTGTCGATTCCTGAAGGAGTGTGCTCGTAGCTGATATCGTGCGCCGCGATGACCTCGAGCACCCGACGGCCGAAACCCTTGAGCTGGTTCATGAGGGCTTTTTCGATAAACAACATCGTGAAACCGGGCCGTCCAGCCACACCGCCCAGAGCGTGGTCCTTAGGGATCCGTGTTTTTTGGATGCGCGTCCCCTTGGCATCGGGATCGTTCGTGTTCTTGATGTGGATGGGAATACCGACTTCACGCACCGGGAACATGGCCTCGTCGTGGAAGACGCTTGCGCCCATGTAAGAGAGCTCTCGGATTTCTCGGTACGTGATCTCTTCAACCGGTCTGGGGTTGCTGACTACCCGGGGATCCGCCATGAGCAAGCCCGAGACATCCGTCCAGTTCTCGTAAACTTTGGCCCCAGCTGCCCTGGCAACAACGGCCCCCGTGATGTCAGAACCTCCGCGAGAAAAAGTCTTTACCTCACCGTCGGCGGAAGCTCCATAGAATCCCGGGATGACATAGCGACCCTCGCCATCCAAGGCGTTGCCCAGAAGCTCGTACGTAACAGGATCGAGGCGCCCGTCTGCGTCGAACCGGATGTGTTCGGCGGGCTCCACGTAGACGGCTTCAAGCAATGCAGCAAGAATTTTCCCGTTGAGATACTCACCTCTCGACGCAACGTAATCCACCGACGCACCCCGTTCCAGATCGGCACGAAGGTGACCGAGCAAGTCTTCCACATCCAGATCGAGGTCCAGCCACTGGGCAAGATCGATATATCGGTCGGCAATCAGCCCGAACGCCTCATCATAGGTTACCCGCTGCCGAATCGCCTCGTGACACAAGTAGAGCAGATCCGTGATCTTCGTGTCATCGTCGTGACGTTTGCCCGGCGCAGAGGGAACAATGAATCTCCGTTCTGGATCAGCGTTCACGATCGCCGCAACTTTCTGAAACTGAGAAGCATCGGCCAGGGAGGACCCGCCGAATTTACACGTGATGCTCATCAATATGTGCCCTAGAGAAATCGCCGGATCGTGACAATCCGGCGATGGTTTCGCCTGAGTTATCTGAGAGAGTAGAGGATCGACCCGAGGCTCACCAGGATTCCGACGGCAGCCGCCTGCTTGCCCCCCTCCGGGTCCGGGTCTACGAAAACGAAGGTGGAGAGCCGCCCCAAGAAACGAAGATCACGCGGCGCCTCTTCCGGTGCTCTTTGGCGAACGCGTTCCTGGAGGATCCCCAACAGTAATCCGTGGAGAGCTCTCGTGTTCACAGGCTTCTGAATATAGCCTGACGCACCGAGATTCCGTACCCGGGCCTCCGCATCCTTCGAATCCGATCCACTCACGACGGCAATTTTCTGGTGTAGGCTCAAGGGCTTGAGGAGGCGGAGGATCTCCTCAAGCCCTTGAGTGCTTCGTTTAATCCTTCCCGCGGGTCGGCGGCAACGTGCACCTCACAGCCTGATCGGGTGAGACTGAGATCGACGATCTCGAGAAAGAGCCGATCGTTGTCAATCACCAGCACGCGCCAGGTCGGTTCCCTTTTTTCAGTCAAGAGGCCAGAGACGCCTTCTTCTTCCGCAGCTGCTTCAGGAGCTTTCTTACGTCTGACATGCTTGGATCCAGGCCGATTGCCAGATTCAACGCGTCAATGGCTGCTTCGAGGTGCTCCACCTGATCTGAATCCTGGAACTTATATGTATAACCCAGTCCAATCACGTGATTGGCGCGTGCCTTGAGGTTGTGGGACAGGTCCTCCTTGGTCAACGCTTCCTCGGCAGTTACGATGGCTGAATCGAATGCTCCGCCCCGGAACTGGTAGAAGGAAGCGAACACCCTTGCCCGTGCCAGTTCGTCATTTCCTTCCCCGTAATCGATACCCTTGCTGACGACCTGGAGAGCCTCCTTGTACCGCTTGAGCCCCTCTAACATTCTAGCCACCTCGAGCGCCTGGTTGCATAGCAGATTCTTCGCGTTGCGATCCTCGGGAATCGCTCGGAAATCATATAAGCTCCAGATCGAGTCCTGGAAACTCCACGTCTTCAATACCCGCTCGATCATAGCCTGATCTTTTCTCGTCGCCGCTGCCCGTCCCCACAACCGCGTCTTCTGGTAAAGGTGGTTGGCAATGCCCCTCATTGCGGGTGGATATCCGGACGCTGATGCGATTATGTCAACGCCGATACTGTAAATAGAGTCACCGGTGGCAACGGCAAGATCGCCTACTCTGGATTCGATGGATCTGAGCTGGGCGGCCCGGATCTGTGCGCGTTCACCAGATTTCGTCCCTCGGTGGGTGGTGGCGACATCGTCATACCTCTCGATGGCTTTCTGGAGATCAGTGACACTCTCTTCCAGGTCCCGCACCAACCCAAGATCGTAAGCGGCTTGCTTTTCGCGGTCTTCGCACGCCCAAACGAGCACAAGCATTGCAACAGGAATGACTCTTCTGCAGATCATTGCTTCCTCCAGCTACTCGACGTCGGCCCTGAGCACGACCTCCGATCGCTTCTTCTGATTCATGCGATCAACCAGTCTGCGGTTGAACTCGTGCGCGGTATGGTATCCCTGGATTTTCAATTGGTAGTTCATAGCAATAGCCTCAGCGATCACCGTGATATTTTTCCCCGGGTAGATCGGCACTGTCACCTGGGGCACCTCCACATCCAGAACTGCAGCCCAGTCTTCTTCGAGTCCGATCCTATCCAATCCCGTCGACTCGTTCCATTCCACCAGCTTGACGATGACCTCGATTCTCTTCTGCAAACGCGTCGCACGTACACCGAACATGCTCCTCACATTGAGAATTCCCAGTCCTCTGATCTCCATGTGATCCCGCAGCGCCTCTCCACTTGTGCCGACGAGGATCCCCTGAAGTTTCCGTGAAACCAGGACAACGTCGTCGGCCACCAGACGGTGTCCACGTTCTACCAGATCGATGGCGATTTCGCTCTTGCCGATCCCACTACGGCCCATCAAGAGGAGCCCGATACCGTAGACATCGACCAATGAGCCGTGAAGCGCTGTGTGTGGGGCGAAGACATCGTCGAGGTATAGTGAGAACAAGTGGGCGAATTTTGTTGTCGAATAGGATGTCGTCAGGAGGGGTATGTTTCTTTCGTCCGCAAGATGTCGGAGGGTAGGCAGTACTTCGTTGCCATCCGTCACGATCACCGCGGGAATGTCGAACTGGTAGATGGTTTTCAGTACCTCTGGCCGTCGGGATTCGGGGAGGCTCAGGATGTACAACATCTCTGTGTTACCCAGGATCTGAGCACGGTCAAAGGTGAAGAGTCCCACGAACCCGGCGAGGGCGAGGGCCGGGCGGTGCACGTCGCTTGAAACCAGTTCGTTCTCCAAGCCGCCCTGACCAGCCTCGAGGGTTAGATCAAGTTTATCTCCAAAGAGTTCTATGGCTTCTCCGACCGTCACGCTCTGCACGTTCATTCTCCCCCGGCGGGCTGGCTGTGTGTGTCCGGACGACGATCGCGACGTTTGTCGTGGAGTTTCTTGAGCTGGGTTCCCATCCTTTCAAGTGACAAGTCGATGGCCGTATAAACTTTTTCGCCCTCTATAGAATATTTAAGCGTCTGCGAAGAGACGTTCACCACGGTGTCGGCACGGAATTCGTGCGTCTCCTGGAGGATTGTGAGGGAAACATCGATGAGTGGGGAGTAGTACCGTTCCAGCTTCGTTACAGCCTGCTCGACGTGCTCACGAATCGCGTTTGATATGTCGAAATGGTGGCCGGAGACTCTAATGTTCACGTGATCCTCCCACGAATTTTCAAGCGTGGTTTGGTGCTGCCGGATCGAACGTTTTCCTCATCCTGACAGATGTTCCTTCGGGATCGGTTGTGAAATCCACGTAGTCCATGAATTCCCGCATCATCAGAATCCCCCGACCCGAGGGGTTGAGAAGATTCTCCTTCCTAAGGGGGTCCGGGACCTGCGCGAGGTCGAAGCCCCCTCCTTCGTCCCGAACAGTACAGATGAGCTCGGAGGCCGCGGTGACGATTCGGATATGAACTTCCTTCTGAGGATTTTCTTCGTTTCCGTGCTGAATGGCATTATTCACCGCCTCCATGACGGAGATCATCAGATCGACCTCGTCGTCTTCTCCGATTCCCACACGCCGACCCGCCTCCTCGATGAGGCCAGCGACTTTTTCCATCGCGTCGTAAGTGCTCGGGATGCTAATCTCGAGCACTTCGGGTGTGTCCTGGGACATGGCGGCTTTCTAAAGTGGCGCGTCACCCGGCCGAGAAGAATCGGCCTTTCGTCCCCTTGGGTGAGACAGCGATGCGAACGCGCTCCGAACAGCGAGGGCACGTGGCAGCATAGGCCGTGCCCTTTGCGTTGAGGTAGGCCCGTGCGTAGACGTTGCAACACCGGAACAGCAGCCCGACGAACGGACGCCTTGCCATGGTAAACCTTAAGAAGAATAGAGGTTACCGCGAGTGAGAATATACTCCATCGTTCGAGAGCTTGTCAAGATCATGCCCGACTTGGAGGCGCACAGCTGGCTTGACGCAACGAGCTTTCAGAAAGTATACTTTCGCGATCGACGAAACCTGATATCAGGAGACCCTGTTGGTCACCCTCATCATTTCTGCCTCAGCCGGCTGCTCCTTATTCCTGCTAGGGATGTATCTCTACCAACGGTACGGACTTCCCGCCATCTTCGAAAGCCTGCGCGGCGGCAGGTGGCATTTCTTCGTCCTTGGTGCTGCAACTGTACTCATCATGTCGCACCAGGGTTTTCACCTGCACAGCTACACCCCCGCTCTCAAAGGGCTGCTTGGCATCGGTCTGACCTGGATCGGGTTTCGCGCGGGACTTGACTTCGATTTCCGGCAGCTGCAACAGGCAAACCCAGGGCAAGTCAGGACCGAAGTGATTCTGCTTATGGTTTCATTCGTCGCACTCTTTTCCGTGCTCTCTATCCTGGTGCCGCCCGCCTCCCCTCAACTTGTTGACGATGGGTTCACCTACGTGGCAGTTCTGGTGCTGTCCGTCATTGGACTCACCGCGAGATCTTCAGGATTCTTCGGGGTCGGAACGGGGAAGCCGATTGCCCCAGTCGCATCGCCCGTTTCTTTCATGGCCAATCCTGCTGCCGTCCTTCTTCTATGCCTGCTCTACCCCGTCGTGTCGACCCCTTCTCTCGGCTTGATCGGGCCTTTTCGGGTGACCGGATACCTTCCGACGATTGCCGTGTTGGCCAGTCTGGGATTGCTACTAGGGATCATGGTCGACTTTGTGTTTCGCGCCCACAGAAACGGTCAACGTTGTACGTTTCTTACCCTCTCTGCGTGTGCGGCGATTACCGGCCCTTGCTTACAACTGGGTTTTCCTGTGATCGTCGCGGGATTCGTCGGGGGTGTATGGGTCATCAATACGACCGTCCGAAAGCGTGAGATTGCCGAGTTGTCCGAGTATGCCACAAGCATTGTTGAACCCATATTCGTACTCACCCTCGGTGCACTAATCGCTGGGCATCACTCGCCGGTTTCAATCGATCCGTCAGCTACGGCTGCCGTCGCTCTGGCTTTTCTTTTACTACGGGGGCTGGCAAGAACAAGCCGGTCTCTTGCTGCCCTTGTCCCCCAAACGAAACCTCCACGGGGACAGAACCACTCACTTTACGCGTGGCTGCCCATGGGCCGAACATCGATCGGTCTGATCGCTCAGCTTCTCCTGTTCCCCATGGGAGGCGCCACACTCTCTGCAGGTCTGTTATTGGCAGTCGCTCTGTCCCAGTCGATCGTCCTGCCAGGGCGGGTCGCCTCTGTAAGCCGTGGGACGCAGAACGGAACAGCCACGTGAGAAACCTCTTTATATGCTTCTTACTTGCGACAATGGTCTACCTGGCTCAGTCGGGTCCAGCACCCCTGACGGAGCCCTCGACCTATCTTGGCATCGTCTTGGTCATCCCCATTCTTGGCGCACGACTCTTCAGGAACTGTCGGTTGTCACCACCTGTCGGTGCGATCGCCGGTGGATTCTTGCTTGGGCCAACAGGATTGCTGTCCACATCGGCGCTTCAGACGGTCCAACCCTTTATCGCACTGGGCTTTGCCTGGGTGGGTTTATATCTGGGTGCAACGTGTTCGCGACCCGTAACCCTGAATCGTCGCACAGTGATCGCTGCGGCCGCCCCTGTCATAGGGTGCACCCTCATTGGCAGTGCCCTCTTCTCCTGGATGTATCCTCTCGATCTGAAGGAGAGTCTCCGCCTGGGTCTCTTGGCTTCGACTACTGCGCCGCTGTTCGTCCAGTTGACAGTCCCGGAACGAAGGGAGCCGCTTGCGCAGGCCACACTGGTGTCCGCGTTTGTCCTCATCCTTCTGGGGTTAACTGTTGTTCCCGATCTGGAATCCTTCGGTCTATCGAAGAGAGCCTTTGCGGTCGCTGGTTTGTTGATTCTGCTGCTGGAGCTCACATATCGATGCTATCGGGCAGTAAGAACGGAGCCCGGGCACTATGTGCTTTTCATCCTCGTGGGAGGGGCCCTCACGGGACTGTCCTACTACTGTGAAATCCACCCTCTGCTGCTGGGTGCAGGGTTCGGTTTCGGCTTTGGTCTCCGAGCTCGGGCCTTCCGCGATGGCTTGAAGCCATTGGAGGACAGCTCAGCCCACCTCGGCCCCTTCATTCTTGGCAACATCGCGGCGCATCTCCAGCCTCATCGATTGGCCGATCTTGGCGCCATCGAATGGGAGTTCCTCGCCGTCTACCTCCTCACGCTCGTCACTGGAAAAACACTGGGAGGCATTCTGGGAAGCCGGCTCACGGGAGCCCCTGTGGGAATCTGGACCCTGAGTTACGCCCAGGGAGTTGCACTCCCCCTGCTCGTTCCACTCGTGGTGCCTGCGCACCTCTTCCTGGGGGCACGCGCTCACGACCCCGTCCTGTTCCTGACGGCTCTTTTCCTGTCGGCGGGCGTCCTGCCTGCCCTGATCGTTTCTTTGTGTTCGAACTCGAGGAGGGGTTCGGGCAGTCAGCCCGTGGTGCGGAGAGAACGAGCAGCTGCTTCAGGCGGCATCGGATTGGTGTAGAAGCCCGTCACCCACTCGAACCCCGCCACTGGCGTTAAACGGGGAATAATCTCGAGGTGCCAGTGATAGTCCCTTTCGATCGTGGACCAGTAGTGCGGGGATTGGGGTTCCGATTTGACGTTGGGCGTTGTGTGGAGGACGAAATTATAGGGAGGGTCACACAACACATTCTTGAGTCGGCCGAGCGCGTGGTGGACGGTCTGACCAAGTGCCGTTACCATTGCGTCGTCTGATGCGGAAAAGTCGTGACTGTGAATCTGGGGGGCGATCATCATCTCGTAAGGAAACCTGGAAGCGAACGGGGCCCAGACAAGGAAGCGGTCCGTCTCAAGGATGACCCTCTCACGACTCTCGGATTCCTGCCGAACTACATCGCAGAAAAGGCACCTTTTATGCTCTTCGTATTACTGGCGGGTTGAAGTCAGCTCCTGCCGAACGGTTATTGGAGTCACCGGAAGCCCGATGATCTGCGTGTGGGAGCGGGACACCGGAGCCCCGTCTTCCAGGCCGTGGTTCTTGAACACCAGGAGGTAACGGAGTCGGCGGTCGTTAACGAGGTCCCGAAGTCGTTCACGACATGCTCTGAAGACACGCCCAACCTGGTCGGGGTGCAAGTCGGCCAGATCAGGCTCGGACCTCGGTGTATCGACCACAGCTTCGTGGACACCCACACCGTCTATCTCTTCGAATACGCCGTCCCGGGCGGTTTCGGTGTCCCCTTCGATTCCGAGAACGGGGAACTTGTTCGGCACAACCCGCACCTGCCAGCCTGGTGTGTTGGCGGCTCGATCACCCTCCCAGATGGCATAGACTTCTCCGGGCTTGCGCCCTTTATTTCCTTTGGAAAAGGGTGAGAAGGCCATATTCACCCTCTCCCTATCCACGACGAAGTCAGCCCGATCGGTCGAAATATTGACCCATCGACGTTGGATGACTTCTTTCCTGAGCCTCGACACGCGCTCAGTCCATCCAACCAGTAATCGAAAACGTCTGACGGAGGAACGTCTCTGAAGCGCCGTGCTCCTGAGTCCGGCCACGTCGCCCCCCCTCGAGGACCCACCGGAAAATTCCGGTCCCCTTGAAAGGGATCGTGAGGCCGAAACTCCCGCCAGTCTCAAAAATCTGGTCGGCAATCCCTGTATCGAAGTAAAGTCCGCGTCGGAAGGCACCCACCGTCAGCTCGTGACGACGCTGCCGACGGATTGGGTCGTTCCAGCCAGTCCGATACAGCACTCCCCCCGCGATTTCGGTGGTGTCTTTTCGACGCCCTCCCGTATCGCTCCATCGCGCCACCTCTACGTCGAGTGCGGCGATCCATTTATCCGAACGGGTTACGGCCAAGCCACCACCCAGCACGAGCGGCAGTTCGAAATCCATCTCGGTTGCTGATTCCGACGGAAGAAGGCCGATTTGCACGGACCGAGTCTCTCGTACTCGGGTTTCTCTGATTTCTACGGACGGTTTGACGGCCACGCCAAGGCTGAAGCCATTCACTGCATAAGCTGCGCCAAAATGAGGCTGATACCCTCGAAACGTGCGAATGACCGAGTCCCTCGAGGGTAGTAGGCGCCGATCAAGAAAG
>CEUS01060328.1_pt1 | contig 12808 bp, 10 predicted proteins | sample 427031 | NCBI WGS metagenome assembly CEUS01 (sample SAMEA2622837, study PRJEB7988) | marine metagenome | biome: marine biome (ENVO:00000447); feature: marine epipelagic mixed layer (ENVO:xxxxxxxxx); material: "saline water (ENVO:00002010), including plankton (ENVO:xxxxxxxx)" | depth 140 m | reverse complement strand
GGCAGTGCAGCTCACTGGCGGGAACTCTTGATTCAGCGGCTTGAGGCACGAAAGTTTTAAGGAGAAAGGAACGACGATGGATTTTGACGATACACCGGAAGAAGCGGATTTTCGCAAAAAAGCCCACGAATGGCTATCCAAAAACGCAGAGGTTCTTCCTCCGGATGCTACTGCTCCCATACCTCTTGGAGAGGGAGAAGACGAGGCTGACATTGCGGACTGTAAAAGGTGGCAAGCAACTAAGGCAGATGCCGGCTGGACTTGTTTGACATGGCCAAAGGAATACGGTGGCCAGGGTCTGACGTCCATGCACAATGCCATCTTCAAATCCGAAGAGGCTAAGTTTCAAGTGCCAGCTGATGTCTACACAATTGGTTTAGGTATGTTAGGGCCCACACTGATGGCTCATGGCACAGATGAGCAAAAGGCCAAGTATATTCCGCAGATGATTCGGGGTCAGGAGATCTGGTGTCAGCTTTTTAGTGAACCTTCGGCAGGTTCGGATTTAGCTGGGTTGCGTACAACAGCTGTCCGCGAAGGAGATGAGTGGGTTATAAATGGCCAGAAAATCTGGAGCACGGGCGCACATTTTTGCGACTGGGGGATGGTTGTTGCTCGAAGTGATCCGAATGCATCTAAGCATGCAGGACTGACTTACTTCATAGTTGATATGAACGCGCCAGGTGTCGAAGTCCGGCCGATTCGACAAATCAATGGTGCCAGTGGGTTTAACGAGGTGTTTTTTACCGATGCGCGTGTGCATGATGACAATCGTTTAGGAGCAGAGGGAGACGGATGGAGAGTGGCTTTGACGACTCTTATGAACGAGCGAGTAGCCATTGGTGCTGGCAGTTCTTCAGGACGTCTTGCGAGTCTCTTTGCACTAGCGCGTGAGACTCAACTAAGAGGCAGTCCCGCTATTGAAGATGGCGCAGTAAGGCAAAGGTTGGCTGACTTTTACGTTAAGTCGAAGGGGCTGGTTAATACTGGGTACCGAACGCTCTCGGCAATTTCTCGAGGTGCAACTCCTGGACCCGAAGGATCGATCGGGAAGGCGATTGGTGCACCCATGGGCCAACAAATGGCCGCCTTCGCGATGGAACTTCAAGGTCCAATGGGTGCTGCAGTGGAAGGTGACATTGTTCCACAGGAGGCCTTTTGGCAGGATACATATTTAGGTATGCCAGGGATGCGCATCGCCGGTGGAACCGATGAGATCTTGAAAAATATCATCGCTGAACGTGTCCTTAAGCTGCCTCCAGAAATCCGGGTCGACAAAGATAAACCCTTTCGGGATGTGCCGACGGGTCCGCCTGGGAAATAAAACCCTTCGAAGGGTCTCTGAAAGGATTGAATTAAGAATGTCTTGCTATGGCAAGGTGTTAAGTCTAGTTAAATTAATTGAACTTGGACTGATTATGACGCCCTTGGTTTGTTGCTTGAGAAAATTTAGCAAGCCAGAAAGTCAGAACCAAAGTCGGCCGTTGGCTTATAAGTGATGGACTGGCTGATCCCCGCCCTTGTAATTCTGGCATGCCTGATTCTGTCAGCTTTCTTTTCGGGAAGCGAAACGGCATTAATGCGTCTCGATAGTCACGACCTTTCGCTAGATAAAGAAAAAGCTAAGGGCCCGACGGAAGTCGCGGTAAGGGACTTGTTGTCCTCAACTTCTCGCCTACTGGTAACAATCCTACTCGGCAATAATCTCGTTAATATTTTAGGTGCAGCAGCAGCATCTGCTGTTGCGATCCGGTTCTTAGGAGAGGGTACCGGTGTTATCGTCTCGACCGCAGCTATGACGATCATAGTTTTAATTTTTTGCGAAGTCTTGCCGAAAGCTTTCGCTGCTAGGCATCCTCGACGAATAGCTGCGGTTGTAGGCCTTCCCATCTACGTCCTTCATCAACTACTTCGACCCGTACATCTCCTCTTCGATCGCCTGGTAGAGCCGGTTGTTCGTCGACTTGGAGGTAAGGATGTCGACCAAGTTGCCACAGCAGAGACCGTTTTGCGCTTGGCGAGAAGCTCTCGAGGCGAAGCTGCCGACGGGTCACCTCTAGCGATAATGGGATCGACTGCTGGGGCTGCAGAGATGACCGTTGCGGAAATTATGGTCCCACGAACCGAAATTTTTGCTGTTGGTCTTGGAGTGGCTCCTTCAGATCTCCTTGAACAGATTCTTGAGGAGAAATTTACCCGTATACCAGTTTTTCAAGAATCAATCGATCAAGTTGTGGGCCTGGTTCATATGAAAGATCTTGTCAGTTTTGTGCGCGATGGAGGGCGAGACTTAGGGGATATTTTGAAACCCGTTCTCCGAGTTCCAGAGCGCAAAAATATTCTTTCCCTTCTTACCGAGATGCAAAGGGCCTTTATTCACCTCGCTGTGGTAAAGGATGAGTTCGGGGTAACACAGGGGATGTTGACACAGGAAGACATCTTGGAAGAGATTGTCGGAGAGATTCGCGACGAATTTGACCGTGAAGAATTGCAAAGTATTCGGAAGCTTCCCAATGGTTCCTATCTGGCCCTAGGAAGAGTGAGAGTCCTTGATTTCGAACGCGCTACCAGCTGGACTATTCCTGCGGAGCGTGGTGATTCTTTGGCGGGTTTGGTGTTCAATTCTTTGGGCCATGCTCCCTATAGAGGAGAGATTGCTAGGCTCGAAGGGTACGAGTTGACAGTGGAAGAAGTGTCGGGGAGTCGGATTACACGAGTAAGCGTGAGTCAGCGCGATACGTCCAGAGAATAAATGACATCCCGTATTGAACAAAGTACCTATTCGGAACGTTTGCTCGAAGGTCATTTTCTTAGAAGTAGAGTTGTTCAGAACAACGAGATAGATGAATTAGGTCACGTAAATAATGTGGTCTGGGTTGGCTACGTGGTGCGGTTGGCTATAGCGCATTCGCGATTTCTTGGATGGGATGTTATTGAAAAGCGATTTCCTGAATCAACTTGGGTTATCTATTCCCAAGAGGTTACTTACCATGCTCCTGCATTCGAAGGAGAAGAATTAACCGAAGAAACTTGGGTGTCATTTATTAAAGGAGCGCGTTGCATTCGACAGACCAGCATATATTCGAAAGATCTTCTTCTGAGCGCCCAAACCACGTGGGTTTGGACTAACCGAGCAACAGGGCGTGCGAGGCGAATACCTGTTGAACTGTCGGATCGAATTACTTCGTCGGAGATTTAGTCTGATCTAATCGAGCTCAATTCTCATCATCTTGTCTCGTCGATGAGCGGTATGTTCTTCAAAATAAGAGATCACTTGTTCAGATTCTTTTCGTTCGGAAGCCAAGAAGCGACGCACGCCTTCAGCTAGGCGCGAGTCCAAAAGATAGTGAAGGCTTCTAGTGCGAACAGGATCAAAGCCTCGAAGTTGTTTGTAATGACCTCCAGCTCCCGGTTCAAATCGCGACAGACCATTTTCGATGCATGCTCGGATTCCAGCGTAATAGCACACAGCAAAATGCAAATGCCTTATTTCTTGGAAACAACCCCAGTAGCGTCCGTAAAGGGTATCTCCCTTAATCACGTTAATGGTGCCTGCTAGCGGAGTTCCACCTCGTGTGGCCAGGATGAAACAGAGGCGCTTTCTGAATCTATCCTGAAGAAGCTCAAAGAAAGCTTCATTCAAGTATTGTCTTCCCCAAGGGTTTTTTTGGATTGTGCTCAAATATGTCTGGTACATGATTGGAATCATTGAATCTTCGATTTCTTCGCCTACAAAGCATTTTATTTCTATGTCTGCTTCGTCAATCGATCGAATCTCACGTTTAATCTGATTCCTCCGTTTGCTTCTCAAACTACCCAGATAGTCCTCAAAGGTTTCGAAATCAATGTTGTGCCAATGGTATTGGAAGCTCAATCTTGATTGGAATGCATCTCCCTCAACAGCGTCGATTTCATCTTGGAGGCAAAAGTTGATGTGTACGCTCGATATCTGATTTTTCTCAGATATAAATCGCAGTTGGGCCTCAAGCTCCTTTATCCAGTGATTTCTGTCCTCTCCAGGTTTTGTTAGAAATCGTGCGCCGGTCACAGGTGTAAAAGGAACACCGACAAGAAATTTGGGATAATATTTAATTCCGCCATTTTGTGCAGCTTCTGCCCAGCTCCAATCGAAGATGAATTCACCCTCACTGTGACCTTTTAGATAGAGAGGGCATGCGGCGACAAGCTCTCCATTCTTTTCTATAACGATCGGTTGAGGTCCCCAACCACGTTCGGGAATTGCTGCGCCTGAGTCTTCAAGCGAGGCCAGCCATCCCCACTCAAGAAATGGAGACTCCTCGCCTACAAGTAAATCCCACTTTTTCTCGGGTATTTCGCTTACGCCGGATAAAAGTTTGAATTTCGTCATGAGGATTTAGTGTAGCGGGGCTTCACACTAGCTATCTTTATTCAATGGCAGAAAAACCAGGATCGGGAACCCCAAGAAGGGATGGAGAGGTCGCCGTCAGAGAGCGTTTGGCTAAGCCTCCACGATTTAAGGTTATTCTATACAATGACGACTATACTCCAATGGAATTTGTGGTAGGGCTTTTAGAATCAGTTTTTGGGAAATCTCCTTCCGAGGCTACTCAGTTGATGCTTACGATACATCGTCGTGGAGAGGGAGTGGCGGGAGCGTATGTACTGGAAGTTGCAGAAACAAAAATTTCAACAGTCCATCGTTTGGCCGAAGATGGAGGATATCCCCTGCGAGCGGGACTAAGAGACGAATGAGCCAGATCAACCGCGAACTTCAATTGACGATCCAGAGTGCCGCCCGTGAGGCTGTTGCCCGTCGCAACTCCTACCTGACCATAGAGCATCTTCTTTTTGCCCTTTGCCACGACAGCAGAGGCGTGGAGGTCTTACGTAATTGTGGTGTGAACTTAGCTAGTGTAAAGAAGGCCCTGGAAAAGTTTTTTTCGGATGATCTCGAAAGGATAGATTCCTCGGCGGAGAGTGTAGAAACAAAGCAAACTTTGGCCTTCCACAGAGTTATTCAAGCGGCTCTTCATCATGCAGATAGTGCGGAAAAGGAAGAGGTGGAAGCTGGGGATCTTATTGCAGCCCTATTTCAGGAACCCGATTCGTTCGCAGTCTCCGTACTTAGATCTGAAGGGATGTCTCGATTAGATGCTCTTCGTTACTTAAGTCACGGTACTCGTAGTATGGAAAAAGGATCGAGTGAACCGACAGATGAGAAGCCGACAAGTCCTGAAGGAGGCTTTGAAGAAGACGGGACTATCGAAGATCCGCTAGATGCGTTTGCGAGCAATCTTACAGTCCAAGCTTCAGAAGGAATTTTGGATCCTCTTGTGGGTCGAAACAAGGAAATTGAAAGAGCTGTACATATACTTGCTCGTAGAAGGAAGAACAATCCGCTATTCGTCGGCGAAACGGGTGTCGGCAAGACAGCCCTCGCTGAAGGATTGGCACAGAGAATCCTTGCAGGTGACGTTCCCCGCGATCTTAAAAGTGCCGAAATTTTTTCTCTCGATTTAGGTGCTCTTTTGGCGGGTACTCGGTTTAGAGGAGACTTTGAGGCTCGATTTAAAGCGTTAGTTGTATCTATTCGGGAACGAGAAAATCCTATTCTCTTCATTGATGAAATTCACACGATTCTTGGTGCTGGTGCAGCACAAGGTGCCACGGTTGATGTTTCGAACTTACTTAAGCCCCTACTACAAAACGGTCAATTGAGATGCATGGGTTCTACTACTTACCAAGAATTTCGACATTTTGAACGTGACCGTGCTCTGGCGAGGCGTTTTCAACGGATCGACGTCGCGGAACCCAGCATCGAGGAAACTATAAAAATACTCCAGGGACTTGCCCCAAGGTATGAAACCCATCACGGAATCCGGTATACGGCTGCCGCGTTGCGTGGTGCGGCCGAGCTTTCGGCTAGACATATCAACGACCGTTTCTTGCCTGATAAAGCAATTGATGTAATGGATGAAGTTGGTGCGGCCGTTAGGTTAAGAAGCTCCTCGAAACGACGTAATACAGTTGGCATCCGAGATGTAGAGGCACAGATCTCTCGGATAGCTGGAATACCAATGTTGCGCGCGACCGGCTCGGAACGAGATAAACTCAGCTCTCTCGAGGAAGAGCTTTCGCGTGTCGTATTCGGTCAAATTCAAGCAGTGGGCACGGTTGCACGTGCTGTGAAACGTTCACGGGCGGGTTTGTCGGGAGCAGAAAGACCGATGGGTTCATTTCTTTTTTCCGGTCCCACTGGAGTTGGTAAAACAGAATTAGCAAAGCAGCTTGCATCCAGTCTTGGAGTTTCTTTTCTGAGATTTGATATGAGTGAATATATGGAAAAGCATTCCGTGGCTCGTTTAATTGGAGCACCCCCCGGATATGTGGGTTATGACGAGGGTGGTCAGTTGGTTGAATCGGTTCGAAAAAATCCCAATGCCGTAGTGCTTCTGGATGAGATTGAGAAAGCACATCAAGATTTATTCTCGATTCTTTTGCAGGTTATGGATCGGGCGACACTAACCGATAATCACGGGCGTGAAGCAGATTTCAGGCACGTAACTCTAATTATGACAACCAATGCAGGTGCCAGAGAGATGGCTGAAAGACAAATCGGATTCATTGGAGGACGGCGTGGTGATGGTGGTAAAGAAATCGAGAGGCTATTTAGTCCAGAGTTTCGGAACAGACTTGATGAGGTAGTTCATTTTGAGAACCTAAGCCCCGAAGTGATGGTTCGGGTTGTGGACAAATTTGTTGAGGAAGTTCGCGTGCAACTATTGGAACGAAAGATACAGATTGAACTCGACGCAGAAGCAAGAAAGTGGTTGGCAGGTGCAGGGTACGATCCAGACTTTGGCGCTCGCCCACTCGATCGAGTGATTCAGGAGGAACTGAAAGATCGTATCTCCGATGAGATCCTCTTTGGAGTTTTAGAAAAAGGGGGAATAGTTCGTGTAAGTGCGGAAAATAACGCGTTGAGCCTTTCCTTCGAAGGGTTGGCAAAATAATTATCCAACAAGAAGAGTGATTCCTAGGTTGCGAAAGCTTTCCGAAGCCATTTGCCTCGACTGAAGGCCCACGTCATCCAGACCGCTCTTACTAAATGGTCAGAAAACATTGCTGCCCAGATCCACATAATGGGCATTCCAAGCTCAGCAAAAATGCTCGCTAAAAGTACGCGAAGTAGCCACGTGCCCACCAAAGACGTCACAAGTGGGGTCCAAGTATCTCCTGCTCCTCGATGAGCACCGGCTAAAGTGAAATGAAGTTGCAAGGGTGGTTGGGTAAGGCACATTGCTAACATGAAGGGAATTAGGATTGCGATCATCTCGGTATCTTGGCTGAAAAGGTGTGCCAGAGGCGAGCTAAAGAGTGCCCCGAGAGCTGCCATGAGTAGAGCCGTCAGGATGGCGAGGCGAGCCGCTCTCCACCCGGCCTTGCGAGCGCCTTCAATGTCTCTTCTCCCTAGCGCTTGGCCGACAAGTGTAGCCACGGCCTGAGCGTATCCGATACCGGGAATCCATGAGAATGAAAGAAGACGAATGCCGACTGTGTAGGCAGCGATCGCCACTGTCCCGTAGCTGGCGAGAATTATGAAGAAAACAAAAATTGCTAGGTTCATGCCGACACGTTCAATGACACTTGGACCGGCAATCCGGGCGACTTTGTTGAATTCTGAGGACATATTTCGAAAGTCTTTTGCCCGAATACCAATTGGTCCATTGATAGGAGATCGCACTACAACTCCGATGAAGAGAGCTAGTCCAAGCATTTGCGAAATAAGAGTTGCGAGCCCAGCGCCATATAGCTCTAATCTGGGGAACCCCCACATGCCAAATATGAGTAAAAAGTTGAGCGCAACTTTTAGACCAGTAACAAAGACTGCAATACGCATAGGAGTCTTTGTGTCACGATCTGCTCGTAGTCCGCTTTCGATCATTAGTGAAACTGACAACAAAAGAGAGGACAACATCATGAGTTTGAGGTATGGGGCACATAATTGTGTGACCTGAGGTGTTGCTCCGAGGCCCACTAGAAGCGTTTCTGGAAACAACGCAATCGGACCCGCAAAGACCAAAGAGGAACCCAAAGCAAGTGCAACCGAAGCGCATAGTGCTTTCTTGGCTCGGGTAGGCTCTCGTGCCCCGATCGCAAAGGACATACGAGCGACGCATGCAAAACCGATAGCGAAATAAATGGATTGGGTCAGAAAATGGAATTGTGTCGCGTAACCCACCGCAGCTTGTTCGTCAGTCCCTAACCTTCCTACCATCCCGATGTCAACCAGGCTAACCATCGTAATTAGAAGTTGTGAAAGCATCACTGGCCAAGAGAGAGTCCACACTTCCAAGCTTGTCCCCGTACTTCGAAAAAGTCCTCCTGAAGGACTCGTTTGAACTGCCCGGTCAGTTAGTGCACTAGAAGGGTTGGTAGGCGATGCTTCAGGATCTCGTGTCGAGTCCGGGGGTTCTTCGATGGGATAGTTTCGGAGAGGAACGATATTCTCCTAATCCCTAAGGGAAGGCGGGACGGCAAAGACAACGCCTTCGTCAACTGGTGGCATGGGGTGGACTTCGGAGTTTGGTCCAATTTTGACTAGACGGCGGACGACCTCTTGGACCAAGTTCTCCGGGGCTGAGGCTCCCGCTGTGACTCCGACGCAATTTATTTTTTTGAGCCAGTTCGGATTAATTTCTTCAGCATCTTGAACCAAGTGCGCCTGGACACCTCGTTTCCGGGCAAGTTCCACCAGTCGATTGCTATTGGACGATTCGGGGGCACCGACAACCAAAACGAGGTCTGCATGCTTCGAGATCTGCTTTACAGCGTTTTGCCGATTTTGCGTCGCGTAGCAGATATCGTCTTTTCTAGGCAGTTGGATTTCAGGAAATCGATTTCGTAGTGAGGCAAGAATTTCATGGGTGTCGTCAACCGACAGTGTTGTCTGTGTTAGAACCGCGAGGCTCTCGGGGCGGTTGACTTTGAGCTTTTCTACATCGTCCGTTGTTTCTACCAATTGGATGATATCGGGCGCGTGCCCCATCGTACCTTCGACTTCGACGTGGCCAGCATGTCCAACAAGGACGATATCCGCATTTTCTTTGGCGAACCGAGTTGCCCTAAGATGAACCTTGGTTACGAGAGGGCACGTCGCGTCAATGCAACGCAGGCTTCGATCGGCCGCCTCCTCCCGTACTTTTGGCGAGACCCCGTGGGCGCTAAAAATAAGTCGTGAACCTCTCGGAACCTCGCGTAAGTGCTCGACAAATATGGCCCCTTTTTCGCGAAGGCTGTCTACTACATGTCTGTTGTGTACGATTTCATGGCGGACGTATACTGGCGGACCGAAGCGGGCCAAGGCGAGCTCGACGATTTCGATGGCCCGGTCCACTCCGGCACAAAAACCTCGGGGGCTGGCCAGTAGAATTCGCACAGCAGATAAGGTAGCTACAATATGAACACTCGTCCTCTAAGGACGATCTCAGACCTCAAACGTAGGATGGAAAGAAAAAATGACTGAATTAACGATATTCCGCGAGGAAATTCGAGAATGGCTTGAGAGCAGTGCTCCCGGCGCACTAAAGGGGATTGGGAACAATGTCCTGGAAGGATGTTGGGGAGGGCGAAACCCGATTTTCCCCCATCCCGAGCAAGAGGAATGGCTTTCTCTAGCCGCGGAGAAGGGTCTAACTGCACCTACTTGGCCAAAGAAATACGGTGGTGCGGGTCTTTCCGACGATGAACATAAGGTTTTTAGGGAGGAAGTCTCTCGCTTGAAGCTTCCTGCGCCTTTGATTGGATTCGGACTTACGATGATTGGTCCCACCCTACTACGCTTTGGTACAGACGAACAAAAAGCTCAACATATACCTTCAATAGTCAAGGGTCGGGTCCGCTGGTGTCAGGGCTATTCAGAGCCTGGTGCGGGGTCGGACCTCGCGTCTCTCCAGACAAGAGCCGAGGTCGATGGCAACGACTACATTATCAATGGGACAAAAGTTTGGACGTCTTATGCAGACAAATCCGATTGGATTTTTGCGCTAGTGAGAACGGATCCAGGAGCGAAAAAGCAAGAAGGGATTACGTTTCTCCTTATCGATATGGCGACGCCTGGTATTAGTGTATCGCCTATTTTACTGATAAGTGGTTCCTCGCCTTTTTGTGAGACCTATTTTGAGGACGTTCGAGTTCCCCGAAAGAATGTCGTTACGGAAGAAAATGCGGGTTGGACAGTTGCGAAAGCTCTTTTAGGGCATGAGCGTTCGATGATTGCCGATGCATTTGGAGGTGCCGCAGAGGGCAAAAAAGCGAAGACCTTGCCTGAGATGGCTAAGTCCTACGTCTATGGAGGCGGAGGCGAGGTCGCCGATGCGGTGCTTCGTGATCGTATTGTGCAAAATGAGATGGATACTGCGGCATTTAAGTATACAGTTCAGCGCACTCGGGATGCCGCTCGTGCGGGCCAACAGCCGGGCGCTGAGAGTTCTCTCTTTAAAGTTTACGGAACGGAACTAAACCAACGCAGGTACGACATACTTATGAAAATTGCAGGACCGCAGTCACTTGGATGGGAAGGTGCAGGCTTTGAAGACGAAGAGCTTGGTAGAACGCGAGAATGGTTAAGGTCGCGCGGTAATTCTATTGAAGGCGGCACGTCAGAGATACAGAGGAATATTATTGCAAAGAGAGTTTTAGGACTCCCAGATTAGAGGTGTTTGATAGTGCAACTTGTTCTAAGCGAAGATCAGGAGCTGATTAGCAAAACCGTGGGAGATTTTGTTGAAGAACGTTCTCCTGTCTCAAGGTTTCGGGCTCTACGTGACTCCAATGACGACACGGGGTATTCCAAGGCGCTTTGGAAAGAAATGGCCGAACTAGGTTGGGTTGGAATTTCTATTCCAGAAGAGTATGGAGGGGCCGGCATGGGTTTGGCTGACCTCGCGATAGTCCTTGAAGGTTTAGGCTCTCGGCTGGCCCCAGAACCATTTTTTTCCACTGTTTTACTCGGCGGGCAGATGCTGATTCGAGGCGGAACCAAAGATCAGCAGGGTACCTGGCTACCAGGTATTGCAGCCGGCGAAAAAATCATATCGCTCGCTTACCAAGAACTGGGCAGCCGTTACGATCTTAATGTCGTTGAGACGCGAGCCGAGGTTATTAATAACGGTTTCTCTATAACAGGAGAAAAAACTTTGGTCCTCGATGGACATGTAGCAGACTGCTTCTTGGTAGTTGCCAGAACTGCGGGAGATTCGCGTTCTTCAGAGGGTATCTCGATTTTTTTGGTACCCTCCGACGCCGACGGTCTCGTGGTGACAAGACAAACAAGAGTAGATTTTCGAAATTCAGCAGTAGTATCTCTTTCAGGGGTTTCTGTTGAACGAAGTGCTCTAGTCGGAGAATTACATCGTGGAGCCACTTTGCTCGAAGACGTGGTTGATTACGCTACTGCGGGCTTATGCTCCGAGATGCTTGGAGGAATGCAACAGGCATTCAAATTGACAATGGATCACGTTAAGGAGCGGAAGCAGTTCGAGACTGTAGTGGGGTCCTTTCAGGCCTTGAAGCACCGGGCTGCGGATATCTTCATTGAATTAGAACTTGCGAGGAGTGCGACGATGGCGTGCACGAGAGCGATAGACGAGGAGTCGGAAAACTCTTCGAAGCTAGTTTCGCTAGCTAAAGCTCGTTGCTCGGATGCTTACTTGCTGGCATCAAATGAAGGTGTTCAGATGTTTGGCGGAGTAGGGATGACGGACGAATATGATATCGGTTTGTATCTTAAGCGTGCTCGTGCTTGTGAACTAACTTTTGGAGACTCTAGTTTTCATCGCAACCGCTGGGCGCTCCTGGGAGGCTATTAGGCTGCTCACCCCCGAAGAGCGATTTCTGAGATCTTGCAAAGGGCAGCCAGTCGATCGGCCTCCGGTTTGGCTTATGAGACAGGCCGGAAGATATTTGCCAGAATATCGCGAAGTTCGTAGCGGCGTAACCTTCCTGGAAATGTGTGCAGATGTGGAAAGAGCTGTAGAGGTTTCTTTACAACCAATTGACCTTGTCGGAAGCGAAGTCGTCATCCTGTTCTCAGATATTTTTATTCCTATCTTAGGTATGGGCGTAGATCTCGAATTTTCGCCAGGGCCAATAATTTCGGAACCTATACGCGAATGGTCCCAATTGAATAAACTGAGGGTCAAGGATCCGGAGAAAACTGTTCCTTACGTTTTTGAAATAATCCGGAGACTAAGAGGAGCTCTCGAAAGCAGACACATACCCCTCGTTGGCTTTGCTGGGTCTCCTTTTACATTGGCTTGTTATTTACTAAATGGTAAAGGAGATCCGACGGGCGAGTTTTCTTTAGTTAAGGAACTGGCTGATCGGGATCCAGACTTTTTGATTGATCTAATAAAGAAGCTTGGAGAGGAGACAATTCTTTACTTACGAGCCCAGGTAGACGCCGGCGCCCAAGCTGTTCAGCTTTTCGATACATGGGCACGTATTCTTACCGAGAGTCAGTACAGGCGATTTGTTCTCCCGGTTATCAAAAAGATTGCTAAATCAATCTCCGGAAGGGTTCCTTTTGTTTTGTTTGGTGGTGAGGCCTGCCATCTTGTGCAACCAATGCTCGAGTCGGGTTGTGACGTTTTTTCTGCGGGTAGCTCCATGTCTTTGCGAGACTTGGTCAGACTCACTGGAGGTAAGGTTACTTTGCAGGGAAATCTTCCTCCTGACGAGCTTAATCTTCCTCCCGAGAAGCTGTTCAACCGAGTTCGAGAGATGGCGAATGAGGCTGAAGGCGCTCGTGGCTACATTGTAAACC
>CEUS01058135.1_pt1 | contig 12818 bp, 13 predicted proteins | sample 427031 | NCBI WGS metagenome assembly CEUS01 (sample SAMEA2622837, study PRJEB7988) | marine metagenome | biome: marine biome (ENVO:00000447); feature: marine epipelagic mixed layer (ENVO:xxxxxxxxx); material: "saline water (ENVO:00002010), including plankton (ENVO:xxxxxxxx)" | depth 140 m | reverse complement strand
GGTGCTCCTAGCCGTATAACACTGGCAGCACCTAAATACATCGGTTTTGAGATTGAAGTCACTGGACGTGCGGCACACGCAGGTTTCGAACCGGAGAAAGGCTTGTCCTCCATAAAAATAGCAAGTGAGATTATTGCCAGACTACCTCAAGGAAGGCTAGACTCAGAATCCACATTCAACACTGGTACTATAGAAGGCGGTTCAGTAAGAAATGCTGTACCCGAACAGACGATCTTGACAGGAGAATTCAGGAGCATCAACATCGAAACCATGGATAATATGCAAGTTCAGATGGCTGATGCCATTAGTGAAGTTAGGTCTTTATTCCCTGAAGCTGAAATATCTGAACATTTTGAAACTGAATTTGAATCATATTCTCTTAATGAAGAAGATCCAGCAGTTCAGCGAGTGGTTCAAGCTTTGAATAAAATTGGGATGGAACCAACAATGGGCAAATCCGGAGGCGGATCTGATGGTAATATCTTCCGCCAGCGTGGAATACAGTCGGTTGTAGTAGGGATGGGGGATCACGGCATGCACACAGTTAGAGAATTCGTGACGATATCAGATTTGGTGGATGCTGCTCATTTGTGTGAAGAAATTATCAGGGATTAGAAGAGTCATTATCTATTAAACATCATTGTCAAAGCCAGAGATTTTACACTTGATTATAAAACTGAATTGTGGCGTCTGCCTGATATCAATTGTACCGTACAGAAACATATTTATATGAAGACTGAACTTGCATATGGTAAGAGTGGCTTATTGGTTGATCTTCCTGATAATGCTACAACCATAATTGAGCCTAAATTTATACCCGGGTTACCAGACACCGAGGGAGCTGTGCGTTCAGCTCTCAGAAATCCTATCGGCACAGCGCCACTTCGCCACTTGGTGACTCCTAGCAATACTATTGCAATTTCAGTTTGTGACATAACAAGACCCATACCCACATTCAAAATATTATCTGTTTTATTGAAAGAGTTGCAGCACGTACCACCAGAACAAATTGTGATACTAGTGGCAACTGGAACACATCGCAGTAACACAATTGAAGAATTAAATTTGATGCTAGGCGCGGATATCGTAAGTGAATTCCAAGTAATAAATCATGATGCTTTCAATGAGGCCAATACAAAGTATGTTGGTAGAACACAAGATGGAATACCTATATGGCTTAACAGTTATTGGCTAGATGCCCAAATCAGGATTACTTTGGGATTTGCTGAACCACATTTTTTCGCTGGGTTCAGTGGTGGTCCGAAGATGGTTGCTCCAGGTTTAGCTGGTATAGATACCATCATGGAGCTACATAGCCCAAAATTGATTGGTAACCCCAACTCCATATGGGGAAGAACATCGGATAACCCAATTCACCAATCAATTAGAGAAATTACTGATTTAACTGGCGTATCTTTTGGTATAGACGTAACGATTAACCGTCTCCATCAAATCACTAGTGTGTACGCTGGTGAAATTTTTGAAGAGCATGAGGCCGCTATGTCAGTTGCGAAAAGAACTGCTATGCAACCAGTCAAAAATAAATTCGACGTAGTAGTCACCACAAACAGCGGTTTCCCTTTGGACTTAAATTTGTACCAAACTGTTAAAGGACTATCAGCTGCAGCGCAAATAGTGAAAGATGGTGGTTCAATTATATGTGCATCAGAATGTTCTGATGGTGTTCCCGACCAAGGTGAATACGGGAAAATAATACAGGAATCAGAAAATCTGGAACAACTCTCTAGCTTAGTAAATTGCCTGTCGTATAGACGACACGACCAATGGCAGGTTCAGCTTCAGGTGGCTATTCAGCAACAAGCCCAGATATACCTGAAATCTGACTACTTGTCCGATCAACAAGTACATGCAGCTTACATGAAGCCGGTTTCTGACATAGGAATCAAGGTTAGAGAACTGTTGAGTATATACGGTCCAAGTTCCGAAGTATGCGTACTTCCACAAGGACCGCAAACAATCCCTTTTGTGGCCTGACCACTCAAAACAATTCTAGAATTACGGTCGACCTCATATTGCAAAGACTCGACATGAACTTCCAACGCAACTTTATTCTACAGAAACGGTTGCACCAGCTGCTTCAAGTTTCTCTTTAGCCTCGTCCGCATCAGATTTCCCGACACCTTCTTTGACTTTCGTCGGAGCACCTTCCACCAGCTCTTTAGCTTCTTTAAGTCCTAGAGTGGTCACCTCTCGTACCGCCTTAATAACCTGGATTTTGTTAGCTCCGACATCTTTCAGAGTAACGTCAAACTCTGTCTGTTCTTCTTCATCAGACCCACCATCTGTTGAGCCTGACTGGGCTGGTGCTGCTGCTACCGCAACTGGAGCTGCTGCGCTGACTCCAAACTCCTCTTCTAAAGCTTTAACCAACTCGGCTAAATCTAAAACCGATAGTTCTTTGATACCTTCCAAAATTTCTTCTTTGTTAATTGCCATCTACCAATTTCCTTCCACAACTATATTTATTGCTCAATAACTAAGTATTTCTATATTTTACCTATTCGCGAATGGTTCCCATCACTATCAAAGCAACTGTTCCTTGAAAATTAGTCAGTATTTTCTTCTTTAGGCATGGACTCTATTCGCCTACTAAGAACACGCGCTAGGCCTTGAACCGGACCACTGAGCACGTATAGCAAACTCGTAATTGGAGCATTGAGTTGGCCCAATAGACGTGACATCAATTCTTCCTTGGAAGGGATGTCGGCCAATGCTTGAACCTGATCAGACGTGAGTACGCTTTGCCCCATTACTGCTCCACGGATAATCAACGGTGAACGTGTCGATTTAACAAATTCAGACAAAATTTTAGCAGGAGCAAGAGGGTCATCATAGCCAAATGCTATTCCAGTGGGCCCTGTTACTATTTCTTTAAACTCGGGTTTTGTAGAGTTATCGGCGGCTATGTGAGCCAACCTGTTTTTTATCACCCGATATTCAATTCCATTCTCTCTTAAGGATCTCCTAAGTAGATTCATATCAGTAACGTTCAGACCCGTGTGGTCCGTTGATATAGCTATGGTGCACTTGTCAATCCATCCCTGGATCGAGTTTACTTGATCTACCTTTTCTTGAGTTGGCAAAAAATCACCTCTAAATTAAAAAACCCCAGACCGCGAAGGTTGGGGCTGACTATCTATCTTAGTTAGTCACTCACACTACCTCGGCAGGCTTCAATTTAATCCATTACACAGGAACCTACTGTCTGCGGCTACATCTATATCATTCTACCTTAAGTTCTACGGTACTTGCAATATTCATTGAAACACTTGGACCCATTGTTGAAGTAAGATAGGCTGACTTGATAAAATCTCCTTTGATTCCATTGGGCTTTGCCCTAATAATGTTATCAATCAGTGCCGTAAGATTTTCTAACAGCTGTATCTCCTCAAAGCTAGCTTTCCCTATTGTTACGTGTATGAGAGCTGTGCGATCCAGCCTAAATTCTACTCTACCTTTTTTGGCTTCTTCAATCGCATTTGACAAGGCATCTGGTTGAACAACTGTACCTGCTCTAGGGTTAGGCATCAATCCTTTGCGACCAAGAATAGGTCCCAATTTACCTACCTTACCCATCATATCTGGAGTGGCTATAGTCACATCGAAGTCGGTCCATCCTCCCTGGATTTTTGTTATAAGCTCATCTCCACCTACAAATTCAGCACCAGCTTTTTCAGCCACTGAAATACCTTCACCTTGAGTTAAAACTAAAACACGAGGCTCTTTACCAATGCCATGAGGAAGAACTGTCACTCCTCTGACCATCTGATCCGATTGTTTTGGATCAGCCCCAGTTCTTAAGTGAAGCTCGACAGTTTCATCAAATTTCGCTGTTGCAGTTCGCTTTGCCAAAGCCACTGCTTCTGAAGGCTCATACTGCCTATCCTCATCCAATTCAGCTACAGAACTCACATACCTTTTTCCACGATTAGTCATATTATTTACCTTTAGATATCTACTCTACAACAATACCCATACTCCGAGCTGTGCCCTCTACTATCCTCATGGCCCCCTCCACATCAGCAGCATTCAAGTCTTGGAGCTTCGTTTCAGCAATTTTGCGGACTGCATCTGATGTTACAGTACCAACCTTTTCAGCCCTCGGGCTACCACTTCCTTTATCAATTCCCGCAGCTTTACGCAAAAGTTCAGATGCTGGCGGGCTCTTGATTATAAACGAAAAAGAACGATCCTCGAAAATAGTTAGTTCAGCCGGTACAATTGTCCCTGTTTGTGAAGACGTTCGTTCATTATATTCTTTTACAAAAGACATAATATTGACGCCATATTGCCCCAAAGCTGGACCCACAGGCCATGCAGGAGTCGCTTTACCTGCCTCTATCTGAAGCTTAAGGGTAGCCATTACCTTCTTTGCCATTTTTAACCTTCCAGCCTAAACATTCTCCACCTGAAGAAAATCCAATTCTACAGGAGTTTCTCTGCCGAAAAACGAAACCAACACTTTCAATTTGGAACGGTCTGCATAAACTTCATCTACAAATCCCATGAAATCAACAAACGGGCCATCAATTATCCTTATATTTTGACCTCTAGTATACCCAACCCTGACTTTTGGCTGATCAGATGCAATGTTGGCCAAAATAGTGTCCACTTCATGCTGTTCTAATGGTACGGGTTTGGGTCGAGAATCCGCATCACCCTCTGAAGAAACGAAGGCGGTGACACCAGGGGTATTTCTCACTAGATACCAAGTCTCATCATCCATAACCATTTGGACGAGTATGTAACCAGGGAACACTTTACGCGCAGTCGAAGTCCTACGGCCCCCTTTAATCTCCACCTGCTCTTCAGTAGGTATGACCACATGGAGAACTTTGTCTTGGGCGTCCATGGTAGCTACGCGCTGGTCAAGGTTATTCTTAACTCTTTCTTCATGACCAGAATACGCATGAATTATGTACCAACGTGCTTCTGTCTCAGTACTCATTTAAATCTATTTCTCTTCTAGCCCAGTATTTGACCCAAAATCTTGGCAAACAAAATATCTATTACACCCAAGAAGGCACCTATTACAGCCGAGACGGCTATAACCATAATCGTGAGCCTAATCGTTTCATCTCTTGTGGGCCAAGTCACCCTGCGTAATTCAGATACAGTCTCCGTTACCATACGAAAACTGACTCCCCGCCCACCGGTATCCGGACCGACTCGTCTAGGAACGCCTTGACTACTCGACATTAAGACCTACCTAACCTCTCGATGTAGAGTATGGGAATCACACCTTGGACAATATTTCTTCAGCTCCAGTCGCTGCGGATCATTACGACGACTCTTATTAGTATTATAAGTGCGTTCTTTGCAATCTTGGCAGGACATTGTTGCCAATATTCTGTTTTCGCCTCTTCTAGCCATGCTTACCCTACGTCAGAACTTTCGTTATTACACCCGAACCCACGGTCCTACCACCTTCTCTGACGGCAAAACGCAACTGGTCTTCCATGGCCACTGGCATAATCAATTTGATCTTCATTTCTATATTGTCTCCAGGCATTACCATCTCTACTCCATCTGGGAGTTCGATTTCTCCGGTAACATCCGTCGTCCTGATATAAAATTGCGGTTTGTATCCATTGAAGAATGGCGTGTGCCTTCCTCCTTCATCTTTACTCAACACATATACCTGTGCATTGGCCTCTGTATGGGGAGTGATGCTGCCTGGTTCAGATAACACCTGACCACGCTCAATCCCTTCTCTGTCTATTCCCCTCAGCAGAAGCCCGACGGCATCGCCAGGCTCTCCTTCATCGAGCGTCTTATGGAACATTTCCACACCAGTGACGGTAGTCTTAGAAGTATCCTTAATTCCTACAATCTCTATCTCTTGACCAACATTTACCATGCCTCTTTCAACACGACCAGTTACGACCGTACCTCTACCCTTAATACCGAAAACGTCCTCAACTGGCATCAAGAAAGGTTGATCCTTAGGCCGATCTGGTATCGGTATATAAGAATCTACAGCATCCATAAGTTCCCATATACCTTTTGACCATTCGCCGTCTCGAGATGTGTCCTCAGCTTCTAATGCATTTAAGGCACTAACTCTTACTATGGGGATATCGTCTCCTGGGAAATCGTACTCTGAGAGGAGTTCTCGCAATTCTAACTCAACAAGCTCCAAAAGTTCCTCATCGTCCATAGCATCAACCTTGTTGAGTGCAATGACCAATCTTGGAACTTCTACCTGCCTTGCAAGCAAAATATGTTCTCTTGTCTGCGGCATTGGGCCATCTGGAGCACTCACTACCAAAATAGCACCATCCATTTGGGCGGCACCCGTGATCATGTTTTTAATGTAATCAGCATGACCAGGACAATCCACATGCGCATAATGACGGCCGTCAGTCTCATACTCTATATGGTTAATGGCTATCGTCACACCACGAGCTTTTTCTTCAGGAGCATTATCTATACTATCGAAGGGCCTGTAATCTGCCATACCGTTCTCGGAGAGAACCCTTGTAATCGCCGAAGTCAAAGTTGTTTTGCCATGATCGACGTGTCCAATGGTGCCCACATTTACATGTGGCTTAGTTCTCTCAAATTTTTGTTTTGCCATCAACCTCTCCTTAAATTTACTTTGGAGCCCACAAGCAGACTCGAACTGCTGACCTCGTTCTTACCAAGAACGTGCTCTGCCTACTGAGCTATGTGGGCCCGCATCCGCTCGCCAGTTCCATTTATTAATAGTTTTCTTCCACATATTGTGGTGGAGGGGGCAGGATTCGAACCTGCGTAGCCCTTCCGGGCGCCAGATTTACAGTCTGGTGGTATTAACCACTCACCCACCCCTCCTGACAATAACGCGAGTGATTTTAACACAGACCGACTACCTATCCAATCTATTTTTACTGCTTAAACAACTCCATATATTGGCACAGAAACTGTCAGCCAGTCAGGATAAGCCCCAGAGGGGACTCGAACCCACTAACCTGTCGATTACAAATCGACTGCGCTACCGTTGCGCCACTGGGGCACTTGTCCAAACTAATCACTGACGACTGAGAAACTCCACTAATTCCACAAAATATGGTCAATCCAAGCACAAAAACAGGCTAGCAGTCCTAAGACTATATGCTAGCCCATCGTCAATAACATGATACCCAAGGAAGTATCGTTGGGTCAAGCTTCATTCAGACAGTTTGTTTACGATTCTATCAAACTCTCCGGAATAGCTCTATTGACAATTTGATAAACCTCTTTTAAAGGCATCCCTGTTTCGATAGCTATTTGACGACATGATTCATACTCAGGGATCACATCAATATTGCGGCCATCCAGTTTTTTCAACTTTACATTCACATCTCCTAGAGGAGTACCTATACTAATAATTTCTCTTCCAGCCTCATACCTCGTCAAAGGCCTGACTCGAACTCCGAAAGTAGATGATTCACGAATAATTAAGTCTACCGCATCACGTTCTATACTGGACGACACGATGGTACTTATCATTGTGCCAGGACGATTCTTCTTCATCTGAATTGGTGAGAACCAAACATCAGTAACACCTAATTTAAATAGCTTCTGTTGGAGGTAGCCCAAATTTTCTGCACTCATATCATCAACATTGGTTTCTATCAAAGTTGTATTGTTTGAGTAAGCAATATCAGGTTCTTCTCCTATCCATAATCCAAGAACATTGGGAAAATCAGGTGAATCTTTGCTTCCAAGCCCATAACCTATTTTTTCCAATACGAGATTTGGCTGTCTGAATTCAGACAAAGTTGTAAGAATAGCCGCTCCAGTTGGTGTAACCATCTCTCCAACGTGAAAAGTATTCCCTGGAGGAGGGACTAAACAAGCACCAGATTTAGCTATCAAATTTGCTACGGCTGGGGCTGGAGTTGGGAGCGAACCATGATCACTTTGGATGACACCAGAACCTGAAGGTAGCGGAGAACAATAGAGCCTATCGATTCCTAGCATTTCTATTGCAATAACACTACCAACCACATCGATCATAGTGTCCATGGTTCCAAGTTCATGAAGAGTAACTAGGTTTACGCTGGTACGATGAACTTCAGCTTCAGATTCTGCAAGTCGGTTAAATATATCAAGCGCTTTTGATGATATCGATGTGTCAATTGAGGAGGCTGAAATAATTGACTCAAAATCTTGCCAATTATATTTCTGGTCATCACAATCATGTAATTCCACAGAAACAGATATTCCTTTTACCCCACCACGACTCTCGCATCTCGCATCTAAATTGAATTTACAGACTCCGAATTCTTCAATTTTTCGAGATAATTCGGCAACTGAAACACCTGCATCTAACACTGCTCCCAAAATCATGTCTCCACTTGCCCCGCCAATGCAGTTGAAATAAGCGCTTTTCAATCTGTCACCTCCAATTCCGATAACATCTCATTGTTAACAATAAATCCGGTAGACACTATAACCAAGCCTCCAAAAAGTATCGCGAGAATAAGATCATTATACGGATTATGCTCACAATCATTGGTTTGGAACTGTATTCCCATTATTTCCATTAATGGAAGTTCCACACACTCTGACCATTTCCTATAAATTGCTAACATGTGCCGACCAACGCACGAGGCCATTCGGGAATTTGATTCCCGAATGGCCTCGTGCGTTTAATCAGTATAGCTAAGCAGGTGCTACTTCAATAGGGGACTTAGTTATAACAGTGATCTTACCATCATTTACATCTATAACAGCGGTATCACCTGGGTTAATGGTTCCATTCAAAACAACATCAGAAAGTTGGTCTTCAATATTGTCCTGTATTACCCGCCTTAGAGGTCGTGCTCCAAATTTAGGATCAAAGCCCTCTTCAACTAGCCAACTCTTAGCTTCTTCAGTCACTTCCATATCAACACCCTTTTGTATCAGGTTAGACGCAACATCTGCCAGCATCAATTCAACTATTTGCTGCATATGGTTTTGACTAAGTGCATGGAAAACAACTGTCCCGTCAATTCTATTCAAAAACTCAGGCCTGAAAAATCTCTTTACCTCGTCAAGAACGTTACTCTTCATCCTCTCGTAGGCTGCGGTTTCCTCTACATCTTCATTATGCTTGGCTAAAAATCCAATTGATCTATCTTGTCTGATCAAATCAGATCCTATATTGCTGGTCATAACTATTATCGTATTCCGAAAATCTACTTTCCTGCCTTTTGAATCCGTCAAATGTCCATCGTCAAAAATTTGAAGCAATATGTTAAAAACTTCGGGATTAGCCTTTTCTATTTCGTCCAAAAGAATCACGCAGTAAGATTTCCGTCGGACAGCTTCTGTCAATTGACCACCCTCGTCGTGCCCTATATAACCTGGAGGTGCTCCAACCAATCTTGCCACAGAATGTCTTTCCATAAATTCAGACATGTCGATGCGAATCATTGCATCCTCGCCCCCAAACATAAATTCGGCGAGCTTCTTGACCAAAAAAGTTTTGCCCACACCAGTGGGTCCCAAGAATATGAACGCTCCTCCTGGACGCTTAGGATCCTTAAGTCCAGCGCGAGAACGCCGAACTGCCTTGGAAACCAAACTTATAGCCTCATTTTGACCTATAACTTGTTCGTGCAAAGCATCTTCCATATTAACCAGACGTTCACTCTCTTCAAACGCGAGCCTTGTCAGAGGTATTCCCGTCCACATACTTACTACTTCAGCTATGTTTTCCTCTCCTACTACAGGCTTTTCTTCACCCTTTTTATCCGACCACTCTTTCTCAAGCGTAGACAGTTTTTCAATCAGACTTGCCTCTCTGTCACGAAGCTCAGATGCATATTCGTAGTGCTTAGAAGAAATAGCTTCATCTTTATCTTTACGTACAGTGGCCAGCATCTTTGTAGCCTCTTTGATTGATAATGGAGGACTTCCGAATTTTATCCTAACCCTTGAAGATGCTTCATCAATCAGATCAATCGCCTTGTCAGGCAAAAATCTATCAGTTATGAATCTTGCAGCCATACTAGCCGCAACTCCCAACGCTTCGTCAGTGATTTCTAATTCATGGTGCTCTTCGTATCGAGCTTTTATTCCCCGAAGTATCTCTACAGTATCATCCGTGCTCGGCTCACCAACTTTTACAGTTTGAAACCGACGCTCAAGGGCAGGGTCTCGCTCTACATATTTGCGATAATCATCCATTGTGGTCGCGCCTATAGTCTGCATTTCTCCTCTAGCAAGAGATGGCTTGAGGATATTTGCGGCATCCACGGCACCTTCCGCTGCTCCGGCACCAACCATTGTGTGTATTTCGTCAATAAACAGGATCGAGTTACCGGAGGTTTTTATCTCCTCTATAACTTTTTTCAAGCGTTCTTCAAATTCCCCCCTATATTTGGTACCAGCCACTAAGGAACCCATATCTAGGGTAACTAACCTCTTACCTTGCAATGTGACAGGAACATCATTGTCGGCTATACGTTGTGCTAATCCTTCAACGATTGCTGTCTTTCCAACTCCAGGCTCTCCAATGAGAACGGGATTGTTCTTTGTTCTTCGGCTTAATATCTGAGTGACCCGTTCGATTTCTTGTTCGCGGCCTACAGTCGGATCTAACTTGCCCATCCGTGCTGCTTCTGTCAGATCGATACCCAGTTGATCAAGAGTAGGAGTTCTATTCGTTGCAGGCTGAGAAGAGCGGCCAGTTTCTTGGGTGGCAGCGTCTTCAGACAAAATCTTACCTGTTTCAGCCCTTACATTATCCAAAGTAACATCTAAGCTCTCTAGAACGCCTGCCGCTACACCTTCTCCCTCTCTCATAAGGCCAATGAGCAAATGTTCAGTGCCAATATAATTGTGGCCAAGTCTTCGCGCTTCGTCCACAGATAGCTCTATGACCTTCTTGGCTCTTGGCGTGAGACCAATATCTCCTTCGGGCTCTCGCTCCCCTCGACCGATAATAAACTCTACTGCGGATCTGATTTTTTTAAGTTCTATCCCTAGGCCGACAAGCACCTTAGATGCCGTCCCTTCAGTTTCCCTCACCACTCCCAGCAAAACATGCTCTGTGCCTATGTAGTTGTGGTTGAAACGCTGGGCCTCTTCTTGGGCCAGTGACAACACCCTGCGAGCTCTTTCTGAGAACTTCTCAAATCTACTTGTCATATACACCATCTCCTTGAGGGGCTTCCAGAATGAAAATCTGTTCCCTCTGAGAGTCATTCATCACTATTCAAATATTATCATTACCGGACCAAAAATATTTTCTACCCATTATCCTGATCAGTTTCCTGATCTAATTCTGGCAGTCCATTATTTTCTAGAACTTCAACTTGCACATCATTCCCGGAGCCGCCTGATGAGTTGTACGATGTGTCGGAAATCAGTTCCTCGTCGTCCATCGCCTGCCTAAGACTAAGGCCTAACCGCTTACGTTCAGGTTCTATTCTTAGTATCTTGACCCTGATCGGCTGGCCTTCAATCACAATTTCTTTAGGATGTGCGATGATTTTGGTACTCAATTCCGATATGTGTATGAGGCCCTCTACTGCATCTTCTACACGAGCAAAGGCTCCAAAATTAGTCAATTTAGTTACAGTAGCATCAACTATATCGTCCACGCTGTAACGATCAGTGATATTTTCCCAGGGCTCAGGCTGCAATCTTTTTAGACTCAAAGCGATACGTTTATTTTCCACATCTACTCTAAGCACATATACATCTATCTCATCTCCTACATTGACCACGTCATGTGGAGTAGATACTTGACTCCACGAAAGCTCTGAGATATGTATCAAGCCATCTGCGCCACCTAAATCAACGAACGCTCCGAAATTACTTATCCCGGTAACGACACCACTTCGGCGGGCACCTTCCGCAAGTTCCTCAATTAACCGAGCTTTTTGTTCATCTCTTTGCTGCTGCACAGCTTGTCGTTCTGAAAAAATAGCCCTATTACGACTTCGGTTCACTTCAAGAATTTTTAATTGAAGAGACTTTCCAACATCTGCATCCATATCGTTTACTGCATTGAGTTTTTCCTCATCTGGATCATGATTTGAACCATTTCCTGCAGATACACTTTCAGATTGTCCAGGATATTCTTCAGATTCTCCTGAACCATAGCTGTTGTCTATCTCTTGGTTATCTTGCTGTTCCCTGCTTTTGAAATGTGCCTTGGAAATACTCACTAGCTGTGATACAGGGACGAATCCATGAACACCTTCAACTTCCACGATTGCCCCACCCCGATTAAAACCGACGATCTTCCCCAAAACCGTTTCATCTGATCCAAGTGCCAGCTCGATAGTATGCCATCCATGCTCTCCCACAGCCCGGTCAACCGATAGTATTGCACCTTCCTCTGCGGTTTCTGTGCGAATAACGAAGGTTACAATCTCATCTCCAACCTTGAGACGGTTGAAAGTTTCAGTATCTATCGTTTTCATCTCCGCGGGCGGAACAACACCTTCTGCCTTAGCACCAATGTTTACAAAAATACCGTCGTGATCGGCAGTCATAACCACTCCCGTGACGATATCGCCTTTTCTGACAGGCTTTATCGGCTGAACAGAATCCAGAAGATCAGCCATGTTGTTGATAGAGTCGTTGTCACTTTTTGGGATATTCATTTGGCGGTCCAAAACAAGCAATAGTAGTGGGGCTAATTATAAGTTCCCGAGAACTAACTGTAAAGGTATTATCCTTCATATACCGATTGTTCTATTTTTTATAGAAGATTGAATGCGAAAATCTGGCGCTAGAGCCCTGACCAAATTCAAACAGATAAAGAAAATATCAAACGTAGCAGTTACTTAATCAAAACAAGTCTAGTTATGAAGAGTGGGTCAAACAAC
>CEUS01211006.1_pt1 | contig 12819 bp, 14 predicted proteins | sample 427031 | NCBI WGS metagenome assembly CEUS01 (sample SAMEA2622837, study PRJEB7988) | marine metagenome | biome: marine biome (ENVO:00000447); feature: marine epipelagic mixed layer (ENVO:xxxxxxxxx); material: "saline water (ENVO:00002010), including plankton (ENVO:xxxxxxxx)" | depth 140 m | reverse complement strand
CGTGCGGGGGGGGTCATGGTTGAATTTTCCGTCTGCTTTGCGTGCGTCAGTCCGCTTGCCATTCGGCCAGGCAGGACAGACAAGTAACATTGGCGTGCGTTGTGCTCGTGACGTGGTGGTGACCGCTGTCGACTGATGTGCGCAGGCTACATTGAGGAACCCGTTTGCGGGGGGCAGAGTGTGATTGAGAGACTCGAGCGCCGGTTGTCCCCTCGGTGATCTTGATAGCGCTCTCATTTTCAGGGACCCATTTTCGAAACTGAAATATTCAGGAGCAAATCGATGAAACGCTCTGGTCAACGAAGTTTGCGTCGGCGGTTTATGAAGCAGGCTGTACTCAGTGCCGGTGCAACGGCGACTTTGGGTAAAGGGGTGGCAAGTATGTCTGCTGCTGAAGAGGGCGACATCAGCCCGATCACTATGCCAGCCTCGGAACCTCGTTGATATGCCAAAAGAGGTTGCCTACCGATTGATGGAGTGTGCCGATGCCGAATCGGTATCGCGGTTGATTCTCGATTCCTTCACTGAGTTCATCGCTGATGAATACTCTGATAAGGGCCGTGCTGAATTTGCTAGGTATATTCAACCTGCAGCTATCGTTGAAAGGACCAGCGCGAATCATTTTGTGTTGCTTGCGGTCCAGGAACACAAGGTTGTAGCAGTAATTGAGATCAGAGGTAACGATCACGTCGCTTTGATGTTTGTAGACGTCAAATTCCAGCGTCGAGGTATTGCGCGTGAACTTCTGCAGCGAGCAATAGCCCTTGCGCGTCCAGCCAAGCCTGCCCTTGACCGCGTTACTGTGAATTCGTCTCGGTTTGGTGTGGCTTTCTACGAGAAGTTAGGCTTTCGCCAGACGGGCCCAGAACGGATCGTAAACGGCATCGTGTTTATTCCGATGGCACACCAGCTCTAATTTTATTCGTTTGCAGGGGCAATGAGTTTGTTGCCAGGAGGTCATGGAGGAGCTAGCGCTCTATGGTCCACTGGCCTCCGGTGGCTGGAACGGAGGAAACGCCGAGACCGTGCTGGAACACGAGTCGACCACCAAGCTCAAATGTAGCAATGAGTAGCCAGAGGCCGATGAGAGAGACCAGGAAGGACGGGACTCTGACCCATTTGGAAGTGGTCTGCCAGATGAATGATATGGCTAACCTGAGTGAGGCAAAGAAAATAAAGAACCAGGTCGTCCGGTCGGCCCATCGAAAATGAGCTGAGACGTCAGGCTTGGCTTCGAATGACACGGTTGCCCCGCTGGCAGCATCCAAACCGCTAAAGTATGCCGCTAGCGTCAGGAACCCTCCGGCGCAGTAAAGCCAGGTGGCAGAATCACGGATGAAAGCGCTGCTCGGCCTTATGCAGCCGATGAAGTCAAAGAGTGTGGCCGCAAGTAGGATCGAAATTGGAAAGTGAACCAAAAGAGGATGAATGTTTGGTGCCCAGTCTGTAGTGGGGAGCATGATAATTATTTGATCGTATCCAGTTCGTACATCATACTCCTGCCGCTGCTGTTCAAGCATGCGGCTTAACAACTAGCGATTTAGTCTGTCGATGATTTGAGTGGGTAGAGAAGATATGGAAGGTTGGCAGGGCTGGGATCAGTACGCTGAGTTCTATGATTGGGAGAATGCAAAGACTGTTGGGCGTAGGGATATCCGATTTTGGCAGCGTATAGCTAAGGAATCCGGTGGGCCAGTGCTTGAATTAGGGTGTGGTACAGGGCGCGTGTCACTGCCCGTTGCTAGGACGCTGGTTAGGTTAGTGGGAATTGATCGTTCACACGCCATGCTCAGCCAAGCCAAGAGGCGTGTGAAGCGGGCAGGTCTAGGGGGCGGCCTCTTGCTTTTGCGAGGAGACATCAGGGCATTGCCATTTGTGTCTTCCAGTCGTTTCCGTCTGGTAATGGCGCCATACGGTGTGTTGCAATCTCTGTTGCGAGACCGAGAACTCCGGGAGGTCTTGACCTCGGTTCGAGACGTACTTCAGCCTGGGGGAATTTTTGCTATTGACCTTGTTCCTGAGTTGCCAGTGTGGCGAGAGTACGATCGGCGTGTCAGTTTGCGAGGGCGTCGCGGTGCAAAGAGTCAGATCAGTCTTGTGGAGTCAGTCCGGCAAGTCCCTTCTCGGAAACTGACAATCTTCGACCAGGAGTTCATCGAGCGTCGTGGTCGGTCTCGTAGTTCAAAACGGTTTTCGTTGGCGTTTCGTACGCTATCGGTTCACCAGATGACAGGCCGTTTGCGCCGGGCTGGGTTTAGTGTTGTGCAGGTTGCTGGGGACTATCGGATGGGGGCTTGGCGTCCCGAAGCCGAGGTCTGCCTAATTGTGGCTAAGCGAAAACTGTAGGTTACTATTCTCGTGTGTCCGCTGAGAGGATTCTAAGTTGATCTGCTCCCTCGGTCCGAGTCCGGACTCTTGGCATGATCGTGGTAAAATCGCTGAAAACTACCCCTAGTTACCAGACGGAGCCCTACCAATGTCCGGCCATTCCAAGTGGCACTCAATCAAACACAAGAAAGGCGCTGCAGACGCCAAACGGGGAAAGTTGTTTACTCGCATTATCAAAGAATTGACGGTTGCTGCTCGGGCCGGCGGAGGGGATCCAGACATGAATCCTCGATTAAGGACTGTGATAGCCGACGCTAAGGCGGCAAACATGCCGGCCGATAACATCAAGAGGGCGATTCGCCGAGGCACAGGTGAAGAACCAGGGGTGAGTTATGAGGAGGTAACCTACGAGGGATACGGGCCTGGCGGAGTTGCGCTCTTTCTTGAAGTTTTGACCGACAATAAGAACCGTGCAGTGGGCGAGATCAGGCATCTTCTGACGAAGCACGGAGGGAACCTTGGTTCTTCCAATAGTGTGGGTTGGATGTTCGATAAGCGAGGCCACCTACTTGTGGATAAAAGCGAGACTGATGAGGAAACCCTCATGAACGCTGCGATTGAAGCCGGTGCTGACGATTTTAGGGATGATGCTGGGCACTGGGAAATCCTTACAGCCCCTGAGTTATTTGATGCTGTTGCGGAAGCAGTTCGTGGCCTTGGTGTTGAGCCTGAAACGGCCCAAGTGGCTATGTTGCCGCAGAATTCCGTGATGCTCGAAGGCAAATCTGCCCAGCAGATGCTGAAATTGCTCAGTGCGCTAGATGAGTTGGACGATATCCGACATGTGTGGTCGAACTTTGATGTTGACGAAAAGGAGATTGAGGCCTCGCTAGGGTGAGGATTTTCGGGATTGATCCTGGCTCGAGACGTACCGGATACGGTTGTATCGAAACCGATGGCACTCGATGCCGGTTGGTTCTGTGCGGGGCTGTTGTGTCACCCTCTAGTGTTTCATTTCCAGACAAACTGACTGGGATCTTCGATGAGCTGATTGTGCGGTTGGAGAGTTGTCGGCCATCTGTGGTCGCCGTTGAGGAGGTTTTTAACGCGCGTAACGCAAAAAGCGCGTTGAAGCTTGGACAGGCTCGCGGCGTGGCTCTGCTGGCAGCGGCTAAGACAGGGCTACCGGTGGCCGAATATACTGCAACGGCGGTTAAGCGTGCGGTTGTCGGGTATGGTCGTGCAGATAAAGAACAAGTGCAGCGGATGGTGACTTTGTTGCTTGGGCTTGAGAAGGCGCCGTCTCCTCACGATGTATCCGATGCATTGGCGATAGCTATTTGTCATGCTTACGCGGGGTCCCTGGCAGAGACTGCTGGCCGGTCGTCCGGTTCCAAGACAAGCGTTAAGAGTTGGCGCCGTTTTCGTCCCTCGGTGTGATTGATGATTGCACTTCTTCGAGGCAGGCTCGCCGAGAAACACCCAAATAGGGTGGTTGTCGATGTGCATGGTGTTGGCTACGATTTGCAGGTTCCACTCTCGACGTTCTACGGGCTCGGTGAGGCTGGGGCTACTGTCAATTTCAGGGTTCATACACATGTGCGCCAAGATACGCTTTCGTTGTTTGGTTTTTCGACTGAACTGGAGTTGCAGCTCTTCGAGCAGCTGATTGGAGTTTCCGGCATAGGGCCTCGGTTAGCTCTGGCCGTGCTTTCCGGGATCGAGCCGAAGGACCTTGTGCAGGCGATCGGTAAAGGCGATGTTGGGAGGCTTAACGGGATTCCTGGCGTCGGTAAGAAGACTGCGGAGAGGATAACGCTGGAGCTTAAGGACCGCTTGCCGAAAGTCTTTGCGGATGAGCTTGAACCCGACACTGGAGGAAGCCAGGCTACAGACATGAGGGGCGACCTACTGTCTGCTTTAGTTAATCTTGGCTACCATCGAAATCTAGCCGAGCGAGCTGTTGATGAGGCTATTGCTTCTCAACCTGGACCGTTCGAGCAAACACTTAGGCTCGCATTTAAGGTGCTTGCTCGATGACCGATGACGAGCTATCGCCACGTGTAGTCACCTCGGCCAGGTTGGACGACGACGATTTTGAGGTAGGTCTTCGGCCACGGACCCTTGATGCCTATATCGGTCAGAAACGGCTCCGTGAAAATCTTGAGGTTGCGATTGCGGCAACACGACAGCGGGTGGAAGCTCTTGACCATGTGTTGCTTTATGGCCCCCCGGGACTTGGAAAGACGACTTTAGCGTACGTGATTGGAAATGAATTAGGGGTCCCAGTTCGGACAACCGCAGGGCCGGTGCTTGAGAAGCCTGGAGACTTGGCGGGGATACTAACAAACCTCTCTGAGCACGAAGTGCTGTTCATTGATGAGATTCACAGATTGAACCCGGCAATCGAAGAAATACTTTATCCGGCTATGGAGGACTATGAACTTGATATTGTTATCGGCCAGGGCCCAGGGGCGCGGTCCGTCAAGGTGCCATTGAAACATTTCACCCTTATCGGTGCTACTACTAGGGCTGGGTTGCTCACCTCGCCTCTTCGATCCAGATTCGGAATTGTGCATCGCTTAGATTTTTATCGAGAGGAGGACCTTCAAGAGATTATCCGGCGGTCGGCTGAGATCTTTGATGTTCCTGTTGAGGTGGATGCGACTGCCGAAATAGCGAGTAGGTCACGAGGTACCCCACGGGTTGCCAATAGGTTGCTGCGGCGGGTTCGTGATTTCGCACAAGTTCGGGCCGATGGCATCGTTACACGGCAAGTGGCGCTGGGAGCCTTGGAGATGCTAGAGATAGATGCCAATGGTTTCGATGAGGCTGATCGACGTTTACTGAAGGCTGTGATTGAAAAATTTGGTGGGGGTCCGGTTGGTTTGAATAGTATTGCGGCTGCTATAAGTGAGGAAAAAGAGGCGATTGAGGACATCTACGAACCATTCTTAATCCAGATTGGCTTCCTTGACAGGACACCGCGCGGTCGAGTGGCAACAGGCCGCGCTTACGATTATTTTGGCCTGCCGGTTCCGGACGGTGAAGGTAGGCTGTGGTAGAGGCAATGAGGATACTTTGATGGATGTGGTTTTTCGGAGAGTTCCGGGTCAACGATGGCCTACGCTTACTAAAATTACGAAGGGACGAGAGCGTAGATGACCGAGCCGATACCGAGTCCACGGGTCAAGTCTCCAAATCGAGCTGTCCGTAAGGTACAGATCTCTTCGCTCGGTACTCATGTGCCACCTCGAGTGATGACCAACGAGGATCTTGAAAAGAAAGTCAAAACGTCGAATGAATGGATTTTGCAACGGACAGGTATCCGTGAGCGCCATATTGCTGACCCCGACATTGCGACCTCTGATTTGGCGTCTGAGGCAGCCAGGAGCGCGATCGAGAAGGCTGGATTGGCCCCAAGCGATATCGAATTCATTGTCGTAGGGACTACAACGCCGGACCACTTCTTTCCCAGTACTGCCTGTCTGGTTCAGGACAAGATCGGTGCGGCTGGAGCGTGGGGGTTCGATCTAGGTGCAGCTTGTTCAGGGTTCACCTACGCGGTGACTACGGCTGCGCATCTAGTTGCTTCAGGAGCACACGAGCACGTTCTTGCAATTGGTGCTGATGTGATGTCTCGTATTATCAACTACGAGGACAGGACGACCTGCGTAATTTTTGGGGATGGGGCTGGGGCGGTGGTTGTCTCGCCTGCGGTTGATCCAGAGCTAAGCATTATCGATTTTGCCCACGAGGTGGATGGAAGAGGTGGTGAAGCTTTGCGGATGCCTGCTGGAGGCAGTAGGCTGCCTGCCTCCAGAGAGACTGTAGACCAACAGCTGCATTACGTTCACCAAGACGGCAAGGCTGTCTTTAGGTTTGCTGTGCGTAATACTGTCGAAATCAGTCAGCGAGTGCTTCGGCGAAATGGTTTAAAACCGACCGATGTGGACTTGTTTGTGTGCCATCAAGCAAATCGCCGGATAATTGAGAAGGCTGCTGGTGAGCTCGGTGTGCCGCTGGAAAAAGTTGTCATCAACATCGAGCGTTTCGGCAATACCACAGGCGCGACTATCCCGCTCGCACTGTCAGACGGGTTAGCCGACAAACGTTTGAAAAAAGGGGACTTGGTGTTGTTAGCCTCAGTCGGTGCCGGGTTCACCGTTGGTTCTGTGTTGCTGAGGTGGGCCTATTAGAGCAGTGCATCTTCTAATAGACCCGCAAGCATAAAAAAAGTTCCTGTCGGGTTCATTTTTTGAACAGCAAGAAACGTCTAGGCACGAGCTCTTTGGAGCTACGATGTTCGTATCCGATTTCGACTTTGAGTTACCTAAGGACAGAATCGCGCAGGCTCCTTCAGTCGAAAGAGAGGCTTCGCGCCTACTGGTTCTCGATCGAGGGGCTGGTACTCTGCGTCACCATAGAGTGACGGATCTCCCTCGTTTGTTGGAGCCAGGCGATATGTTGGTGCTCAACGAGACGAGGGTGTTTCCAGCTCGATTGTTGGGTCGCCGCGTGTCCGGTAGTGGTAAGGCTGAATGTTTACTTCTAGCACGCCTCAAGAAAAACGATCACTGGGATGCGCTATTGTCCCCAGGACGGAAGCTCCAAGTGGGTACGGTCTTGGCATTTGAGGATCAAGGGTTCCGTCTCAATGCCGAAGTGCTAGATTGCCACGCCCATGGTAGGCGTACCGTTCGACTTTGGACGGAGGATGGAACCTCGGTTGACGATGCTATTGACAGGTTGGGGCATGTGCCTTTACCTCCTTACGTCAAGCGTCAGGATGACTCGACTGACAGAGAGCGGTATCAGACTGTCTATGCTAGGGTGCGTGGGTCTGTTGCTGCCCCGACTGCAGGACTTCACCTGACCACTGAACTACTCGGGCAGCTACAGGCAAGGGACATAGAGGTTCGTCGGTTGACTCTGCACGTTGGATACGGCACGTTTCAGCCCATTCGAGTAGAGCGGGTCGAGGACCACCAAGTCGAGCCCGAGTCGTATGAAATACCTGATGAGACTGCGTCTGCTGTTACTCGGGCTATCAGGGCTGGGCGGCGAGTCGTGGCCGTTGGCACTACTACAACTCGTGCTCTCGAAACGGCTTATCGCAAAGGCGATGGTCTACTGCAACCTGGCCTCGGTCTTAGTGAGCTCTACCTTTACCCTGGTGTAAGGTTTCATGTCGTAGGCGGTTTGTTGACGAACTTCCATCTCCCGCAGTCCTCACTGTTGATGCTGGTTAGCGCTTTTGCAGGTTGGGAATCGATACGTGAGGCTTATGCAGAGGCCTTGCGACAGGACTACAGATTTTACAGCTACGGTGATGCGATGTTGATTTTATAGGTGGGGCAGCCTTCCAGGCTATTTTACTGGGAGTTGGTTTTGGGTCGGTCCAGCGGTCTCTGATCGCTGGTGGCAACTGACTTGATACAATAGGAGACCATTGTATCGATGCGTCTACTGGACCATGTCGGTGGATGTGTTTGATAGAGTCTGACTTCGCCGGTGTAGCTCAGCTGGTTAGAGCACGCGGCTCATATCCGCGGCGTCCGGGGTTCAAGTCCCTGCACCGGCACCATTTCCTCGCCACGGCGTCTTACGAGTGGCTGGTATTGGCCCAGCTGTTAAGCATTGAAATGACTAGCAGGTTTCGGACGACATGCTATACCACTCGGATCTTCCTAGTTGAATGGTGGGGGACATAACGCCGCATCGAGATACTCGTGTCACTTAGCGAGCGTGTTCTTGCCTCAATCAGCCGGCAGGCGCTAATTCCCCACGGCGGTGGTGTTCTTGCCGCCGTATCTGGAGGTGGCGACTCTGTTGCACTGCTGTATCTCCTCGCGGAACTCTCACAGAAGGGCGCGGTTTCCTTGCTAGGGGTGGTACATCTTAACCATCAGCTGCGCCGGCCAAGCTCTGAGCACGATGAAGACTTTTGTGGGAAGTTAGCTTCGACTTTGGGCCTCCCGTTTATCGTGGAGGCTGTAGATGTCGGTGACCTGGCACGAGTAAAAGGAATTTCTCGTGAACATGCTGGACATGTGGCCCGCTACGATTTTTTCGAACGAGCTGCAGGTAAAGTCGGTGCAGTCGCTGTAGCACTAGGGCACACGATTGATGATCAGGCCGAGACATTTCTCCTACGGTTGCTGAGAGGAGCAGGTTCCGCTGGCCTTTCGGGAATGCGGCCAAGAATTGGTTGTGTTATTCGTCCTTTATTAACAGTCACGCGAGCTGAGCTGCGTCAGTACCTTACCTTGCAGCAGGTGTCGTTTCTGGAAGATGAGTCTAACGCCGACTTATCGATTCCTAGGAATCAAATCCGTCATGAGCTTTTGCCGCATCTCAAGCGTTACACACCAACAATTATTGAAGTTCTAGCACGGGAGGCTGAGATAGCAAGGGCAGATGAGGAATGGCTAGCCGATGTAGCAATCAGCCAAGGCTTGAATCTGCGTACCAGCATTGAAGGGGGAGTCGAGTTTAACGCAGAAGGCTTGGTGGCGCTTCCTGTTGCTGTTGCGCGCCGCGTGTTACGAGATGCTCTGGTTCATGTTGCCGGTTCTGAGACAGTCAGTTTTCAGCAGATAGAACGACTGCGATATCTGGCTATGAATAGATCCGGTGGGATCGATTTGAGACGTTGCAGGGCTGAGTGTGTTGCGGGTGTCCTGCGACTGGTGACTCGGGAGGGGCGAGAGAGCAGGTTGGAGGTACCTTCATTTGCCTACAGACTCCCGGTGCCTGGGGAGGTGCAAATTCCTGAGGCAGGAGTCACTCTCAGCGCTAGGTTAGTAAAAGCGGGTCTGGCCTGCGGGTCAAATGTTTGGGCTAGTGGTGTGGCGACCGTTGCTGTGTCTTCTTTAGGACCACTTACCGTACGAAGTTGGCAACCTGGAGATTGGTTTCGCCCTATTGGTTTAGATGGACATCGTAAAAAACTGCAAGATTTGTTCGTAGATCGTAAGGTAGAGCGAACTGAACGAGCCCGTATTCCGGTTGTGTTGGATGATTTAGATCGCATCATTTGGGTGGTAGGCCATGGGGTTAGTAATGATTTTCGGATCACCGAGAGCGCGGCAAGCGTGCTAGTCTTAAAGACTAAACCTCTAGGAGATAATCAGTGAATTCGACGACGCGTAGCCTTCTTTTCTGGATGTTTCTGGTGGTCTTGCTGGTGACGATCTGGAATTTGTCGTCTCAATTCCGGACCGGTGATAGCCCTGTTCCTTTTAGTGAGTTCATTAGATGGGTGGACACTGGTCAGGTTGACCGGGTCGAGTTGACCGGAAATGAGATTGTCGGCACTTCTTCGAGCGGTGAGCAGTTTCGCTCATACGCCCCACCTCAATACGAAGGCCTGGCCAACAAGCTCATTGAACGTGACGTCGAGATCCAGGCCAAGGAAGCCGCAGCCAGTCCATGGGCGACCCTTTTGTACTCTTGGGCGCCGATCCTGCTCATTATAGGCTTCTGGGTGTTTTTCATGCGCCAGGTTCAAAGTGGTGGTAACAAAGCATTATCTTTCGGAAAGAGCCGCGCTAAGTTGTCTTCGAGCACCCAGAAGAAAGTGACGTTCAAGGACGTCGCTGGTGTTGAGGAGCCCAAGGAAGAACTACAGGAGATCATCGAGTTTCTAAGGGAACCCCAGAAGTTTCAGAAGCTTGGTGGTCGGATTCCCAAAGGTGTTCTTCTGATGGGGCCTCCCGGAACTGGCAAGACCTTGCTGGCTCGAGCTGTAGCAGGTGAAGCAAATGTTCCTTTTTTCTCTATTAGTGGTTCAGATTTTGTGGAGATGTTTGTCGGTGTTGGCGCCTCTCGCGTTCGTGACCTTTTCGAACAGGGCAAGAAGAATGCCCCATGTATCGTGTTTATAGATGAGATCGATGCTGTTGGTCGACATCGTGGTGCCGGTCTTGGTGGTGGTCATGACGAACGTGAGCAGACATTGAACCAATTGTTGGTCGAGATGGACGGCTTTGAATTGAATGAAGGGGTTATCCTCGTGTCGGCGACCAACCGGCCAGACGTGCTAGATCCAGCGTTGCTGCGACCGGGTCGGTTTGATCGTCGTATTGTTGTGAATCGTCCAGATGTCAAAGGTCGAGAAGGTATTCTCGGGGTGCATACCCGTAAAATTCCTCTGTCAGACGATGTCGATGTCCACGTGCTTGCAAGGGGCACATCCGGGTTTTGTGGGGCTGACCTCGCTAACCTGGTTAACGAGGCTGCCCTCAACGCGGCACGCTACAATCAAAAAACCGTTGCTATGCAAGACTTTGAATTCGCCAAAGACAAGGTGATGATGGGTTCGGAACGTCGGTCACTGATTATCAACGAGGAAGAAAAACAGATCACAGCGATACATGAAGCCGGCCATGCTCTTCTTGGGGTCGAGCTTGAGCATACTGACCCAGTTCATAAGGTCACGATTATTCCGAGAGGGATGGCGTTAGGGGTTACCCAGCAATTACCTTTGGATGACAAACATAACTACTCGTCTGAATATCTGCATGATCAGGTTGCAGTTTTACTTGGCGGTCGTATTGCAGAGGAGATTACCAACTCAACGGTGACGACTGGAGCAGGTAATGACTTGGACCGTGTGACCGATCTGGCTAGGAAGATGGTATGCGAGTGGGGAATGAGCGAGACGGTCGGCCCGCTTACTTTCGGGCGAAAGGAAGAGGAAATATTTCTCGGTCGAGATATTGCCCAGAATAAGGACTATAGCGAGGAAACAGCGATTAGGATTGATCAAGAAATTAAAAGAATTGTCACGGACAATTACGACCGCGCTAGGTCCGTCATGACCGACAAGAAAAATGAGCTACTCCGCATTGCTGAAGAGTTGTTGACTCGTGAGGTTCTCACTGGAGAGCAGGTGAAACAGATTATTTCTGGTCAACCTCTTGAGGTGCCACCGCCTACCTCAGACCCGGTGGTTCCAGAACAACCCACAAACTCAGAGACAGATCGGTCTTCGGTTGTCTCGCCGTTAGGCAAGCCCGTGCCTCAAGAGTAGGGAATCCTGCAATAGGCGTGGTGGCTTGTTTCGTTTCTGGATTACTGGAGACATGGTCATGGGTCTATTGGCCCATTCGGCTTGGTTCATCGTACAAGAAGTCAGGGAGGATGGCCGGGGGATGAGGCTTCCTCTTGGCTTGTGCGTTCATTCAGGGAGATCTGTGTGATACGCCGTCGTCGATTTGAGGTTCCGCTGTCAGGCCGACAACCACTTTCGTTGGGAGAACGAACCTTGGTGATGGGGGTGTTGAATGTGACCCCAGATTCGTTTTCAGACGGTGGATGTTGGCAGGAGCCGTCCCGGGCAGTCGATCGCGCCATCGAGATGGAGGAGTCCGGTGCGGCGTTGTTGGATATAGGTGGCGAATCGACTAGACCTGGTGCTGAGTCCTTGTCTGTAAAGGCTGAGCTCGCTCGAGTTATCCCGGTGCTTGAACGACTCGCTGGGTGTGTCCAGGTTCCCCTCTCAATTGACACTTATAAAGCGGAGGTTGCCCGGGTGGCTATTAACCATGGGGCAATGATAGTTAATGACGTTTCTGGGCTTTTATATGAACCGGAATTGGCGAATGTGGTGGCCGAACATCAGGCAGCCTTGATCTTGATGCATAACCGAGGTCGGTCTAGAGAGATGTATTCTCGGGCACGTTATCTTGATGTCGGCGAAGAGGTAGCAGATGAGCTTTCAGACAGCATACAGCTTGCTGTTCGCCAGGGTGTGAGCGCCTCGCGGATTATCATAGACCCTGGTCTTGGTTTCGCAAAACGGACGGACCAGAGCTATGCCGCGCTGGCCGCAGTCGATCGTTTGGTGGGGCTGGGCTATCCAGTACTGGTCGGACCGTCGCGTAAGTCGTTTCTGGCTGGCAATGACAGCCTCGGTCCGAACGACCGTGAGTGGGGGACTGCTGCTGCCGTAACAGCGGCGGTTCTCGAAGGGGCACATGTTGTAAGGGTGCATCGGGTGCGTGAGATGGTTCGTGTTGTTGAAGTAGCGGATAAATTATTGGCTGCGAGCGAGAAGCTGCCACGCTGGGAGGTTGGGGATACCAGCTGGACCGAGCCAATTTAGATAATGGTTCTGCCTGTCAAGGGCAATCCTGATGGAGGGTTCGATGGGGGGGGGGCAATTGAGCCGTGTCGGCTGGTGGGATGTAGTCGATGTATGCATTGTAGCCTGGCTGTTCTATCAGCTTTTGAAATTGGTGAGGCGTAGTCACGCCATACAGATCTTCACAGGGGGGGGGCTGCTCGTCACACTTTATTACGCTTCTCAATTTATGCCGCTACAGACTCTGAATTGGCTCATCAGAGATTTGTTTGGCTACTTGGTTTTTGCTGCGATCGTGTTGTTTCAGGGAGATATTCGTCGAGCTTTGGCACACTTTGGGCGCGCTCCATTCTTCGCTCTTTGGGGCCGCTCGCGAGCGACCAGTGAATCCATCGAGGAGG
>CEUS01016430.1_pt1 | contig 12819 bp, 10 predicted proteins | sample 427031 | NCBI WGS metagenome assembly CEUS01 (sample SAMEA2622837, study PRJEB7988) | marine metagenome | biome: marine biome (ENVO:00000447); feature: marine epipelagic mixed layer (ENVO:xxxxxxxxx); material: "saline water (ENVO:00002010), including plankton (ENVO:xxxxxxxx)" | depth 140 m | reverse complement strand
ATGAATAGATTTTATCAAGGAGATTGGATTGACAGTATGGCTTCAAGATTTGTGGATGAACTTCCAGAAGATAACATAAAAAAAAATAATAATTTTATAGATGAGTCAAGTGAAGATTTCGATTTTAATCAAGATATTGAATTTGATAATGAAATAAAAAGCCCAGGATGGATAAGATATCAAAAAAAATTAAAATGATAAATATCATAAAAAAATTAATTATATCAAAAAACATTGATGGATATATTTTGCCTAAAAATGATAAATATTTCACTGAATATTCAAAAATAAATTATCTAAAATTAGTTTCAAATTTTTCTGGATCAGCAGGTTTCGCATTAATTTTAAAAAATAAAAATTATCTCTTTGTCGATGGAAGGTATACAATACAAGCAAAAAATGAGTCTGGAAATAAATTTATTATTTGCGAAATTCCATATGTATGGCCAAAAAACATTTTAAAAAAATTTAAAGAAAAATTAAATATTGGTTTTGATCCTAAGCTATTTACATACAGTAGATTAAATAAATATTTTGAAAACAGTTGTAATTTAGTTTCAATAAATAAAGATTTGTTTCATTCAAAAATTCCAATTTCAAAAAACTATCTCTTTTATATTTTAAATAAAAAAATTACAGGAGAAAGTTCAAAATCAAAAATAAATAAAATAACTAATTTTTTATTTAAAAAAAAAATAGATTATATTTTTGTTAGTTCGGGTGAAAATATTTGCTGGCTTTTAAATATAAGAGGAAGCGATCTTCCCAATTCACCTGTTGCCAACTGCAAATTAATTTTAACTAAAAATAAAAAAATTTATTTTTTTGCACCATCAGACAAAACGAAAAATATAAAATCGAAATTAAAAAATTCTAAAATATTTTTTCATAAAGAAGATGATTTTTTTCAAATTTTAAATTCATTAAAAATTGGAAATTTTTGTATAGATAATCAAACCTGCTCTATTTTTGAAGAAGAATTGATAAAATCTAAATTTAAAATAAATGCTACGATTGATCCAATTTATTATTTTAAATCTATAAAAAATAAAACAGAAATAAAAAACATGAAAAATGCACATATTGATGATGGAATTGCTTTAACTAAATTTTTATATTGGATAAAAAATGCAAATATATCTAAGAAAACTGAAAAAATAATTGAATTAAAATTAGAAAATTTTAGAAAACAAAATAAAAATTATTTATATCCTAGTTTTGATACTATAGCAGGATCTGGCCCTAATGGAGCAATTATACATTATAGGTCTGATAAGTTATCAAATCGAAGTCTTAGAAAAAAAGATTTGTTACTATTAGATTCTGGTGGACAATACAAATGGGGCACAACAGATGTTACTAGGACGATTTGTTTTTCAAAAGTAACTGATAAAATTAAAGAAATTTTTACAAGAGTATTGAAAGGTCACATAGCAGTAGCAATTTCTAACGTTAAAAAATGCAAAACTGGTCACAATATTGATTTAAGAGCTAGAAAAAGCTTAAACTCTGCAGGTTTAGATTATCGACATGGAACTGGTCATGGTGTTGGTTTTTTTCTTAATGTGCATGAAGGACCGCAAAGTATTTCAAAAAACAATCATGTTGAATTAAAAGAAGGAATGATTTTAAGTAATGAACCAGGATTTTATCTAGAGGGAAAATTTGGAATTAGAATTGAAAATCTAGTTTTTATTGAAAAAGAAAAAGGTAAATTTTTTTTTAAAAATTTAACTTTAGCTCCGATAGATACAGATTTAATTAATTTTAGTATGTTAAACAATTTAGAAAAAGATTATTTATTCAAATATCATTTGGAAGTCTATTCAAAAATATCGCCTTATCTAAATATAAATGAAAAAAAATGGTTAGCAAAATTAATTTAAAATTTTAATCCAATCTTTTTGAGATAAAACTTTTATTCCAATTTTTTTTGCTTGCTCAATTTTTTTTTTTGTTGGTTTTTCTCCCGTAACTAAATAATTAAGTTTTTTACTCACGCTACTTACAACTGATCCAGAATTTTTTTCAACTAGAGATTTTGCTTCTGCTCTACTTATATTATTAAGTTTGCCAGTGAACATGAAAGTTTTATTTTTAAGCTTACCTGTTTTGCTTATTTTTCTTTCTTGAATAGACAATATTTTACTTAACTCAATCACAACCTGATAGTTAATTTTATTTTTAAAAAATTTTTTTATGGACTCAATTTGTGTTTCACCTATTCCATCTATATCCAAAAATTCTTCATATTTTTTTTTGTTAACTGTTTCAAAAAAATTTGAGATAGATTTTGAATGATCGGCAATTAATTTTGCATTTTCAATTCCTATATGTCGAATACCTACTGAAAATAAAAATCTATCAAGAGTCAGCTGCTTTGATTGTTCAATGGAATATTTTAAATTTGATACTGATAAGTCTCCCCAACCATCAAGATTCGATATTTTCTCATAATTTAAATTAAATATATCTTGTGGAAATTTAATTATTTTCAAATCCCAAAACTTTTCAACAACTTTTTTTCCTAATCCATCAATATTTAATGCTTCTTTGGAAATAAAATGTTTAATTTTTTCAATAGCAATTTTTTCACAATTATAACCTTCATTTGCACATCTTCTTACTGCATCATATTTTTTAGTTGTTTTATTAAATTCTTTTTCTGTATTTGATCCACATGATGGACATTTCAATGGGAAAATAAATTTTTTTGAATTATTTTTTCTCTTTATTAAATCTACTTCAATTACGTGTGGAATCACGTCTCCAGCTCTCTCTATTTTAACTGTATCTCCTATTCTTATATCTTTTCTGCTTATTTCATCTTCATTATGAAGTGTGGCATTAGAGACTACTACTCCTCCTATATTTACTGGCTTAACTTTAGCAACCGGCGTTAATGCTCCAGTTCTTCCAACCTGAATATCTATATTTAAAATTTCTGAGTTAGCGCTGTCAGCAGAAAATTTATGTGCTATAGCCCATCTAGGAGAGTTTGAGGTAAATCCTAATCTTTTCTGTAAATCTAAATTGTTTATTTTATATACTAATCCATCAACATCATAATCAAGATTGTATCTTTCATTTTCAAATTTTTCATGAAATTTTATAAGTTCGCTTATATTTTTAACTACTTGATTATGTTCGCTGGTTTTAAAACCCCAATTATTTAAAGCTTCTAGAAACTCAGATTGATTTTTAAAATTGTTATTATCAAAAAAACCAAATGTATAAGCAATAAAATTTAAGGGTATTTTTTTTGTTTCATTTGGATCTTTTTGTCTAAGAGATCCTGATGCTGCATTTCTAGGATTTGCAAAACTATCTTTTAATTTTTCAAAATCATTTTTTTTTATAAAAACCTCTCCTCTAATTTCTATATCATTTGGGAAATTTTTTTTTTTTATCTCTTTGGGAATATCTGAAATAGTTTTTAAATTCTCTGTGATTAACTCTCCAATATTTCCATCTCCCCTTGAAGTGCCCGAAACTAGCAAACCTTTTTTATAATTTAGTGATGCTGAAATTCCATCAATTTTTGGTTCCACACTATATTCAAAATTTATGCTTTTATTAAGGTAATTATAGATTTTCTTTTCAAAGTTTATTAAATCATTTTCATCAAATGCATTTGATAAAGATAACATTTTTACTCTATGTTTAGACTTTAAAAAATTTTTTGAAGGTTTAAAGCCTATGCTATTTGAAGGTGAAAAATTACTATTTAAAAATTTATATTTTTTTTCTAGCTCTAATATTTCTCTTTTTAATTCATCAAATTTTTTATCAGATATTTTTGGAGAACTATCTTCATAATATAGTTTATTATGTTTCTTAAATTTATTAATTTTAATTAAATATTCTTTTTTTATTTTAAATATATCCATAAAAAATTTATTTAATCAAAAAGTGACTTGAATCTTTTTAGAATAGAATTTTGTGTTTTGTTATTTTCTCTTTTTGAAATTTTTTTATAATCTTTGTTTAAAATTTTATATGACTCTTCGTACCATTCACTAGATTGATAATTATATCCTAAAACTGAAGCATATTTTTTTGCTTCATCAATTAATCCTAGTTTATAATTTAATTCAACAAGTCTGTGCAAAGCTTCTTCTATATAAATAGTTCTATTATAATCAGTTGTAATTCTTTTAAATCTATTCATTGCTGGTATCCATTTTTCTTTTTGAAAATAAAATCTAGCAAGATACATTTCTTTTGATGCAAGAATTTCATTTATTAACTCTAGTTTAAATTCTGCATCGACTGAAAATTCAGTATTTGGGAATTCTTGCATTAATATATTAAAATATTTTTGAGCTTTAATTATTTCACCCAAATCTTTTTTTTCATCAACAATTTGATTGTAATGACAAATAGCTAACAAATAGTAAGCATAGTCAATTCTAGGATGATTTTTATATTTATCTATAAATCTTTCCAACTCATATATTGCATCATTATAATAAAGTTGAGAATAGTATCCATATGCAGACATTAAAATTGCTCTTGGAGCCCAAATAGATTGTGGATATAAAAGCTCTACTTCATTAAACTTTCTAGCTGCATATATAACATCGCCTCTTTTAAGTTCCTTAATCCCATCATTATAAGCTTCGATCATTTGCGATTCTAAATTTTTTTCTTCAATTATTGAAATCTTTTTTTCTTTTTCTTTTCCACAAGATGTAACCAATAAAAATAAAGTAAAAAAAATAAATATTGTTGGAAATTTCATTGAAGAATTTTATCAGAATATTTTTAAAATTCTAATTTTTATGCAATAGATTTTAAATATTGGCTATTTTTTGCAAATGAGTGAGGTAAATTTTTACCCTTAATTTCAAGTAAAGAATAATTGTTATTTTCTTCAAATAATTTTCTCAATAATTTATTTGTTAGACTATGTCCTCCTTGTGAACATTTGAGAGATCCTACCATTCTATATCCAGCCAAGTAAAGATCGCCCATACAATCTAAAATCTTATGATTTACAAATTCAAGATCGTTTCTAAGACCATTATCATTTAATAATTTATTATTTTTTACTACTATTGCATTTTCTAAGCTTCCGCCTTTTCCTAAACCTAGTTTTTTTAATTTTTCAATATCTTCGTAAAGACAAAAGGTTCTAGAATCATATATTTCATCAAGAGTATCTTCGTATATATTCACTTTATTTTTTTGATTACCAATTAATTGGTTTTCATACTTTATTTCAAAATCAATTTCCAAAGCTACATTAGATCGATCGATTGAAATAAATTTTTTTCCTTCTTGAATTTCAATTTTTTTATTTATTTTAATCAATTTTATAGGTATGTCGCTATCTTTGACTCCTGTTTCTCTAATTAATTTTACAAATTCTTTTGCAGAACCATCTAAGATTGGTAATTCTTGTGAGTCTAATTCAACAATTGCATTATCTATTCCCAATCCATAAAAAGCTCCCATCAGATGTTCAATTGTTGATACTTTAACATCAAATTCATTTGAAATTGTTGTACATAGAGTTGCGTCAAAAACATTAGCAAAGTTCGGAATAATAATATTATTTTTTTTTAAATCGGTTCTTTTAAAAACTATTCCTGAATTTGGCAACGAAGGCAAAATGCTTAGATTAACTTTATTTCCTGTGTGAATTCCTATTCCAGATATAGATATCTTTTTGGCAACAGTTTTTTGTGACAAAAGAGACATACCTAAATTTATATAAAAGGTAAAAAAATTTGATATACAACTAATGTTACAAGAAAATACAATTATTTAGAGAATAGGTTGAAAAACTTCTCAAAAAAACCAGTTTTTTTGTTATTTTTCTTTATAAATTTCATCTCTTGGCTTTCAATTCTATTATAAAAATATCCAGCATTGCAAATTTCTGAATCGCTTTCTTCATAAAAGCTTATTTCTTTAAAGTCATATTCAATATTTAAATGAAAGGAATTTTCATTAAATAAATGTGATCCATTTCCAGTCAAAACTAAAGTTGAATTGGGAGAATTATTTAAATCTTTAGAAAAAGGCATATCTTTAAATGCTAAATTTATAATTTCTTCTACTCTGGCTAAAACAACTTTTCTTAATAAATCTGTTGAAATATCTTTTCCAATTATTTCTTTAATCAAATTTTTTTTTCCTTCAAGATTTTCTTGATAAAAAGAAAATTCAATTTCAGACTTATTAAATGATTTTTTAATTTTTTCAGAATCGCTTAAATTTAAATTTAAAATTTTTGAAATATCTTTAGTAACATGATTTCCACCAATAGAGATGGTATTAAAATAAATAGGTTGATTTTTATTATAAGATATAATTGTACTTCTTTCCCATCCTATATCCAAAAAAGTCAAATAATTATATTCTTTAAATGAATTGATATATGAAAAAAATTTAACATAGCTCGAACAATACATATTTAAAATTTGTAAATTATTGTTTTTAAATATATTTAAAATTTTATTATATATGTTCCAATTTATACAAATAAATTTTATTTCAATTACTATTGAATTTAATTTATCCTCATCTTTTATTTTTTTAAAATAGTCTTTACCATCAATAATATATTTGATTGGAACTAAGTGAATTATTTTATCTTTAACATAATTATTTATAATTAATAGATTGGCCTCTCTTATTAATGAAAAATATATATCTTTAAATAATATCGGTTGATCGAAAGTTTTTTTAATTGAAATATCAACTGAAAAAAAATCTTTATTATCATATAAAACCACAATACTTTCCAAATGTGATGCAATTTTTTTTTCTGTATTTCTAATTAAAAAGTTTAATGTTTTGGAATGCTCCTCAAAATTATTTTTATCAACTATCTGTTGTGATGATGAAAAAATATTTTTTGAATCTCTATTAAATACACTTAATCTTAAATTATCTGATCCAAAATCTATAATTGTTGAGTAATTATTTTGCTTCATCTGTTATAATTATTTGATTTGATATTCTTAAATCAATAATTTTTGTTTGATTTAATCGATTTTTATCAGCTAACTTTTTATAAATATTTAAAGAAGTTTTAATATTTTTTGGTGGTAACTTTATGATTAAACCATTCTTTTTTAAATCCCATCTCTTGTTGTTGTAATAATAATATTCAGTAATTTGTTTTATATCAATTTTTTCGCTTTTTAAAATATTTTGTAAATTCAAAAAATCATTAATCTGAAATTTTCCATATATCATTGGTAAATTTTTTTCTATTTCTACTTTTTCGGCAAGAGTAAATTTTCCATTGTTTCCAATATAAAATTTTTTTCCATTTATTATTGAAAAGCCTAAAAAATTTGTTTTTTCAAAAAAAATATTTATTTTTGAAGGTAAAATTTTTTGAACTTTAACATTATCAAAAAAGTTAAATTTACTTAATTTTTGTAAAAACTGATCTTTGTTAATAAAAAATATATTATAATTTATAAAATTATTAACTTCTTTTTTAACTAATTTTTTTTCTTTCTGGCTTATTCCTTCTATATTTATTTTATTAATTAAAATAATTTCTTCTAATTTTTTAGATAAATTAAAATTAAAAATTGTACTTAAAAATAAAAATATAAATAAATAAAAATATATTTTTTTTTTATTTATTGATTGATGCATCTTTCATGATTTGTTGAATTAGTTGGTAAAAATTTATATTTTTGTATCTAGCTATCTCCGGCACTAAAGATAGCGAGGTCATTCCTGGTTGAGTGTTAACTTCTAACAAATAAAACTTATTATTGTAAAATCTAAAATCTGATCTTGTGACGCCTCTACATTTAAGTAGTTTATGAGCCTTAAATGCAATTGACATTACTTTTTCATATTCTTTTTTACTAATATTTACTGGTATTAAATGCTCAGTTTTTGCTTTTGGATTATATTTTGCTTCATAATCATAAAATTTTCTTTTTGGTTTTAATTCTATTAATCCTAATTTTTTATTACCTAATATTGCTGCCTGTATTTCTCTGCCCGGTATAAACTTTTCAATTAAAATTTCTCCATGATGTTTGAGTTTATATAAATTTTTAATAAAATTTGATTTATTGCAAATATATACATTTACACTTGAGCCTTCATTAATTGGCTTAATAACAACTGGAAAATTTAATTTTTTTTTAATTTTCAGAATTATTTTTTTCTTCTGTAAATTTTCTTTAAAAACAAACTTCATGTATGAAGGAGTTAAAATATTATTTTTAATAAAAATTTTTTTAGATAATTCTTTGTCAATTGCCAATGAAGATGACAATACTCCTGAATGTGTATATTTTACTTTTTCGGACTCTAATATAGATTGAATGTAGCCATCTTCACCGTATCTTCCGTGCAAGAGATTTAATACTAAATGAGGTTTAAACTTTCTTAGCTCTCGAACAAAACTACCATTTGGTTCTTTTACTAATAATTTAAAATTTTTATTTTTTTTTAACTCTTTATAAACACTCTTTGCTGTTAAAATACTTATTTCTCTTTCATTTGAATATCCTCCAGCAAGAATTAATATTTTTTTCATTATTCAACTATAACAATTTCAAGATCTAAATTTATTCCCGTCTTATCTTTAACTTTATTTTTTACATAATCGATTAAAGATTTCATATCCTTATAGTTTGCATTTTTTTTGTTTACAAAAAAATTCGCATGTTTTTCTGAAATTTTTGCATCTCCAAAATTAATATCTCCTGGTACAGAGGATTTTATCAATTGCCAAACTTTTTTGTTTGTTTGTTCTTTTGGATTTTTAAAAGTACTTCCGCTAGTTTTTAGTTTTGTTGGTTGAGAGATTTCCTTTTTTTCTTTAAGTTCCTCCATATGCTTTTCTATTTCAGATTTTTTTTTTTCGTATCCTTTAAATGTTGCACTTAAAAAAATTACATTTTTTGAAATATCAGTGTTTCTATATTTAAAGTTAATTTTTTTTGCTGGAATACTTTTAACCTGACCAAAGTAATCGACTATTTGTAAAGAAATTATTATATCTTTAAATTCTCTATTGAAACAACCTGAGTTCATTCTAATGCCTCCTCCAACAGATCCTGGAATGCATGATAAAAACTCTAATCCTCCAATATTATTATCTTTAGCAAATTGCGATAACTTTTTTTGTGTAACTGCTGCACCTGCAACTATTGTATCTTTATTTAAAATTGTAATATTTGAGAAATTTCTACCTAATTTAATTATTGAGCCTTGATATGTTTCGTCATTAAATAATACGTTTGATCCTGCGCCCAATACAAAAATTTTGCCACGATTTGAGTATAATTTTAAAAATTCAATTAATTCCTTTAAGGAATTGGGTCTAAAAAAAATTCTTGTTTTTCCACCTATATTAAACCAATTTAAATTTTTTACACTAAAATCAAATAAAATTTTACCTTCAAGGTTAGACGCAAAATTTTCAATGTCATCAATTATCATTTAATAATATCTTTTAAGCTTCTCATCCAGTTTGAAATAGAACCAGCTCCCATGCCTACATATATTTTTTCACCGTAAGCTGTTTGTTTCAAAAAATTTTTTAACATTAATTCATTATCAACATTTATTAATTTTACTTTTGAGTTCCTAGCAATTAACCTGGAAAATGAAGTGTAAGGAAAACCTAGTTTCAAATTTTCATTGGCTTTATAAATTGGGCATAAAATTACTGTATTAGCTTTTTTAAAACAATTTGAAAATTCTAATTTTAGATTTTTTACTCTTGAAATCCTATGTGGTTGAAAAACACATATTATTTCTTTTTTATTATAAACCTCTTTCACACCATCTAAAACTGATCTTATTTCTGTAGGATGATGTGCATAATCATCAAAAAATAAAGAATTATTTTTTTCAAACAAAAAATTAAATCTTCTTTGAACGCCTTTAAAAGTTGACAAACCTTTTTTAATAATTTTTTCTGATATACCAATGCAAAAAGCTACGGCAACAGCAGAAGTTACATTTTTGATGTTATGAATTCCTATCAAAGGAATTTTAATATTTCTAATTATCTTTTTATTAGCGGGAATATTTATTTTTAAGTCAAATTTTGAAAAGTTTGGTTTTTGCGTTACATTTAATATTTGAAAATTTGCATTTTTATCAATACCGTAAGTATAAAAGTTTTTATTTTTTATATTTTTTAAAACTTTTTTTGTATTTTTATCATCAATACATATAAAAGACTTACCAACGGAAGGTGTTTTTTCAATAAATTCACAAAATTTTTTCTTTAAATTTGTTAAAGACTTATAATAATCTAGATGTTCTGAGTCTATGTTTGTGATTATCGAATATGTAAATGGTATTTTCAAAAAACTACCGTCTGACTCATCTGACTCAATTACACACCAGTTGCTTTTTCCTAATTTTGCAGAATTTCCAAAAGAATTAAGTATGCCTCCATTTATTATTGTTGGATCTAATTTAGCTTGAGTAAAAATACTAGAAATTAATGAAGTTGATGTTGTTTTTCCGTGAGATCCAGTAACAACTACATTTCGCATTAACGATACTATGTGGCCTAACATTTCACCTCTCTTATAAATAGGTAATTTTAATTTTTTAGCTTCTATTATTTCTGGATTGTCTGACTTAATTGCAGAAGAAATTACAAGAATTGTGGTTTTATTAATATTTTTTTTTTTATGTCCCAAAAATACTTTTATTTTTTTTTGTTTTAATCTTTCAATATTTTTATTATCTGAAATATCACTTCCTTGAACTTGAAAGCCTAATCCACTCATTATCATTGCTAGGCCACTCATACCTATCCCGCCTATTCCAACAAAATGAATTCGCTCTGTTTTACCTAAATTAATTTTCATCAATCAGATCTAATAATTTTTTGTTTACAATATTCCATGTGTTTTGGTTAGATATTTCTTCCAAATTTCGTTTTTTTGTAAAATAATCTTCTTTTTCATTAAAAATTTGAAATAATTTATTACTTAACATCTCCACGTTAATATTTTTCTGAGATATTATCCAGCAGCAGTTTCTTTTTTCATAAAATTTTGCGTTATAGTACTGGTGATTATCTTTTGAAAAAGGAAACGGTATAGCTATAAAAGGAATGGTTAAATAAGCAAGTTCGGAAATCGCTGACGCTCCAGATCTAGTAATTGCCAAATCAAAATCATTTGATTTCTTTAAGAAATTTTCATCAAAATCAAATAATATATGTTTGACTCCACGCTTTTGGTATTTTTGAGAAATTAAATTTTTATCATTTTTGCTGAAAATTTGTTGATGTACTTCAATTTTTAATTTTTTTGATGTTTCTAAAATTATTTCAGTTATTTTTTCGTCAAAAAATCTTGCTCCTTGACTTCCTCCAATAATTAAAATTTTTTTAATGTTTCCGAATTCTTTCTTTTTATTCTTTTCAATTGTATAAAAGTCTTTTCTTAATATTGGATTAATAAAGCAAATTTTGTCTAGAAACTTTATTGGAAAACGTTTTATTTCTTCATCATAACAAATTATTTTTTTTGAAATTTTTAGCATAAACTTATTTGCTTGACCTAAAACAGAGTTTGGTTCAAAAAGAAAAACTTTAATATTTAAAAACCTTGAAGCAATGCACAATGGCAAGGACATATAGCCTCCTGTGCTAATTATAAAATCTATATTATTTTTTTTTAAATAAAAATTAGAATTTAAAATTGATATAAAAAATTTTATTAGATTTATAGGAAATAAATAAAATTTTGAGAAAATATTGGGAACATCTATTAAAACAGATTTGTAATTTTCATTAATATATTTTGAGCCTCTTATATCTGTGATTATCGTAATATCAAAATTATGCTTTAAATGATCATAAATTGACAAAGATGGCATTACATGTCCACCTGAACCTCCTGTAATAATTAATATTTTTTTCATATTAATTAATTTTTCTTTTAGTTAAATTTAAAATTATTCCTGATATTAATGCTGTACTAATTATAGATGAACCACCATAACTTAAGAATGGCAACGTCATTCCCGTGGTGGGCAATAACCGAATATTAACTCCGATGTGTACAAAAGTTTGCAATAAAATTATTGAAACACTTCCAATCAAAATTAATTTTATTGTATCGTTTTCTAAAAAATTAATTTTTTGGATAACTTTATAAGAAAATAATAAATATATAAGTAAAATGCCAATTACAATAATGGCGCCAAACTCTTCAGATATAACAGAAACAATATAATCTGTATGTGCTTCTGGAACTCTCGAGTTTAGTGTTCCTTCCCCAATGCCTTTTCCAAAAAAACCTCCATTAATTATTGCATCACTTGCTTTTTCTGCTTGATAATTATTACCTGAAGATGAGTCTAAAAATGATAAAAGTCTTATTTTTATATACTCAAATTTTGGAATAAATATAACTAAATAACTTGCTATTAAGCCTATTAACAAAAAAAATAAAAAAAATAAAAAAATATTGATTCCTGATACAAATATTAACGCTAGCCAAATCATAGCGATTAGTAAAGTTTGTCCTAAGTCTGGTTGATAAATCAAAAGCAATAAAATTGGGGAAAGTACAATGATACTTAAAAAATATTTTAAATATAATTTTTTATTTTTTAAAGATAATAATAAAGATACAGTTATAATAAAAAAAGGTTTTAAAATTTCAATAGGTTGAAATCTTGGTAGAAAAAAAATATCTAACCACCTTTTTGATCCTTTTACCTCTATACCAATAAAAGGCACTAAAAAAAGTGTAAAAAAAGTAATTAAAAATAATATAAAAGAAATTTTAATTAAAATTTTTTGATTTAAAAAAGAAAAAAAAAATAAAATAATTATTCCTAAAGAAA
>CEUS01063304.1_pt1 | contig 12827 bp, 6 predicted proteins | sample 427031 | NCBI WGS metagenome assembly CEUS01 (sample SAMEA2622837, study PRJEB7988) | marine metagenome | biome: marine biome (ENVO:00000447); feature: marine epipelagic mixed layer (ENVO:xxxxxxxxx); material: "saline water (ENVO:00002010), including plankton (ENVO:xxxxxxxx)" | depth 140 m | reverse complement strand
CCGAACCAGGAGGTGGCCACGTTTTCGTATAGCTTGGACACAGCAGCAGGCACCGCGCTGGTTCGATTTCCCCTGCGCGATACCGACGAGGTCGTCGAGCAGGAACGTACGGAGATCGTTGGTCCCGTAGTGATCAATGGAACGCTCGGGGAAGTCGGTGCGGAGGATCGTTACACGGTGAAGATGCAGGCGGGAGACAGTTGGGAAATCGCCGTCGAGGCAGCGTCACTGGGGTCTCCGCTCGATCCAACTTTAAGGGTGCTTGCTCCGGATGGCACCGAAATCGTGAAGGACGATAAGCCGGGAGATTGTACGCTGACGTTCAAGTCGACCGCCGCTGGTCCGCACACGATTGTCGTCAGTGACATTTCCGCTCAAGTGGGGACTCCCCTTTCGGTTTACCGCCTGGTTGTCACGGTTCCACCGCTCGCAGATTTTTCCCTCTCGGTGCCGCAGACCTTGAATTTTGAGCCTGGCGGCAAGACCAGCGTCACAGTCAAGTTGGCCCGGCTCCATGGGTACGATGGTGACGTCGCGATTGGGATCGAGGGACTTCCCCAAGGCGTGAGCGTGCCTACGGATCTTGTGGTTCCGGCTGGCAAGGCCGAACTCAAGTTCGAGTTGACTGCCGCCGCCGATTGCAGTGCGACCACTGGGTACGTCCGTGTCGTGGGGACTGGGAAGCGTGGTGATGTTTCCTTGACTCGTGTGGCCGTGACCGATACAGGACTCCTCACCTCCGTGCTGTTGACCCCAATTATCAGCAAGGTTCCGATTACGATCGCCTGGGTGCTGAGAGAGACACAGCATGAGCGTCCCCGGGGTAGCACTTTCCCAGCAGAGCTCGAAATCAAGCGGCAAGAGGGTTACGACGGTGAGATTTGGCTGATGCCCCATTCGAAGCAATCACGCCACCGTCAGGGGATTACTGGGCCGATCATGAAGGTTCCCCGTGGTGTTGATCGAATTCTCTACCCAGTGTTCATTCCAGAGTGGCTAGAGACATTTCGCACCTCCCGGATGGTGGTTCTGGCCATGGCAAAAATGGCTGACGCCCAGGGAAACGTACGCTATGTACAGGCGAAGTCCGGGCGTTTGTGTTGGATTGTGGAAGGGGCGCTGATGAAAGTCGACGGCCGGGATGCTGAAATTACGGCTTCGCCTGGCGGTAACTTCGAGGTCACTGTCGACATTTTGCGCAGACCCAAATTTGCCGAAGCGGTGACGCTCGAAGTCGTTGCCGCTGACGATGTGGGTGGGCTGTTCAAGGCAGCTCCAGTTGTCGTGCCCAGCGGGAAGCGGCAAGCCACGATTCAAGTTGAGACGATGGCAGACCCGCGGCTCTATCCGGAGCAGAAGCTCAAGATCCGCGCGACCGCGCTTGAGGACGGCAAGTGGCTGGCGGTTTCCGAAACCGATGTGACCGTCGTGTTTCGTGAAGTGAGTGCGACCCGGTTCAATGCCCCGTAGAAGTGTTGTTGTAGTCGCTGTTTCTGCTGGGGCAAACCCTGACGTTTCTCGTGGCATGACTCCACAGAGTGTGGGCAGATTGCTGATCCGCACCAGTGGATGGCATCCAGGCAGCGGTGAGATCGCGGGCGCAACACGAACAGATAGCTGGTGGGCTTCAGAGTCGTTAGAATGCGCGTTGTTGCCAAGAGAATCACGCTATCGAAGAGGTTTCCCATGTGTAAGCGGTTTTTCCTGATTGCCTGCCTGGCGATCGCGCCGGCGGTTTTGCGGGCGGACGACAGCCAGTATGTGTTGCGTGGTGATTCACTTGTCCAACCGAATGTCCCACAGGGAAAAGTCACGGAACACGTCTGGAAGAGCAAGGTGTTTGACGGCACCCTGCGCCGCTATTCGATTTATGTACCGGCCCAATACGATGCCGCCAGGCCAGCGGCGGTAATGGTCTTTCAGGACGGGCATGCCTATGTTGATCCAGCGGGACAGTTTCGGGCGACTGTGGTGATGGACAATCTCATCCATCGTGGTGAAATGCCGGTGACGATCGGAATTTTCATCGATCCTGGGCATACCAGCGAGACACTTCCTGAAAAGAGAGGGTGGCGTCCACGTCCGGCCAATCGCAGTTTTGAATACGATACGCTGTCGGATCAATATGCGAGATTCCTGATCGAAGAAGTCCTGCCCGAAGTCGGGAAAAGTTATCGGCTAACCAAAAATGCCAGTCAGCGTGCGATTTGCGGGATCAGTTCCGGTGGCATCTGCGCCTGGACGGTTGCCTGGGAGCGGCCCGATGTGTTTGGCAAGGTAATGAGCCATGTCGGCAGCTTTGTGAATATTCGCGGTGGGCATCACTATGCGGCGATGATTCGCAAAACCGATCGCAAGCCGATTCGTATCTTCCTTCAGGATGGCAGCGAGGACTTGGATAACTCGCACGGAAATTGGCCATTGGCGAATCAGCAAATGGCCAAGTCGCTGGCATTTAAAGATTACGATTACAAGTTTGTCTATGGTGTTGGTGGCCACAACGGCATCCATGGTGGTGCCATTCTCCCTGATTCGTTGCGCTGGTTGTGGCGTGGTGAATAGGTCTCAGCCGAGTTGTGCCTTTGGTGCCGTGCGGGCAGTTTCGCATCGGTGTTGACCATTCCTGGTCGCCACCAAGGAGTGTTTTGCGATGCGCTGTCGCGGCGCGGTTTTCTCCGCATCGGTATGTCTGGACTGGGGCTTGGTTTGCGAGGGTGGGGTACCTGCTTCGAGCAGGTAGGTTCGTGGCGCGTTGGCCCATGTTTCTCCAGTCATGATCCATCACAGATGCGCGGGCTTCCCACTCTCTTGTTAAGTCGCGACGGGCACCTGGCGTCCATCGCACAGTTCCCAAAGTCGACGCATGACGGGCAGTGGTGGGACTGTCGCCAACGAAATGGAAACTGGTGCTTCGACTCGAGCATGTTCTTCAGTCGCGATGACGATTTTCAGGGGCAGTTCGGTCCCGGCTGTGGGGGCTGGGAAACGCGAAACAGTACGCGTTGGTTGCGCGATGTGGCCAACGTCCTGGCGAGCGGGTTACAATTAGGACGACAACGACGCTAGGACAGGTTCTTTGGCAATGTGTCGTTCGCCGGATGTTGTCGCTTCTTGGTAGAGAGGCGGCACGCTGTCTCCAGACAAGAGAGAATAACTATGGCAGTCCGATTCGGAATGGTGCTTCTTGTCGTTTGTGCCTCCGTTTCGCTGCGTGCTGAACACCCGCAAGCCACGATTGCCAATAGCCGGGTCACGGCCAGGCTGTATTTGCCCCAACCGGACTCCGGTTACTACCGAGGTACCCGGTTTGACTGGTCAGGTGTGATCTACAGTTTGCAGTGTGACGGCCACGAGTATTTTGGTGAGTGGCAGAAGTCGGAGGATCCGTATTTGCACGATCGGATTACGGGCCCGGTTGAGTCCTACAGCGTCGGTCCGCAGCAGAGGTCCGGCGAGACATTTTTGCGGATCGGTGTAGGTGTTTGTGACAAGGCGGAGTCGTCAGCAAAACACCCGTTTCGTGTAGTGGATCATGGTCAGTGGAAAGTGAAAAAAGGTGGCAACTGGATCGAGATGCAGCATGTCGTAAAACATGGGGAGACGGGTTATCACTACGTCAAACGGCTCACGCTGACATCCGGTCTCCCGGAGTTGGTGATCGACCATTTTTTACACAATACGGGTACGGTGCCGATTGAGACGCAAGTCTATAACCACAACTTTTTTGTGATGGATCAACAACCGACGGGCCCCGATTTTGTAGTGGGGTTTCCCTTTGAGCTGACCGCCGAACGCGACCTGGGTGGTTTTGGTGCCGTACAAGGCAAGAACCTGGTCTACCTGCGGGAGATTCCGGCTGGCGACTACATGATTTCGACGTTTCGTGGTTTTGAAACCGACGACGTGCGGCATCATGGATTCTCGCTGGAAAACCGTAAAATCAAGGCCGGCGTGCGGATGGCGACCGACCGACCACTTGCCAAACTTCAATTGTGGTCACCGCACACTACCATTTGTCCAGAGCCATTCATCGATCTGAAGGTTGAACCGGGTAACGCAGACCGGTGGTCCATCCGCTACACCTTCTACACCTTGTAGCGAACTTCCTTGTGAACTTCAGGAAGAAACTCAGAGGCAGTAAACATCAGAGCAGCATTTGTCCCATGGCGGTGAGTGGCAGGTGAGACCGACCGCGCGCCAGAAAGAGATGACCTCGATGCGAAACCACGTTCTGTTGCTTTGTTGGTCCCCGTTGCTCTGTTGGGCGGCGGTCGTCACGCTGTCCCCCCGTTCGACGCTTGCCGAGGAGACGGTAGCGATTGAGCCGGTTTCCAAACGTGTGTTGTGGGCAACCTCGCGGATTGTGGGCTCGCCGGATCCGCCCGCGCCCTATCGAACGCAAGTGGCCTTTCCGAAACTCAAGTTCGATGAGCCGCTGGCGATGACCTTTGTTCCCGGGAGCAACCGGTTGGTTGTGGTGGAGCATTTCGGGAAAGTTTACACGTTCGAGCAGAGACGTGATGTGATGGGCAAAGAGTTGTTTCTGGACCTGGCCAAAGTGCTGGAGGTGCAGCGAATCAGCACGTTAGGAATCGCGTTTCATCCGAAATTTGTTGACAACGGTTTTGTGTTTATCAGCTATCGTCGGTCGGGGGAAAAACGTGGTACCAAGGTTGCCCGATTTCGCGTTTCCCCAAGCCAGCCCTGGCAAGTTGACCCCGCCAGTCATGAAGTACTCATCGACTGGCACTCGGCTGGTCACGATGGTGGCTGTTTGAAGTTTGGCCCGGATGGCTACCTGTATATCGGCATTGGCGACGGGGGTGGGCTGCATGACCCGGTACAGCGAGGGCAGGATCTCAGCTACCTCAACTCATCCATCCTGCGAATTGACATCGACCGCCGTCAAGACGATCTCGGCTACCGGATACCCCAGGAGAATCCGTTTCGTGATACGCCCGGCGCGCGACCTGAGATCTGGGCTTACGGATTTCGGCAACCGTGGAAACTGAGTTTCGATCGAGAAACAGGGGAGCTCTGGGCCGCGGATGTGGGTGAAGATTTGTGGGAGAGTGTCTACCGGGTTCAGCGTGCGGGAAACTATGGTTGGAGTGTGAATGAAGGGGGGCGACCATTTCGTCCCCAGCGTCGCCGTGGCCCCACCCCGATGCTGAAACCGGTTGTGGCGCATGACCATTCGATGTTCCGGTCAATTACAGGTGGTTTTGTTTACCGCGGCAGGCAACAAGAGATGTTGCAGGGTCAGTACATTTACGGTGATTACGATACTGGCAAGATCTGGGCGTTGGGTCTGGACGAGGACCGCATTGTGGAACATCGTGAGTTGTGCGATTCCACCCTGCGTATTGCAGGCTTTGCGGAAGACCGTGTGGGTGAACTCTATCTAGTCGACCATGTTGGTGGTCAGATTCATTCGCTGGTACCAAACGAGGTGGCCGACACGTCCAACACGTTTCCCCGGAAACTTAGTGAAACGGGTTTGTTTGCCTCGACCAAGGATCACGTGCCGGCTCCTGGCGTCCTGCCGTATCAAGTACTTGCACCTCAGTGGACAGATGGCAGTACGAAACAACGTTTTGTGGCGCTGCCGGGCAATGCGGTCATTGAGTTCGAAGCGGTTCGGTTTCCGTATCGCGGTGGGCGAGATGGCTGGAAGTTCCCCGATGGTGCTGTCCTCGTCGAGACCCACACACTGGCAATGGATACCGCGGATCCGCGCAGCGGACGTCGTCTGGAGACACGGATCTTGCATCAAGAGCGCATTCCCGGCAGCGAAGCCAATGGCGATCAGTATTGGCGTGGTTACACGTATGTTTGGAACGACCAGCAGACCGATGCGTTGTTGCTGGAAAGTCCGGGAGGTCTGGATCGCACGTTTACGATCAAGGATGAGTCGGCAGCCAATGGCATGCGCCAGCAAACCTGGCATTTTCCAGGGCGAACGGAGTGTATGGTTTGCCATACTATGGCAGCAAAATATGTCCTGGGTTTGCAGACACTCCAAGTGAATCGTGCGCTGGGAAAAGGGGATGATAGAAATCAGTTGTCCCACTTCCAGAGCCTGGGCTTGTTTGCTGCGGACTTGCCCCAGCCCCCTCCAGCGTTGCCGAGGTTAGTCGATTATCACGATCCAAACGAGCCTCTGCACGACCGGGCGCGATCTTACTTGCACGCCAATTGCGCCCATTGCCACCGCAATGGTGGGGGTGGAAACGCCGATTTCTTTGTGATGGCATCGATTGATCTGCGGGCAACACAAATGGTTAACGCACCAGCGAAACACGGGTCCTTTTACATTCCTCAAGCCCGTATTGTTTCCCAACACGACCCATACCGCTCGCTCATCTACTATCGGATGGCGACGTTGGGTTCAGGGCGGATGCCGCGCCTCGGTTCCCGAGTCGTGGATCAACAGGGGCTGGATCTGATTTATCAATGGATTGCAGAAGGTGCAGGGGTTGAGGCGAAGCCTGCGACAACGGATTCTCTGTTTGCGGACCAAGTAGCTGCACTACAGAAGGAGGCTTTGTCCGAGGAGCAACTTGCAGATCAGATCAGTCAGTTGCTCACTTCAACACTAGGCGCCACCCGCCTCGCTCATGCGATCGATCGGAAGCAGCTTGCTGCGCGGTCCCGTGAGGCTGCAATTTCCCAGGCGACACAGCACGAACGTCCTCACATTCGCGATTTGTTTGAGCGTTATTTGCCAGAGCAGCTGCGCGTCAAGCGGCTGGGAACTCTGGTGAACGCGGCAGCCATCCTCAAACTGTCGGGTGATGCGCGGAATGGTGAGCAGCTGTTTTTCGCACAGGCCGGTTTGCAGTGTCGTAATTGCCACCGTGTTGCCGGGAAGGGGCAGGGCGTTGGGCCTGATTTGGACAAAGTGGGAATGCGGCTGACGCGAGGCAAGATTCTGGAGAGTATTCTCGAGCCTTCGAAGACCATTGATACCAGGTATTTGCAGTACCTCTGCGAAACGACCGAGGGTCAGATCCTGTCCGGCGTGATTATCAAGAAAAACGAGCGCTCCATTTCGTTGCGGGACGCAAAAGGCAAGGTTCACATCGTACTTCATGATCAGATCGAGACATTGGCCGCACAAGCGAAATCGATGATGCCGGAGTTGTTAACGCGCGATTTGACCGCGCAGCAACTGGCCGATTTGCTGGACTATCTGAGTCAACTGAAGTGAACGAGCGACGTGCGATTCGTGATAGCAGTACTGCGCGGACAGATCCTCGGAAACGTTTGGCACAGAGCGAGTCGTGATCCAAGCGTGAGTGGTGTCTGATTCGAACGGGTGATGCGATGCCAAATGATTCGGGAGACGCTGAGAAGGCACCCGCTGGCTTGTTGCTGCGCGGTATTGTTTTCGCCGTTGGTCTGCTCTGGTTCTGCGAAGCACCGGCGGTGGCAGCACAGTCGCTGGCAGCACAGTCTGCGGTAACGCCCCCGCGCGTCTCCAGAGGGCTCGTTGTGTTGTATGACTTTGGGGATTCCTCGGGCATCATCGTGCGCGACCGCGCTGGCGTGGCTGACCCGATCGATCTCACGATTGAGGATCCTGGCAAGGTCCGTCGCAGCTCTGGTGTATTGGAGGTGCGCGGCAGCACCCTGATTTCCAGTTTGCATCCGCCTCGACGCCTTATCCAGGCGATCAAAAGGTCGGGTGCCTTGACGATCGAAGCGTGGGTGGAGCCGAGTCGTGAAAACCAGTCGGGGCCGGCGCGGATGGTGACGCTCTCCAAGGATTCAACCAATCGGAATTTTACGCTTGGTCAGGATGGCAACCAGGTTGATGTGCGTTTGCGTTCGCTCCAGACCAGTAACAATGGCCTGCCTTCACTGGCAGCGAAATCTGGCAGTCTCACCACGCAACTGGCTCATCTGGTTTACACCAGGGATCGCGACGGCCAGTCCAGGATCTGGGTGGACGGAAAACTCAGTGCGTCAGGAAAGATCTCCGGGCGACTTTCTAATTGGCAGCGAGCGATGCATTTGGCGCTGGGTAACGAGATCAATAAATCACGCCCCTGGCTGGGGAAGTATTATCTTGTCGCCATCTACGAGCGTGCACTTTCCGCGAACGAAGTCGAGCAAAATTATGCCGCCGGTGCAGGTGTCCTGGCGCCACCAGGCGTCGTCCGCAAGAGGCGGGATCCACGGGAAACGCACTTCGAGCTGGCAGTAGCTCCGATTCTTGCCAATCAATGCCTTGAATGCCATGACGCCTTCACCCGGAAAGGTGGCCTCGACCTCTCCCGGAAATCGACCGCCACCGCTGGTGGCGATACGGGCCGCGCGTGGATGACTGGTAGTGCGAAGGACAGTTTACTTTGGCAGTTGGTCGAACAGGACGCGATGCCACATAAACGGCCGCCACTTTCCAGACGAGAGAAGCGAATTATCCAGAAGTGGCTTGATGATGGTGGAGTGTGGACACTCCGCAGGCTTGACCCGGCGGTTTACGTGCACGGCGGTCGGCCGGATGCGAATTGGTTACGCAGACTGACAACCGCTGAATACATTGAGACCGTGCGGTCCTTGTTTGCGATTGATATCAGCAAACCAGCGCGCGCCTTGTTACCGCCCGAAGTTCGTGCGGACGGTTTCAGTAATACCGCTTACAACTTGAATGTTGAGCTCAAACACATCGAAGCGTATCAGCAGCTTGCCGGAATCATTGTCGAACGCGTTGACATCGAGGCTTTTCGGAGCCGTTTCAAGAAGCGTGTTACTTTCACCGACAAAGACATGGGTGACTTGATCAAGAAAATAGGGCAGACCATTCTGCGCGGTCCTTTGGAGAATCGTGAAGTGATTGCCTATCGTGGCATCGCGACCACGCTGGCTGCGACCGAAGATAGCAGTATTCGGGAAGCGACTGCGGCGATCATCGAAGCGATGTTGCAGTCCCCCCGTTTCTTGTATCGCATGGAGCGTCAACGCGGCGCTGGACCAGCGCAGCCTCTTGACGAGTTCGAACTGGCTTCGCGCATGAGCTATATGATCTGGGGCGGGCCTCCCGATGCGCGGTTATTCCAAGCCGCAGCGCAGGGCGATCTCTACGACGCAGCGTCGATTCTCAGCGAGGTCAGTCGCATGCTTCAGGACGACCGTGCGATGACCCAGGCAGAGCGTTTTTTTGCAGACTGGTTGCATCTTTCTCGTCTCGATTATTTACAGCCGGATCGGGGGAAATTTCCTGCCTGGAATCCAGTCCTGGCAGGCGATATGCAACGGGAGACAATCGCATTTGTGCGAGAAGTTGTCTGGCGACAAAACCGCCCACTCTCCGACTTGTTGAATGCCCAGGTCACATTTCTTACGCCGCGGCTTGCCGCGCATTACGGTTTGCCTGTGAAGGACAGGGGTGACTTGCAGGATGCGGAGACGCTGGTTCGCTATGACTTGACAAATGTGCAGTCTCGCGGCGGTCTGTTGACGCAGGGGAGTCTGCTGACCGTGGGTGGTGATGAAGCCTCCATGGTGACGCGCGGTCTGCTGGTGATGCACGAGTTACTGCGGGGTGTTGTCAAGGATCCGCCACCTTGTGTTGATACCACCCCGGTGCCGAGCAAGCCAGGCCTCTCCCAGCGCGGTATTGCCGAAACCCGCATTGCCAACAAAACCTGCGCAGGTTGCCATGCCCGGTTTGAGCCGCTTGCCTACGGTCTGGAAAAGTTCGATGGAGTTGGCGGCTATCATGAAAAAGATGAACACGGCAACGTCCTGCGTGAAAACGGGCAGATTCTGTTTCCCGGTGATGCAACAAGGACGGTTTACCGCTCAACGCGTCAGCTTATGGACCAGCTGGCCGGTAGTGAACGTGTGCAGGAATCGATGACCTGGAAGTTGACCCAATTTGCGTTAGGGCGTCCACTCACGGCGGCTGATGCAGGTGTGTTGCAAGAAATTCACGCCCAGGCACAGCGTCGCGGTGGTACCTACAGGGCTACCATGGGTGCCATCGTCAGCAGTGAATTGGTGATGTTAATGAGGACTGGCGGGGAACAATAGCGAGCCCACAGCATGCCTGTACCAAAACTACCACGACGGACGATTCTCAAAGGGTTGGGCGGCGTCACCGTCGGTTTGCCGTTACTCGAGGAAATGCTTCCTGGCGGAACACGGGCTGCGCCAGTTGCAGCGGCGGTTCCTGTCCGTGCGTTCAATGTGTTTTTCGGTCTCGGCATTCCTGCGCCACTGCAGACCGAAGGTTTTAGTGGTGTTCTGGAGCCACTCAAGCCGCTCAGTAAAAAATTGTTGGTGATGCGGAATGTGGATCACATTCGCGCGGACGCCAATGGTATCAATGCGCACTTTGACGGCGCGACTGCTGCGTTTACCGCGGAAGCTCCCAACGGTGAAGCGAAGGCCGGCGGCCCTTCAATCGATCAGGTGGTTCGACAGACCTGGCACCCCGATGGATTGCCTGCGGGTATGGTACCGACTCTGGTCAGCGGAACTTTTTTTCGGCGTAGCCGGGTGGGCCGGTTTGTGCATAGCTACAACGCGAATGGGACGGTCGCGGCGGCCATGCAGGAGCGACCGCGAGACGTATTCGATCGTGTGTTTGGCGCGATTGCACCAGCTGGTGTGAAGAATGCGCGTCAGTTGAGGATCAAACGGAGTGTGCTCGATTCGGTCTTGAGTGAATACCGCTATTTCACCGGTGCCCGTTCGCCACTGGGGATTGCTTCGCGAGGTCGTATCACCGATCACCTTGAACGAATTCGTGAGTTTGAGCAACGTGCGTACGCACTCCCAGACAGATCCGGCGAAGACACGTCGGGTCCACGGCGACCTCTACCCTCAAAGCTGCAACATGGCGGGGCCGCGGATCCAGGTGGGCAAGGAATCGATATTGAGCTGGATGATCTTGTTTCCGAGTGGCGTTTAATGGCCGACCTTTACGCACTGTCGATTGAAATGGACCGCGTGCGTTTTGGATCGATCACGTTTCTTGCTGCCGGTGAACGACTCCGGGTTAAGGGTGTCTACGAATACGGCGGCCGTCCGATTTACGAATTCGATGACGCCAGGGATTTGAATGCTTCTGGTGATATGGGTTGCAGTCATGAGTGGTGGCATAAGTTTAATCCAGGCAAACAGAATGAACAGCTACGGGCCCACGCACACATGAAAATGCGTGAAGTCGCCTACCTGCTGCAAAAACTTGACCAGATCGCGGATGCCAACGGCCACAGTGTGCTGGAGAATTCACTGTTGACGGTCTCTACCGAATCAGGGGATGGTCGTCATAACGATGCAAAGCGGGAGCTGTCTGGAGTCTTTCACGCGATTACCAGTGCACAGGGCCGTTTTAAAACAGGTCAGATCATGGACGTGGGCCGGGAGGGACTGGATGTCTATAACACCATGCTGGCGGCCATGGGCTGTCAGCGGCGGCTGGGTCCTGTCGATCGTGAGCCTGCTTTAGTGGATCAGATACTGGTTTGACAGGCAGGTCGAATTCGTCTGCGAGCCTCGACGATTGGCGCGTATCAGTTGGTGCAGCGACAGCCAACCTCGTCGTTCATCTATAATCACTAGGGTTACGAATCGCTTGGAAATAGTTTGATGCGTATTTGTCCCGGTTGTTCACACGAGAGTCGCGACGACGTCAAGTTCTGTCCGAACTGCGGGGTGTCGTTGGCCGAGCTGGGATCGAACGAGTTGGCTGCGACGCTCGATCCGCTGGATCCGGGGGCCACTACAGATTCGTCGCCTGGGATCGAGGTTTCGCCACCCGCCCGTGCGAAGCCAACGCGTCGCCCTGATCCACTCGCCGATTCGCTGGCCCGTCCACTTGCCGCTGCGTTTACCGGTCCACTTGGGGACGCGATTGCGTCGAGCCCGAATGCGGTATCTGAGCCAGTTTCACTCAGTTCAAAGCGTGCCTCACCGATATCGCGCAGCCGACGTTGCGGGTCTTTCTGCAAACACCGCCAGACCAGCAGGCGTATGCGCGATGGAGTGGCAGCGGGAAGTGTTTCCCAGACCGGTTCGCGCTCCAGGATCCGGGCCATCAGCTGGGTCGCGCTGTCGCCAGAAAAGGGGCGTTGTCCCGTCAGCGCCTCGTACAGACAGCAACCGAACGCCCAGATATCGGCCCGTTTGTCGATCGGTTTTCCGCTGGCCTGCTCGGGTGCCATGTAAGCCGGCGTGCCGAGGATTTTTCCTTCTCCGGTGACGCCGGCAAAGTCTGAATCGTGCGCGAGCGTCTGATCGTGGCTGGTAGCAATGGTCGGTCTCTCGAGTGCCTTGGCGAGACCGAAATCGAGCACTTTGACGCGGTCATCGTCGGTAATCATGACGTTGGCAGGCTTCAGGTCGCGATGGACGATCCCTTGTTCATGCGCGTTTTCGAGCGAGGCTGCGATTTGTGTGAATAACGCCGCAGCCTCTGTGACAGAGAGCGGTCCATTTTTCAGTTTGTCGTCCAGTGTCTGGCCCGAGACCAATTCGAGCACCAGAAAATGGACATCGTTTTCGTGTCCCAGTTCGTGGATCGCCGCGATGTTGGGATGGTTTAGCGAAGCGAGCACGCGCGCCTCGCGTTCAAATCGAGATAGTCGATCGCTCTCTTGCGCAAAAATTTCGGGGAGGACTTTGATGGCGACTTCGCGACCGAGTCTGGTATCCCGCGCGCGGTAGACTTCGCCCATCGCGCCGGCGCCAAGGCGGTCCAGAAGTTCAAATGAACCGAGTCGCTGATGGGGCAGGTTGGATACCATGGTCTACATACACTCCTGCAAGGAGGCTGGGTTGGCAGGGATACGGGAAGCAGGGCCGAACTCGTG
>CEUS01121948.1_pt1 | contig 12837 bp, 8 predicted proteins | sample 427031 | NCBI WGS metagenome assembly CEUS01 (sample SAMEA2622837, study PRJEB7988) | marine metagenome | biome: marine biome (ENVO:00000447); feature: marine epipelagic mixed layer (ENVO:xxxxxxxxx); material: "saline water (ENVO:00002010), including plankton (ENVO:xxxxxxxx)" | depth 140 m | reverse complement strand
GAGGCTTCCGGAACCCTTTTGCCCATACCAAACCACGTCGAAATCATTTCGGGAATCGTCGCCGGTTTGTCTGAGCCGCCAAGACCTCCGACATATCTGCCGCCAACAGCTTCCGTCAACGCCTCTCCGGTCACGTCGTCAACAGCAGACACTGCACCTGCACGCTCGAACGCCTCGCCCATCTGACGCTGCGGCGAATGCACAAAGTACAACTCCCGCAGGTAATCCGTCGCAACAGCGTCGTCCAAAGCCCTGGCGTCCACACCCCTTCTCGCCCTGTCGGCGTGCATCCTCTTTATGAATGGCAGGTCCGACGCCCCATTCATAGTCTCGCCCTTCGCCACGCGCCTGGCCTGACGTAACGCTCCGGGCAAACGGACAAGGTCAATGTCCCCGGACACATAGTTCCGGATCTGACCAGAGATAAGGTTGCGAGTGTGAAATGCCAACCATGGTGCTGTCAGCATTCCCTTTATCATGTTGGTTGCCGTGTCCACCGCCTTGGCAATGTCCGACACAACCTCGGGACTTCGGAACGACTGGTGAAACCTGGTCAGATCCGCCGCCATGTCAGCCGGTATGTGCATCTTGGAGATTTCCCGGATGACATCGACCATCTCATCCGGATCATCAACGTGCCTGCCCATCAGCTTGGCAATCTTCTGGTAAACCTCCGCCCCTTCCCCGGTCTCCTTGACGAACTTGGACGACTTCAGCTTCAGCTCACGCACTAGCTGGGATACCGTCTTGCTTCCCTCGCTGGCAACCGGGGTGGCCTTGGATGCCAGCGTTCTGACAGCAGCCTTGGTGCTTTCAATGTAGTCGGTGAACGTTGAGACACGTCGTTGCAATGCACTTACAGGGTCGACGTAAACCCCAGCCTGCAAGAGATTGGGGTCGTCCGTACCCATCGTCCTCATCCACTGAGCCAGGGCCTCCCACCTGTTGGCCTGTGTTTCGCCTGCTGCCACGTCAACAATTCTCGCCCCGGTGGTGGGGTCCGTGGCATACGAGACCACCTTGGTGTCCTCGAACATCTCGTCGGCCATGTGGCCCCAGCGGTTTCCGATATGAGCAGCCGCGCCGTCGATATCTCCTGCTTCAAGAAGACGCGACAATTCAGGATCTTGCGTCATCTCCCTGATCGCGCCGGTTCCTGACTCCGAAAATCCCCTGGTGAAAGGAGTACGACCCTGTAGGTGAGGATCAACTGCGTACAGCGGACCACGGGACCCGGCTCTCTCCGCGCCCTCCCGTGCCACCAGCCGAGGGAAATACATCTCGGGAGAAATGAACTCCTCCGGGATTTCATCAAGAGTCCTCTGCGCCCTCCTGATGGCCTCGGCCTTTTCCATCGCCTCAATGCTGTCCCATGGCAGCAACCCTTCTCTTGTGCCCGGAGGACGGATCTCACCCGGCATGTCTAACGCCGCCTCCATCGCCTCCTCAGCCTCTTTTCTCCGGGCTGCGTGCCGAGCGTACTCCGCCCCATAAAGCTCCATGAAGTTTGCGCCCCACTCGTCAGCCTCTCCCTTCATTGCGCCGAGATATTGCCGGACGCTTTTCACCATCTCAAACGTTTCCGAGCCGATACCGCGACTGAGCAGATCCTCCTCCGGCAGTTCCATCAGTCGATAGGTGGCAGTCACGACATCCGGGTGCGACATCAACGCCCTGTCCGTGTCGCGCTTGAGTGACTTCAGCGCATCCTTGTCAAACCCCTTGGTCACCAGCGACCCGGTGTCTGGATCTGTGTATCTCACCCACGCCTGACCCGTGTCCTCAATCTTCAAAACCTTGGCGTTGGCTGGAAGATCAGCACCCCTAACCCAGTCGCCTTCTATGGGTATGCCATCCTCTAACCCCGCCCTGATCTCGTGGAGAGGACGCTCAAAGTCGTGGACTTTCTCCAGGTCCTCCAGGTTTCTGGCAAGGACAGTCTCCATTTCGCTCCCGGCTTCCCTGCCGAGTGCCTCAGCCTGCACTTTCTTTTTGTAGAGTTCAGGAGCCAGGTCTCTCTGGAAGGCTTCCGTCGTTGTGTCCATTACTCCCGGACGGAACAGCTTGTTCAAGGTCCGGCCAACTGTATTGCCGTATTTCAGCTTGTTTCCCAGAGAGTCCAGAAACACGTCAGCCTTCTTCCCCGTGAACGGGATGGAAGGCGCACTCATATGGAACCCAGGCATGCCCGGAAGGTTCCACTTGGCAAAACTACCGACCGGAGAATTTTCAATGTCTGCTAGTGTTTGCCCCATCCCCGTGGCCGCATCCGCCCATTGCCTGCGCTGATTGCCAAGAGCGGCAATCTTCGTGAGGTCGTCACCCGCCTCCCACGCCTCGTCTGAATATGAAATCATATCCATCGGCGTCACAGAACTGCGTGCCTCACGCACTCCGACACGGGCGACGTCATCGAAATTTTTGCCGGTTGCTGCTGCCAGCTTCCTGGTGGCAATCTTTGACACGTCATCCCACTTGCCAAGTGCCTGCGCCACCCTGCCTGCCTTGGTTGCTGCACTGGCACCAAAGCTAAGATAAGTCAACGGGTCCAGCAGGACCTCTGCCGCGAACCCTGCCAGGCCCGGAGTCCACCCGGACTCATCTCTCTCGAACCCGAACAGCTCCTGCCCAGAGGTTCTCCCCTCCTGGCTAGTCCAGTTCCATGGCAAGAGCTGGTCAAAGGGATTCTCAAGAGCAAGAACGTCACGAACCATGGACCCCGGAATGTCCAGTATGTTCGCTGCACCCGTCAGCCCACTGATGCCACGCTGCACCAGTGACCTGTTGATCTCCTCCTCCTCCCAAGGAGTGAGTTCACGGTTCACATGGCGGCCTGCTCTACCAAACGTTGGGAGCGTTGGGAGTGTGGGAAATGGCATTGCTACATCATGTGGTCAACTAAGGCCCAGTATATACCCACTCAGGGTCATCGGCAGAAATTCCGGCTCTTGCTGCCTTAGACGGAGGAACCCAATGTGCGCCTGGTCTTCTTCTCTTTCGGTAGTCTTCAAAACCTCCGGATGGTCTATTTTCTTCTCGACTTCCGACATGCCAATCATCTGTATTTTCGGACCCCTTCGGGGCTTCCATTCTGTAGAACTCTTTTAGTTCTTCTATGCTGTATCCGGAATACTGGGACGCTGCCCATTCGGCGAAGGTTGTTGCGTCGGCAAAGATTCCGCCCTTCCACCTGTCACTGTATAAATCTTTCAGCAGGTCCTGCTCGTCTTTAGGTTTCTTTCTCAACTTTCCTACCAACGATTGACGCAATGCTAATGCCTCTCTCTCGGGCTGTGGCATTGCAGGATCTGTTTCCATCACAGACATGGCTGCCTCCTGCTGTGCGTAGCCTCTGTCGTCTTCATAGCCTTCCGGCACCGCTGCGGCTGCGGGAGCGGTCGTGGCTGGTGACGTACCAGCCGGGCCGGTTCCAGGACTAAGAGTGTCTTCAAGAGGTTCTGGTGGATTTATTAACTTATCGAGCCTCTCTCTGGCGGCTGCCTTGGCGGCTGTTGATGAACCCTGAGAATCAATAATGCTCCGCTCGTTTGCTATCTTTAGATCCCTGTCTTCTTTCTCTCTTTGAGCTTTGCGTGCTTCTGCGCTCTCTGCCTTATCTTCTTTCCTAACCTGACCTCTTTCTTCTCTGTCTTCACGCCTTTCTCGATTCCTTCTGTCTATCTCTTCCTCATGTCTTCTGTCCTCTATTTCCCACCTGCGCAGTCGTTCCCTGTGTTCTCTCTCCCTCTCGGCTTGTTCCAGGTCTCCCCTTCGCCTGGCTTCAGCCTCTCTTTCCAGAGACCTCCGGTCCTCTCGCCAGAACCTGTTGCTTGCTTCTTCTCGGTCTATAGCCCTGGCACTCCGCTTATCCGCCAGATCATCTCTTTGCAGGTCAAGAGATGCCCTCTGGAATGCAGTCATGGGCTTGCCGCCAATTGAATCAGCGAGGCTTGGGTCCCTACGGAGGGCTTCAGCGTTCCATGCCTGACGTCTGGCTTCCCTGCGGTCCCTGTCCCTGAAGCCACGACCACGCGCTCTGGCTCGCTGGACTGTCAGCCGGTCACGCTGGGCTGGCGTCATTGCGTCGATCAGTGACTGCTCACCGGGGTCCACTTCCACGTCGCCTGGCCGGCCACGCTCACGCTGAACCAAAGCCTGCGTCAGTGACCGTGCGTTCCGTGACCTCCGTGCTGCCTCGCGCCCGCCTGCTCGCCTGGCATCAATCTCTGCCTGTATGCCTTCTGCCTCTCCACGCAGTGCGGCAGCTCCAGCCCTGTCCCCCTCCACAGACTCAGCGTATTCTGCCTCTGACAACAGGTCCTCAAGGCGTGCCCTCTGGGGTCCGACAACCCGTACCGCGCCTGGGTTTTCGTCACTTTCCTCGTACCTAACCCCTCTGTCCGTGACGGTTCCCGGTGTCGCAAACCCTACACGGCTTCTGTCGAACTGGCCCGTCTCGTCGGCAAACGCCACGAGGTCGTCATCGGCCACGCCTTGGGCCAACTGGCTTCTCTCTCTGGCTGTGAGCCGTCTAGGCTCTGCCTCTACTGGACCGAGGCCCAGCATCCGACCCTCTAACCCTGTCGGATCACTAGGGCTGTAGGTCCCATGTGCAATCTTGCGTTCTTCCGGGGTGCGGAGAGACGGGAGACCGAGCCGTCCAGACTCACGATTCAGAAAGTCTCTTGCCCTCGCTGGGTCCTGCTCTGCGCCCCGCTCCTCAAGAGTTCTGAGGTTCTGCTGGTGGTGGGCTTCTCTGAGCCGCATCCTCCGCGCCCTCTCCAGTTCGTCCCTTTTCTCACGGGCCTTATCAACCTCGATGCGAGCATCAATGGCGGCATTCTGCCGTTCCTGCCTCTCTAGATCCTCCTCGCCTAGGGTTCTTCTTGCCGCTGCGGCACCTTCCCCCCACTGTCCAGACAGGTCATCCACGAGCCTTTGCACGGGAGTTCTGTCATCACCGAAAACAATAGGGTCACGCTCTAAATCCCTAGCAACTGGAGGTGGTGGTGGAGGTTCAGGAGAGCGTTCTCGGGAAGGATCTGCCAAGTCTCGAACATTCTCGTGCCGCACCAAGTCTGCATTAGGAGCCAGGAGTTCAGAAAGTGATGGCCTGCGTGGTGGTCGCCTGAGTTCCTCTGTCGGCAACTCGATGCTCTGTTCCCTAACCTCCGGAGGGCGGGACGGAGGAGGCTGTGGAAGGTGTATCCTGCGCTCGACCCTCTTGGGGGGGTCCTTGGGTAGCGGGCCAGCAGGAGCTTTAGTGCTTTTCGGCTGACGTCGTCGCTCAGGCTTCTCCCTCCGGCCAGGACGCCGCCACAAGCCTTGCCGGTCCTTCAGCCAGCCTGCGCTTTTCAGCCTGCGCTTCAGCTCATCTTTCTTTTTCTCGTCCTGCTCTATAGCGAGGTCTCGGTTTACCTGCTGTTCTTCCTGCTGAAGATTAGTTTCCGCCATATCACACCACCTGTCCCAGCCACCCAAGCGATTGACCGCGTCCAGTCAGGGAAGCCTCGATGCCCTTCTGAACTGCCTGCGATCTTGCACCGCTGTAGGCTTTGGAAACATCTTGCGCCGCCCTTTGCTGCGCGCCGGCATGGGCTAACGACATCAGATTGCTAGGCTGTGACTGCAACCCTCTGCGAGCCTGCGACTCCGATATATTCCTGTTAGCCTTGGCGAAATCACCAGCAATGGAACCACGGAGACGCTGCCCCTCCTGCCTTTCAGCCGTGGGAGAAAGGTGTCGGAACAACGAATCTTCAAAGACCTCTGTGCCGGGAATCCCCGGTCTTGCCAGCCCCCCGGTGTTCGAGGCTACGCCACCGGGAGACCCTGAAAAGGGGACGCTGGCAACGTCGGGGCCTGTGGCCTGTCTGGGAACTGGTGCTGAGTCGGGTCCCACTGTGGAGGTGCAATTCCACCAGCGTTACCGAAGCCCTGGCTCTTGGAGAAGTAATCCCCCATGGAACCAAACACCGCCGGGAAGGCTTTGTCGAACCTCTGCTGGGCCAGCAGGTGGGGAGTCTGGGCAATCTCTGCCAGCACGGGAGACATCGCCGTGTTGTAGAGGTTGCCAAGGAACCCTGCCTGTGTCCCGTAGATGTTCGCTCCCGTTCCCATCATCTGGTTCAGGATCGAGGCGATGGCATTAGTCTGTGCCTGATACGCGCCAGTGTCATCACCCTCCCGCATCTCGAACTGGCCGGTGATCGGGTTGAAGCTCCAGCCACCGCCCGCTGATCCTGTCCATCCGGGGAGCATTCCGGTCATGCCCTGCATCATTCCAGGCCCCATGAACCCAGACGGCTGACCCATCTGAGTGAGAGCACCCATGGTGGGCATATGCTGGACCTGGAGAGGCGGGGCAAACTGACGTTGCACCTGCGGCGGGGCCATTGACGTGCTGCCGCCGGGGATAACTGTGGGCTGCATTGTGTGTCTCCTACTGTGCCTGTATCACCTGACCTTAACGCCATACGAGAATGGGGTAGCCCCCCCTCCGCCACGCCTATTGCCCCCACCCTGCCTAGTGGTGGGTGCTATAGGCTGACTGCTAGGATACACAACTGGAGACCCCGAAGGAACACCACTTTGCGGAGCCTGCTGCAACTTGGACGTCGCTGCCTCAGTCACCTCTTGTCCGTACTGCCCTAACTCCGGTGCCGCTCCAGGTATTGGTGCAACTGGTGGAAGACCGGGAATCACGCCAGCACCGGGAACGTTCTGTCCGGGCTGACCTGTGCCAAACCCCGGATCGAGCGGCTGCTGGGGCTGACCAACCAAATTCGAGTCTGGCAACGTAGCCCAGCCTGGCATTGTCACGCCGGGGAAACCTCCCCATTGGTCATGCGGTTGTATGCGCTGGCCCGGCTGCATTCCTCCCGGACCACCGGGGTAGGACATTCCGGGTGCTCCGCCGCCGGGGGACTGTTGTCCTGGCTGCTGCTGACCCGCAAAGCCGCCCGGCTGTGCCATCTGGCCACCACCGGGCATACCGGGCATACCGGGGTAGCCACCACCGGGGAAGCGCAGCAACGAGTCTTGTCGTATATTCCAAGGCCCCGGCCCCGTGTTCGTCAGGCTGGGCTGACTTCCTCCCCAACCCTGCTGGCCACCAGCGTCCTGCCACCCACCCCATCGCTGCTGCGACTGTCCCGACTTTAACTGTTTGAGATATTGGTCGTACCGATCTCTCTCCCTTAGACTCATCCCGCTCGTTACTCTTGCCTTATCATGTCGCTGCCACTCTCTCTCGCCACCTCTCTGTTGGCTCGCCTTAGTTCGTTCACGCCATTTTCCTTCGGGACCGTAGTCTCTCATTATCCTATAGATGTCATCGTCCGTAAATCTCGTCCACTTATTTATACTGGATCCATGCCGGTCTCTATACGCCAGCATTTCAGGACTGTGCCTGATGTTGTCAGGGATTTCGTCAAAACCAATGCCTTCGCCCCCTTGGAGCCTATCCAAGGCCACGGGTTGTGCAGTACGCCTATCCAAGGTTCTTCCGGTAATCGGATCCCGAAACGTCTGACCCTGCTGCTGCATCTGCCAGCCCTGCTGTCCACCCCACTGCTGGGTGGGAGCCTGCTGTCCACCGCCACCCCACAGGTCCATCATGCTGGGCTGAGACCCTGGCAAGCCTCTGTCGGGGAGGCCTATATCCGCAAATCCTTGTGCCGCCCAGTCCTGATGAGTCAGGCCAGCAGGTAAATGAGACTGCTGCTGCTGAAAGGCCTGCTGCTGCTGTTGCTGATGAGTCTGCTGGGGTTGCTGCTGCGCTGGGGCCGGGGCCGGGGCCGGATCTACTGCTGACGATGGTGTCTGTCGGAGGAAGTCTTCGTGTTGCTTGATCTGGGCTTCGAGTTGAGCCATTTCCCGAAAGAGTTTCATGTCTCCGGGGTTTTCTCGCGATGTCTCCTGATTGTTCCACTGTTCCTTCACTACCTTCAGACGATCCCGAAAAGACTGTAGCCTCTGGGAGTTTTCAAATCTGTTCTGCTCCTGATGACGATACCCCTCTCCAGCACCTGCTGGCTGATCAGGAAGCGGCTCTGGCTCTGGCTCTGGCTCTGGAGTTGGCTCTGGAGTTGGCTCTGGAGGCGCGCCTATGTTTTGCCTCTCGTCATAGTAGTTTTGCTTATCTTGTTTTGCTTTCTCTATTTCTTCTGGAGAAACCGAAGGATTGGGCGGTGCGCCGGGCTGGGGCTGCCTTGTGTCGGGAGTAATGCCTTGTGCATTTTTGGTCGGGTCGTAGTCCGGGTTAGGAATCATCCGACCGTTATCTATCCACCCGCCTGGACCCCTTATATATCGTGAGTTGGGAAGCGGGTTTCCATCTGCATCCTTGGCTGGGTCATAGTCCGGGTTTATGATCGGCCTGCCATGTTTATCCTTTAGCCGCCCACCCCCTATATACTGAGTGTTCTTCGGCGGCTCCCACGGTATGCCCGGCATTGGGACAGGCTGCGATGGGTCTCGACCAATCTGCGGCCCTGTCCCTGGACCGGGCATTGGGACAGGGTCGCCTGGTCGATCTTCGGTCTTGGGCTGCTGCTGCTGATGGCCGACTGGTCCTCCCATCAGTGACACTGTTGAGTTTCTTTCCGCATACCGTACCGATGGGCCTGCGGAAAACTTTTTTATGTCCTCCTCGATGTTTCCGGAAGGGTTATTTATGGTTATGGCCCCTCCACCGGAAGCACCGAACCACTTGTCCAGAGTCCCACCACGGCTTTCTACTATGCGACGAGCCTCGGCCTCTGTGGTCCCCTTGGCGAAACCGAGTAACAGTTGTCCCTTTACATATTCTTGTCCGGATTTGGTGTAGCCATATTCACCAGACTCTCGCCTTCTTTTGGCCTCAGCTTCTTGGGCTTTTCGCCCTTCTGACCCCGGTTCATAATAGACCATGTTATTTATCCCCACCCTGCTGCTGGATCTGGATCGGCCATTTCACCTGCTGCGCGTCACGATCCAAGTTTTGCTGAATCCACCCCGCCAGGGTGCTTGACCCCTGCCCGTACCCACCGGGTAGATCAGTAACGTCCGCCGTCTGCACGTTCGGCGGATCACCCCAGTGTGCGGGGTATCTACCGGCAGGCTTCTGGCCACCACCCGGTTCTGGACCCGGACCATCCATGGGACCATGTGCCGCAATGTTATCCCTGATCCAGTTGAAGATCGTCACCGGCCCATTGAACATTCCGAAGCCCGGTATGTTCGCTGTCACCGGGAAGTCTCCGTCCGGTACTGGTGGCGGAGAACCCCATGAGTCAGGCACCCCTCTGGTCTTGGGCTTGGGAGGCTCGCCTTGGTCAGGACCATCTCCCGGCTTCGGGAAGTCTGGGCCTGGCATTCCGGGTCCTGTTGTGGTCATTCCGCCGCCGGCACCCATCATCATCATCAGCAGCATCTGGATCAGAGGATTGCCACCACCGGGCATACCCGGCATACCCGGCATGCCGGGCTGAGGCTGATACCTGTTGGACAATCCGTCCAGAAAGTCCTGTAACTCCGGTGAGATACCCGGCATACCCGGCGGGCCACCGCCTATCCCCGGAAACCCACCGCCGTCTGGACCAATCGGCACTGGTTCTGGGGCCGGCTGTTGGACTGGGGGCATGTAATTATGCCCCCCGTAAAACTCCGTGCCACCAGGACCACCAATCTCTCCCACTTGCCCCTGCTGCTGTACGGGGCTGAACGACTGCTGCGGGCCACCTACCTGTGGTCCGCCCTGCGACAACTGCTGCTGGGGATTGTACTGCTGCTGCTGAATCTGCGCCTGACCCCACTGCTCCTGCTGGGGTTGGCCCCACTGCTCCTGCTGCGGCTGACCCCATTGCTCCTGCTGGGGTTGCCCCCACGGCTGCTGTTGCTCGCCAAAGTACGGCATTGTCTACTACCTGTACCAACCGTAGGCGTTGCTTCCGGGAGCTGCACCTTTGGCGACGGGACCACCAGTGCCGCTGATACGATTCGTTTGCCCGTCCTGTCCGGGATACGTTCCGGGTGGAGGAGTGATGCCTTGGCTCACCTGTGATCCGGGGGGAGCCATGGAGACAGGCTGGGCCTGCTGCTGCTGAGGCTGGTAATCACCCTGCCATGGACCGGGCATGGTGCCGGGAGGCCTAGGAACCGAGTTCGGACCCTGATTGCCAGGAGTGAGGTTGGGTGGTGCCCACTGTTGCTGGGGCTGCTGCATTCCTCCACCACCGGGATTATTGGGATAGCCCTGCGCACCGCCGGGTTCTGGCATGCGGAACGCCGGTCTTCCTTGGGCATCTGGATACTGCTCCCAGCCACCGCCAGCACCGCCGGGACCACCCTCAAATCCGGGCAGCCACGTGGAACCGGGTGGAGAAGGCTGCTGCTGCTGCATTCCTCCACCACCGGGTGTGAAGTCCATGTGCGGTCCTCCACCACCGGGATTATTGGGATAGTCCTGCGCACCGCCCATACCGCCACCCCAGCCAGGAAGCATTTGATTGAGCTGATCCTGAGCATTCTGTGGGTCGCTGCCGGAACCGGGTCCCATGCCGGGGACCCCACCGCCGCCACCATAGCCAGGGAGCAATTGATTGCCCTGATGCTGCGGAGTTTGTGGAATGGGTCCAATCGGAGACGGCATCATCGGCGGCGGAGCGACAGGGTCAGGAACCGAAGGCCCAACATTAGGAACCGTGGAAGGAGGCCATTGACCAGTAACTGGGTTGAAATCTCTGCCTGTTGGCGGCGTCAATGTTGGAGTTGGCGCACCGTGCGGACCACCTGGCGGAGCGTTGTTCCATGGTTCCTGACCCGTAGGACTGAACGGACCTGTAGAGGACGGGAATGGCTGCGTAAGGCCTGCACCAGTCTGAGTGGGATTCCACGGACCAGTTGAGCTAGGAGGGACGATGTCACCCATACCGCCAGGCATCAATGGGTCGCCTCCCATGCCGGGCATGCCGCCCATCCCACCGCCAGCGGGCATTGGATTACCCGTGCCTGATGGGCGACCTGCGTTTCCAGCCCTCGGAGCGGCCATGGACTGCTGCACTGGACCACCGATTTGTCCGCCTGGTTGAAAAGGCATCACTCATCTCCCTACACGACGTGTCGTGGCTTCTTGGGTATGGGCCGGTTGTCCTTGCCGATCTTCCTCAGAGCACCGTATTGGCTGCCGAAGTCAACAACATCATCCTGTCCGGGGTTAGGCATAGGGACTGGCTCTGTTGGAGGCTTGTCGCCACCGGGCAGACCATCGTCTGGCAACCCAATGGGAGGCTCAGGCTTAGGCTCCGGATTGTCGCCTACGACCTTTTGTCTTCGTTTTTCCCACATCTCTCTGGTGAGCATCTGTCCCGGCTTAAGGTCAGCTTGTCGAAAGTTGACCAGGTACGCCTCGTAGCTTGTGAAATGCCCCGGAAACTCGTTTTTCTCAGCAGGCGTTCCCTTCTCGAAAATTTCTGCCGGAGTCGGCGGCGGCTTCGGCTCGCCGGGTCCCGGCTTCTCAGGCGGCTGGGTTCCGTCATCGGGCTGTGGCTCCGGATGCAGGTCGCCGTCTGGATCTCCCGGTACTGGACCCGGTTTTACGGGAGGATCAATGCTCCCGTCATCTGGGGAACCAGGAGGATCCGGCATGATGACCTCGGGCCAATCGAAGCCTGTTACCTTTTCGTAACGCTCCTTCGCCCAGTCCTTATCAATTGTCCCCTGATTCACACCCTTCATCAGGTCATCGTAATACTCTTTCGCTTCTCCTCTTTGTACCTCGTCGTCTCGCCAGGGCCGACTAAGGATTTTTTCCTCAAGACGCTCACGCCCCTCGTGATACAACCTGTCCTGCCGCTCTGTAGGAGTCTCGTGCGGTCGCGGCTTCGGGGGCGGCTTCGGCTTCGGCCTTGACGGCCTGTCTGGAGGACCACCGGGTTTACCGGGTGGTTCCTGTCCGGGTGGTTCCTGTCCGGGTGGTTCCTGTCCGGGTGGTCCACCGGGTTGGCCGGGTTGTCCGGGTTGTCCGGGTTGTCCTTGATCTGGCAAACCGATAGGCGGCTCTCCCGGCTGTCCGGGTCCACCGGGTTGTCCGGGTCCACCGGGTTGTCCGGGTCCGCCCGGTTGGCCGGGTCCGCCGGGTTGGCCGGGTCCACCGGGTTGGCCACCGGGTTGGCCGGGTTGTCCCGGTCCACCGGGCTGGCCACCGGGTTGGCCGGGTCCGCCGGGCTGTCCGGGTCCTCCGGGCTGGCCCCCACCGGGCTGTCCCGGTCCACCGGGTGCTCCGCCGGGTTGGCCCCCACCGGGCTGTCCCGGTCCACCGGGTGCTCCGCCGGGTTGGCCCCCACCGGGTGCTCCGCCGCCGGGAAGACCAATGTCTGGCTGGGGAGGAGGAGGGGCTGGCATGCCACCTCCAGGTCCTGGTCCGCCTGCTCCGGGTGGCATTCCACCGGGAGGCATCCCCTGGTCTGGTGTCGTTCCGCCGGGAAATGTTGCGCCGGGCCACGGCACCGGGTAACCGCCACCCGAAACATCTCCTGGGGCCTGATATACGGGTGGCCACATGCCTGGGTATCCGCCCGGCATCGGATAGTGGCCCGGATACTGGCCGCCACCCTGTTGGCCGCCACCCTGTTGGCCGCCACCCTGTTGGTCGGGGCTGGTCGGGACTGGCGCATCAGGATTTACGCCTCCGGGGGTGGCTCCTCCATGTTGGGTGGGGTCCCAATCTGCGGTGCCGCCAGGCGAGCTGGGGTTCCACGGCGGAGCTGCTCCCGGCATGCCGGGGGCTATCGGTCCTTGACCGGGCTGCATCGGTGGTGGAGGGGGCTGTGGCATTCCCGGTATATTGGGCATGCC
>CEUS01089936.1_pt1 | contig 12844 bp, 13 predicted proteins | sample 427031 | NCBI WGS metagenome assembly CEUS01 (sample SAMEA2622837, study PRJEB7988) | marine metagenome | biome: marine biome (ENVO:00000447); feature: marine epipelagic mixed layer (ENVO:xxxxxxxxx); material: "saline water (ENVO:00002010), including plankton (ENVO:xxxxxxxx)" | depth 140 m | reverse complement strand
CTAGAATCATCGATTCCAACAACCAATTGTTGCACAGGGTATGCAGGTCCATCACCCCAAGGACTAGTAGCAACCTCTCTATCTGTGTCAGACAGATACGCCTGTCCATTAGGATGAGAATGATAAATAATTAAGGCAGGATGTTCAGTATCCAAGCTCTGATTTAGCTCCATAACATCAGATGAACTAAATACATATGCAGTCTCAACACCACGTCCAGGTTGAGTCGGATGGTTACCAGAAGACTGATCATTCTCACATCTTCTAATATGATCTACGTAAGACCCCGATCTGTCACCGGTGAGCCAGCCACAACATTCTGCGGGATAACTGTTGCGAGCTTCAGCGTATACGGATTTCATTAAAGTATCTGAAATGGTTATAGGTTTCATCTTTAGTGCTTTAACTCCGAATGCTTTACAAATATCTAGAAAGAGTCAAGAAAATACTACCCCACCTAAGATGGATTTTTCCTGTACTCAAAGAAATCTCGAACTGCCTGTTCCTGGTCAGAGGTTTGTATAGAACCTGGTCTTAGCTGCCTAATATAATCAATAGCATTTTGAGCAGAATAGCCAACACTGACGAAGTAACAAGCCAGAACTGTACCCGTCCTGCCTATACCTGCCGCGCAAGTTACAACTACAGGTCTCTCCCATGTTTCTATCTCTGCCTCTATAAATTTAACCATACGATCAATCTGATCCATAGTCGGGGCAGAGAAATCTCTAACTGGCTCATATAACTCAACCATCTGCCATGGTTCTGTCGATATAGTATTTTCCTCCATACGTATTACAGACGCTATATCTTGGAGTTTGAGAAATGTTATATCGCGTGTGTTAGTAGGTCCTTGAGCGCCAGCTAACGTACCCTCAATAATCCAACTAAAATTCATGTAAACTAGACTTCTATCTTCCATAAACTCTAATCCAATCGCAGATATATGAATTGCAACCGATGCGTCAACCAGAAAGCGAGCCCATTATACTTTATTTAGTCATACAATGTAGTACAGTTTAATAAGCTAAGTGGAAATTTTGTAAAATCACACGCACAACAACCATCTTCCACCACAACTCTACGAAAATAATGAACATTACAATAAAAGGAGTTTTAATTGGATTACAGTAATATTATGTACCTGAAAGAGAATCAGGTTGCAACAATCACATTAAACCGTCCTGATTCTATGAACGCACTAAGTCCAGATTTACTATCCGAACTACAATATGCCATTTCTGTAGCATCAATTGATCAAGATCTTAAAACGCTGGTTATTCGAGGAAATGGGAGAAGTTTCTGCGCAGGAGCAGATTTACTGTTCTTCGACTCTGCCTTTGAAAATTTATCGCTACTTAACCCCTACATACAATTACTTAACCAATGTTTCTTGGATCTTGAAAATCTGGACATACCCACAGTGGCAGTCGTACAGGGATTCGCTCTCGCGGGCGGACTCGAATTAGCTATGGCATGTGATATGACTATCGTCTCCAATGAAGCTAAACTAGGCGACCAACATGCGAATTTCGGATTAATGCCTGGAGGTGGATCTACACAAAGACTACCCAGAAGAATAGGGATGCAGAGAGCTATGGAATTGCTTACAACCGGACGATGGTTAACAGGACCAGAAGCAGTTGATTGGGGTTTAGCGCTAAGGTCTACAGATGAAGCTAATCTTAATGCGGAATTGGAATCAATACTATCTTCCCTGAGAGATAAAAGTCGAGAGAGCCTATCTTGGATCAAATCCATCACTCGACAGGGCAGGGATTTATCAGTAAATTCTGGTATCCAACTAGAAAGCTCAGCTTTTGTCCAATACCTCGCAACTTCTACTCACCCTAGAGAAGGTATCCAAGCCTTTAAAGAGAAAAGAAAGCCGGACTTCTAGCTTACTTACCTTGACCTTACTGCAGCGACGAGGTATTTTTAAAAGCAACCTCGTGTTTGACAGACATACTCTGTCGAGTTCGTATCATCCAAGAAGGTCACTGATTGCTAATCAAGGATATTTTAAAAACTTCCCGAACTATCTCATGTGAATTCTTTCCTCCTAAAGACTCAGAGGGAATTAATAACGTACTGGAAGTAGCCGGAAGGCTAAAACCCTACAATCCCAGTTTTGTTTCCGTAACCTATGGTGCCGGAGGAAGCACACAAGCCTTTTCCGAGGAAATCACTCTGCGGTTAAAACGCGAACTGAATTTTGAAGTGATGGCTCATTTGACCTGTGTGTCCCAAACCCAGTCAGAGATCGATGAAGTACTCGAACGATTAGTATCTGCGGGCATAGAAAATATTATCGCCCTGCGCGGAGACCCACCTGCTGGAGATAGCAATTTTGTGCCGGTTGAAGGTGGATTCGCACATGCCTCAGATTTGATCAAACATATTGATCACAAATTTTCCTTTGGGATAGCCGCTGCTTGCTATCCTGAGGGTCATACAGAGTCTATAGACCTGTACTCCGACATACAGTATGCGAAATTGAAAGTGGATAATGGAGCCGATTTCCTAGTCACTCAACTTTTTTATAACAATCAAGACTTTTACGATTTTGTTGAACGTGCCCAAAAATCAGGGATAACAGTACCGATCATTCCAGGAATACTACCTATCCTGAGCGCACCACAAATCCGTAGATTCACCTCTATGTGCGGTGCCAGCATTCCAGTCCAGCTAGATACTCAACTAGATAAACACCATGATGACGACAAAACAGTCCGTCAAATTGGCATCGACCACGCTATTAATCAAGTGCAAGACCTCTGGGCAAACGGTGTACAAGGAATCCATTTTTACGTACTCAACAGAAGTTATTCAGTATCAAAGATATTGGACTCATTGCAGATTCCTGATCACACCGGTCTTTCCAAAACCACTACCTAGTAAATATAGTTTCAACTATTCAATATAATCTGTATCGGAAGTAGTAATGGTACAAACTGGCGTGGATATTATCGAGATTCCAAGGATAAAAGGTGTCTTAGAACGTTACGGAGACCGTTTCTTAAACCGTATATTTACTCCCAACGAAATCTTGTATTGCAGAAAAAGAGCTCCTAATTTGGCCGCAAGATTCGCTGCTAAAGAAGCAACCATGAAAGCTCTTGGCACTGGTGTAAGAGGTGTCTCATGGAAAGATATAGAAGTCACTCGCCAACGAAGCGGAGCACCCGGGATACAACTGTATGGTAGAGCTGAGAAGCGTGCTGCAAACCTGGGAATCACTGAAATAAGCATTAGCCTATCACACTCTAGGGAATACGCAGTGGCTTTTGTCATAGCCTCGCACAAATAAAAATGAAAATTGTAACCAGCAAACAGATGAGCACATTAGAACAATCCAGTTCTGAACTTGGCATAAGTACTTTAGATTTAATGCAGAACGCGGCCCATTCGGTTGCCACACTAATAAAACAAGATATATCACCTTCAATATCAGAAAAAATAACAGTACTGGTAGGCCCTGGTAACAATGGTTCTGATGGTCTCCTGATTGCAGGTTTACTGCACAAATGGGGTGCTTCAGTAACAGTATATATAACGCGAGGACGACCTGATAACGATTTACTACTGAAGAAAATCTCTGACGAGCACATTAAATGCGTGTTTGGACCGAACGACCCAGATTATGCCAATTTAAGAAACTTGGTCACTGAAAGCGGCTTACTCGTGGATTGCATACTGGGGGCCAACCAAAATTACAGGCCTTTAGATGAGAATATTTCTTCTATCTGCACGATAATAAACGAACGATCCAATAGTCCCAGCTACACTAAATGCCTTTCAGTTGACATTCCAACTGGAATATATCCAGACACAGGCGAAGTTGACCCGGCTACCATAAGAGCCGACATCACAACGGCACTCGGATTTCCTAAACTAGGACTATTTACATTTCCAGGGAACGAATACATCGGGGAACTACACACTCTAGACATCGGACTCCCAAATAACCTCTCATTGGCGAGTGATATCAACGTAGAATTACTAACATCCGAATACATATCCACACTGTTACCGAAACGTTCTAGAAACTCTCATAAAGGAACGTATGGACACACATTACTTGTAGGAGGGTCTCAAAGCTATATTGGAGCTCCTTCGCTGTCTGGCCTCGCAGCAATGAGGGCAGGATCTGGGCTAATTACCATCGCCACTCCTCAAAGCATATATCCCATTGTCGCTAATAACGTTATTGAAGCTATACATCTACCGCTTCCCGAGGAGGAGTGTGGCAATATAAGCGCTCAGTCTGTCCCCCATATAATTAACAATATAGATAAATACGATGTCTTGGCTATTGGGCCTGGATTAAACCAATCACCAAATACGCACGAGTTCTTGTTCTCTCTATTAGAGTCCTTAATTGATATAGATACACCTTTAATAATTGACGCCGACGGATTGAACAACTTATCTCTGATCCCAGAATGGTGGACCTTATTAACTTCTCCAACAATATTGACTCCTCACCCCGGGGAATTATCCACACTTACTGGGAAATCAGTACCAGATATACAGAATAACAGGTTGGAACTATCCCAGGAATATTCTCAAAAATGGGGAGTTACATTGGTACTAAAAGGCGCATTGACGGTGACAAGCACAGCGACCGGAAATAGTTACATTTCACCTTTTACTAACTCCAGCTTAGCGACGGCAGGCACAGGAGACGTACTCACTGGGATAATCGCTGGATTGATGGCACAGGGAATAGAATCTTATCAGGCCGCTTTATGTGGTGTTTACACTCACGGGTACGCAGGTGAACTGGGAAGTAAATATTTTGGAACATCCGGAATGATCGCTTCCGATCTCATTACATATATACCAGATGCAATGCGGCATATTCGACTAGATATTCGAGACGAGGCTGACTCTGGCACACTCTATGATTTACAATAAACCGATACTACTAATTAGATTGAAAATCATCAACGCCTTTCCAATGGTAATACGATAGATGATTTCATAGTATGGAGCCAACCTTTGCCATTCAACGATTTGATAAATACATTGAGAGATGGTGACGGACAAATCTCTACAGACAACCTCTCTGATCTATCTGACTTAACAAGATCTGAGATCACAGAGTTTGTTGAATTATGGAATAACTTCTCTGAAGATTATCAACAATGGCTGATTTCTACACTGGTAGAAATGACAGAGGAAAGTAGTGAACTCGATTTTTCTTCCATATTTAAAATTGGTCTCAAATCAGAATACGATTTTGTCGTATCTAAATGCATTGACGGGCTATGGGAATATGAAGATCGGTCCGTGATACCCGACTTTATAGCAGTTTTGTCATCTGACAATCTATCTGACACTAGGGCTACCTGCGCTGCTGCCTTAGGCAAATTCGGTCCCTTATTACATGACAAGAAAATACTAAAGACAGATGCCGATTTGGTTTACGAAAACCTCATGTCAAAATTATCAGACGAATCCGAAAATCTCGACGTCCGGCGCAGATGCCTAGAATCCATAGCAGAGTTTAATAGTGAGGATGATGAAGAGATAGAAGAATACATAAAATGGGCCTATTCGAGTGGTGATACAGATTTAAAAGCGAGTTCGATATATGCCATGGGTAGAAGTGGAGAGACAGTATGGTTGCCTATTTTACTTATAGAACTTAAGAGTGTTGATCCTTCAATCAGATACGAATCTGCAATCGCCTGCGGCATTTTAGGTGAAGACGATGTAGTCCCACATTTAGAAGAATTACTCCAAGACGATGACAACCAAGTTCAAGTAGCAGCCTGTGCCTCCTTGGGGAACATCGGAGGTATGCTGTCAAGACAGATACTAACCAAGTTCCTTGAGACCTGCGACCCTGAATTGGAACAAATTGCAGGTTTAGCCCTAGAAAATACCGAATTCCTCGAGGACCCGATGGCATTTTAAAACATTCTCATATCACTGATATAAAACACCACTATCTGTAATGGGTAATACAAGAGTCACCCAAATCCGTTAAACGCTTAGTTGGAAATATATTGGTAGCATCTATCAAACAATACGTTGAAATCTTTAGGTTATGTCCGGTAGCCCATCTGGCTACTGCTGATCAAGATGCTATTCCCCATGTTATACCAGTATGCTGTGTCTCAGACGGAAATGCCATTTTCTCTGTACTTGATCAAAAACCTAAAACGGTTAAGCTTACTAATTTAAAGAGAGTCAAGAATATACTATGCAACCCCAAAGTCTCCCTCGTTATAGATCACTACGATAATGACTGGCAAAAACTCTGGTATTTACTTGTCATGGGTAATGCAAGCGTCATAGAGACAGGCCCAACACATTCAAAAGCGATCGATTTACTGCACATCAAATATCCCCAATACAAAAATATGGACATAGATAACAACCCCATTATTGAAATTAATCCAACACGAATTGTTTCTTGGGGCATTCCATAGCGTTATTCTTCAAGAATCCATGTCCTAATAACAAAGACTATGTATAATAGTCGAAATCAATGGTCACAAAGTCAACGTTAGTTGCAAGGTTTGAAAATCCATCAAATATAAGGAGTTTAGTCATGGATGGAGTTACCGCCATAGCCAACGTCCTCAAACTTGAAGGAGTCGAGTGGATCGGATGCATGCCTTCAAACCCACTGATAGAAGCTGCTGCAATAGCGGGAATACGGCCTATAGTTGTTAGGCAAGAAAGAACTGGTATCCATATGGCCGATGGTTTCTCAAGAATAAATAACGGCAAGAAAACTGGAATATTTTTGATGCAAGCGGGACCTGGTGCCGAAAACGCTTTTGGCGGGGTCGCTCAAGCATATGCAGACTCAGTTCCTATACTACTCCTTCCAGCTGGCGCATCGCGGAGAAGAAGTAACACTGACCCTGTTTTCAGCCCAACAATAAGCTACCAGAGTATTACCAAATGGGCTGCCCAAATAAACTTTGCTGACCGGGTCCCAGAACTAATGAGACGTGCCTATACCCATCTAAGATCTGGTAAACCGGGACCAGTATTACTAGAGATACCGGGGGATCTACACACAGAAGAGATAGGTGAAGAAGACTTCGACTATGAACCTCCGATGATACTGCGGACTGCTGGAGATCCTGAATCTGTTAATAAAGCGGTAGATGCCCTATTATCAGCCAAACGACCAGTCATTTTCGCGGGACAGGGCGTGCTTTATTCGGATGCTACCCAGGAATTATTGACCATAGCAGAACACCTGCAAATACCCGTGATAACTACACTAGAAGGTAAAAGTGCATTTCCTGAAAATCATCCATTATCACTAGGTATCGGAGGATCCAGCACCACAGAAGCAGTACACGAATTTCTGAATGCTTCTGATCTAGTTTTTGGAATCGGTGCAAGTTTTACGAAAAGTAATTACACAGTCCCTATACCACCTGGGAAAACTATAATACACGCGACTAACTCAGATAGTGATATAAACAAAGACTATAAGAGCCAACATCCCATAGTTGGCGACGCTAAATTAGTTCTAAACCAATTCATGGAAGGTATAAGAAACAGCAGCGATAATGCACCACGGACCCCTGATACAGAACTGACCACTAAAATACAGCAGCATAAACAACACTGGCTTGATCAATGGATGCCACGTTTAACCTCTGACGAAATACCAATAAATCCTTATAGGGTTATTTGGGACATAATGAAAGCGGTGGATCTTGATAACACGATAGTTACCCATGAATCGGGTAGTTCTAGAGAACAGGTAACTCCATTCTGGGAAGCAAGGGCACCACGAAGTTTCATAGGATGGGGGAAATCCACTCAGCTAGGCTACAGCCTCGGATTAGCTTTCGGAGCGAAGCTAGCCTCACCGGATCAGCAAGTAATCAACTTTATGGGTGACGCAGCTTTTGGAATGGTAGGACTAGACGTAGAGACTGCGGTCAGGGAAGGAATACCTATCACAACTATAGTAATGAACAATTACACTATGGGTATTTATGCAAACAGTCGTATGCCCACTGCCATCGAACGTTACAATACCAAGAGTCTCTCAGGAGAGTTTTCAGAGGTAGCCAAAGCTCTCGGAGCATACAGTGAAAAAATCACTGACCCATCAGAAATAATCCCTGCAATGCAGCGGGCTCGTGCGGCTAACGAATCGGGGAAATATGCCTTATTAGAGTTTATCACTGTTGAAGATGGGACCTTCTCCAAATACTAAATAGTAGTGTCTCGGCGACTTGAATGGATATGAGTCACCACACCAACATAAAAATTTACACAAGGGGTACGTAATGTCTTATTTTAAAGACGCCGCCAGCAGAGAATCTAAAGAACTAATCGAAGGAGCAAGAACCCAAACGTTCTGGGGCGATAATATGCTGCTTTCTCTTGTAAGCATCGACGCAAATTCAGAAGTGCCAAATCACACCCATCCCCACGAACAAGCTGGAATAGTTGTGGAAGGGGAATTAGAAATGGGAATAGGGGGTGAAGTGAAGATATTGAAGCCAGGTGACATGTACATCATCCCAGGCAACATCGAACACTATGCAAAATGTGGGAACGCCCCGGCCAAGGCACTAGACGTATTCAGTCCCGTAAGAGAAGAATTCCAATACTAAGGACTACCAGCCAATTGCGCATCCGTCTTTGCGAGGTTCTGACCCTCCACTCAGTACACCAGAATGAGGATCTCGCATTATCACTTGCCCGCCACCCATGCCAACCCTGGTATATCCATCAGCAAATCTAATGTCATGCCCACGATTTTGCAGATCGTTAATCACAGTTGGAGATAACCCCTCTTCCAAAACTACAGCATCTCCCATCACCATAAACCTCAAGGCATTCAATGATTCTTGTGGATCCATATCAAAGTCCACCATATTGGATATAACCTGAAGGTGACCTTGAGGTTGCATGAAACCTCCCATAACACCATAACAGAGGTACAATTCTTCACCAATAGTAGCCATAGCTGGGATAATAGTATGGAACGGTCGTTTCCCAGGTTCTAATATGTTCGGATGACTTTTATCAAGAGAAAATAAAGCTCCTCTGTTTTGGAGTACAACACCAGTATCCGGTGCCACCAAACCACTACCAAAGTTGTTAAATACACTATTTATGAATGAACAAGCATTCCCAGCGCCATCAACGCAACTAATATAGACGGTATCGCTACCTCCAAAAGGCTTTCCATAAGGAACTGTTTTCATAGCCTTAGTTGGATCTATCAAACTCCTTCTAACATCTGCGTAATCTTTAGAGATCAGGTCAGATGTAGGGACAGAGGCTTTTCTCGGATCAGCCACATATTGATAAGCATCAGAAAACGAAAGTCTCGTCGCCTCTATCAGATGATGATAAGCATCGGATGACTGGGGACCCATGCTAGCTATATCGAATCCTTCTACAATATTCAGTGCTTCAAGAGCTACGACTCCTTGGCCGTTTGGCGGACATTCCCAACAGGTAACCCCCCTGTAGTCAGTCTTAATAGGTTCATCCCAATCGGAAGTATGCGACTCCAAATCATCGACAGACAACCACCCTCCGTTTTCCTGAATGAAGCTAGCAATTTTCGCCGCTACTTCACCTGTATAAAAGGCTTCGGCTCCGCCTTCGGCAACCAACCTTAGTGTACGCGCAAGGGTCGGGAGTTTCATTATTTCCCCAGGTCTCGGTGCCCTACCATTTTTTAACATTTCTTGGCCTGACGGGTATTGAGCCAGTTTTTGAGCTTGACTAGCCCATTGGTACGATATTATGTCAGTAACGGGAAATCCTTCTTCAGCGTACTTTATGGCAGGGGCAAGCACTTCAGCTAGTGTCATGGTTCCATGAGCATTTAAGATGGTTTCCCAACCATGCACTGTGCCAGGCACCGATACGGAATAGACTCCGCTGTCCGGTATTTGTTGAAATCCCTGAGACAATAGATCATCTGGAGAGGCCGCAGCCGGAGCTCTACCACTGCCGTTCAAAGCGTGTACAACACCATCTTTAGCATTACGGATTAGAGCAAACATGTCACCACCGATTCCAGTTGATTCTGGCTCAACAACATTTAACACTGCCGCTGCGGCTACGGAAGCATCAACAGCATTTCCACCCTGCATCAAAATCTGCAAGCCAGCCATAGCCGCCAATGGTTGGCTTGTAGCGACCATACCATTAGTAGCATGTACAGTAGAACGTCTTGAATCAAAAAACATAAAACACTCCAGACTCTAGCGTTGAGTCAGTCTATCACAATCCAATCCCACTCTGAATATGCCAAAAAAACCATATGTGTTAGCATGTGGAGTGAGCATGGATGGAACTCGTCGCTAGACGACACCAGACACATATGCTCGGGACAAAAATATAAAATTTGGAGAACTCCCAATGGCTGTAGAAGTAGGCGATACCGCCCCTGATTTCACTTTATATGATGCGGATAAAAATAGCAGATCACTTATAGAATTCCGAGGGAAAAACGTAGTGCTGGCTTTTTTCCCGGGTGCTTTCACAGGCTTATGCACCAAAGAAATGTGTACTTTTCAAGACCAACTTCAACAATTCAACGATTTGAATTGCCAAGTTATTGGGATTACGGTCGACTCGCCTTTTGCGCAAAAAGAATGGACAGATAAGAATAATATTAATTATCCGTTTTTGAGTGATTTTAACCGCAGAGTGGTAACGGAATATGACGTAACATTCAATAATTTAGCTGGGTTAGAAGGCTACGTATCTGCTAACCGTGCGATTGTAGTAGTGGACCCAGACGGGGTAATCAAATACAAATGGATAGCCCCAAATCCAGGTGTTGAACCGGATTATGATGAGATCCGAACAGCCGTAAAATAACACCTCACCTTTTGCGCAGATTAGAATTCTAAATATTGATTTGTGGGAGTTCATTATGGATACCAGCAATGTAAAGGCGTTTATCTTTGATGTATTCGGTACAGTGGTAGATTGGCGTACCAGTATTACATTGCAATGCGAGAGATTTGGGGAAACAAAAGGGATTGAAAGAGACTGGGCTTCTTTTGCTGATGAATGGAGAGGAAAATATAGACCATATATGGATAAAGTCAGTAACGGGGAACTACCTTGGACGAATCTCGATGCACTTCACAGAATGGGCCTTGAAGACACGTTGAGAGAATTCGATATATCAGGGTTATCTGAGTCCGAGAAACAGACAATAAATCTATTCTGGCATAACCTTAAACCCTGGGTAGACTCAGTACCAGGCTTGTACAGACTTAAAGGTAAATACATCATTTCTACCATGTCCAATGGCAATGTGGCACTAATGACAAATATGGCTAAGAACGGCGGCCTGCCTTGGGACTGTATATTAGGAGCCGAAGTAGCTCAACATTACAAACCAGAACCTGAGAGTTATCTAGCAAATGTCCGGCTTTTAGGCCTGACACCCGACCAGGTTGTCATGACAGCAGCTCACCAAGGCGACCTCCTGGCCGCAGCACGTTCGGGACTGAGAACCGCCTTTATCCCTCGGCCATTAGAACATGGTCCTGACAAAACACCTGATCCCACCCCAGACCCATCATTCAATGTCGTAGCGAAAGACTTCATAGATTTAGCCGCCAAGGTAGGAGCGTGATTCGTACACTAATCACGACAGGTCAAAGGCGCCAGCTACCAATGCATAAGACTTAACCCTATCCTGGTAGGAATGGCATATTGTTACGATACTTAGGTCTGCAGTCTCATATCTCTCAGATATAGACATAAGTTTAGCCTTAACTTGATCAGGATCTCCATCCACACAATTGCGACCATATTGCTGCACAAAGACTTCTTCATCGGTCAAATATTGGTAATTTCGAGCGTCTTCCACACTAGGAATACCTTTCGCTCGACCAGTCACCGAAAAAAGTCTAGCCAAATTTCGACTAGCAGCGATATTTAAAGCCTCTTCTTCTGTATCCGCACAAACCACATGAACACCCACATTCACCTGAGGTTCGGCTAAATATTCTGACGGTTGGAAATTCTTCCTATATCCTTCTACTATATCAGGACCATCTTGAGCTCCTGTACCAAAAAAATGGGCATAAGCAAATGACAATCCCATTTGTGCCGCCATATAAGCACTCTCGTATCTTGAACCCAACAACCAGATCTGTGGTACGGTGGTCGCTTCTCCAGGGGAAGCTGAGACATCGGCAAATGGATGTCCGTCTTGTAGAGAACCGGACAAATAACCTACTACGTCTGAAACTTGCCTGGGGAAATGTTCAATGCCTTTGGGATAAGCCGGATATGCCAAAGCTGACATTGTCAGCTGGTCACTTCCTGGAGCACGACCGATACCCAGATCAATCCTATCTGGGTAAAGTGAGTCTAAAAACCGAAAATTCTCTGCGACTTTAAGGGCACTGTAATGTGACAGCATAACTCCACCACTTCCAACCCTAATAGTCTGAGTTCTAGCGGCGATCTGACCGATCAGCATCTCAGGGCTCGTCCCCGCAAAGTTGGGTAGATTGTGATGTTCAGCAACCCAATATCTACTGTATCCCATCCTTTCTACGGCAACGGCCAATTCTATAGTCTCACGTAATGCGTCACCAGAATTACCTCCCTCCCGCATTGGAGATTGATCTACAACGCTCAACGTTAGATTTGCGTCCAATTCTCACCTCAAAATATATCGATCGACAATTTATAAAAACCGATTTTGACTATTTCCGGTTATTTTAAACCATAGGATTCGAGCCGGGAATTAGCGTAGCATACCGGGATTGGTATATAATATTCCCTATTATTCCGAAAAGTGCCAATTCCACTGCATATTATTACCTAAACAATCGACTAATGTTCAGAAAGGAGC
>CEUS01284105.1_pt1 | contig 12847 bp, 13 predicted proteins | sample 427031 | NCBI WGS metagenome assembly CEUS01 (sample SAMEA2622837, study PRJEB7988) | marine metagenome | biome: marine biome (ENVO:00000447); feature: marine epipelagic mixed layer (ENVO:xxxxxxxxx); material: "saline water (ENVO:00002010), including plankton (ENVO:xxxxxxxx)" | depth 140 m | reverse complement strand
ATTTATAATTTTAAAAAAATATGAGAAATAAATTTAATTTTCTTTTAATTTTTTTGATTTGATTTATTGATTATTAATAATGATAGAGTCAGAATTTTCCTATATTGAATATTTAATTCAAAATAATTTTACAACTTTAATAAACATATTATTCATTATATTTTCTAGTTTATTAATTAGATTTATTTTATCAATAACTGGGCAAACATGGGTAAGAACTCAACACCAGACTCTAACATATATAATTTTACCATTTATTTCTTTTATAATAGCTTCTGTAATTATGAACAATATAGCTTTATCATTAGGAATGATTGGTGCTTTATCAATTATTCGTTTCAGAAATCCAGTAAAAAGTTCATTTGAATTAGTAATGTTCTTTGCTCTTCTAACTTTAGGAATCTCAGTATCAGTAGATATTAAATGGGGTATAATATTGATGTTTTTTATAATTATAATTATTTCTTCAACTTATATATATGAAGTTTTTTTATCCAATATAGGCAAAAAACCATTTTCGATATCTTTTGAAGAAGGTTGGGCTCTTCATTTTTTAGAGGTAACATCTTCACAACCCTTAGATGTTTTAAAAAATAACAATTCTCTAATTCATTTTAATTTTTCTAAAGAAGATAGTATTTATAATTATAAGTTAGCTTTTAAAAACAAGTTAATTTTAGAACAAACTTATAACATGATTTCTAGTACAGATAATATTAAAGATATTGATATAAGATATTCAAATCAATAAATGAGTTTAAATACTAAATGTAATTTTTTTTATTTAATTTTGTTTTTTTTGTTACTGAGTTTTAAAAATTCTAATGCAGAAATACATAAACATTTTGGCACAGTTAAAAATTTCTGTGGATTGACGTTTACTGAATCTCAGTCCATAAATATTAAAAACATTAAAACTTTAAAAATAAATATTGATAACAATAAAAAATGGATAAAAAATTCTTTAAATATCATTAGATTAAAAAAGAATTCTATTCCCGAAAAATTCAAAAAAAACTTTAGTGGGAATATAGAATTAATAACCAATGGAAATATTAAATGTAAATTTAAATCAAAAATTAGACAACATGGTGATTGGAAAGATCACATTGGCTTTAAAGATGGAAGATTTAAACAAAGTTTAGATGTTCAGCTAATTATTGGAAATATTTTAGGTATAACAAATTTCAAACTCTTTCTTCCTGAAACTAGAAACTATGAAAATGAAATAATTTTTACTAATATTCTAAATCAAATTGGTTATTTAGCGCCAAGAACATATCTGGTTCAAGTAGATTTTATGGGAAAAAAACATCAAATGCTTTTACAAGAAAAAATAAGAAAAGAATTTCTAGAATTTAATAAATTAAGGGAAGGTCCAATACTTGAAGGAGATGAAAATTTATTTTGGTCTAATTCTAATGAAATATCTAGCCAAAATAATAACAATTTAAGATTATCAAGACTTGAAAATAGTAATTGGATTACAAATCTAAATACATCGAAGATTGCATCTGATGCTTTAACTAAGTTAAACTATGTATATTTTAAATACTTAAGTAGCATTGATGAATATTACAATTCGTCAAAAATATTAAATTTGGATAATGATTTATTATCAGATGGTAATAAAAAACATAAATTATTTCTAGATGTATTCGACATTTTAATGTTATCAGCCGACGGTTATCATGGCTTAATTGAACATAATAGAAAATTTTATTACAATCCAATTAATAACTTTTTTTATCCTATATACTATGATGGTGGCATTAACTTAGATATTAATAATATTTATGGTAATTTATCTTTACAAAATAATCTTGCATTTGAAGAAGCTAAAAAAAAACTTTTAGAAATTAATATAAATAAATTAACAAATAAAATAAAAGAAAGTAATTTAAATTTAAATAATGATTCAGTCTCAAAATATTTAAAAGATTTGATAACAAAAATTGATAAATTAAAAGAACGCACAAAATATAAAGATAATAAATTTGATAATAACTTCACTAGTTACTATAATAAGAAAGATAATCGTAAAATATTAATTGCTTACTATAATTCAAATATTCGAAATATTAATATATGTGAAAATGATTTATCTACTTGTCAAACTATATCTATAAATAACAATATTCTAACAAAACTATTTTCTCAAAGATATAAGTTTAAAGATAAAAATGTAGTATTTTTAGGTAAAATAAATAAAAAAAAAGAAGATATTTTTTTTGATTTAAATTTACAATATAATTTTGATAAGTTAGTTAACCAAAAAAAAATTGGAAATACTTTAATACTTTATAATAAATATATTGATTTAAATTATAAAGACAATATTATATCTATCGATCAAATTACACCCGCAGGCAAGGTTTTAATAAAAAATGGAAAATTAGATTCCTTAAAAATTATATTTAATGGTAAATTTAATAAAAATTTAAAAAATATTGACATTTATAAAGATAAAAACTTTATAACAGGATGCCTTACTCTATACAATCTTGAGTTAAATAATATAGAAATTTATTCAAAAAATTCTTTATGTGAAGATGCTGTTAATTTATTAAATGTAAAAGGGAAGGTTAATTATATATCAATTGTAAATTCTAATTCTGACGCATTAGATGTTGATTTTTCTAGTTTGGAAATGGATAAAATAAAAATATTATTAGCAAATAATGATTGTGTAGATTTATCTGAGGGAGTTTATAAAATAAAATTTGCCAAATTATCTAAATGTGGAGATAAAGCGCTATCAGTAGGAGAAAAATCTAATGTCTTCGTAGATGATTTAATTGCAGACAGTTCAATAATCGCAGTAGCCTCAAAAGACTACTCAATTTTAAATATAAATAATATTACTTCTAATAAAAATAAGTTTTGTGTTTTAGCGTATAGAAAAAAACAGGAATTTATTGGTTCTTATGTTGAAATAAATAATGCAAATTGTAGAAATAGTTTAAGTGCAAGTGAAGAAGGCTCAAGTATTAAAATAAAATATAATGACTTTTAGAATTGAAGAAAAATTTTTTTTAAATTCCAAAAATTTTGATAATCTAATTATTTGGATTAAATCGAATAATGGAATAGCGTTATATCCCGAAAGATTCATAAGCTCACTTTATTTTGATACAGAAAACAATATAGCTTTAATAGAATCAGAAGAAGGAATAATTCCAAGAAAAAAAATTAGACTTAGATCTTATCAAAAAATTATAGACTTCAAAGAAGAAGTTACAATTGAAAAAAAAATTACCTCAGAAGAAGGAAAGTATAAAATATCAAATAAATTAAATCAAAAACAAGTATCAAAATACATTAAAAAAGGTGTATTCATTTCAGGTTATGGAGTTTTATATCCAAAAATTTTTGTATCATATAAAAGATACTATTTTTCTATAAATAATATTAACTTAAATATTGATACAAATATCAAATATAATAATTACAAAAAAAATAAATTTACAGTTTTTGATAGTGATATTGTTCTAGAGCTGAAAAGTTCTATTAATAATAATATTTTTAGTATTATTGAAAATCTTCCATTTAATAAAAGAAGATTCTCAAAATATTCAAGAGGTGTACTATATTTAAATAGAAATAGAAGTAATATCATTAACAATAATTAAAATATAATATATGATTGATAAAAATTAAGTTTATGGAAAATAATATTAAAAAAAAAAATATAGAAATTACTGTTATTGCTCCGTGTTATAATGAAGAATTAAACTTAAGTGAATTTTATACTAGAATTATTAAGTCAATAGATGAAATTAATGTAAAAAATTATGAATTAATTTTTATTGATGATGGATCAAAAGATAAAACTTGGGAAATAATCAATGAACTATCAAATAAAAACAAGAGTATAATAGGTATAAAATTACTTAAAAATTTTGGACATCAAAATGCCCTATTATCTGGATTTAAAAATGCAAGTGGGAAATATATACTAACGATTGACTGTGATTTACAAGATCCGCCAGAGTTATTAAAAAATATTTATAACAAAATAAGAAACAAAGACATTAATATTGTGTCTTGTCAAAGAAGTACAAGAAAAGATAATTTATTCAAAAAAATTACTTCAAATATTTTTTATTTTTTGTTTAACCTCTTATCATATACAAAAATAAATAAACAGGTTTCAGACTTCAAAATTTTTGATCGCAAAGTTCTTAATTTCATTAATTCTTTAAATGAAAATGATCCATTTCTTAGAGGTTTAATTTCTTGGCCAGGTTTTAAAGAAGAGATAGAATTATTTGATAGACCAATAAGAAAACATGGTGTTACAGGCTGGTCTATTAGTAAAATGTTTAATTTTTCAATGAATGCTTTCTTTGGTTTCTCAAATTTTCCTATGAGATTATCATTTATTATTTGTTTCATACTTTCAATAATTTTTATTATTTTTGGGGCTTATGCATTTATATCTTATTTAGCAGGTAATATTGTAAGAGGATGGACTAGTATATTTTTAGTTATTATTTTATTTAATATTTTTAATTTTTTTATTTTGGGTCTAATTAGTGAATATACTGGCAGAATATATCTGGAAGTAAAACAAAGACCAAGATACCTTATAGAAAAGATATTAAAAAAATAAATTTAATTTAAAATATCTCTAAATTTTTTTAAAGTATTAGTACTATATGGTAATTTAGTTTTGCCATTAACTTCGTGACTTATATTTATGTTTTTAATTTCAGATATTGAATCTAGAAACTCTTTATCGTGTTGAGGTGTATTCATGTAAGTTAATCGAGATGGTATTGTTGAAAAAAATGGTACCTTAACTTCTTCTAAATTTTTATTTATTGATGTCTCAATTAATTTATCCCTTTCAATATTTTCAAAATAAAAATTTCTATTAGCAAGATATGAAGTGAATGAGTCAAATATTAATATAGTTGATAAAATAAATATTATAATGTTTGTTTTTATAGATTGATTTACCTCTTTGTAAGATTTGTCATTAACATTTATTGCAAGAATAAATAAATAAAAGAAAAAAATAGGATAAAAAATTGTACGAATAGAAACAAAACTTATTGCTGGAAACATAACTATAAGGCCTAAAATACTTGAGTAAAACCATATGAGGGAAATTTTAAAATTATTTTTTGAGTAAATTAAATTAGCATTAAAAACATAAATTATAATTATAATTGAAAATAAAAAAGTTGTCGCTTTTTCTATATGACCTAAGTAATAAAATGCACTAATTAAATATAATAAATATTTAAATAGTTTTTGCATTATATTATCTTCTAATAAACCCATTCTTAAATAATTTCCTGGTGCTAAAATTAAAAAGAAAATACCAAATATAAGAAATAGAAAACCAATATAGAGCTCTAAAGGGGCATTGATTTTATTTTTAAAAAGTAAATTGTAAAAGATAAAAACAATTATTATAAAATTTATTGCTGATAATTGCTCAATACTACTGCCAGATAAAAATCCTAAGAATATAAGTAATGGCAGTTTCCAAGTAATATGTTTTTTTATATGTTTTGATTTTTGAAGATCATTATAAATATTTAAGTTTATAGTTAAAAAACAAATAGAAAAAAACAATGGGTATAACCATGTAATAAACCCAGTTACCCAAATAATATTGACTGCAGCCGCAGGTATTGATAACCAAAGAACGATAGCAAAAATTAAGAAACTTTTAAAATTTTTGTTATTATATCTTATAAAATAACCATTTACACAATACCAACTTAGCCATGTAGATAGAAAAAAAATAGGTATATTGAATATTTTTAATATCAATAAAATATATTCATTGGAAAAAACTAAATAACCAAGTAATATTTGAGAAAATCTTCCTGTCCAAGTAAAATAATTATAAATTAAATAATTATAAAAGTTATCACTTTGGTTAACATATGTTTTTATAAAAATATCATCGCCAACTAAAGGCTGATAAAGGGAAGATATGACATAAAATACTAAACTAATTGAAATAAAAATAAAGATAATGGGGTTTATTATTTTAAATAAAAAGTTCATAATTTGCGCAGGTTTGCATTTATTCTTTATTACCGCTTAGGGAAACTTTGAAAAATTTGTTTGAAATATTATCATAAACTAAAACTATATCGTTTTTATTACCAGACAATCCAACAGAAATAAAATGAATATTATCTTTCTCTATACAATCAAAATTTTTATTATTTCCTAAATCACCTGCTAAAAAAAATATATTTTTATATTTTATTTTTAAATTTTTTATTTCTTTATTTATAATTTGCATTAAACCTTTATGGTTAACAATAGGTTGATTGGAAATTTTTTTCGAACCTGGTCTTAATAAATGATGAGTTGCAATAAATAAATTTTTTTTATTATTATTTTTTTTCATTGTATTTAAAATAAAATTTATTTGAGTTTCATTTAAAAAACTATTTCCTATTGTTGAATCCAGCATGATTAAATCATAATTATTTTTTTTCACATACATAGGTAAAGTATCAAATAATTGAAAAAATATATCTCTTTTAGTATTTTCTTTATCACCCACATCGTGATTGCCAGGCACTAAATACATATTTTGCGAAATTTTTCTAATATCGTATATTAATAAATTCCATTTAGATACACTAGGTTCTAAAAATATATCACCTAATAATAAAGTGTTTTTAAATTGAATATTTTCTATAGATATAAAATCTTCAAATGTATTTATATAATTATCATTTTTGTCTGCTGTATAAATATGTCCAACTATTAAAGTTTGATCTTTATTATGCTTTAAATGAAAATTTTTAACAGATATTGACTCAAAATCACAAACAGAGTAGCCATAATCATCGATTTTAAAATTACTTTTGGTTAAGATATTTTTAATATGAAATTTAACTGAAGAATATGGAAAAGGATTATAATGTTCGGTTAGCAACCCAAGTAAAAAAAAAATTATAATGGAAATAATAAAAATTAAAATCTTTGACATTGTTTATTGTATTTAAAAATTCATATATTATTTTATATTATAAATAAAATATATATCTATTTTTATCCTTTAATGAGGATATTATGAGATATTAAGTTAAAAAGAAATAAAAATGGAAAATTTGATTTATAAATTTTGGAAAGGCGATATTGCTTTATGGAGATCATATTGGTTAGTTGGTGAATTACTAAACGCGTTATTCATTCTATTAATATTTAATTTAGAAATTTATCTTTTTGGTAATAATAAATTTACATCATCTTTACCTTTTTTAGATTTTGAAAATTTTAGCTTTTTATCTAAGCTTTTTTTAACTTTGTGGACAGTTTTTATAACAATCGGAATATGGAGATCAGCTGAAAATTACAAAGGTAGTGTATTTTGGATTATAGCAACATTCTTTTTTTTATCTTATAGAATATTTACATTAAGATTAATTTTTTTTAATTAATTTAATTTTTAGAATTTCGTTTAAAATTTTTGGATTAGCTTTTCCTTTGCTTTTTTTCATTGATTGACCTACAAAAAAACCTAATAGTTTATCTTTGCCAGATAAATATTGCTCAACCATTTTTTTATTTTCATTAATTACCTCATCAACAATATTTTCAATTTCACTACTATCTGTTACTTGTTTAAGACCTTTTTCTTCTACTATCTTTTCTGGATTTTTTTTTGTTTCAAACATTTCTAATAAAACATCTTTTGCTATTTTTCCCGAAATAACATCTTCTTGGATTAATTTTATTAATTTACCTAAATTATTTGGAGAAATTGGAGAGTTATTTATTTCGATATTATTTTCATTTAGAAGTGAGAATAACTCTGAAGTAATCCAATTAACAACTATCTTAGATGAAGCCTTTAATGAATTATCTGTATTAATTACGTTATCGAAAAAATCAGATATTGATTTATCAGAAGTTAAAACAGATGCATCGTAATTTGACAAATTGTAGTCATTGACATATCTCTTTTTTCTATCGTCTGGCAACTCGGGTATTGCTTTAATTAAGTCGTCAATTTCATTTTGATTAATATTTAATGGTAATAAATCTGGATCTGGGAAATACCTATAATCATGTGCTTCTTCTTTGCTTCTCATAGGTTTTGTTTTACCAGTAGATGTATTAAATAGAAGTGTGTTTTGTTCAATAACTCCACCCTCTTCTAGTACTTCAATCTGTCTATTTACCTCATAATTGATTGCCTGTTTTATAAATTTTATAGAATTTAAGTTTTTTATTTCACACCTTGTGCCATACTCATCACCAGGTTTTCTTACAGAAATATTTACATCAGCTCGTAATGATCCTTCTTGCATATTTCCATCACAAGTATCAAGATACATTAAAATTGATCTTATCTTAGAAATATACAAACCAGCTTCATCAGCACTTCTTATGTCTGGTTCACTAACAATTTCCATTAAAGCAACTCCTGACCTATTCAAATCAACATAAGTTTTAGTTGGATTTTGATCATGAAGACTTTTTCCTGCATCTTGCTCTAGATGAAGTCTTACAATTCTAATATCTTTTGAACTTCCATCTTTAAAGTCAATAGTAACACTACCTTCTCCAACAATCGGATACTTATATTGACTTATTTGATATCCTTGAGGTAGATCCGCATAAAAATAATTCTTTCGATCGAAAACAGAATAATTATTTATTTTTGCTTTTAATCCTATACCAGTTTTTACAGCCTGCTCTATGCAGTATTTATTAATAACAGGTAGCATTCCAGGCATAGCAGCATCAACTAGTGATACTTGACTGTTTGGTTTTGAGCCAAAAGTTGTTGAAGAGGTGCTGAATAGTTTTGAATTTGATTTTACTTGAGCATGTATTTCAAGACCTATTACAATCTCCCAATCATGATTCTTTCCTTTAATTAAATTAGTCATAATCTTTCTCTAATGCAAAAGCTGCATTAAAAATTTCTTGTTCATTGAAGTGTTTGCTCAAAAGCTGAATACCAAGTGGCAAACCTTGTTTATCATTACCATAGGGAATAGAAATTCCAGGTATACCAGCTAATGAGGCAGGTACCGTAAAAACATCATTGAGATACATTTTAATTGGATCATCTTGTTTTTCATTCAAAGGAAATGCGGAACTGGGAGCAGTTGGTGTCAAAATTAAATCACAATCTGAAAAGACGTCAACAAAATCGTTAGCAATTAATTTCCTTACTTTTTGTGCTTTTAAATAATAAGCATCGTAATAACCTGCTGAAAGCACGTAGGTTCCTATTAATATTCTTCTTTTTACTTCTTTGCCAAAGCCCTCACTTCTAGTTAACTCATACATATCATCTAAATTTTTAGCATTATCAGCTCTAAAACCATATTTTACTCCGTCATATCGTGATAGATTTGACGAAGCTTCGGCGGGAGCAATAATATAGTAAGTAGGCAAAGCATATTTTGTATGTGGCAATGATATATTTTTTATTTTGGCTCCTTTTTTTTCCAATGATTTAATTGCTTCTTCCCAAACTTCATTAATTTCATCTGATATTCCTTCAACAGTATACTCTTTTGGTATACCAACAACCTTACCTTCTAAACTTGGATTAAGATTTTTTGAATAATTTGGTATCTTTACATTAGAGCTTGTACTATCTCTATCATCATAACCTGCAATTTCTTCCAATAAGATTGAAGCATCAGTAACATTTTTTGAAAAAACACCAGCTTGATCAAGGCTTGATGCAAAAGCAGCAATCCCCCATCTAGAACATAAACCATAAGTCGGTTTTATGCCCACAACTCCACAAAAACTTGCCGGCTGTCTAATAGAGCCACCTGTATCTGTGCCGGTAGCACCTAAGCATAAGCCTGCAGCTACTGCCGCTGCTGATCCACCTGAAGAACCTCCAGGAGCTAGAGGATTATTTTTTTTTGATAACGGATTGATAGTATTACCAAAATAACTTGTGTTAGTAGCTGAACCCATTGCAAATTCATCTAAATTTGTCTTGCCAACAAAAATTGACCCTTTGTCAATTAATTTTTGTGTAACAAAAGATTCGTAAGTAGGTTTAAAATTTTCTAAAATTTTTGATGCGGCAGTAGTAGGCATATTTTTTGTACAAAAAAGATCTTTTATTGCTATTGGTATACCTTTTAGAATTTTATCATTTGATAAATCATTTATTTCTTTAACTTGATCATAAATTTTATCTTCATTAAAATAAATAAATATATTTAAATCTTTTTTTTCATTTATTTTTTTAATGTATGTTTCAGCAATCTCTTTCACAGAAATTTTATTTTCATCTAACAAAGATTTTAATTCAGAGATTGATTTAAATTCCATTATTCTACAACCTTAGGAACTGCAAAATATCCTTCAAGTTTATCCGGACTATTTTTTAAAATTTCATCAGTCGAGTTTATATCTTTGGCCTCATCTTTTCTTTGAGGTAGTACAGATGATGAGATATTAGCCAATGGTTCAACTGAGTCAGTATTAACTTCATTAAGTTGCTCTACCCAATCTAATATTGAATTCATATCTTTAAGCAAATCTCTAGCCTCTTCCTCAGAAAGTCTAATTCTGGCAAGTTTTGTTATTTTATTTATTGTATTTGTATCTAACTTCAATTTATATATCTCCAGTGATTGCAAAACATATTAATTTAATTGAGCGACTTCATACAACACAAATTCTTGTAGGTCTAGATATAGGTTTTAAAACTATTGGTATTGCAGTATCTGATAGAACTTTTACTATTGCAACTCCAATAAATACTGTTTCGCGAAAAGGAACTAAAAAAGATTTAACAAAAATAAAGGATTATTTGACTGAATATGAGATTGGAGCATTTATTATTGGTTTACCGCTAAGTTTAGATGGCTCAGAAAATGAACAATCAATTAAAATACGTAAATTTAGCAGTGAATTACATTCATATTTTTCAGTACCAATTGAATTTTGGGATGAGAGATATTCCTCAGATGTTATTTTTAAAGAAATGAGAAAATCAAATTTTAGTACAACTAAAATAAAGAAGAAACTAGACCAACAATCAGCATCTTATATTTTGCAAGGTTTTTTAGATAAATATAGAAAAAATTTGTAAGATAGTATACACATATTAACACAATATTAACACATATGATTTCTAAAATATTAAAATCAGGTCATATAAAATTATATAAAAGAGAAAACTCACAATATTGGCAAATGAAAATTAAGATGCCTAAACAGAAAGCGTTGAGGTCTTCAACTGGAACTAAATTATTAAAAGAAGCTGAAATAATAGCATTAAAAAATTATTCTGTCTTAATTAAAAAAACTAAAGTTAAAATAAAAAAAAGATCGAATAATATTTATAAAAAAATTCATCTAGTTGAGACTGCCGATTTAAACAAAGCTGAAATTGAATATATTTTAAATGAAGCTCATAAATTTATTTTTTTTAATAAAAAAAGAATTAAAAAAAATAACTTACTTGAAGGTCGAACAATTTTTAATTTATTTTTTGAAGACTCTACTAGAACAAGAACAAGTTTTGAAGTAGCAGCAAAAAGATTAGGCGCTGACCTCATTAATGTAGCTGTGAAGGATAGTTCAATTAACAAAGGTGAGACGTTGCTAGATACTATGACTACAATTAATTCAATGAATCCAGATGTATTAATCATAAGACATCCTGATGAAGGAGTAAGTAAACAAATTTCCATGACTGTTGATGCATGTGTTATAAACGCAGGTGATGGGAGTCATGAGCACCCTACTCAAGCTCTATTAGATGCTCTAACGATTAAAAGAAAATTTAAAAACTTTACAAAACTACAAATCGCAATCTGTGGTGACATTCTTCATAGTCGTGTTGCAAGATCAAATATTATCATTCTGTCTAAACTTGGCGCCAAAATAAATGTAATTGGCCCAAAACAATGGCTGCCAAAAAATATTAATAAACTTCCAGTAAAAGTATTTACTGAAATGAAAAACGGACTTAAAAATTGTGATATAGTAATGATGCTAAGAATTCAAAAGGAGAGAATTGTTGGAAAAATAATGCCAAATCAAAAATCATATTTCAATAAATATGGGTTAGACCATAAAAAACTTAAATTTGCTAAAAAAAATGCTTTCGTGATGCACCCAGGTCCAATGAATAGAGGATTCGAAATAGACTCAAAACTTGCTGATGATGTAACCAGAAGTTTAATTCAAGAACAAGTTGCAATGGGTGTTGCTATTCGGATGGCATGCTTAGATATATTAATCAAAAATAGAGATAATGTCCTTAAGTCTTAATATTATTTTCATAATTCTTTTTTACTTAATAGGATCTATTCCTTTTGCTTTATTAATACCAAAATTGTTTGGTCATGGTGATATAAGAAAAATTGGATCAGGAAATGTAGGAGCAACAAACGTTCTTCGTACTGGGAATAAATATTTAGCTTTTTTAGTATTATGTTTTGATGTGTTAAAAGGAATCCTTCCATTTATTATGTTACATGTGTACTCAGAAAATATTGGACTTTTACAAACTATTTTTTTATGTCACTTTTCTATACTAGGTCATATATTTCCTATTTGGTTGAAGTTTAAAGGTGGAAAAGGCGTAGCCACATATATTGGTTTTTTATTTGCTATAAATTTAGTTTTAGGATTATTTTTTCTTATTACTTGGTTGACTATTGCTTTAGTTACTAAGTATTCCTCTCTCAGCTCTCTAATTGCATCTACTATTGCCCCTATTTATTTTATTATAAAAACAGATAATTATACTGCTATTTTTTTAATGTATTTGCTTGCTGTTATTATTGTCAAACACCTTGAAAACATCAAAAGACTGTTAAATAGAACTGAAAATAAAATAAAATTATCTAAGTAGAAATCTGTA
>CEUS01128434.1_pt1 | contig 12849 bp, 12 predicted proteins | sample 427031 | NCBI WGS metagenome assembly CEUS01 (sample SAMEA2622837, study PRJEB7988) | marine metagenome | biome: marine biome (ENVO:00000447); feature: marine epipelagic mixed layer (ENVO:xxxxxxxxx); material: "saline water (ENVO:00002010), including plankton (ENVO:xxxxxxxx)" | depth 140 m | reverse complement strand
TTGAGATCACACCACTACATTACATGCTGCTTTCGGCAGGGCTCTTCATGGTTGGCGTGATCGGAGTTTTGGTACGTCGAAACATCATCATCATCTTTATGTCGATCGAACTTATTTTGAATGCGGTCAACATTAACTTAGTCGCATTAGCTCATCAGTTTGGGAACTTGTCTGGTCAGGTGTTTGTGGTCTTCATTATTGCGGTGGCAGCCGCCGAAGCGGCCGTCGGCCTTGGTATTTTGTTGGCTTTTTATCGTAATAAAGAAACTGTCAATATTGATGAAATGACGATTATGAGATGGTGAGGATGAATTTCATGAAAAGGCAGAAGGGTTCGGTTGGAGGGCGACGACGTTCATGGATCTGATCTGGCTGATTCCGATACTTCCGGGTATCGGAGCTGCACTTAACGGTCTGATTGGCATTCGCTATTTCAGCAAGCGGACGGCTGGATTGCTAGCCTGCTCTACCATGGCTGCGTCATTAGTCTTGTCGGTTAACGCGTTTGTTCAGCTACTTGGCACCGATACCCGGTTTCATCAAGTTACGTTGGGCGACTGGATTCCACCCATTCCCCTCCAGACGGTCAACGGAATGGGTGCGTTTGAGGTTCCGTGGGCATTCACGCTGGACCCATTGTCAAGCATGATGATCCTAGTCGTTACTGGGATTGGTTTCCTGATCCATGTTTACTCAACCGCCTACATGGACCACGAGCCCCGTGCCGCATATGCGCGGTTCTTTTGCTATTTGAACCTCTTTTGTTTCTTCATGCTCACACTGGTCTTGGGGAGCACGTTCCTAGTGATGTTTGTGGGTTGGGAAGGTGTTGGTCTGTGCTCGTATCTGCTGATCGGGTTCTGGTATACCAAGAAGAGTGCGTCGGACGCAGGGAAAAAGGCGTTTATTGTTAACCGCGTAGGTGACTGGGGTTTCGTCCTCGGTATCTTTCTTATCTTTTTCACGTTTGGCACCGTAGATTTTCACGAAGTTGCCGAAGCCGCCTCACATATGCCAGTCGAAGCTGGCGCGTTTGGCGTGTTGTCACTGATCTGCCTGTTTTTGTTTATTGGTGCTGTCGGGAAAAGTGCCCAGATTCCGCTGTATGTCTGGTTGCCTGACGCGATGGAGGGGCCGACTCCAGTCTCGGCGCTAATTCATGCTGCGACGATGGTAACGGCCGGCGTCTACATGGTCTGCCGTAATGCTGTGCTCTTTACTCACGCGCCAACGGTGATGATGATCGTGGCGGTTGTCGGTGCTGCGACGGCGTTGATCGCGGCGACGATTGGGCTCGTGCAGACAGATATCAAGAAGGTCTTAGCTTATTCAACCGTTTCGCAGTTGGGCTATATGTTCTTGGCAACCGGTGTAGGGGCGTTCGGGGCAGCGGCTTTCCATCTAATGACCCACGCGTTTTTCAAGGCCCTGTTGTTTCTGGGCAGCGGGTCGGTTATCCACGCGATGAACGATGAACAGGAGATGACCAAGATGGGGGGGCTACGAGCGTACATGCCGATTACCTTCCTAACTATGTTTATCGGTGCCCTTGCAATAGCCGGTGTTCCTGGATTGGCGGGTTTCTTCAGTAAAGATGAAATTTTGGCGTACACCTTTATGGCGAGTCCGGTCCTTTGGGTGATTGGCGCAATAACTGCAGCAATGACAGCGTTTTACATGTTCCGGTTAATCTACATGACGTTCTATGGAGATTATCGTGGGCCATCGTGGGAACACGCTGAAAGCGATGACCACGGCCATGGAGACAGCCATGCGTGGCACGGGCCACACGAATCACCACGAGCAATGACTGTTCCTCTGATGGTGCTGGCAGTTGGAGCGATAGCGGCTGGCTATGTTGGGATTCCTGCTGTTCTAGGTGATTCCGTTGGGATTCCGAATGCGCTCGAACACTATTTGGAGCCCAGTTTTGTGGCCGGGTCAACTGAACATGCTGACGACGATCACCACCTGTCGCATGCCGCAGAGTTTGGTCTTATGGGAATTTCAGTGTTTCTTGCGGTCGGGGGGATCCTTTTAGCTCGCCGGAATTATGTCCAGCAACCAGAAGTCTCTGGCCGGTGGGCAGAACAATGGGCTGGGCCACACAAAGTGTTGACGAATAAATATTACGTTGATGAGTTCTACGGTAAGACCGTTGTGGCTGGCACGATGAAGAGTGCACATGGGTTGTTTGCGGTTGATCGGGCTGTCGTTGATGGTGCTGTTAATGGCACCGGTCGGACGACGATCATTTTGTCGTGGATTTCTCACGTGTTGGATAAATATGTTGTGGATGGCATTGTTAACTTGGTTGGCAACACTTGTCGCGAAGCCAGTTTTGGATTCCGACGGGTTCAAACCGGTCTGATCCAGAACTACGCGTTTGCGACGTTGTTCGGTGTGTTCGCGTTCGTAACATGGTATCTAGTTGGACGTTAAACCAGTGTTCCAAGCTATTGATTGAAGATCGTGAGTGAAGCTGAAATGCCTTTGTTATCTCTGATTCTATTTACTCCACTTGTCGGTGTGGCGGTCCTGCTATTTGTTAACAAGCACAGTGAGGACACAATTCGATGGATCGCCAACACTTTTGCCGTGCTGGGCTTCCTGGTTTCGGTGCCATTGTGGTTTGTTTACGACACACAGAACCCAGGATGGCAATTAGTCGAGCGCCATGCCTGGATTCCGTCCATCGGCGCGGAGTATTTCTTAGGAGTTGATGGTTTTAGTGTCCTTCTAATTCTCCTAGCCACTCTGACTGGTGTCATTGCGACGTTGTCGTCTTGGACAGCCGTGACGGTTCGGGTTAAGGAGTATTACATCTTTTTGCTAATGCTCCAGACGGGCATGATCGGTGCTTTTGTCTCCCTCGATTTCCTCCTGTTCTTTTTATTCTGGGAAGTCATGCTAGTTCCGATGTATTTCTTGATCGGAATCTGGGGTAGTGACAACCGACTCTATTCGGCAATCAAGTTCTTTCTCTACACACTGGTTGGCAGCGTAGTTATGTTGCTGGGTATCTTGGCCGTCTATTTCTACAACGAGAGTGTGACTGGGGTCTATACATTTGACATTACTCAGTTCCACGAACTGAACATGCCATTCGACTTGCAATGGTGGGTGTTTTTAGCTTTCTTTCTTGGGTTTGCGGTTAAGGTTCCAATGTTTCCTTTTCACACATGGCTACCAGACGCGCACACTGATGCTCCCACAGCGGGGTCGGTCATTTTGGCAGCTGTCCTACTTAAGATGGGCACCTACGGTTTTATTCGATTTAGCCTGCCCATTCTTCCGGAAGCGACCCAGTATTTCGTGCCGATGGTGGTTCTGTTGTCCATTATAGGAATCATATATGGGGCGCTGGTAGCTATGGCTCAGCGTGACTGGAAGCGGTTGGTTGCGTACTCGAGTGTGAGCCATATGGGAATGGTTATGCTTGGGTTGTTTGCGCTGACTCCCGTTGGTATTACGGGCAGCATCGTGCAGCAACTGAACCATGGTATTTCTACCGGCGCGCTCTTTCTGATTGTTGGAATCGTTTACGAGCGCCGGCATACGCGTGAAATCTCAGAATATGGTGGCCTGTCGAAAGTCATGCCGGTATATGCCGCGATCTTTCTGATTATGACGATGTCGTCGATTGGATTGCCAACTTTAAATGGGTTTATCGGTGAGGTACTCATACTGCAAGGTATTTTTGTGGTGAACAAGTTGTGGGCAGCCGTTGCTGCGACGGGCATCGTGTTAGGTGCGGCCTATATGCTTCGACTTTACCAACAAACTATGTTTGGCGATGTCACGAATCCCAAGAATGAGAAACTGCCGGATTTAAGTTTGCGTGAGTTCTGCACGTTCGCACCACTCTTGATCCTAGCGGTCTGGATCGGTCTCTATCCGAAGCCTTTCTTGGACCGTCTTGAGACTTCGGTTGACCATGTGATGGTCAGAGTGAACAGCGACTACACGCCCCGCTTCGCGTACTTGAATGGTCAAACTGTGGCCGGCGAAAATGAGTCTGTAACGTCGTCCGTCAGTCCTGTTCGTGGGGGAGCGCGCTAGATGCCAGCTGGATTCACTGCTGCGGACTTTTACTACATTCTGCCTGAGATTGCCCTCACAGTTGGCGCTTTAGCCGTGTTGGTGGTTGATCTTGTCTTCAAGAAACGAGACGACCTTACGTTACCGGTAACCTTGGTGACGTTGGTTGCGACCGCAGGTCTATTGGCGACATTCGTTGGGGTTGATACCACAGCCTCGCGTGGTCTTTTGGCAATTGACGGATTTTCGACTTTCTTCAAGTTTATTTTTCTAGTCACTGCTTTTGTGACGGTATTGATGTCGCCGTCATATTTGAAGGTAGAGGGTGTTCGGTCTGGGGAGTATTACTTCCTGATCTTGTGCGCCACCCTCGGGATGATGTTTATGGCGAGCGGCGTCGACCTAATTACGTTGTTCATCGGTCTTGAGACTATGGCCGTGTCGTTTTACATCCTGGCGGGCTTCTTGAAGCCGAATCAAAGGTCCAATGAGGCTAGTGTTAAGTACTATCTGTTAGGCGCGTTTTCTACCGGGGTTCTGCTCTACGGCATGTCTTTGTTGTACGCGGTGTCGGGCTCGACTAATCTTGCTGAGATTTCGTCGAGTTTAGGAGGTTCGGAATCGAGCGGTCTGGTTTCTCTCGCACTTATTCTTTTTGCTGCCGGGATGGCCTTCAAGATTGCGGCTGTCCCGTTTCATATGTGGGCACCGGATGTCTATGAAGGTGCCCCAACGCCCGTCACTGCCTATCTGTCAGTAGGGTCCAAGGCAGCCGCGTTCGCCATGTTACTTCGCGTGTTAGTTGAAGGTCTTCCGGCTCTAGTCAATGATTGGCAGGTGATGTTTGCGTGGCTAGCGGTTTTGACGATGACTGTCGGGAACATCGCGGCGATTACACAAAGTAACACCAAGAGGATGCTCGCCTATTCATCGATTGCACACTCTGGGTATGTTCTGCTTGGTATTGTGGCGGGAACGTCTCGAGGATGGACGGCCGCAATGGTTTATCTCGCTGTTTATGTCTTTATGCAACTCGGTGCTTTTGCGATTGTTACCATGATGAGGCGGCATGATGTGGTCGGCGATGAACTTAAGGATCTCAGCGGACTTTACTTCCGCAGCCCACTGGCCGCGATCGCGATGTTAGTCTTCATGTTGTCTCTGGGTGGGATACCACCGACGGCTGGATTTATGGGTAAGTTTTGGATTTTTAGTGCCGTCATTGATCAGGGATTTGTGACGCTCGCCATTGTTGGTGTTGTCAATAGTGCGATTTCGTTGTTCTACTACATCAGAGTGGTTGTCTTTATGTGGATCAAGGAAGAGGTGTCTGGTTCGGATATTGCCCTTGGTCCGGCCATGGCAACTACAATCGTTATTACATTGGTGGCAAGCATTCTGTTTGGTATCTACCCGCAGCCACTCTTTGAGCATGCACAAGCCGCCGCGGCGACACTGGGTGCAACGGCCTCAGCTTCTGTTCTTCCCTGACGCAGAGCAACCTTCCGACAAGCTGCACTACCCGAGCGGGATTTTGTCCGTAAAGAGAAACCTTACGCCCTGTCGCAGTGAGGTCACGCTTGAGGGGTTCGGATTTGCTTGAGAGTGTCTTGGATCAGTGTTTCGTTGTCCTTCTTTGAAAGATTTCGCTGTATCAGTTTTGAGGCTATTGAAAGCGATAGGTCAATCGCTTCTTCTCGAATCTGGGCTAGCGACTGGGTGGTCTGCTGCTGAATTTCACGCTCAGCATTTTTAACGATACCTTCAGCTTCGAGGCGTGCTTTTGCTCTGAGTTCCTCTTGGAGCTTCACTGCGTCGGTACGACCTGCGGCAATGATGGCATCAGCATCAGCTCGAGCCTTGGCCACGATGCGGTTGGATTCCTCTTGCACCTGCTCAAGCTCTTTCCGAGCTTGAGCAGCGTCATCCAGTGATTTACGAATGCCCTCTTGCCGCTCTTCAAGTGCAGCAAGTAATGGCCCCCAGGCAAACTTTTTAAGCAGTGTCAGTAGGACCACAAAAACGAGAATGGTCCAAATAAACAGCCCAGGTTCAACCTGAACGAGAGGATTGTCCATGGACAGCCTACCTTACGCTGCTAGCAGCAGGATTAGTAACGCGAAGACTTCAGCCAAAATCGCGACGCCTTCAAGCAAGAACAAAGGCAGGTTGACAGCTCCCGTGATTTGAGCTGCGGCACTCGGCTGACGAGCAATGCCCTCAGCAGCAGCAGCAGCGAATCGGCCGATGCCTAATCCAGCGCCGATGACAATCATTCCAAGCCCGATAGCGACTCCAAATAAATGCAGGTTTTCCATTCAGTTAATCTCCGTTTATGTTCTGTTTTGACTAATGATGTACGTTAATGGCCATACCAATAAATACGGACGACAACAGCGTAAACACATACGCCTGTACAAGAACGACAATAATTTCGAGGGCATTGATGCCGACAGCGAGTGGCACGGATACAGCTAGACCGACACCGATCCCTGCCATCGCGGTCCCAAAAAGTTCTGTGAAGATAAAAACGAACGACAAGATCGCAAGGATCGCAATATGTCCACCTGCCATATTCGCCGCAAGCCGCATAGTTAACGCAAACGGCTTAACAAACATCCCCATCACTTCTATGGGAATGAGCAAGATATACAGTGGCCACGCAAGTCCATGAGGCACAAGGTTCACCCAGTGTTGAATAAATCCATGTGCCATAGTTCCAGCAACAATGATCGATACAAATGTAACCGTCGCAAGGGCGGCCGTAACATTAAAGTTTGCTGTTGCGGTCGTCCCCCCATGAATCATGTGCTTGACTAATGAATCTTCGCCAGTATGAAGGAGCGTATGGTCCACCAGCCCCAAAACCTCAAAGATTGGAATCAAACCGATAACATTCGCTCCCAAAATAAAAAAGAAGAAGGTCAACCCCAGCGGAGCGAATGTTTTAACCCATTTAGGACCAACATTGGGAAGAACGATGGCATCACGGACAAACTCGACAACAAACTCTATGCCGTTCATGAAACCACTTGGAATCATTTGATCCTGCCGGAGATAACGTCGAACAACCAGCGTAATCAAAAAGAAGAGTGTTGTCGCGACCAACAACAACATGAAGACATGCTTCGAGATTGAAAAGTCGATGCCAGCAATAGCTGGAAGAGGTAAGACCGGGTGTTCACCATTTGCAATGTGCCCGATAATCGTTTCACCGGCATCGAATGCGTGTTCGGCTCCGTGTTCTGTCTGGTCTATGTGATCAGGTTGGCTCATTGGTAGAAATATATTGCTCTAGTTTGGTTACGACGATGTTCTGTTCAATAAACACAACCGGTAAACGTAAAACGCTTCTACCAAGTAGAGCGCCACAAAGTACAACGTAAAACTCACAAAAAAGGCAATTACATCAAGCGCCATCATCGCAGTGGCAAGAACGACATACACCCCGAAAACCACCATCTTCATGACAAATGCACGAATCAGTACCCGCGTTAAACTTTCCGGCGTCCGTCGAGATGCCCGCTCCATCACCAGGATGGAACCAACCGCCACAACAACTGGTCCAGCCATTCCTACGAGAATCTCAGTTGCGACCGACGGCATCACGTATGTCGCGACCAATACACTCGAAACTATGGAACCTGAAACTACCACCCACATTAAGCTCACGGTTTCCAAACCGTTTTTGCCACTTCGTAGAGACCAACCACTACGCCGAGGAGTAACCCCACAAACAGTCCCCATGGCGCACTATCCTGCCATCGGTCTATTACTGCGCCCCCTCCACCAAGAAGGAGAATCGAGCCAATCAGCGTGTAACTCGCCGCTGCTGCCGGTCCAGCCCGGCGGATGTTCTCCTGCATGTAGCGCAGAGACTTTCCTAGAAACGGGTCACGCTCATCGGGCATTTTGAATATGGCACCGGTTGGACACCGGATCCGCTCTGACGTTAATCCAAAAAGGCAGGATACAACGCCGTTTCCCGAAGCTGAACAAACAGTGAATGATAACAAACACGTTCTGTGCCCGGCAACAAACCAGAAAGGCTAAGAATAAAGATAAATTTCTTTTATTGGATTTTTTCAGCTAGTTCAGTCACCACACCTTAAATTCGTAGCATCCTGGGGTGACCAGTAAACTATTCGTCGTCGAAAAAGATAGGCTATCCGGTTGAATGAGGCCTGCAGCTTCAAGTCTTACGGTCCGAAGTTTTTCACCATTAGTGTCATAGACGTAGATGACAGGTACCGTTAAAGCGACCCACAAGTGACCCAAGCGGTCGACTGTGGCTGTCCGAATCGTGGGTGGCATTACTGGAAAGTTACGGTCTTGTTCCTCGTCACGGTGGCGCCAACGTGTGGGAAGCGAGTTAATGATGGGGTCTAGCTCTGAGCCTTCGATGTGGCGCTCAAAGACGAGCGTGCCTTGTGGGTCGTATTTACGAAAAATTGGGATACCAGTCTGGAAGACGAAGTAATAGCCTCCCGTTGGATCGACTAGGGGGATTCCGCTGTTTAGCGAAAGATTAATATCACGGTCGCTCTCATATCCGGTTCGCCGAAATACGCCGAAGGTTCTAAAAGGATTTCCCGCGTAGCTGAATTCTGTGACAAGCCCACCCAACTCAGGTTGATTCATTACTATTGACTGGTCGGTTAATTGGAGTGAACCCACACCATTAAGAACCAAATTGCCGAGAATTATCCGCGGTGCTGCTCGGCCGGGTAGTGTGAATTGCCCGAGAGTCGCGCCGTTTTCGTCAAAGATTTGGACCCGCTCCCGACCGTTTGGCGCATCTGCGACTACGAATCGTCCACTCGGACCCACATGCAGAGAAATTGGTCCCAGCAGTCGCCCCTGCTCCGGTCCAATCCGCACAATCTGCTCGGCTTCTCCGGCCGGGGTGATTCGATACACAGATTGTCCTCGCCGGTCTAAGACATAATAGTCCCCGTTGGTAGATTGCTGAAAAGCGACTGGTTGCCGGAATAGTCCGACGACGTGGGGTGGCAAGCCACCTGTTGAGCGCAGGATTGGCACGTCGCCAAGATCCTGCGCAGAGACAGTACTGCCAGTCCCGACGATTAGACAAAGTAGTGCAATGAATTGTGGAAGGGCCCACATTGTGATCTTTGACCCTAAGGATACCATTGGAATTCTCAACCCGTCTCTTCTATCCGTTCCGCACCGATGTTTAGGACGGGTTTGAAGTGGTGAATAAGTGACTATGGTAGATATTCAGCGTTGGGACGAACTCGACCTTGAAAAGGTGACGGAGATGGTCTCCAGAAAAATTGTGACCGGTGATAGCTTAACGTTGGCGCAGGTGTATTTGAAAAGAGGCGCACATGTCCCGCTTCATCTTCATGATAAGGAACAAATGGTCTATGTCTTGAAGGGTAGAGTGAGGTGGCTGGTTGCCGGACAGGAGATGATCGTAATCCAAGGCGAAGTATTGCGTGTACCTTCTGGAGTCATGCATCAGGCCGAGGCTCTTGATGATACTTTTCAGATTTCCATTGTGTCAGAAGGGATTTAGCAGAAGGTTTTGTGCACGTGAGCAGGTGGTTGGTTTCCAACATTCCGAAAATCATTAGGGCAGCTCCTTCAGTCGCCCACTAGAGACGATTTCTGATTCAATGAATCCGTTTGTCCCAATCTTGGTCGTTGCCGCCAGGGTAGACGTCAAATTTCTTGCGAAGTCGGCCGATTTTCCATTTGACGTATCGGTATTTAATATCTGCGACGATTCCGAGCCGCCCCAACCCGAATCGGGGGGATGGAATGGTCCGAAGATACCGAAGGTAAAAATAACCCGCGACCAATCCTCCTAGGTGTGTGACGTGTGCGACGCCGCCACCGCGTGGCGTTGAAATAAATGCGATCGTACCTAGGATCATGACAAAGTACTTGGCAGGTACGGGGACAACGAAAAACATCAAGATTGGTGCGTTCGGGTAATGCATCGCAAAAGCCATCAGGAGACCGTAAATCGCTCCAGAGGCGCCGATTGTCACCGTCGTATAGGTTGCCGCGCTAAATGAGAAGGGTAGCAGCGATGACACGAGCGTAATTACCGCCGCGCCAACCCCGGCGACCAAATAGTAGCGAAGAAAAAACCGTGAGCCCCATAAGCGCTCCAATTGCACTCCAAACATCCACAGAATCAACATGTTGATGAGGATGTGACCCACGCCACCGTGCATGAAGAGATACGTAAGGGGCTGCCAGAACATGAACTGCGTTAAAACGAGTTCAGGTGTCAAGCCGAGGAGATAACTCAGCCAGCCAAGAGCCGGTGGTATGAGCGAGGTAATTAAGAATACTGCAACGTTCGTCCAGATGAGAGCTTTGACGACTGGCGTCATTAGACTTAGACCCGAACCAAATTGATGGTGAGTTGGGCTCGAGGAATAGGGATATCGCATGTCAGAGAGTTCTGCAGAACTTATGCATGTAAATTATCAACTAATCTAAGAACTTGATAATCGTACCACGGACGTAGCTCATAAGTTTTCTGTTTAGTCCATACGTAACCGTCAAGGCATTCGGTTTCGACCGGTTACCAGTTGTCGTTCTAGATCCTGCCACTCTGAAATCCGCAGCAGTCTGGCACTCGCAGCGAGGACGGCTACGCCAATGAGAACGCTTCCGAAGACCTGAAACATCCGTGGTAGAAGGCCGGTTCCGGGTAAAGAATCGACAAGCCAACTATGGCCGATTGAAACTGCCACAGCCATGAGGGCTGCTGCCACAGTGATTTTGAAGCCGGTCTTGAGAATTCGAATGAGGTCTACTCCGTGTAAGCGTCGGTGGAGGAGTCCGATCAAGACCACCGCGTTGAATAGAGCTGCAATTGAGGTTCCTAAGGCAAGGCCCCTGAATCCTAAAACACGAACCAAGATCACATTAAGTGCGATGTTAAGAGCAACTGTCATAAGGCTTACTAGCGCTGGGGTGAGGCTATTCCGCATCGCGTAAAAGCATGGAATAGCAATCCGAACAGTCGAATAGCCGACCAAGCCAGGTGCATAAAACATCAGTGCAGCAGTTGTCGCGGTAGTGTCGGATGGTCCGAAACTTCCTCGTTGAAAAATCAAGCCGATGATTGGCTCGGCTAGAACCATCAAACCGATCAGTGCCGGTATATTCAGTATGAGCATCATACGCATGGCGGTGGAAACTGTTTTTCGAAATTCAGATAAATCTTCCTGGGCTACTTGTCTTGAAATGGCCGGGAGCGTCGCCGTGGCAATCGAAACGCCGAAAAGTCCGATCGGAAGATACATCACACGGAAGGCGTAACTCAGCCACGAGACCGCTCCAGTGCCTTCTCCGGTAGCGAGCACCATGTTGACTAACAAGTTGATCTGAAGCGCCGCGCCAGCAATAGTGCCAGGTCCTATCAATCCTAGAATTTCGCGGAGGCCAGAATCTCCTGGGTCGAACTTTGGCCGATACCGGTAGCCTTCTCGATAGAGACTTGGTAGCTGTAGAGCGATTTGGCCGAAGCCGCCGATGAGGGCACCTATAGCAATGGCGGTGATCGGGTGCAATCCCCACCGAGGCATTACGGGGACAAGTAAGACTGCACTTGCAATGATTCCCACGTTGAACATTGCGGGAGACAGTGCGGGTGCAAGAAAGCGATTAAGTGAATTAAGCATGCCCATCACCGCGGCCGCGATGGCGACCAAGGTCAAGAATGGGAGCATGATTCTGGTCAAGAAGATCGTAAGTTCAAGTTTTCCTGGAACCTGCGCGTAGTTCCCTGCTAACAGTCTTGCCAAAGGATCTGCAAAGATGATTCCAAGGACCACCAAAGTGCCGGTAGCGATGATCAAGCCGTTCACTAACTGATTGCCAACTTGCCATGCCGCAGCTTTGCCCTGCAATGTCAATCGCCGTGTGAACGTTGGAACGAAAGCGGCACTCATTACACCTTCGGCAAATAGATCTCGCATTAAGTTGGGGATCCGATAGGCTACGTTGAACGCATCCATAGCGTTACTGGCCCCAAACAAATAGGCGAGCGTTTGATCACGGACAAGGCCCAGTACCCGACTGGTTAATGTTGCAGCTCCGATGGTGCCGGCCGATCGCGTGAGATGACCAGAGCCGTGCCGGCTATCCTGAGAGTTTCTTGATGACGCCCCCGTAGGCGGGGTGGATTCGGCAGACGTCATAGCTGGCGGTGAGGGTAGCATAGGAGAATACTGAATGTGACTACCGATCTTGGATTGCGTGCCATTGCCAGGTTGGTGGTGAGGTTCGATTCGTTTCGAACACCGATAGGGAATGTTTTCGTTGCCTCATCTTCGCAAGGTATCTGCAATGTTCGTTTCGACGGACCAGACGAAAAGGACTACCGATCTTATCTCGTCTCACAAGCAGACAAGGTTTGTGATGACGGGAATGCCCTACAGCTGGCCATAGTTGAACTTGAGGCATATTTTCAGGGCCAACTCAGCCAGTTTACAGTTCCAATCGATCTGCGAAGCGTTACCGATTTCACCCGCCGGGTTCTCCTGGCCACTCGAAGTATTCGGTTCGGTCAGTTGAAAACTTATGGAGACATCGCAAGTGCTATACGTTCCCCTCTGGCCGCTCGGGCCGTCGGAGGAGCCTTGGGTCGGAATCCGATTCCGATCATCGTTCCTTGCCACCGTGTTATTGCTCATGGTGGAAAATTAGGTGGGTTTACGGGTGGCCTGACTAAAAAACGAGCCTTGTTAGCGATTGAAGGAAACATTCCAGATGAGGCCTTGAGAGCCATCGAGTAAAATTAGTTAACAAAAATTAGAA
>CEUS01046541.1_pt1 | contig 12852 bp, 10 predicted proteins | sample 427031 | NCBI WGS metagenome assembly CEUS01 (sample SAMEA2622837, study PRJEB7988) | marine metagenome | biome: marine biome (ENVO:00000447); feature: marine epipelagic mixed layer (ENVO:xxxxxxxxx); material: "saline water (ENVO:00002010), including plankton (ENVO:xxxxxxxx)" | depth 140 m | reverse complement strand
GGGACCATTCTCCACCCCAGGAAGGTCTGGTTTTCTGAATCAATTATTTTTTCAATTTCTCTTTTACAAATCTCTTTTTCTTTTTTATCTTGAGGAAGAAAAATATTACCAACAGAATAGGACCCTTTTTTAGGTAGTTTAATTCCTATCTCTTTTGATATTTCTTTGAAGAAATTATGTGGAAGAGCGACCAAAATTCCAGCACCATCCCCTGTATTTTCTTCGAATCCACAACCACCCCTATGATCCATTCTGGAATTAATTAAATAAGCATCTTCCATAATCTGTCTAGAAGGCATTCCTTTAATATTTGCAACCATTCCAACTCCACAAGAGTCTTTCTCATAAGAAGGATCATAAAGCCCTCTTTTTTGGGGAATTTTTAATAATTTTTTATATTTCACTATTGATGCAATCTTTTTAAAAGGGCGTTAGATTCTACAGCAAAAAAATGCCTTAAATTTATCAAATTTGTCTAAAAAAGGGCGAGGTAGAAAGTCAATTCTACCCTCTTGGGCATTTTTAAGGAAATTAGTAGCTTAAAAGGCTTGTTTTAATGGCTTTTATGACCATTTCTTTACTCAAGCCATTGATCTTCTTGGCTTTTCCTATTTTTTCTAAGACAATAAAAGTTAGATCTTTTCCCTCTTTCTTTTTATCAGACTGCATAGCTGAATAGAGATCTTCAGCATTTATTTCATTTAATGTAGTGGTTCTAATCCCGGCTTTATTAAAAACAGAGTAAATTCTTTTCACACATTCCGATGATAAGTCTTCAGTCATTAGTGAGAGTTTTGAAGCTGAAAGTATTCCCAGAGCAACAGCTTCGCCATGATTGTATTCTTTATACTTACCAACCAATTCAATTCCATGACCAAAAGTATGACCAAAATTTAGTATGGCTCTAATTCCCGCCTCCTTTTCATCTTGTGAAACTATATTGGATTTTATTTCAACTGATCTTTTTATGGCCTCGCACATTATCGGCTCTTCAAGTTTATTGATTTTTTTTATATTCTCTTCTAGCCAATTGAAATAATCTTCATCTTTGATAATTCCATGTTTGATCATTTCTACCATTCCTGATTTTATTTCTCTTTCTGGAAGTGTTGAAAGAAAGCTTGAATCTATAAGCACTCTGATAGGTTGGTGAAACGAACCAATCATATTCTTCCCTTTAGGATGATTTACAGCTGTTTTACCACCAACAGAAGCATCTACTTGTGCTAACAAAGAAGTAGGTATCAATACAAAATTCACTCCTCTTTGGTAGGTCGCAGCAGCAAAACCACAAAGGTCACAAATTATTCCTCCACCCAATCCAATCAGAATGCATTGTCTGCTATACCCTTTTTCTATTAAGAGGTCATGAATAGTATCTATTGATAATTGGGATTTTTTTTCTTCTGAAGCTTCTAACCCAATTGCCTGGAACTCAGTAGATAGAGGTTTTAAAATGGTTTCTATTTCTTCTACGGCTGACTTACTAATGTTTTTATCGTAAACAAGAAGGACTTCTTGGTTTTCTAAAAATTCAGAAAATAGTTGTTCAGATAAAAACTTATTACCAATATTAATCTTATAAGAATTATCGCCAAGATCTATTTCAACAGTTTTTAATTTCATTTAATTATTCTGATAATCTACCTATTATTTCTTCTATTATCTCATTTCTGTTCTTTTGACCATCTTGATTGATTGTTATGTCTGCGATTTCCTCATATAGAGGGTCTCTCTCTTTTTTTAAATCCATGAAAATCTGTTCTCTATTTCCACTGGCTAACAAGGGTCTTCTTTTATCATTTTCTGTTCTTTTTAGCTGAAGCTTTATGGGTGTTTTAAGGTATACCACCAAGCCTTTTGAAGTCATAAGATCTCTATTTTCTTTTATGCTAATTATTCCTCCACCTGTAGATATAACAACATTCTTTTTTTTGATAGATTCGCGAAGAGCCTTTACTTCTCTTTCTCTAAAACCTTCTTCATCTTCTACTTCGAATATCCAGGAAATATCTGCACCAGCTCTTTTTTGAATTTCTCTATCCGTATCAAGAAAATCAATATTTAACGCTTCTGCCAGTTTTTTTCCCAAAGTAGACTTGCCTGAAGCCATAGGACCCACTATAAATATACGCATGATCTTATTATATCTTTACCATGAGACTGTCGAATACAATTGATAATGCTTAATGGTTACTTTTATGAAAAATTTTTATATTAGGCCTTTATTTTTTCTGCTGGCCTGCTTCTTGGCAGTTATCAGCAGTCTTAATATATACATTTCGATTAAACTTCCTGAAGCCCAAGAAATAAGAGAGATTGAGCTTCAAGTTCCCTTAAAAATTTTTACCGAAGATAACAAATTAATTGGTGAATTTGGTGAGAAACGCAGATCTGCTTTAAAGTTTGATGAGATACCTCCTTATTTTGTAAAAGCCGTTCTTGCTGCGGAAGATGATGATTTCTTTGATCATTCAGGGGTCAGCTATTCTGGCCTGGTAAGATCAGTCTTAAGGATATTAATTTCTGGTGAAGTACAAGGTGGTGGAAGCACTATCACGATGCAAGTAGCAGGAAATTATTTGACCGGCAGAGACATAAATTTATTTAGAAAAATAAAAGATATTTTTCTAGCTTATAGATTAGAACGTATTTACACCAAAGAAGAAATATTTGAGTTTTATGTAAATAGAATATTTTTAGGAAATAGGGCTTATGGTATAGCTTCGGCGAGCGAAGTTTATTATGGGGCTTCGATAAAAGATTTAAATTTAGCCCAATGGGCAATGATCGCTGGACTTCCAAAGGCTCCTTCTTCTATGAACCCATTAGTTAATCCTAGAAGGGCTTTGATTCGAAGGAATTGGATATTAACAAGGATGCTTGATTTAGACTATATATACAAAGAGCAGTATGATCTGGCTATAAAGGCTCCTATTTCATCAACTTATCATGGACTTGTATCTGAGGTTAATGCTCCTTACCTTGCAGAAACCATTAGAAGATTTATGGTCAATGAATATGGACTAGATGCTTACAAAGAAGGCTTAAAAGTCTATACAACTATTGATTCCAAACTTCAGAATCTTTCGGTTCAGTCATTGAAAAAGGGTTTGGAGGAATACGATAAAAGGCATGGTTTTAGAGTCCCAGATAACTACTATGATCTTTTCCCTGAAAATTTCTTTGATCAGAATCTGGAGTATAGATTAAATCTGATAGAACAAAGCAATTCACAACCCTTAGCCATTTCAGAAGTTTCTGAAGATGAACCATTAGAAAATATATATATTTTATTAAACAATATAACAACTACAGATAATAAATTTCCTGTTCTAATAATTTCTGTTCAAGACAATCTTGTAGCCTTATCTGGAGAAAGGACCTCTCTTAAAATACCTTGGTCTCAAGATTTGAGCTGGGCTAGACCTTATATTAATGAAGATCAGAGGGGTCCAAAACCAAAGTCATATTCTGATTTATTAAGAGAAGGTGATTTAGTTTGGTTGGAAAAGGACAAGATAAAATCTACGCTTTCTTTAACACAAATACCTGAAGTACAGGGGTCCTTAGTAGCAATGGAACCTAAGACTGGTGCTGTTAAAGCTTTAGTGGGAGGGTATGATTTTTTTCTCAGTAAATATAATAGAGCTACTCAATCTTCCCCTTTATTAGGTTCTAACTACAAACCTTTTCTTTATGCCTCTGCTTTAGACGCTGGCTTAACTGCTTCAACTTTGATAAATGATGCCCCTATAGTTTTTGAAGATAAAGCCCTAGAAGATAAATGGCGTCCAAGAAATGCAAGTGGGAAATTTTTTGGACCAACTAGACTGAGAGAAGCCTTACTTCAGAGCATTAATCTAGTCTCTATTCGGCTTTTGAGGGAAATTGGAATTGAAAGAGTTCGAAAATATTCAGAAAATTTTGGTTTTGAGATGGATGAACTAAATTCTGATCTTTCTCTTGCTTTAGGTACCGCCTCTTTAAGTCCCATTAGAAACGCTTCTGCTTATAGTGTATTCGCTAATGGGGGAAAGTTTGTTGAGCCTTACTTTATATCCAAGATAGTGGATAGGTCAGGAGAGGTAATTTTTCAAAAAGAAAAACTAGAAACTAAACAAGTTATAGATGCAAGAGTTGCGTTCATAATAAAAGATATTCTCCAGGAAGCTGCTAGCAGAGGGACAGCTAAGAAAATATCTGAACTTGGAAGAAATGATTTGGCTGGAAAAACAGGAACGACCAATGAGGCAGAAAGTACATGGTTTACTGGTTTTAATGAGTCGCTGGTTACAACTGTTTGGGTAGGATTTGATCAACCAAAAAGTCTGGGCAATAGAGAATTTGGGAGCTCTACAGCCTTACCAATCTGGATGGATTTTATGAGTTCAAATATAGACTTTTTACCCAAAAACAAGAATTTACCTCCAGATGGTATTGTAAGTATAAAGATAGATAAAAAAACTGGATTAAAATCAGAAAGTAATTCTAGAGATTCAATTTTCGAATATTATTTAGAAGAATACTTGCCTAAATAGCTATTTTAAAAGAGATTCAGTCAAAAAAGTGGCTTGGTCAGAAATTCTTTGGGTAGGTTTTTCACTAAATCCAGAACGTACGAATTTTTGAATTACTCCTTCCACAAATGCTAGCAACAAAATAGCACTAGAAGCAGTCGGTAACGCTAATTTCTTTTTCGTTTCTTGTTCGTATTTTTGAAGGTTTTGTTTTATTTGTAACTCAATTTTAGAAAACATTTGTTTAATCCTGTTATCAAGAGATGATTCATCAACAGAAAAAGCTTCTCTTGTTAATAGCCTAGCTAAACCTGGATTTTTTTCACAGAAAGAGACTAACAAGACCATGATTTTAGAGACTTTTCTTAAGTGATCTTCTTTGGAAGAATTTATTTCTCCAATTAGATCAAAAATGCTTTGTTCACAAAAGTCTACTAAACCTTCATATATTTTCTTTTTACTGGGAAAATGACGATAAATAGCAGCTTCGGTTATTCCACATTCACTAGCTAAAGAAGCTGTAGTTATTTTTACTGGACCTTTTGCTTGCAACATCTTTGCTAAATTTTGCATTATGTCTAACTGTCTTGGTTTTAATTTATCCATATACTAATTAGAAATCACCTTAGTTATGATTATTTCTTAGTTAATACTTCTAATAATACATTATGCAATAGCCTTAGACTTGCGGTTTAAACGAATGTTAAAAACTTCCTAAGTTAGAATTTATTTCAATTAGAGTTTTTCTAAATATATTTTGAATAAATTCTAAATTTTCTTTGTTATTAGCTTCAAATCTTAAGACTAAATTAGGGCTTGTATTTGAAGCTCTGAGCAAACCCCAGCCGAATTCAAACTCTATCCTTATCCCATCAATAAGGATCACACTTGAATTTTTAAAATTAGCTTTAGAAATAAAATCTTCAACAATTTTAAACTTTTCATCGTCAGTAGTTTCTATGTTTATTTCAGGAGTAGATACTAGTGAGGGTAGTTCTTTAAATACATCTTCATTCTCATTTAAGTTAGAAATAATTTCTAACATTCTCGCCCCTGCATAGATGCCATCGTCAAAACCAGGCCACCTATCGTTAAAGAAAATATGTCCGCTCATCTCCCCTCCCAGCAGAGCTTTTTCTTCTAGAATACATTGTTTAATAAATGAATGACCTGTTTTTGACATTATAGGAGTACCACCATTACTTAAAATAGAATCAGATAAAAGTTTTGAACATTTAATGTCATAAACTACCTTGCCTTCTCTTTTTTGTTTAAGAATTGAGTTTGAGAATAGAATCATCTGCATATCAGGAAAAATCACCTTTCCTTCTTTAGAAACGACTCCTAATCTGTCAGCATCTCCATCAAAAGCTAAACCTATCTCTAGTTGTTTTTCTTTAACTATATTTATCAAATCTTCAAGGTTTTCTAGTTTAGATGGATCCGGGTGGTGATTAGGAAAATCTCCATCTACTTCTGAAAATAAGCTGTGCACTTCACACCCTAGGCCTTTATATATCTTTTCAGCAATAATACCAGCTGCACCATTTCCGCAATCTATGGCCAATTTTACTGGTCTTTTAAGTTCAATATTGTTTACTATCGAATCAAAATATTTATCTTTGATTTCATACTTTTTCTCTGACCCCAATCCTTTTAAAAAGTTTTTTTTAAGAACTTTCTGTTTAACTTCTTGTATGGCTTTCCCCGAGATAGTTTTTTTATTTTCTACAATTTTAAAGCCATTGTAGTCTTTAGGATTATGGCTACCAGTGATCATAACTCCATTGTTAGAAGAGAGGGTATGGGTAGCAAAATAAAGAATTGGCGTTGAAACAACCCCTATATTTATGACATTACAGCCAGTAGATTTGATTCCAGCAATAATCCATTCACAAAGGTCAGGACTTGAATTTCTGCCATCTCTTCCTATTACAATAGAATCATGATCAAGCTCTAAAGACCTGGTTCCTAAACTTTTCCCAATAGAAGTAACTACTTCTTCTGATAATTCTTTATAAGCAATTCCCCTAATGTCATAAGCTCTAAATATATTTTTATTTAAATTCATTTAATAAAGGATTCCTTAAAAAGTAATTATTATATAATTTTGCTAGCTTTTAACATGAGATAATGACAGTTTAATTATTTAAAAAGAAAGAATAATGAACTTATCTGACTTAGAGGGTTATATCTGGTTTGACGGAGAGATAGTTGACTGGAAGGAGGCAAAAACTCACGTATTAACTTACACACTCCACTATGGCCTTGGTGTTTTTGAAGGTGTTAGAGCCTATTCAACTTCCAAAGGTACTTGCATATTTCGTCTACAAGACCACACAGAAAGGCTTTTTAAATCTGCTAATACTATAGGTATGACAATACCTTTCTCTCTAAAAGAACTTAATGAAGCTCAAGCAAAAGTTGTATCCATAAATAAACTAGAGGAATCCTATATAAGACCAATGTGTTTCTATGGAGCTGAAGGACTGGGTATTAGATTTGATGGTTTAAGTATTCATACAGTTATTGCTGCCTGGGAATGGCCTTCTTATATGGATCCAGAAGCTCAAGAAAAAGGGATTAGTGTAAAGGTCTCTTCATATAAGAGACAGGTTAGAAATGAAGTGGCTAATGCAAAAATAAATGGCAATTATGTTCAATCAACCGTTGCTCTCAATGAAGCTTTAGAGCAAGGATTTGAAGAAACTCTTATGCTTGATTCAGAGGGCTTTGTAGCAGAAGGAAGCGGAGAAAACTTTTTTATGGTAAAAGATAACAGATTAATAACCCCAGACCTCGATGCCTGTTTAGATGGTATAACTAGAAGAACTATTATTAGTTTAGCAAAAGAATTAAAGATAGATTTTGAAGTAAGAAAAATACAACTTAAAGAAGTATTTGAAAGCGACGAAGCTTTCTTCACTGGAACTGCCGCAGAGGTCGTACCCATAAATTCTATTGATAAAAAAAGTATTGCTGATGGTTTGAGAGGGCCTATTACTGAAAAACTTCAGAAGGCATATCTTGATCAGGTTAGGGGGAAGAGATCTGAGAATATAGACTGGCATACTCCTATAGATAGTTAAAAGTTTCGGAGAAATGAAGATATTGATTGTAGGACCTTCATGGGTGGGAGATTCAGTTATATCCCAATGTCTATTTAAAATAATTAGTTTAAAAAATAGTCAAGTTGAAATAGATGTTTTGTCTCCTGAATGGACTACCAGAGTATTTAGAAGAATGGACGAAGTATCTGAAGTTATTACTCTCCCTTTCTCCCATGGGCAGATAAAAATTAAAGAAAGATTTAAGATTGGAAAGTTTTTAGAAAGTAAGAATTACGATCAAGCTATAGTTTTACCTAATTCTTTGAAGTCCTCTTTGGTTCCGTATTTCTCAAATATCCCCATTAGAACTGGATGGAGAGGAGAGATGAGATACTTTTTATTAAATGATATAAGGGTCTTAGATAAGGATGTTTATCCAAGGATGGTAGATAGATTCATTGCCTTGGCTTTGGATAAAAACTCAGATTCTATTTCAGACATACCTTTCCCAGAACTCAGGATTGATAAACAAAACTTAAAATCTATCAGGACAGAACTCAGGATTGATGAAGAACTGCCTTTATTATGCCTTTGCCCAGGAGCTGAATTTGGCCCTGCAAAAAGGTGGCCTGCAGAATATTATGCAAAGGTTGCTAACAAATACTTAAAGAAAAGCTGGCAAGTATTAATGCTTGGTTCTCAAAACGATATTCCTATTGGGAAAGAAATAGCTGCGTCAATAAATAACAATCACTATGGGTTATTTAATTTAGTCGGAAAAACAAAACTGGAAGATACGATAGATTTAATCTCTAGTTCAAGTTTAGTTTTAACAAATGATTCAGGGTTAATGCATATTGCTGCTTCGGTAGGCGTACCTCTATTAGCACTTTATGGTCCTACTTCACCAGATTTCACTCCCCCTTTGAGTAATAAAGCTAAAGTAATAAGCAAAGGCAAAGGTTTAATGAAATTAAGGAAAGGTGACTTAGAAGGCGGTTATCATCAAAGTTTAAAAGATATTAAACCTAGAGAGGTTTTAGAGATTCTATCTGATATAGAGGTAATTTTTTGAAAGAAACTATTGTTCTAAAAGAGGAAATAAAGAATTTATTCTCTTCGGGAGACCCTTTTTCTATTGCTGAAAATCTTGAAGGAGAGATATTTAGAAAAACTGCAAATAGAATAACTAAGGAATTCACTTTTGAAGGAAATAGATATTTTGTAAAGCTACATTATGGAGTGGGTTGGAAAGAGATAATTAAGAATATCTTGAAATTTAGAGCTCCTACCATCGGAGCTTCACCTGAATGGAAAGCATTAGAGAAACTGAGGTCACTTAAAATAGAATGCCCCAAACCAGTAGGGTTTTATAGTTCAGGAATTAATCCAGCAAATCTCAAATCTTTTTTAATAACAAAGTCCTTAATCGATACCATCTCACTTGAAGAAGCTTTAAAAAAAGGAAAGTTTCAAAAATTAGATTTTTGTACAAAAAAGGCTTTTATAGAAAAAGTAGCCAATATTTCACAAAATTTACATAACAGCGGAATAAATCATCGAGATTATTACCTTTGTCATTTCCATGTAGATAAGAATCTAGACGTTAAAAAAAATATCTATTTAATTGATCTACATAGAGCTCAATTAAGATCTTTTGTACCTTTTAGATGGGCTTCTAAAGATATAGGGGGTTTAATTCATTCTGCAATGGGATTTGATCTTAGTGAAAAAGATTTTTATAGGTTTATGAGAACTTATTTGCAGTGTTCAACAAAAGAAGCCTTTCAAGTTCACTCTAGATTTTTAGAAACTTCTAAAAATAGAGCATTTAGAATGTTTATGAAACCTATCTTAAGAGAAATCGATATTTCTCTTCCGCAAGAACTAAGGAATAGTTCAGATTACTTAGGAGGTAACAACAATAATATGAGGTGGGTGTCTAGAAGAGAATATTTGCAGAAAGGTTTAGATGAATTAATTCCTAAAATTGATATCTACATGGATCAGGGAGAAATAATTAAGAACGAGGAAGGACACAAGATAGTCAAGTTAAGCATCAAAGATCAGAACTTTGTGATTAAAAAATATCAAATAAAAGGAAGTTGGCATTTTTTAAGGAAGCTATTTAGTCAAACCAGAGCAAATACAGCCTGGAAAGCATACCATTGGTTTAATGCAGCTGAAATAAAGACCTTTAGTATAGTTGCTGTAATTGAAAGGTATAACTATTTATCTTCTACTGAGTCTTATCTGATATCTTTATTCCAGCCTGGGGAAAGATTAGATAAGGTTAGTCTTAATAAGCAACATGCATATTTAATTGAAAGTAGACTGTCCTCTTTCTTTAAAAGATTAAAATGGATTGGTTTCAATCATGGGGATGTAAAAAGCTCAAATTTCTTTTTATTTAACAAAGAATTATTTGTTTTTGATCTAGACATATCTAAAAGGAGACTTCTTAAATTTCGACAGAAAAATAAAATTATTAAAGACCAACTCAGGATACTGCGAAGTTTTGAAGAAAACAAAAAGATTACTCACGCTTTAAAAAGAAGGTTTAATTAGCTTTTTTCAATAAGAAATGAAAATAGGGCTTTTAAGTTATCGAAGTAATCCTTTTTCAGGAGGGCAGGGCATATATATTAAACATTTAAGTTCAGCTCTTTTGAGCCTAGGTCATGAAGTTGATGTACTCTCAGGACCTCCCTACCCAGAAATTCATAAAAATGTAAACCTAATAAAGATTCCTAGTTTAAATTTATTCGAGTTGGAAGATAATTTAAGGTTACGGTCTTTTAAATTTAAGTTTCTGTTTGATTCAATAGATTTTTCGGAATGGTTTGGAGTACTTTCTGGGGGTTTTCCAGAACCATTTACTTTTGGAGAAAGGGTAGATAGCTATCTAAAAAAAAATTTAAATAAATATGATCTAATTCTAGACAATCAGTCCCTAAGTTATGCATTAATTAATATTCAAAAGAGAACGCCTTTAGTTTCTGTGATTCACCATCCTATAACTAAAGATCATAAGTTAGAACTAGAGAGTGCAAAAAGCTGGAAACAAAGACTATCTACAAATAGATGGCATTCATTTTTAAAAATGCAAAAAAAAGTAGCTCCTAAACTAAATAAAATAATCTGCCCATCAAATCAATCAAAAGAAGATGTAATTTCAGAATTTAAGACTGATACTAGCAATATCGACGTTATATTAAATGGTATAGATCTTGAGACATTTAAGACGAATAATGAAATTAAGAAAGTTCCTTTTAAGATCGTAACCACAGCAAGTGCTGACATTCCTTTGAAGGGATTAAGATACCTTATTGGCGCTTTACCTTCTGTGCTTAAGGATTATCCTAAATGTACTCTATCTGTGATAGGCAGAGCTAAAGCTAGAGGAGAGATAGCTAAACAAATACAAAGACTCAGTCTAGATAGTAAAATTTCTTTTCATTCTGAATTAAGTGAATCTGATATTGTATATCTCTACTCATCTGCTGAAATAGCGGTCATTCCTTCTTTATATGAAGGCTTTGGATTTGGGGCTGGTGAGGCCATGGCATGTGGAGTCCCCTTAATTTCTACCCACTCAGGTGGCTTAAAAGAGGTGGTTGGAAAAGCTGCAATCGAAGTTAAACCCAGAGATTCTGAAGGCATCAGTAATGCTATTGTTGATCTTTTTAGTAATCCTGATAAAAGAGAACACTATAAGAAAGTGGGAAGGGAAAGAGTTGAAAGGGAATTTCAATGGTTAAATACTGCTAAGAAATATGTTGAAATATTTGAAGAGGAGGTTGATAAATTCAACTCTAACTAAACCATGCAGACTATCAACTTTGATAATTTAAATATCAATGCAGGTGATTTAGTCCTGGATGTGGGTTGTGGGGAAGGAAGGCACAGTATAGGCCTTCATGTAGATAAAGAAGTAAATGCAGTAGGTATGGATTTATCTAAGGAAGATATAAAAACAGCAAAAAGTCGTATTAAAGATTTTACTATTTCAGATCATAATAAGTCTTCTTGCGTTTTCGGTGCTGGAGATATCCAATCTTTGCCATTTAAAGATAATACCTACGACGCAGTAATTTGTTCTGAAGTTTTAGAACATCTAGATTCCTTAGGAAATGCTGTGTTTGAGATAGTTAGAGTTCTTAAACCAGGTGGTGTCTTAGCAGTGAGTGTTCCCAGGTATCTTCCTGAACTTATTTGTTGGAAGCTAAGCTCGGAATACTCTCAAACTCCAGGCGGTCATGTAAGAATATTTAAGCAAAAAGAATTAAAGCAATTAATTCTAAAAGAATCTGTTTCCTTTAGATCATTCCACTGGTCTCACGGTCTTCATTCTCCCTATTGGTGGCTAAAGTGTTTTTTTTGGGGAAGAAAGGAAGAACATTGGATCATTAAGAAGTATCATCAATTTCTTGTTTGGGATTTAATGCACCAACCTCTGTTAACAAGATTTCTTGAGGCGATACTTAAACCATTCATAGGAAAGAGTTTGGTAATGTACTTTGTTAAGGATTAATGAAAGAAATAGAACAACTTGATTTCTACCAAGATTCCATAAATTTTATATTGGATATCCAAGCCGATGATGGGTCAATTTGTTGGGAGAAGAATAAGAAACTTGACCCTTGGGATCACATAGAAAGTGCAATGGCACTAACAGTTGCCGGTCAAAAAGAAGCAGCTAAGAAAGCCTTCAAATGGATGCAATTAAATCAAGAAAACGGAGGCGGGTGGTTTTCAGAATACAAGGCAGGACTTCCATCTAAAAAGAGAATAGAGACTAATTTTGCAGCCTATCTTTGTGTAGGTATTTGGCATTTCTATCTAGTTACTAAGGATAAAAGTTTTTTAGAAGAATATTTTCCAGTACTAGATAAGGCGATGGAATTTGTTATTTCAATGCAAACTGATTCGGGAGATATTCTTTGGGCTTTGAATTCAAAGGGATCTAAGTTAGATGACTCTTTGTTAACAGGATGCAGTTCTATTTATAAGAGTCTTGAATGCTTTTATGCAATAAAAAAACAACTAAATAAGAATAGGGATGGTTTAGAAATTAATATGGAAGCTTTAAAAAATGTAATTTTGAATAAGCCTGGAAGATTTGATAGAGGTTGGAAAAGTAAGGAAAGATATAGCATGGATTGGTACTACCCAATACTTTGCGGTGTAGTTACTGGAAAAAAAGGTCTAAAAAGATATCAGCTTAAGGAAGCGGAGTTTATTGTCGAAGGTATGGGGTGCAAATGTGTAGTTGAAGAGCC
>CEUS01199906.1_pt1 | contig 12858 bp, 12 predicted proteins | sample 427031 | NCBI WGS metagenome assembly CEUS01 (sample SAMEA2622837, study PRJEB7988) | marine metagenome | biome: marine biome (ENVO:00000447); feature: marine epipelagic mixed layer (ENVO:xxxxxxxxx); material: "saline water (ENVO:00002010), including plankton (ENVO:xxxxxxxx)" | depth 140 m | reverse complement strand
TTTGCTGAGTTGACAGGTACATCTGACCCATTGGTAGTTGTTGTATTTGTAGTTGTTGATGTTGTTGTGTTCGTCTGTCCATCATTATTATTTGTTGTTGTTGATTGGTATCCGCCAGTTATTTGAGTATTACTTCCCGAAGAATTAGTTTGGGAATTTGTATCATTTGTAGAATCAGCTATAACAGGTTTTGCCCATATAGCTATTAGTATTAATATTGTAAGTAGTATAAAGTTGTTTCGTACCCATTTCATTTATTTTTTTCCCATTTTTTCTTAGACTTTAAAGTCCATTCTTTCATTGCTTCTTTAGTAACTTTTTTATTTACTAAAACAGCACCTTCGGGTATTTCATTATATAATTTTATTACTTTACCATCCTTTATTTCTACTATAGCTTCACCACAAAAAGCATCTTTTTTAAATTCTTTATCTCTTGCAAGTATTCTTTTTTCTTTTAAACAAGAAGATAAGTTTTCCATAGGAATATACTGAGTAAGTCTATCCTCTGTATCATTCATATTTCCAAAAAGGAACATTACTATTATACTAATAACTTCCATTATTACTTGCCCTTATTTTATCTTTTAATTCTTCAACATCTTTTTGTAATTTAGCAACTTGGTCTTTTAAAAAATCAATATTAACTCTGTTGTTCATCATTGATTCCATTTCCTTTTGAATACCTTCTTGATTTTTGGCTAGCCATTCCACCAACATTGTCTGCTCCATATCGATAGGCTTTTGGTCAGCAGCTTTTAATAAATCTGCTTCCATTAATTGCTTAGATGTTTCTAGCTCCGTAATTCTTTGAATCAAGCCAAAATATGCCCACGTTCCGACAGCAACAAGCGTGATAAGGCTAACAACTGTTTTAAGTGGCATCTGCACATTTGTGTGTTCAGATACTTTCATTATTTTTTCTTTTTCTTTTTAATTCTTCTTCGTTTAACTAAGAACCAATTATATTGTTTTTGATTATTTTTTGACAAGACTACCTCCAAAGTACAATCCAATAATTGCAGACATTAGGTGGGTATCTAGAGGTGTAATAACTACACCAAAATATTCTTTATCTAATACAATTTCTTTTTGTTCTATTAAGAATAAAAACCCTCTAGTAAATTCTGTCCAAGTTAAATAAACACTTGTATCAAAAAATACAGGTACTATTTTAGGCCATCCAATAATAAAGAATACAGCAGTTAATGCTATAATTCTTCTAGTCCATTGAAAACCTTTATTTTCATACCGTCTTGCTTTGTCAATTTCTTCCATTTGAAATTTACCACGAGCAAGTAACATTTTTTGTTCTGCTTGTTTTGCTTTAATGCTCTGTCCCCATATGGTCATAAATCCACCTAGTACACTAGAACCTAGCATTGTAATCATTTCAACAGGTAACCCACCTAACATTATTTTATCTCCTATATTTATTTATTAAAATATATAACTATATATGATTATTAAAAGAATAATTCCTAAAGCACTGGTAAATATTTTACCTTTCTTGCTTAAATTATTCCACATATCTTTCAATTTACTCATAACTTATCCTCCCTAGTCAGTTATTTTTATAAAAGCCCAAATAGCACCGAGTATACCCCCGATTGCTAAGAAAACTTTTATCCCTCCAACCCCCATGTTTGAGGTTTTATTTAAATCTCTTATTTGTTTTTGCATAATACTAATATCGTCTCGAATATAACGAACATCTGTTTTTAATTCTGCAATTTCTTTTTCCCATTCAGCCATAACTTAAATCCCCACTCCTGTTTTACTTAATCCACTAATTGGAAAACTTTTAAATCCTATACAGTATGCATCTATTGCTAATCCTGCTTTATAATCCTCTGGTCTTGCATCATATAACTCTAATAATTCATACCTTGCCATTTGGCATTCTGCTTCATCTGGATATAAAAAACCATTGTATTTAACCGATGGTGCATTCGGCATTGATATTAGCACCAACATAAACCATATTTTTATCATTGTATTAGTATACGAAGCCTAATTTCTCCATTTGTTTTTCTGGCGTAGGTCTTTCGTAAGCTCCTTCGTGTTCTTCTACAGGAAATTGTTGACTTCCTTCTGGGAACATTGTTGTGTATTGTTCTTGTTTAGACATATCAGGTGTAAGCCATTCAATTGTTTTAGCAGGTGCTTTTATTATTTTTTCAGTATCAATAAGAGGTATACCTAATCCAAAGAATGATGGTATATCCATCTTTTCAGATTCTGGTTCTATTATAGCGGTTTCTATGTATGCTGCTTCTAGTACTCTACTAAAATCCATATTAAGTTTTTTATTTATAACACCCCTATCTATAATTTCATTTACAACTCGTGCTGCATCTTTACTTTTGAGCATTTCTTTTATAAAATCACCTTTACCTTTATTCATAGCTCGTAAAGCTAATTCTGATGCAACAAATCTAAATCCAATAACACCTCTAGCTAAACCATATATTCTACTAAGTATAGCCGGTAATCCAAGACCTGCAGGGAATACCATTTGTCCACCTTTATCAATTACTTTAAGTATATCCTTTTGAATCATTGCAGACATATCTACTGTTGAACGAAGATAGTTAAAATGGTCGTCATCCATTATTTGTTTTAAAGAAGGTTCGACAGAATCTAGCCATCCTTTAAATCCATCAAAGTCAAAACCATTTAAATTTTTAGATATTCCTTTGTGTACCCATTTGCCGCCCACATTTTGATTAGAGAAACTCATTGTAATGTAGTCTCCAATCATATTAGAAACAGCCATATTAAATTCACCTTTATTTTTAAAGGTTCCTTGTTTAAGCATGGTTTCTCTAAGTGTAATTAAATCTAATCCTGTTTTAACATCACCTTCTTTACCTATAAATCGTTCAATAAATGTTTTGTTATCAGATAACCCATCACTTAATTTTCCTACTTGATTAAGTATTTTCTGTTCAGCTTGTTGGTTAAGTTTCCGTATTGTTGCTCCATCTACATTAGCTTTTCTTACTAAATCAGATTGTAATTTAACTATTTCTGAATTAAGTTTTGTATTTTTACTTAACTCTGTAATGATAGCTTTTTTATTATTTATAAGATTATCAATTTCGTAAAGTGCAAATTTTGTACCATCAATTGAATCAACAGAAAGTTTGTCAGCAAGTTTTATAATATCATGAAATAAATTTATTGAATGTCCATCTGTATCTACAATTTCACCATCAAGTATTCTATACTTACCAGTTGTAAACTTACCTATATTTTTTCTAAATTCAGCACCAAGTTGTTCATCAATCATTCTTGTTATGTGAGCTTTCCACATAAGTGCCTTGTTACTTGTAGGGTCAATAAGATAACCTTTTCCTTTAACATAAGTACCTGCGTTTAATGAAATTTGGTCTCTAAAAAGTTCTGGATTTTTCTTTATTTCGTTAAAGTTAATCCATGTTGTTGGATGGTTTTTAAGTGTTTTACCTGTAGGAAAAGAAGGGCCATACGGAAATTCTTGTCCTAGTTGTGAATAGGTAAGCCACTTAGAACCAATTTTAGCTATATCACTTTCTTTATCTAAGTATCTATTTGCATAGTTATACTTAAAGTTTTCACGAGCATTAAGTAAATCATCTTTTAGATTTGGATATGCTTCTTTATACTTTTCAGCTAAATCATCTATTAGTTTTTCAGAATCATCAAATAAAGATGCAAATACTCCTGCGGAAGTATCACCTTGTTTTGATAAGACAAAATCTATTCGTTGAAATTCTCCACGTAACTTACTTAATTCCTGTATATTAAATGTTAATGGAAATGCTGCTTCATCACCTCCAACACTTTTTCTTAACCATTCAAACATGGTCATATGGTCTATTGTGTTAGGTTTAACATTAAGTTGTTCTGCTAAAGCAAATTGTTTTTCTTTAAACCATTTTTTATATTCTAATTCTTTTAAATTTGAGGTAAGACCATCAATATACGCCTCTCCTTTATCTAGTATATGAAGTTTTCGTATTTGTCTTTCGGCCGCTCCATCAAAAATACCTTTTATTTGTTTAAATTGTCGAGGAGCTTTTTCGTTTCCTCTCCAAAAAACTTTTTTACCACTAATTAAATTGTCTTTATCTCCAAAAGCTTTCCAAAAACTTTCAAACAAATTAAATCCATCTATATTAGCATCTCCGTACTTTTTATAAACTTTATTATATTGCCCCATTGCATTCGTAAATGCTTCTCTTTCAAATACAAGTAGTCCTTTTGCTAAATTAAAGTTAAGAGGAACAGATGATTCACTGGAGTTATTAATAACTTTTGTAATCTGTGAACTTATACTGTCAGAAAGACTTTTGTATCGTTGAATATCATTAATTAAACTTTCATACTGAGGCTTATTAATCATTTCATTTAGGATAGGGTCTTTCTTCATAAAGTCAAAAAACTCATCCATTCTTGCTAAGTTTTCATAGAGAATTTCTGAATTACTCCACATAGGATGGTCGGGCTGCCCTATATTATCAAAGAATTGTTTACTATCATCTAATAACTTTGCAAATTCTTGTGTTGTTTCTAATTGATTTTGATTTATAAAGTTTTGAAGAGAATCTTGCATCTCTTTAATTTGTGTTTGAGCTAATGCACCTTCTTCTCCCGGCACCCCTCTTACTGATTTATTACTTATTTCATCTAGTGTATCTTGTAATGATTTTATTAAGAATTGATGTGTTGCAAGGTTATTTAAAAAATCTGGATTGTCTTTACTGAATAAAGTTGCTACACCAGAATTGCCAACTTTTGCTGCATCTCTTGCTGCCATCATTGGGCCAAGCATAGATATAATAGCAAACTCTTCATGAAATAAATGAATATTTTCTGAACCTAAAACTTTTTCAAAGTTAGATACCATTTGTTCATAGTTTTCTATGTTTGCTTTTAAGTGCCTCATAACATCTGGGCCACCTTCATTTAATTTCATTGCAAACTTTTCAAACTGTGCAAATTCTGCCCAATTTATTTCACGGTAAGCATTTAATTTTTTATCCCATATTTTTGTTTCACGTAAAATTTGTGGCTTTAATCGTATTACATCACCTTCAAATCCTAATGAACCATTTCGCATAGCAACAGTAGCTATATCTAAAAATGATGCTAATCCGTGATACCCAGTTCTTCCTATTCCTAATAGCCAATTACCACCCATTCCAACAGAAAGACCGCCTCCGGCTCCACCTAATAACTCAAACTGGTCTCCAAAAACTCTTGATGTTAAAACAGCACCTGATGCAAATCCTAATTCCATTGCTGCATCCTGCTTAAATATGTTTGGTACACCTTTTATTGAATAACTTAACTGTTTAAATTTTAAATCTCTAACATTATCACTTAATTTTATTAGTTGTTGCTTATCAATTTTACCGGCATTAAATTTTATAAGACCATCGTCATAAACTTTTTGTGCATTAAAAATATCTTTTTCAAGTTTATTAGCCATTCGCATAAACTCTTTTGATTCTCGTGCTTGCATTCCTGTTTTAATTTGACTGCTTCCCCAAAATCTAGAGAAAAAATTTGATTTTAATTTATTTGCAGTATCAGTTGCAGGATAATTCTGTTTAATATACTCATTAAATATATCATCATCCGTCATCCCCTTTTTAAAGTCTTTTGATTTTTTAAATTGTCTTGACCACTCAGTAAATCCTTTATATTTCTTCAATGCATTTCTGTACATTGCTGTACTGAACCCTGCTGCTATAGGAGCAAAGTCAACTATATAACCTGTAGTTTGTGTTGCAAAACCACCGGCATCTTTTTTTAAGTCTTCTAAAACTTCAATAGGTACTTCAACTCCTAAGTTTTTACGTATTCTATTTTGCCACCATTCAGTAGACGTTGGTATTTTTCCTTCTAAAAATATCTCTAGTTTTGTTTGTTCTTCACCACGCAATAAATCTAACTCTTCTAGAGTTTTATTTTTAAGATTACCCATCATTGATATTGTAGGTATATCATCCCAACGGCCTTCTATAGCTGCTTGAATTTCATTTAGTTTTAATTGTGATTGTTTTGCATTTACATCTTTTAATAAGTTAGGAGGAAATGCTATGTAGTTATCCCATAGGCCATCTACCATACTTAATAAACCAATCGTTTTATCAGCATCTTCCACATAACCAGTATTTCGCTTAAATGGTAAAGCGAAGTTTCCTTCTATAAGTATTTTTTGAACGTCTGGGGAAAGTTTATGTTTGCGGAGAACTTGAGCTTGGTTAGTATTGTATTCGTTAACATATTCGGGTTCACCAAATATAGCAATACTTTCTAATTGCTCTTCTTTTTTTTGTGAGATTACCTGCTGTTGAATTTCATCTAAGTTCATACCCTCAAAAGGGTCTACTTTTTCTTTCGGAGCATTTAATTCTAAATGCTTTTGAAATAAGTCTTCGTGAAACGCAGGGTCAACATTAGGGTCGTTTAAATAAATTGGTTTATTGTTTTTTCCGTAAGGATAAATAGGAGTACCACCATCAAAAACGCTTTTTCTGTAGGAATCAGAATACATATTAGCATTATTTTCATCAAGAAAATCTGCACTCTGTTCTTGCTGTACTTCTACTTGGTTTTCTTCTTCGTTAAGAAGAGTTTCTACTTCATTGTTTACCATGTGTTATCCTTACTGTAGTGTTGAATCTGGTGTTGCATCGTCATCAACAAGACCACCTAATAAACTCCAATTGTCTTTTACTATATTAGATGAATCTTGAATATCGTTTTCTTGAAAGTGGGTTTTATAAGTATCAAAAACCGGGTCATCAAAGTCTGCATAGTTTTCTTTGACAGTATCATAAAATCTAGGAAAATATTTTTCAACATCTTCTAATTTCATTGGCATACTTGTTGCTTTATCTCCACCTTTAAAGTAGTTAAAGTAAACAATATTTTTTCCGTCTTCTGTTTTTTCTCTTGTTGGTGTTGCTCCCGGTGTATATTGTCCTTGATACGCTAATCCATTAAAGTAATCATCTTTTTGCATTGATACTTGTACTGTTGGTTCAGAATACCCCATTAACATATCACGCAGTTTAAAATACTCTTTTTTTCCATTAAATTGAAGTAATCGTTCATACATCATTGCGGCTTGCATATTTTGCATTGCATTTGGATTAGACAAATCTGTTTTGTATTGAGCAAGAGTAATTGGTAGCTCAATTGTTTTGTAGATAGATTCTAATGCTGAAAGATTTAGTCCTTGAGATGTAAATAAACCATTATACATAGCTCTATCCATAATTTCATAGTCAGTATCAGATATTGTTTTACCTCCTGTACCCCCTTGCAAAATCATAGAAACAGTATAGTTTAATGCTGTAGCAAAAAATTTTCTTTGAGCTGCTACTTGTAGCCTTTTATCCATTTTGTTATTAATTTGGTCTGCTATATTATATGTTTTACCATCTAATTCAAAAGTTGATACAGCTTGTCTAGCTTTTGCACCTAATTTATTATCAGTATATATTTGTTGTAAAATTGAATTAGCTTCATTCGCACCAAATGTCTGTGGTAATAGTCCTGCTTGCTCTGTAATTCCTTCTAATAATACCATTAAATCAAGTGTACCACCAACAAATGGAGAACCACCATAACTCGGTTCATACGTTGTAAGTATATTTCGTATTAAATCTAGAGTTGTTGTTCCTTGTTGACCAACATTTTTTATATCAGCTATCATAGTATCACTTGGAGCAACAATACGTTTTTGTGCTTCATCAATTTTAGAAGCATCTAAAATATTTACAAACATAGGGTCACTATCATCTGTTAATACAGGAAGTACACCTAAAGCTAAACTTTCTAGTCGTGCTTCATGATTTATTCCTACATATCTTTTTGAACCATCTGGTAATGTTGTATAACCATCAGAGGGGCCATAAACTTCTTCATTAGCATTCCAAAAAGCAACAAGTTCATTTCCTGCACTCATTCTTCCTGTTGTTGCAAATTCATTAGCGTGCTTTACAGCGAGTAAATCTTGTGGTCTATCTTTTAAATTATAAATAACTTCTAAGTTAGCTTCTACACCTGTTGTTCCCGGTTGATGTAACTCTGGGTTATACGCTTTTGTAATTTCTGCTAAAGCCATAATATCATCTAGTGGCATATCTGGATATAATTTAGTAATATCATCTTGTGTTAAAATAAAATCATATAAACCATCTTCACTTTCTTTTGTAAAAGCATTGGTTATATTTTTATTTTTCTTTTTTGCTTCTTGAAAAGTTAAAGCTTTAATGTAATTAGTAGAATCTTCATAAGATGTTTCCATACCAAGTACGTCAGGAAATTTTTCTGTGTCAAATAAATTTTGAAATGCACCTTTACCTTGTTTATTTGGTTTAATACGTGCCCATGCTAAAAATTCTCCTGTGTCAGCTTTACTTGCATTACTAACACGGTACTTATTAAATAATTGTGTTGCATAAGTTTGAAATCGTTGTAATTCTGAATCTGGTAAACTTAATACAATATCTTTAAATCCCGGTATTGACCAAGCTTCATTCAAATCTTCCATTTTTTTTGCATCCCACTCTGGCCCAACTTTAGGATTGTTGTTGTTATCAACATATTGATTTAATCTAAAACTCGATTCTCCTTGTCCAAAAACTTCAAATCCACTTGCTTCTGCTAATGCATTAGAAGCACTTGCAAGAGTGTCTTTATGTGTTTCAAGTTTTATTGCGTTGGTATTTTTTAAGTTTTCCAGTTCTAAAGTATTTAGATGGTCTTGCTTTGCCTCTTCACTATCCCAACCTCGTTCCATTCTTGCTAAGTCTATAGCATTTAGATGTTGTAAATTTGTGTTAGCTAAACTCTGCTGATGTTTATAATCTGCTAAATTATATTGATGATTTCTATCTTCAACGAGTTTTTGCATTTCCCAAATTTTTTCTTGTTCGTTTAATGCCGCTTCATAATCAGCAGCCGACTTTGCTTTTTTACGTTCGTTGTATCGTTTTAATAAACCTGTTCCAAATGATACTAATAAAGGTGATACCATATTATACCTCCTCTGATGGTGATTGATTATCCATTCCTATAAATCCTTCTGGTTCTTCGTTAATTGGTTTTGCTGCATTTGCTTTTCTAAATTCTTGTTCAGCACCTACTTCTTGTAAAATCATTTTTAATTGTTCTGGGTTTCTATCAGCCATCATACGTAATGCTGATTCATCATCCATTGTATCTGCTTCATCTGGTTTGTTACCATCTGAAAATACCTTAACAGGAATATCCGCTTCTAAAGCCATATTAATTAATACAAGTGCAATAGGGGGTTTAATAATTTCTGCTGCATCGGGGGATATAACACCTCCGGCAAATCCACCTAATCCAATTGTATTTACTATTTCTTCGACACTCATACCGGCAAACATAAGTTTTTGAAAACGAGCTTGATTTTCTGGTTGCATAAGTTTATCAACAATAAAATCTACTGCATCATCGGGGTCAGCAAACATAGGAGGTTGTTCATATGGTCTACTGCCCGGTGTATCTGTTAAAGAATGACCCGGAACAGGTCTATTAAAACGATTAATTGGTTGTTCTTCTGTTAATGTTTTTTGTATAGCCATATTTTTACCCTATCTTACTTGATTCAAGTTTCATTGTTGGCCCACTTGATTGATATATAGAAATCATTTCACCACTATTTATACCACCAGACCAAATTTGCTTATAATTAGGATTACTTAAAATATTATATAATGATGATTGAACATATCTATTTCTATAACCCGGTTTTATTTGTGCAGAAGCTGATTGAAATCCTCTATGTGGAACACCAGATGTAAGTCTACTACCATGAGGAGAACGTACTTGTATATTTTGTATTTTATCACCGGCAGATTCTTTTTCACTTTCTTTTAAATACTTCTGTAAAAAACTACTTGCTATTTTTCCACCTGATGTATCACCACCTACAAAACCTCTTAACTTGTCTACACCTTTACCTAAAAATCCTGTTTGATATTTTTTTGTTTCTACCATTTCACCCGCAGGTGTCCAAACTTTTTGACCGGTTCCAACTAATTTAGTTCCAAACCCAAACTTATCATTTAAATTTGTAAAGTATCCTTTAGGGTCACTTACCATACCACCAATATTACTAGCACCTCTAGCAAATAAACTTTGTTGACTTTCACCAAATGGAACAAATCCACCAATAATAAGTGATGCTGTTATTGCAGGGTTTTCAATAATTTCATTAGGTATAACTTTTCGTAATTGCTTCTTAAATAAATTAAGTTTCTTTTTTACTGATTTAAAAAATCCCATCTATATATCTCCTTAACTAAACATATCACCGAATATACCATCAAGTACAGCCGAACCTAATTCTGCCATAAAGATATCATTCTTTTTTGTTTCATACATACTCTGGTCAAAATTACTTGATTGTGCAAACATTGCTACATCATGTGAACGCTGTTTCGCATTTTCTGCAGTTTGTAAAGCCCAAGATGCTTCATCTCTATAGCGTTGCCATAATTGATTTAGAGCAGTTTGATTCATCTCTAATAAATTTAATGCATTTAATCTATTAGATTCATTTTGAACAGTAGTGTTAGCTGTATTAATTTGTCTTCGCCATGCAGCGTTACTTTGATTTATTTGTAATGTCATATTAGCATTAAATTTATCTCGTGCATCTTGCATAGCAGCAGTAAATCTACTAGCTGTATTCTTTTGGTCAGCGTTAAATTGTTCAGTAGCAGCTAATCTATTTTTATTAGCATTCTCTGCTTGAACACCTAGCTCTGCAAAAAATTGGTCTACTTCATTCTGTGATTTTGCATTAAATTGTAAAGCCGCATTCTGTGCAGCTTGGTCTTTCCATAGAGATTGTAACTTTCCATTGTAGTTTAATTCATTTGTTTTTTGGTCATTAGTCAAGTTTTGAACATCTATAGAAAGAAATGCTCGTGCATTATTAATTGCTGCTTGTGTTTTAGCATCCATTTCTAATTTGTCCATGGCTGCATAAGTCATAGCATTTTGTAATACTGCTTGTTGTTCGTGTTTTAAATTTTGTAATTGAATTGCCGCATATTTTTGAGCATCAGCTTGGGCTATAGGAATAGCTGATTCCATAACAGCTTGTGTCATTGCTGCTGCTGCCATACTAGAAGCACCTAATCCACGTTGAGCCATTATTGCTGATACTTTTTGTACAGCAGGTGATGCCCACGCAGGCATTTGTGTTCCTGATTGAACAGCATTAAAGAGTTGTTCTAATTGATAAGTAACAGTAGCTTTGGGGTCTAATGTACCTGTTTGTGCTGCTACTTGAGATTGTTGTGATACAGCACCTTGTATATTTCCTATTTGAGCTTGTGAAGATAAAGCCCCTTGTGCTGCCTGTGCAGTTAAACTGTTATTAGGTACATAAGCGGAATAAGTTTGTGCTGTTTGTGATTGAGGTACAGATATATCTAAGCTACCAGTTGGAGCCGTATCTGTAGTTACACTAGGAGTTGTACCTAATGTTTGACTACTCAAAATTTCTGGAGTTTTTTCAGTAACTAAAGTTGGAGATATTGAAGTTCCTGTGGGAAGAGTAGGTGATTTAGGTTGACCAGTTGTAGGGTCAATACCTGCCTGTTCTGTTAATGCTTCCTCAGTAGCTGTTTTTATATCTGGAGGAGTAGTACCACCAGTTTGCATCTTAATAGCACCACCTTTTTTTGCTTCTAAAATAGGATTACCTTCTCTATCAAATCCAATAATAGAATCTTTTGATTTCATATATTCAGTAAATTCTGCTAAACCTTCATCATCACCTTTAGATTTTAGTGTATTATAAATTCCATGTAATCGTTTTATTCTATTTGGATTTAATTGCTGTTCTTCTTTTGGTATTGCCATTTTTATTTATCCTTTTTACTATTCTCCTTAAATAACTTTTCACCTTCTAATGTTGCTTTTAATCTCTGTATTTCTCTTTCCTTAGATTCTAAAATAAGTTCTAAGTGAGCAATACGAGTATGAGCAGCATTACGTTGTGAAGAAATTTTTTCGTTCACTGCTTGCTGTAATTCTATATTTAATTCAGCTTGCGTTTTTTGTTTTGGTTGTTGTTCAGTAGTCATAGTTTCTCCTTTTTTACGACCACTCCCTATGCTTTGAAATTTTTTTTTTAGCCATTAAACTGCTGTTGCTGGTACTCCATCTGACGAGACAAATGGAAATTCTGCCCACGCACAATATATCATTGTATCATCACCACCATTTATATTATCCCCTTCTTCCCAAAATTTAAATCCATTACTAAGAAAATCTAGTTGATAATATACGTGTGATTTTGTTGCATCGGCAGTATCTGCTTCAAGTCTTGTTTGCATTTCATTCCCCGCATGGATTCCATATGTTCCACCAGAATACATATGCCATGCACCAGAATTATTAACTCTTTTTATCATTACCAAAGATGGTTTGAATCCTGTCCAAATACAACGGCCATCATCATTACCATTACCTACAAAGCTACCAAATCTACTGTAGCCTTGTATTGGTGTCCAAGAATAACAGACAATATCTTCTGATTCATTTACATCAGAGTTTCCTAAAGTAAAAATTGAGCTAGTTGGTGTTGATTTAAAATTATTATTTGTACTTGACTTTGCAGCAGTTGTCATAAATAAATATTCTGTTCCAGAAAGTGATTGATGTTGTATAACCCAATTTCCAGTTCCTGCAACAGCACCATCCCTGCTTTTAAACATAGAAAATCCGGGTACTGCACCTAATCCATGCCCGATAGTTTGGTCATCAGTATTATTTCCTGTATAAGTTATTACAGAAAATCCACTTGTTG
>CEUS01044215.1_pt1 | contig 12866 bp, 10 predicted proteins | sample 427031 | NCBI WGS metagenome assembly CEUS01 (sample SAMEA2622837, study PRJEB7988) | marine metagenome | biome: marine biome (ENVO:00000447); feature: marine epipelagic mixed layer (ENVO:xxxxxxxxx); material: "saline water (ENVO:00002010), including plankton (ENVO:xxxxxxxx)" | depth 140 m | reverse complement strand
TTAGAACCCTCACTGGTGCCTTGGTTGGAATTTGGGGAGAAAAAGGCAAATTAGCTGGTCAATTTAGTGGTTCCCCCCATGGGATATGGATAGATTCTAGAGGTGACGTTTATGTTGCACAAGTGGGTAAGCAGCTGGCTTTAGATAAATTCGCTCGTATTTAGTGATACCTAATGTGTGTTGTTACCAGTTTATTTCTTTAGGAGGGGAGGTAGTGAAACTAAGTAATCAATTGAATTAATTCAATTGATCCCACTCCTTACCTATCATGTCGAATCGGTGATGTAGTTCTTCGACGAACTCTTTGGATACAGGAAGCTTGGTCTCTACTTGTTCGATGTTACTGTGCATATGGGATGGGTTTCTGGTACCAACAATGGCGGTATCAACCTCCTGATGCGCTAACACAAATCCCATGGCTGCTAGCATTCGGTCATCGGGGCCATTTAGAATCGGTCCTGTCTTGTCTAATATTTTTGCCCTTGAGAAGTACTCATCAGCGTATCCATATGGACTATGCTCCACTTTCCATGCTCCGTTAGCGACGGGGCGTTTAATTATGATTCCCATTCCTCTGGATTTAGCAGGTCCGAATAGTTTACTGCGTGCTTGTTGATCTACGACGTTGAAACTAGTCTGCAGCGTGTCAAAAAAACCGCTTTCTACTGCCCACAGCGCTGCTTCATTGTCTCCACTATACCCTACGAATCGAGTCTTGCCGGATTCTTTAGCATTCAGTAGTGCCTCGACTACTTCTCCACGTTCTAGTATCTCTAGTTCGCAGGAGTGTAATTGCACGAGGTCTAAATGGTCGGTTTTCATTCGCTCAAGGCTTCGATCGATACTGTCTTGGATGGTTTGAGTTGACCACTCAGTGCCGGATGCACCGCCAGTAACATGTCCACATTTGGTTGCCAGTATATATTCATCACGTCGGTGGGAGACAGTGTTTCCAACAAGTTCTTCGCTTATGGAGTAGCACGCTGCTGTATCAAGGAAGTTTATTCCATCATCAAGAGCAGCGTTAAGAACCTGTCCAGCTTCTTTGACTTCGTCAATCGTTAACTCGAACCCTATTCTTGCCAGACCCGCTCCCAGGCGGCTGACGCTAAGTCCTGTTTTTCCGAGTGGTGTCATTTGCATGTTGGGCCTCTCAACACTGAATTTAAGTTGATCTTACGGTCAGATTATAACTATGTAAGCTTTGACAGTATACACTTCATATCGAGTAATCACTTAACACCTTTTGCTATTTCACTTTTACCTAGGTGTACTTGACTGTCTTGGTTATACTGTTGTGGTTTCGTATTACACAAATGGAAATAAATTTGAAAGATATTAAGCTGAGTCTAGAAGAATCAAAGACAGATGACATGATTCTCCAGGCGAGTAATTTGCGAGACAAATTGGGAAGAGACGTTTATCGTCCCAGATACCACTTCATGCCTCCTTGGGGTTGGATGAACGATATTAACGGCACGATTTATTGGAAAGGCCGATACCATGTCTTTTACCAACATATCCCTTGGGGAGGTGTTTATAGTGCGATGAGGTGGGGTCATGCTTCCAGTGTGGATCTTTTGCATTGGGTTCACCATCCAATAGCACTTACACCTTCGGATGATGGCTACGATAAAAAAGGATGTTGGAGTGGAGGGGCGTTTGTCAACAAAAAGGGCATTCCGACCGTTATATATCATGGAGAGCCCGGTGGGTTGTGCATCGCATCGAGTGAAGATGACATGTTGGTGAATTGGACCAAGTACCCTGATAATCCTGTCGTCTCAATGATTGAAGTATTTGGAAAGGGGTATGAGGATACCAACTATGCATTAGATCCTTGTGCCTGGGTTGAGGGGAATAATTATTATGCACTGGTAGGTAACTACGTACCAGGCGTTGACGGTGACAGTACTAACCTGTTTCAATCACAGGATCTAGTCAACTGGGAAAATGTAGGACCTTTTTACCGATCTAAACGCCAATGGACTGAACCTGACGAGGACTGCGCCGTACCCGATTTTTTTCCGCTTGGAGACAAACACATGTTGCTATTTGGCAGTCATTTGTTAGGTTCCCAGTATTATCTTGGAAAGCTACGAAATAATCACTTTTACCCAGAATCACATTCTAGACTGAACTGGCCTTGGGGAACAATTGGTGGTCCAAGGTCGATGCTAGATAGTAAGGGACGACGTGTCTATTTCGACTGGATTCGTGAATTTAGAGGTAGGGATAGAGAGATGGCTTCAGGCTGGTCCGGAGTGATGACTTTACCAAGACTGTTATCGTTAGCCGAAAACGGTACATTGCTGATTAATCCGGCACCGGAGGTAGAGACGCTTCGAGTGAACCATAGATCTCATAATAACATTCAGTTGGAAGCGGGTTCAGAAGTAGATGTAAAAGATGTGCAAGGAGATTGTCTTGAGCTTGCTGTAGATATAGATATTCAAGGTGTTAATGAGGTTGGGGTTAAGGTATTTTCCTCGCCCGATAGTTCGGAGTACACGACTATTTCGTACGATATACAACAGGGAAATCTTACAGTGGATGTAAGTAATTCAAGTCTAGATGATGACATATGTTTCCTACCTTTTCGAGGGGACCAATCTCCGGATAGGCTTCCGGAGGATGCAAGAACCATTCAAGCTCAGAACGCACCATTAGATTTGATAAGAGGAGAACTGCTCAGTCTCCGTATTTTCTTAGATCGTTCTGTAATAGAGGTATTTGCCAACGGCCGTCAGTGCATAACACAGCGTGTATATCCCAGCTGTCCGGAGAGTGTGGCTGTGTTTTTTTTCTCTCTCGGAGGTCGTGCGAATATAGAATCATTACACGCTTGGGACTTAGCACCGACCTATTAATAGAATCTTTGATGAGTTGATTGAATTATTTTACTTAAGATCAGACAGTTGGGGCATTACTTCTTCGGCTAGGAGATGCATAGATCGATTCCATCCATCAATGTTGTCTGTATTATCCAGTACCATTGCAAGAAGTACCCCGAATCCGCCTGTTACTTCATGGAGATACCGTATTTTTTGCGCCACTGTATCAGGTGACCCTACAAGCCAAATGTGATTGAGTAGGTACTCCAGTGTGATATCTTCAGTTCGCATATTCTCGTCGTGTTTCATGCCTGCCAGAAGTGGAACTGGACCGTAGTTAAATAGGGGGTAGAGATATTCATCCCACGCTCGGAATAGCATTCCTTCTCTAGCTGCTTTAAAGGCCTCCTCATCAGTTTCTGCAACCCAAACATCTCTTACTAGTCTCCAGATGTTTCGTGATGGGGTGGCTCTATTCCCTCGCGCAGCGCCCTCTAAAACTGATTCCCAATGGCTTGCCAGGTATGCAGGTCCTAGTCCCAAGCTCATTGGTATATATCCACGTTCACCGGCAATTTTGAGGGTTTCTGAGGAAGGGCTCGCTGCGGCAACTCCAATTGGAGGATGAGGGTTTTGGAATGGCTTGATGAAGTGCTTCAAACTTGCCCATTCCCACTCTTTCGAATCAGGAATTCTAACGGTCCAGTACTCACCCCTGTATTCCGCTGTCTCCTGACCCGACCAAAGCATCAGGATAATCTCTAGTGCTTCACGTGTCATTTTTCTGTTTTCACCTGCATCGAAATCCACGTCGAACATTAGGGCATCTGTCTGAAGCCCTCCTGCTCCTACTCCTAGCATCAACCTCCCTTGACTCAGATGGTCAAGATAGGCCACTCGATGAGCCAGTTCAGCTGGATGATGATAAGGCAATAGGTGGGCACCAGCACCCAGCTTAATGTTTTTTGTTCGCATAAGAGCCTGGGCTATCATGATATCCGGGGCGGGGATTGGCTCCCAGGGAGCGGTAAAGTGCTCGCCTATCCAAGCTTCCTTATAGCCTAATTCGTCGCCCAGTGTTATAACGTCTAGGTCTAGTTGGTGCGCATCGAAGAGAGAACGCTCTGGTGGGTGCGATGGCATTAAGAACAGACCAGCTTCCATAATTATCCCTTGTACTTTAAAGTAGCAAGGAGTATATCAGAACTATGATTTATGAGTATCGAAGCAATTTTAGTTCTATTTGACGTAAACTACTCCACCGTTGCCACGGGGGTCGGAGGCGCCGGTCAGCCCAGAACCTTGATCTATTATGACAAGTTGCACCTGGGCAAATGGTCTAGGCTCCTGTACGACAGTAAATCCACGTTCTTGTAGTGCCTTGATTGATTTGCCACGGATTTGAGGCTCACACCATATAGTAGATCCCTCGGCATGTACTCTAGATGTAGATACCGCTGCCAGAGAGTCCATACCGAAATCCACAACGTTACTAATGGTTTGGAGAAGAGCGCTGACAATGGCATTGCCCCCTGGTGCACCTACAATTATTGCGGGTTTCCCACCCTTAAATACTATAGTGGGTGTCATCATATGTACCCTGGTTTTCCGCGGCGCCAAGGAGCTGGCTCGTCCTGGTCTCGGGTCGAACCTGCTCATGCCGTTGTTATATACGAATCCCAGTCCCGGAGTGACAACACCCGAATGTTGACCGTTGCTGTGAGTTATGCATGCAACGTCGCCATTTCTGTCTACTACAGTTATGTGTGTGGTATCTGGAGACTCTGAAGGTAGGGTTTCTCCTCCCACCACTCCATTCAGTACGGCCTCCCTGAGTGTGGAAATCCGTTCTGGGGATGACATTTTTCGGGGCATCTTGTGACCTAGGTGCGCCAGGTCGCCCAGAAAATGACGTCTCTCTTGGTTTATTAGTTGCAGGGTCGATCCAACGTAGGCTAGATGGTCAGCACTGGAATGATCCATGTTGCCTATATCCAGCCCTTCCCAGATCCTTAGTGCTTGTAGAAGAAGCGGTCCTCCACCAGGTGACAGATTCGTTCTGATATGGTGATCTCGATAAACAGCAAGGTCTGGAGAATAAATATTATTACTGTACTCAGCTAAGTCTTCTTTGGTTACGAACGCTCCATTACGCTCTAGGTCTTTCGCGATGATATCTGCTAGATCTCCTGTGTAGAAGTCTTCCGGTCCCTGGTCTGCTAGATGCTGTAGTGTGTTCCCATAATCAGCGTTACGGAACATCTCACCGTAAGTGGGTACTGTACCTTTATCGCGATAGAATAAACGGGAGCACTCGTCCGTCGCATTTATCCTAGTCAATTGGTCTGGTTCGAAGTATCCTCGGTTTTCCACGAGGTTAGAAGGAGTAATAGGTGTAAACAGAAATCCATTGTGAGCTATACGTATAGCTGGCTTGAGGAGATCAGCCCATGGTATAGATCCCAGGTGACGGTGGATTTCAGAGAGAGCGGACACGGCACCAGGGGTGCATATGGAGGTGTATCCCATCTCACTTCGGTGGTCTTCAAATAGACTTCCGCCCATGAATTCGGACTCTCCTTTGTAGTCCGATGCCCACATATCATCGGTTACCAGTGATCCTGCTCGGAGTAGTCCATCTACGACGAACTGTTGGGCACTATCACCTTTCCAAAGCTGAGCAGATACCATACCTCCGATTCCACAAGAGAATGGGGTAACGACCATTTGGACAAACGCGGCGGCAATAGCAGCATCGAAAGCATTTCCTCCTGCCTCTAGGACTAAGGCTCCCTCGTCAGCAGCCCGTGGGTCTACGCATACGACAATTCCACTCATGGATTTCCTCTCTGTTTTGTATATTGCAGTGAGCGCTTAATATAGTGCTAGTCTTTTATGGGAATTGTGCAAACTCTGTGGGATTTAGCACAGCATAACCAGATGTTGCCGTTGTGGTAGGCTAGTCCATGTATTTCGGGCTCAGTTATGTCTATGCGACGCAACACCTCGTCGGTTTCCATATCTATTTGGTATATTTCGCCGCCTCCAAGGTCTTTTCTAGTGATACCTTGCCATACGTAACCTTTGTGAACGAACATGCCGTGCGCCTTTTTGCCCACGGGGGTTCGTACGGAGCGCTTAATATCCATAGTGGTAGGGTCAACAAGGTCTACCTTAAAGGCACCTGGGTCGACGACCCACATGTTGTTTTCATCGACCCAGTCGAGTCCGTGGGCTCCGCGCCCTCCCGGCGCCAAATATCTGTTTAGAATATTTCCTTGTAAGTCAAGCTTTATTAGGTCTGCATCAGCAGCTACCCACACTTTTCCGTTACCTACGGTGACCCCGCCAGCGTGATCTAGTCCGGTAGGAACCTTTTCGATCACAGAACCGTCCTCGTACCTTAGCTTGTAGACGTGATTGTCGGTCATACCGCCACCGGATTGTGCCATCACCCACAGTCCATCAGGCGCGGCCTGTAGTCCGTTAGGTCGAAATGGAGTGCTCCACATGTCACGTACTTCTGTCATTTGCCACTCCTTATTATTAGCTTAGTGTATAGACTGATCATCTAGTGCCGATATACGAAGGATGATGTTATCCAGACATATAAAAACTGTCAATGTCAGTCTGTGTAACAGTCAAGTAACATGTAGTCCTTACACATCTATCTTAAATACTTTGAGCATACGTAATGTAAGGATGTAGATTGGTAGTGTAAACTTCCAGTCTGAACCCTTACCAAATTCTCTTTCTTACGGAAGAGCCACTACGCAACCTGGATAGAGAGGTGATCATCATGAGTAACATCTACCGAGAGATTGGGGTACGTCCTGTAATCAACGCGTACGGAAATCGCACTTTATTAGGTGGTGGCACACCTAGTCAGACTGTAAAGGCTGCAATGGATGCATCCGAAGAATTTTATGTAGATATGTCTGAATTATATGACGCAGTGGGGGTGAAGATAGCAGATATGCTGGGTATTGAAGCGGCTTTGGTTACTAATGGTGCAGCAGCAGCTTTAACGTATGGAGCAGCTGGTTGTATGACTGGTATGAACCAGAGAAACGTTGATAAGCTTCCCGACTCATCCGGAATGCCAGATGAATTTATCATACAAAAGCAACTTCGACTTAGGTACGACAGGTGTATGACAATACCTGGAGGTAGGTTGATTGAAGTAGGTGGAGATTCGGGAACTACTCGTAACCAAATAGAGATGGCTATTTCTGACCAGACCGCAGGGATCCATTGCATACCATCTGCTGATGACAGGTTGGGCTCAGTGCCACTCGGTGAAGTGATAAATATAGCTAAAGCCAACAGTGTTCCTGTAATTGTTGATGCATCAAGCTACGTATATCCTACCGAAAATCTCAGCAAGTTTGTCAAGATGGGAGCAGATTTGGTTGCATATGGTGGCAAGTATTTTGGGTCAGTTAATTCTGGGGGGCTGCTAACAGGGAGAGAAGACCTTGTTATGGCTGCAAGAATGAATAGTTTTGTGAGATTTGAAGCTCTCTATGATTCCACTCTCGCACTTGGAAGACCGATGAAAATGGACAGGCAGGATGTTGTGGGTGTTTACGCAGCCTTGCGAGAGTGGATTAATATGGATCATGCGTCTCGTTTTGAATCGTACGTTGATAGATGTAAGGAAGTTTCAGATGCATTTAGAAGTATTCCACATATTAAGCCTTACGGGTTAGAGGATGATTATCCTATCGGTCAGTGGTTTTGGGTTGATGCTGATGAAGCAGGCAAATCTGCATCTGATGTTGTGAAAGAGCTCAGAGATGGAGATCCAGGCGTATGGGTAGTTGAATCTCCAGAAGGTGACAAGTTTAGTGTACGTGTGCCTTGGCTTGGAAATGGGCATGAACATATTATTGCCGAAAGACTTATAGAAATACTTGGGTGATAGCAGTGGTATGTATTTTAATCGGACTAGAAATACTTGCATGCCCATACAACATTTACTGCTAAACTTGAGCAGTCGGTGAGTGAAAGGTATTAATCGTGATCGTAGATTTTAATGCGCACGCTTTTCCGCTGATGCTCTGATTCACTCACCGTTGCATTCGTTCCATGAGAACTTTCAGGAAATAGAGTGTCAAACTACACTATTGTGAATCGAAGGATAGTATATCTTAAAGGGAGGAATCCTATACCTAAATGAACTAATAAGATGGCTTGCAGACTGATTGACACATGTTGCATCATCTCGTTTTATTTTAAAATTGGAATAAGATTGGTCATTAAGGAATAGTATCTAATCTGGTCGAGCTGGGATTCGATACGATCAATGGATAGATGCCTGAGGTATTCAAGAGGTAGGAGATTTTTCTAATGGTTCAAATGTCAGGTTTTCAGATAGAGTCATTTCTACAAACACCTAGATACGCAGTGTTTGCTACCAATTCGATTGAAGGTCCTCCCCAGTTGACCACAGTGTGGTTCCTATACGAGTCAAATGTTGTATACGTTGGCATTGAACGTAGCAGTGTTAAATACCGTAATCTTTCTAGGACCCCATGGGTATCAATGTGTATAGATGGAGAGCACCCAGACGGCCACACGGTTGTTGTGTATGGAGAGGCTGAGTTTATGGAGTCAGGCACGCCGGATTTTGATGGCATACTCTGGCGTCTGACAAGGAGATATCATGATTCTGATGAAGATGCGAGAGAGTATCAAGAGTCAGTAAAAAATCTAGACTCTGTTTTGGTCAAGATAATACCCCGTAGGATAGTTGCCATGGACTATGGATCTGATTTGAGTTAAATGTCTGTATATTGATCGTTTTAGAACCAGTCCGGGACCGTTTCTTGCATATTTTGCATACAGGTTTTGTAACTATGAATGATCTAGTTCCCATACTGGGAAGTAATATGGGAACAATTGCTGGAGAATATCTTCTGCAGCACCTGATAGATCTACTGATTTATTACTGTGATGACTTCCGAAAATAACCTTTGTTAGATCCCTCCGGGATAGTCGGATGGTATCAGATGCTTTTTTACTTGAAATCTCCACGCTACCCTTGTTCAGACCAATCGTCACTGGTTCTTGGCTTTCATCACAGTATATAGATAGGTCTGTTTTTAGATTTTTGGACATGATTTGTAAGTGACCAGTTATTTGCTCTAGAAATAAACGTAGGTCATTTATTCGCACCATCTGATGTCCCACCCCTTTTGCCTCTTCAACCGGATGGGACATATTTGGCATTTTTGTTTCTAACAATTCCCCCATTTGAGTATGTGTAAGAGGTAGCGGTACTTGAATCGCACTGTTTTCAGGAAGAGTTTTCAGGACGAAATTGACTAAGGATTCGATAGACATGCGGTCACCGCCAGATTCTATAAGGCCTGGTTTGTTGGAACTTTCGCTTACCGTTACGTACCCTGACACATTACTGGATGTAGTTGCTATGAATGTTTTAGATTTAGGTAAGTTGAACAGCGCTTTATATTCTTCCAACGTTCGTTCGATACGGTAAGATTCATTGTTGTGAATCTTGGCGATTGAAGAGAGGTGAAGATCGGGATCATATGGAATGATTTCACACTCTCCGGGTTTAAATAGTTCCGCGTTATATTGACTTAAGAAATATGCTTTCCCCTGGATGCCAACTGCTTCCCAGCCGGGTTTTTGATAGAAAGGGAAAGTAGCCTCTTCTGTCCACAGAACAGATATTGGCCAGCCATGAGTTTCCATAATTCTTATGCAGTCCTGAAGACACAAGGTACCATATCCCTTTCTCCTGTAGTCAGGATGCGTGACTGTTGGGCTTATAATTCCGATTTTCAGCCTGTCTGTCATTGCTACTACTTCCCGCGGAGATATAGGTATGTGAGAGACTATCTCGTCATTAATCTTAATGATACGCATTAGATCGACTTTGGAAGGATGGAAGATCAATGGATAGTCTGTGAGGATATTTTGAACAGAATTGTGTCTGAATACGCTGTTTACCAAGGATATTACATCTTCAAACTCGTCTGTTCTACAGGCTCTTGGTTGACACATTATTAATTCCTTAATCGTCATAACGGGATTGGTTATAGTTGTTTTTTGCTGATTGATATTTTCGTCTATACTACCAGTATGTATGCAATTAAGGGAAAAATAGAAGTATGGTTATTTATGATAGTGATGGTAGCTGCATTGGTGGCATGTAGTTCAGAACCGTTGCCAGATGTAGACGCTGCGGTTGAGGCTAGGGTGGAGGAGACACATGCATTGGAAGCCTCTATAGAAGCTACAGCAGAGGCTATGGCTGTAGCTATGATTCAAGCCACAGTGGAAGCAATGCCGACCCCAACTGCCATCCCAACTTCAACTCCTATTACAGTCTCTGATCTAACGGAGGAGGATAATCTATCAGTGGGCGGAAATTGTAGTGAAGCAGAAAATCAAGCATCTTGTGATAGTGATCAGGGATCGGTTCTAACTGAACCAAACACTTTTCAGTATTCAGATTGCAGGTTCATCGTTCCCTATAGGGCTGACGTGGATTGTGGGTATCTTTCTGTCCCGGAAGACCGCAGTATTTCAGGTGGACCTTTGATTTCAATACATGTCGCCATATTTAAGAGCAAATCACCAGATCCGGCACCCGACCCAATTGTTTACCTGGAAGGTGGTCCAGGAGGGTATGCATTAGAGAATATATCCCTGTCGTATGACGCTTTAATTGAACCATTTTTATCCAGAAGACATTTTGTGATTTTTGACCAGCGTGGAGTTGGTTATTCAGAACCGAATCTCCAATGTCCAGAGGCTAAATCGCTGATGTATGAAAACCTGGAAAAAAATCTGACGTTTGACGAGATCAGAGATAAAGATGTAGCTACTAGCATTGCGTGTCGTGATCGACTTTTGGGTGATGGGGTAAACTTGAAGTCTTATAGCAGTGCTGAGAACGGTGCTGATCTGGCCGCACTCAGGGAAGCATTAGGATACGATCAGTGGAATCTATACGGCATTTCATACGGCACGCGGCTGGCACTGACTACTATGCGTGATCATCCCATAGGTATAAGAAGTGTAATACTAGATTCGTCGTATCCACTACAAGCTGATCTGTTTGAGACCTCACTCTCCAACACTGATCGTTCGTTCAGTCTATTATTCAGTGATTGTGAATCTGATCCGGATTGCAACACATCGTTTCCAGAGTTAGAAACGATGTTTTATGACCTTGTGACTCAACTCGATACAAGTCCAGTTATTGTTAAAGCAGTCAATCCGCTTAACTGGAAGACAGTAGATGTGCTTCTTGGTGGGGATGAATTTACTCACATACTTTTCCTAGCAATGTATTCTACAGAACTTATACCATCCCTTCCTTGGCTGATAGCTTCAACATATGAAGGTGTTTACGATTTGGCCGGATTGGTTTTAGGACTAGATTTATTGATGCAGGAATATTTTAGTCACGGGATGTATCTTTCAGTAATGTGCGGGGATGAAGTGCCATTCAGTAATCAGGAAAAAATTATAGCTGGATACGACGAATCACATAGGCTTAATAAATACTTTGATAAGAAATGGATCTTTGAGATGTGTGAAGCATGGGGTGATGTAGAAGGGGACGCCGTGGAAAATCTGGCAGTTATCAGTGACATACCAACCTTGGTATTGGCAGGAGAATATGATCCAATTACTCCGCCGTTCTGGGGCAGGGCAGTGGCAGAAAACTTAAGCGAAAGCTTCTTTTACGAATTCCCTGGGATGGGTCATGGGGTGAGCGTTTCCGGGCAGTGTCCGTTGGATATAACTCTGGAATTTCTAGATGACCCTACATTGGAGCCGAACTCATGGTGCGTATCTACGATGGGTCGCCCTGTTTTTGTTATTCCTTGAGAGTTGAATTAAAAACAGGGTGGCGGCCTACTTTACATGAGTTGACCGCCATCCGAAAATATTTTGCCCTAACGTCTAGATAATCCGACTATTCGTCTTTATTAATTATTGTCAGGATTCCCATTACAACTGTCATTAGGAACATTCCCATAAATAGTGGAAATCCTATCGCATCAGGGAATGACTCGTCGAGTAGTCCACCTATGGTCCCAACCCCACCAATAACAAGCAGGATATACCCAACAGCGACATGGAATCTCTTTTGCATGATCAAAGCTATGCTTAATAAGACAACGCCCAATGGCCAGATAATTTGTATCATATTTTGGGCGCCTTCAGCATTAATTAGAATGTCTACAGCGAGAGCTTTATCTGTTGCCGCTTCATTTACTGCTTCCCAAGTGTACCCCGATCCAACTAGTACTATTGGAATAAGCAGAAGTATCAGGATACTAGCTAGTTCTGCGCATGTGGCGCCCGGTTTTCCTGCACCTCGTAACGACCTCGATAGAAGTGCGTGACTAAGCAAAATAGATGCAAAGGCGAGGGTGCCAAACAGACCTCCAATATATGCTAGAGTCTTGTTTTCAAGTAGCTTGTCTAGTGACTGAGCAGGATTCATGTCCGACGTGTCCGGTGCAACAAAAAACCACATTGCAAATGCAACGATAGGGCTAACCGTCAATAACCACCCTGTAACTTTAGAGTTCATTACATCCTCCATACTTAAATGTAATCAGCATTTTGTATATTATTAGTAAATGTACAATAAATGTCTATCAGTATTTAGGCTATTTTACGATTAAACCAGCTTAAATATGTTCCTATGATTTTGATGATATCCGTTTCATTTATATAATTAGTATAAGAAGAATGTTGATTAACTCGGCAACGCATTAGAGTTAGGACAGATCGGATATATTACGCAGGCACTAAAACTGGTAACCAGTCTGTTCGATATCTTCTACGGTTTTGTTTCTAGCAGATGATAGTAATGCTACCAGGGCTGCAGTATTAGCTAAACCATCCTCGGCAGGGAATTCCGGTGCCATGCCAGTTAATATACATTCTGAGAATTCATTTATTTGGGCAAGGTATCTGCTTGGAGTAGGAACAGCCTCAATGATTTCTTCGTCTCCTGTTTTTATAACTAGTGGT
>CEUS01276076.1_pt1 | contig 12868 bp, 18 predicted proteins | sample 427031 | NCBI WGS metagenome assembly CEUS01 (sample SAMEA2622837, study PRJEB7988) | marine metagenome | biome: marine biome (ENVO:00000447); feature: marine epipelagic mixed layer (ENVO:xxxxxxxxx); material: "saline water (ENVO:00002010), including plankton (ENVO:xxxxxxxx)" | depth 140 m | reverse complement strand
ACAAGGGTAAGGTAAACATTGACGAGGTTGTTGAGAACTTCAACATGATCTCGGGAGGAGACGAAGAGTGATCATCGAATACACCAAAACGCGCGTCAGCGCACACAGCCCACAGCGCGCCAACCCATCGGACGCTGGGCTCGATGTATTCTACTCTGCGACCGAGCCGCAAGAGATTATTGCGGTTCATCCTAACACTAGTATGCTAGTGCCGACTGGTTTGCGCTTTGGTGTGCCTCATGGGTATATGCTGGAGGTAAAGAATCGCTCAAGCGTGGCCGCTAAGTTAAACTTGGTGGTTGGCGCTTGCGTGATTGACTCGGGCTATGATGGCGAAGTGTTCATCAATGTCCACAACATTGGACGCGATACTCGCGTCATCCAAGACGGTGATAAGATCGCACAACTGGTAATGATGCCGGTTGTACACTTCCAGCCTCAAGAAAATACCGAGGGCACCTTATATGATTACCCCAAGACAATTAGCAATAGAGGCACAGGAGCCCTAGGGAGTACAGATGAATAAGCATATGTTTACAAAAAGATTTGGGAAGTTCTTTGACACCGCATACCGACGCTGGCGTATTGATAATGAAAAGGCCGGCAAAGATATCATTGGAGAAGAATACGAAACGTTTAGAGCTGCCTATTGGACCGCGCTTGGTGCGACAGTTGTGACGGACAAAAAAGAAAAACGTATTGGGTCCTACGACCCTGATTTGGCCATTAAAAAGTCTCCCGATGGGGACATAGTTTTGATTGAAGAAGATAAGGGACACTACGTGGATTCGTGCTTTCTCAAGCGCGCTATGCATAACTTCGGGGATGTAATCGTCGAGTGCATAGAACAGAACAAAGAGCCTCCTTATTTTATCTTGAGTTGCCCTACCCGTATGAACAATTTCGACGAGGTTTTTAACAAGTCGTTAAGACCATTTCGGGAAGACGTTCAGGCTTATTTCCGGGAAAAGTTTTTTTACTCTCCTCTTTGCGAACACGGCCGCGTCCGACGGAATCGCTACTATACTAGCGATCGTTGCTGCTTTACATTGAGCGATTCCTATATTGAGAAAGAGATATCTCTCTTGAGGGGGATCTTAAAATGATGAATGAAGTGGTCGAAGGCAATTGTCTAGAAATTATGAAGGAACTTCCAAACGATTCAGTCGATATGGTGTTGTGTGATTTACCCTATGGCACGACTCAATGTAAATGGGACACTGTAATTCCGTTTGAGCCCCTCTGGGCCGAGTACCATCGAGTGTGTAAGCCGCGCGCACCTATGATTTTTACAGCATCGCAGCCCTTTACCAGTCAGCTGATTAATTCGAATATTAAAAACTTTAAATATACATGGGTGTGGGAGAAATCTAAAGCCACAGGATACTTAAACGCCAAACGAATGCCCATGCGCGCTCATGAAGATATTTGTGTATTTTATAAAAAGGCTCCAGTTTACAATCCGCAAATGCGCCCCGGCGATCCCTATAATAAGGGAAAGGCTCATCGACCCACTGAAGTTTATGGCACGCAAGTCTCTACTTTAGTAAAAAATGATAGCGGCTTACGTTATCCCCGTACCGTTATATATTTTAAGACGGCGGAATCAGAAGGGAAGGTCTATCACCCAACTCAAAAGCCGGTTGCTCTTTTTGAGTATCTCATCGCCACTTATTCTACTTTAGGTGATGTGGTGCTCGATTCGTGCATAGGCTCGGGCACGACTGCGTTAGCAGCCCTCAAGCTGGGCAGACGATTTATCGGCATTGAATCGGATCCTAAATATGTCGATATCGCAAATCAAAGGATCAATAATTTAATCAAAAGGAACACAGAATGAATAAAGAAACACAAAAGACAATGTTTAGCTCAAAGACAGGAGAATGGGCAACCCCTCAAGAGTTCTTTGACAAGCTGAACTGGCGCTTCGGACCATTTGATTTAGATCCGTGCGCTAATCCACACAACACAAAGTGCGCTAACTTCTATACAGAAGCAGAAGATGGCCTATCGAAAGATTGGTCGGGCCACACCACATTTGTTAACCCTCCCTACGGAAAAGGTATTGACAAGTGGATCAAAAAGGGTTATGATACAGCCAAGGATGGAGAGTCCAAAGTGGTTATGTTAATCCCGTCACGAACCGACACGAAGTATTGGCACAACTATGTGATGAAGGCTTCAGAGGTATATTTTCTCAAGGGTCGGTTAAAGTTTGGAGACAGCGTTAACAGCGCTCCCTTTCCCTCGGCTATTGTCGTGTTTGATGGTGCGAACAAACAACAGATATTTGGAATGATGAATCGATGAATCGCAAGCAACGTCGAGAAATGCAGAAGAAGATGGACAAAGAAAGTTCACAAAAGCTTGCCGAAAAAATTTTCCAGTTCGACCAACTGCCAGATGAGTGTCTCGCCTGTTTAAAAAAATTCGACAAAACCGATAAAGAAATGGTGAGTACATGGAACGTTGTAGTGCGAGATTCGGATACAGTAAGACTATACTGCCCGGAGTGTTGGGAAATGGCTCACGCCCTTATCAAAGATTTTAAGGAGAATAGAAATGTTTGTAAAGAAAGTTAAACGTTTGTCAGCTAGCGAATTTCAGACTATTTTGGCTGGAAAAACAACCGTACCCTGTACTGCCGTAGTAAAGTTATATTCTAATAGCTGTCATCTGTGCCATGGGCTTCAGGCGCCCTATGGCGAACTGGCCAATTTTTTCTCTTTGCGGGATCGGAGTATTAAATTTTTTGCTTTTAACATTGATGATGTATCGGATGTAGAAGAATTGATTGCGATCAATGGAGTTCCCACCATTTTAGGGATTAAGTGCACGGGCACATCGGCCACCATAAAAACACTAGAGGAGCCCTCTACGCCGGATCCGAAACAGTGGTATCATGTTTATGATATGCGCAAGTTTGTTGAGGCATGCGCAAAATGAGGAAAACTTATTCGTATGATGATGTGCTGCTAATGCCTCAATATTCAGATATTCGAAGCCGGTCTGAAATTGATATATCGACCGATCTAGGAAAAGGAGTTGCTCTGCAGCTGCCCATCTTTGCTTCACCTATGGATACGATATCCGAAGGGGCCATGGCCCACGCGATGGGTAAAGTTGGTGCTAGTGCCATCATTCATCGATACAACACCATTCAAGAGCAAATGAGTGAGATCAATAGAGTAGAGTCTCCTCGCATTGTGGGCGCCGCAGTGGGCATTTCTGGCGACTATTTGGAGCGCGCCAGCGCGCTAGCGGATTATGGCGCGGACTTCTTGTGTGTGGACGTGGCCCATGGTCACCATATTATGATGAAAGAGGCGCTGAACGAACTTCGAAAGCTATTTGGCGATGATTATCACATCATGGCAGGCAATGTTGCAACGCTTGAGGGCATCAACGACCTTGCAGATTGGGGCGCCGACTCTGTGCGCTGCAATATCGGCGGTGGCTCTATCTGTTCCACGCGTATTCAGACCGGTCACGGGCTGCCGGGCTTGCAAACCATCATCGAGTGCGCCAAGACAGACAGAGACGTTAAAATTATCGCAGACGGCGGCATTAAAAACTCTGGCGATATGGTTAAGGCACTGGCAGCAGGAGCCGACGCCGTAATGGTGGGCTCTCTACTTGCAGGAACTACGGAGACGCCTGGAGAAATGTTTATGGATGCGAAGGGCGCCCGTTGGAAAACTTATCGCGGAATGGCGTCTAAAGAAGCTCAAGTAGAGTGGCGAGGTAAGTATTCGTCATTTGAAGGGGTGGCTACACGGGTTCCACATCGTGGCCCGGTAGAGCTAATACTTGAGGATTTGGAAAAAGGTATTCGTTCTGGTTTTTCCTACACCGGCGCACGATCTCTGCGAGAGCTACAAAGTAAGGCACAATTTGTAACACAAACAACGTCCGGTTTATCCGAAAGCCGCACGCATATCAATACGAGGAGTTGGTAATGTCTGATGACGTAGCCAATCCTCATTTGGATAAGAAGGTTGCGTTTGTAGAGAACACACACCAGCATGCGAAACTTATCTTAAAGTTGCGACATGACGGAGTAACCCAGTCAAAGTTCTTTCGTGCTATTATCGCCGGCTATCTTGATGGCGACGAACGCATACAAAGTTACATTGACGATATGAAGCCGCAGAATAAGAAGAAGAAAGCAAAATCAAAGCAGTTAAGAAACAAAGGAAAGCAGAAAATGGAAGATTTTGGATTGAACGATGGAGAGATAGAAAACATATTTGACCTCATCGAAGAGGAGCACCCAGAGCTATGAAAAAAGTTGATGGCTTACGCGAGTGCGCGCGCAAATGTATGAAAAGGAAAAAGCAATGTAAGGAAACCGAGTGCCGACTTTGGCAGGATTATCCCGACGAATATAACTGCACTTTAGTTTCTGTCTACGAGCACGGCCCGATGACGTTACGAGAGGTTGCCGAACGCGAACACTTATCATTTGCCAGAATAAAACAAATAGAAACCAAAGCTCTCAAAAAACTTAAGTCATTAAATTTGATAGGTTGTTTTCGATTTTAGTGCTATTATGAAAACATGTTACTATTTATTTTTGAAGTTTTGTCATTACACAAGGAGAATTTACAATGGCTCGTAAGAAACTATTAACCGAAGGCGAGATTCGCCAATTTATGAAGCTCGCTAACTTGCGACCCGTTGGTGGGAAACGCCTTAGTGAGATGGGCATGCCTTATCCGGGCGCCCGTGATGAAGATGAGGAGCTTGAGTCCGAGCTTGGTGCCACTGAAGATGAGTTAGGCGCCGAAGACGCTGTTGCTGACGAAGAAGGCGATGAGCTAGCCGGCATGGAAGATGAAATGGCCATGGATGATGCTGGTGGGGGCGATATGGTCTCGATGGATGACTTTATGGCCGCTCTGGAGCAGGCCATTGAAGAGGTGACCGGCGAAGAAGCAGATGTTTCCGAAGAGCCCGGTGAAGAAGTCGAAGACGTAGACGTTGACATGGAAATGGAGATGGGCCCAGAAGGCGGCGAAGAAATGGAGATGAGCGCTGAAGAAGAGATGGTGGCTGAAGTGGTCCGCCGTGTGATGGAGCGCCAGAAGTATGGCGGCAACAAGGGTGACATTCCCGATGCTGATCGTAAAAAGAAGGGCCACTATGGACGCGGCGGCAAGACTAGAGAAACAGCCAAAGAAGAAGGCGAGGAAGACTTTAAAGAAGGTAGGGAGCTTGAAGAGCTTGCTACTGGCCGCGGCTATGATACGAGCGCCCCCGAACGCCGCGGCACACGCGGCAGCGGTGATACGGACGCAGCGGTCTGTGCCGACAGAGGCGGCAAATGGGATGGCAAAAAGTGTACGAAAGACGGTAAAGTGCTCTTTCCTAAAGATCTTGGCGGCGGCATAGATGAACAGGCAATCGTCCAGGAGGTCGCTCGTCGCGTCACACAGCGCCTGCAGCGCCAATCGGCTCATGAGCAAATGGTCGATCACTTGGCCGAGCGTATCATGAAGAGACTAGTAAAATAGCTTGACAAAAACATAAAGATACGATAAAATAACCGTTGAAGCATTTCAATGGTTATTTTTTTATGAGGTGGTAATGGATCCGATTTGGCTATATGTGTTGACATTTGTATTTGGGTATTATACTCACAAAGCCTTCTATTTCTTCCGTTCCATGCGATTAAGTATTGGCCTAATTAAGGTCAGTCAACTAGTTAGTTTAGCTGTGTTGGCAAGATCTATGGAAAATTTTTACTATTCTCATACCACACGACTGCGCCATATGCGCGATGTCGGATCTTCAGAGGGCGATCTTAAAGATGCGCGCCGCTCTTTTAATGTAGAACTCACGACCTACAAAGAAAAGGTTATTGGGGAAATTATTGCGCTACACCCTAGGTTTTATCATTCAGTGGTGCCGTTTGACAACTGGCGATCCGCCATGAAACACCTAGAAGAGAATAAAGAATTTGTCCTTCAAATGTTGGATTCGGAGAAAAATGATAAAAAAGATTCTTGAAAAAATTGCATCGAGTGATGCCGAGCAAAAGATTGTGTTAGTAGATCCCACGGCATTGGATCCTCGACCGGAACCTGATTTGCGTATTATTGGAATGTTTTGTGACGTCCACGAGGAAAAGGTAGCCGAAGTTATTCATGCGATGTTATATTTGAATGAGATGAACAAGGTGGATCCTCGCACCAAGCGCCCTATTGAGTTTTATCTCTCGACATATGGCGGTTCGGCTGATGATATGTTTGCGCTATATGATGTAATGCGCGGAGTGCGCCAAGAAACCGAGATTCACACACTTGGGCTTGGAAAAGTCATGTCAGCCGGCGTTTTACTTCTGGCCGCGGGCACCAAAGGGAAGCGCCGGATTGCAAAGAATTGCCGCATTATGATCCATTCAGTGGCGGCAGGAAACCATGGAAACCTGCAAGACTTGACCAACGAACTTGAAGCAATTTCAGACCTGCAGAAAATGTATACGAAATGTTTGGTAGCAGAAACAAATATGACGAAATCCGATATAAAAGAAATGCTTAATCGCAATGTTAATGTCTATTTATCTGCAGAAGAAGCAGTTAAACTTGGAATTGCAGATATTATTGTTTAGGAAACCTCATGTCTAATTTACGAGAAATTTTAAGAGAAGAATATATCAAAGAGATTAACAAGATTGATGTTAAGACTCTGATGACGATGATTGAAGAAGTGCTCGACTCTCCGTTGACAATTGTAGAAGAGGAGGAAGTGCCCTCGATCGCCAAGATGGACGACGACAAAACATTGGAAATGATCTTACAGATGATCCCCGAGATTGAGGTATCCGAATTAGGGTGGGGAGATGTGAGTGGTCCCGAGAAAGATATCAAAGGGGCCGCCCGACTTCTGTTGGAGGGATACCTTGAAAATATCCAGGGCACCAGCCTCGGAGAGAAAATCAAGAGCGTAGGGGCATTTTATGGTCCCGGCGCGGTTGACATGATCGAGGAAACAGGAAGAACGGCCGAACGCCCCATGACGGCAAAAATAAAGCAGGCAATCTCTTACTTGGTGTTCTACAAGACTCTCACCAAGGTGTTGACAAACTTTAATGCCTCATCGGCAGGCTTCAGCTTTGAGTCATTTCTCGCCACATTGTCTGATGGATATCAGATTCCAGCCAACAAGGGAACGATTGCCGATTATGTCGATCGGCTTGGAGGGGGCGAGATCCCAATTAGCTTAAAGTTATACAAGGAGACAAAATTAAAGGTGGATGGAAGCTATACAGATTTGGTGCGAGACTTAGTGAAGCCGCAATTTAGCCACCCTAAAGGTCATGCAATGCGCTATGTTGTCTGCACCAAAGACATGGATAAGGATCCCGTGACAAAGAAAGCGCTTCCAACCGCCCAGCAGCAGGGAAAGATTCACTTTTGGCAGTTTGATTTTACGATTCAGAACGTCATGGCGATCTTGGTAAACTCCATGGACAAGTCTCAAGAGTGCATTCGACTTCCCAAAGAAGTAGTGAGCAAGCTCAACCGAGGATGGAGCCCCACAGAAGATGACAGCAAAAACCTTTTGCGGTTGCCGGCGCAAATGGAGGCATCTGAGGATGAGCTTGAAGCTATGTTTTTGCGCAAGCTGGAGGGCAACCTAGCACATCTGAAAGAGCAAAATCCCCAATCGCTCATGCACTTTGTTGACGATGAGATGTATAAACAGTTGATGAAGGATCTTAACTGGAAGGAAAACGATGAGCTATTTAAACCTGTAGAGTTGCCGCCCGACGAAACAGAGGAAGATGAAGAAGGGTCTCGGGAAAAAAAGATGGGTGTGCGCCGCGGCGAGTCTATGTTTATTGCCAAAGTGCTCAAAGACTGGCTGAAGGTGTGGTTTGATTCGTATTATACGGGACTGCCGGAAGATCACCCCATGGTGCAGACACTGAATGCTCTAACCCCGAACCAGCGTGCCAAGGCAATCGGAACCGGTTACGGAACCCGCGGCCTCATAGACGGCCTATGGCATGCGCTGCGCGATGCCAACCAAGGCGACCGCGAAAAGGTAATGGATGAAAAAACCCAGCAAAAAAAGTTTAAATATGACAAGCCTGAAATGGATCCCCGCGCCGGCTTGATTGCGACGCAAGCCGCAGCCTACAAGAAGAGCGAACGCGAGAAAATCTTAGACGCCATGGAGAAAGCGGGAGAATTCTACTCGCCTCTAGAGTCTGCCTACTATTATGGCCAATGGGCAGCTGCCAACGATATGCAGAAGATGTCGATAGGTCTTTATCACACGAAGGGCTACCTGCGCCGCAAGCACTTTTTCATGAACCAGACCCAGGCCACGAATTCCGCGGATCCTGTGATTGTTCCAAAAGAAAATGACAAAGGCGAGAAACCGATCGATTCGATTAAGGACGGCGGCACGGGCGCCGTCTCTATCGGCTTCATCCTGGTTGGAGGGTTTTACGTTGGAGAAGTGTTAAATGAGATCCGCAAGCTGCTTGACCGGGAAATTTTCGACATCTTCACACAGCTTCGAAGCTTGAGCGATAACCTCAATGAGTATTTCGCCAATGGTCTAAACAATGATACCTTGGCAAATAAAGCTATCGGTAATGCTGACGCAATTGGCGGCACGACCAAGACACTTAAAAAGAAGTATCCTAAGAAATAACCTTGACAAAAAAGTGTTCAGGTATTATAATATAATATAACCATGAGGGAATAATGAGCAGAGCTTATGATGACAACCAAACTCTACAACAGAAAATTATAAGGGGCGCCAACGTACTAGCAGACAACGTAGCGTCAACACTCGGGCCGAAAGGTCGCAATGTTCTGCTAAAAGAAAAAGACAAGCAACCATTCATTACCAAGGACGGTGTGACGGTTGCATATTTTGTAGCATTGGAGGATCCATTTGAAAATGCAGGCGCTCAAATCTTACGTCAAGCGGCTATTGAAACGAACAACGAAGCCGGCGACGGAACAACAACCTCCACAGTCCTCGCAAGAGCAATCTTACGAGAATCCCAACGATTTATTGCTTCAGGAGTATCTCCTATCGAGTTACAACGTGGCATCGATCTTTCTGTTAGGGAAGTGGTAGCTAACTTAAAAGAAATGGCCCAGCCAGTCAAGAGTGTCGCTGATATTGAGCATGTCGCCCGCATCTCGGCCAATAATGATCCTACTATCGGGAAGCTGATTGCGACCGCCGTTGATAAGGTAGGTCAAGATGGCTCTATTACAATCGAGGAGTCTCGCTCACTTGATACGTGTTTGGATATCACTGAAGGTTTTAGAATTGATGCCGGGTGGTGTGCTGGCGCCTTTATTACTGATGAGAGGCGCGGAGTTATGCACTATGAGGAGCCGCTCTTTTTAGTGACCGATCATAAGATTTCTAATGTGGAATCGATCCTCCCTGTTTTAGAAATGATTGCGCGCGAGAATCGCCCTTTGGTTATTATCGCTGAAGATATTGAAGGTCAGGCATTGGCGGCTATGATTATGAATGCGATGCGCGGCACTCTTAAAGTTGCAGGCATTAAGGCGCCGATGTACGGAGAAGAAAGACGCCACATCCTTAGTGATCTTGCGGCGTCTGTGGGCGCCACCTTTATCACTCGCGAGAGCGGAGCTAAACTCATGGATGTCCAGATGAGCGATTTAGGAACCGCCAGCTTCATTGAGAGCAATAAATATACCACCACCATCGTTGGCGGCCGTTGTGATTACGAAAGCATAGAAGAAAGAATCGGCGCGCTTAAGCAGCTTATCAAAGACACCGAAGCCATGGATCACTGCAGAAGGATTCAAGAGCGTATTGTACGCCTCTCTTCCGGTGTGGCACTAATTCGCGTGGGCGGAGCAACCGAAGTTGAAATGACGGAGAAAAAGCATCGCATTGAGGACGCCCTAGAGGCTGTCCGATCGGCCCAACAAGAAGGTATTGTGTGTGGCGGGGGCACCGCTCTTCTTCGTGCCGCTGAAAAAATTGCTATTACGACCAATGAAGGCGATCAGGCATATGGAGCATCAGTCGTGCAATTAGCGTGCCAAGAGCCGTTGAGACAAATGGCGCTAAATGCTAATGAGTCCCCGGATATTATAATTCAGAAAGTCTTAACGGCGCACAACAATTATGGCTGGAATTTTAGAAATGGAGAAATAGTTAATCTATTTACGAGTGGAATTATAGATCCCGTTAAAGTTACGCGAACAGCTTTGCAAAATGCAGCTAGCTGTGCAGGAACTTTAATTACCACCAACTATGGGATCATTCAAACGGAGTAAACATATGACCAAGAATATGCAAAAAGGAGACCTTGTGTGGATTCCGCAAGACACACGATTACATTGGCTTCGCGACGATAGCGACAAGAGATACTTGATTACAAACGTACCGCGTACCGCAGTTATCTATGAAGAAAAAGATAGAGTCTACGATGTTTTCATGGATGGTGACCTGTGGACAATAAATAAAAACAATACTTATTATTTGGAAAATCAACATGCTCGTTAAACTTACAGAAGTGTGCAACAACGGCGCCGTAACAACGAATAAGTTGTATTCGTTGAGAGAAGTGTTTGTTAACCCCGAACATGTTGTAATGATCCGCGAAGAGAAGCGCATGAAAGAGCTTAATGAGCGAGGTAAAGTAGCGGCCGGCCTAGATGAAGCCCACCAGTTTTCTAAATTGATTATCAACCGGGGACAGGCAGGGACTGAAATTATTGTAGTTGGTTCTCCGACTACCATAGAAAATACTCTTAAGAACGGAAAGCAGTTACTGCGAGGATAATATGAACAAGAGAGTACAAATAACTTATTCGGTGGATCTTGAAGACCTAGATGAAGAGGTCACGCGCTTAATGGAGACAGCCACGCTTAAAGTGAAGAAGGCGGTGGAAATAGGAGAAGAGATAAATCAAGGCACCGCTGTTCTCTCTGTTCAGACAATGGAAGCCATCCAAAGATTACGCCAGAGTTTAGCGCGCGCCGATTTTGGACTATCGGACGCCTCCTCTTTAATCGGAGGTTATCTTAATTATGTGGCCACCACCCACCAGCACGATAGTGCTCAAGATTCGGCGGCCATGATGAATGAAAGGTTACGGGACAAAGTAGATACACTCAAAAAAGCCTTTATAGAGGAGGAAGCCGATGATGAAAACCCCTCTCAAGAGCTATAAAAAACGATTCCGCTCCGCTGCTTATCTTAAGAGCCTTGTGCCAGTTGGCAGTATTGTAGATAGCCTCTTGTTTTTTTCGGGACAACTAGAATTTAAGCTAGCTGCGGAAGGGAGATATATTAGAGCACGCACGTGTCAATATTATATTTATGAATTTTGGTCTTGTATGTCACAAAATCCCAAGCGAGTTTATGAAATAGTAAAGGCTGATAAGTTTGATCTTCATGATGCGGAAATTTTCACTATTCTACAAGAAAATTGGACTACGTATCGGGATCCATTCATCAGAGCGGCCTTGTTTTTTCTTTTGAACCAAGGCTCCCAAACGGGTCTCATCTCGACTGGTACTCACACCTATAAAAAGCACAGCCCTTTTGCTGCTCATTCCTTGCGGAACTTTATCATGCCGAGCGCCATCCACTTGACATTAGATAAGGAATTGTATGATCCGATTGTTAATCGCCGGGATGGAGCTTATACGCTCATCCCGATTGGCAAATATCGGCCCACCTTCGTTAAGCAGTCTAATTTTGAAGGCCATGAGCTATCCCAGATTGATCATGCGCGATTAGCGATGACTATTGAAGAATCTAGTCATCCTTGTATTGTTTTGTATGAGTGGCACCCGCGCATCAAGGACATATTTAAAGGGTTCAATGTGCAAATGATAGATGGTGGGGGCGCCCTCACGGCGCATTCTGATCAGTGTGAGGAACTAGTTGTTACAAATTTCTAGTAAACTTTGGATCGCATTATCATTATTTGCGATAGGCCAGACTTTGGCGTGGTTCCAGATCAATAGCCAATTCGTCTGGGAGTGGTGGAGAACGAAACCCATCCTGGCCGTAGTAGTGTATGGTCTTCCAACGGGCTTATGTTTTCTCTATGGTGTCAAGTTTGCATATGAAGAGATGGGGCAAGTGTGGGGGCCGAGATTTCTAATCTTTAGTATGTCCTATTTGACCTTTCCAATATTGACATGGTATTTCCTTAACGAGAGCATGTTTACGACAAAAACAATGATTTGTGTGTTTTTGTCTATGCTTATCGTGGGCGTCCAACTGTTTTGGAGATAGCAAACTATTTACAATGTTGAGGTATATTTATGGATTTTGCTACACGAAACTGGTTTAGGCATATAAACGAAAACATTAGATTAGACGAGGGAGTCAGAAATCTAGGGCTCACCGAAATGATTGCAGACTTTATCGAGTCTGCGTTGCACTCCGCGCCCGAGAGCGCAAAGACGTGGATGGGGCACATGTGGAAGAAAACGCATCTCCACCAGTTTATGGCTGCGACCCCACGGCAGCAGCTGCGATTCGATACGATGGAGCCGCTGCTCTCTGCGCTTGACTATTGGACAGGGGGCACAAAGAAAGACGATCTGCCAGTAGATGAGCCTACCCCCGACGTTCAGTTTGAGAGCATTCTGAAAGAAAATGTAGAGTGGAGCGCCGAGAAAGCCGAACGCACCAAGCAAGTGCTCAAGAACATCAACCGAACCATTAAAGATGATGCCCTGGGCAAGTGGCCGAGAGCATTTAAAAAGGCTGTGAAGAACCTTGGCAAGTTAGGGCTCAAGAGCGAAGTGGTGGAGTTTGTTCAAGAGGTGCTGCAGAATGTAGAAGATCGCGCGTGGAAAGCATTTGAGACACGCTTCCGTGATACCT
>CEUS01053844.1_pt1 | contig 12886 bp, 8 predicted proteins | sample 427031 | NCBI WGS metagenome assembly CEUS01 (sample SAMEA2622837, study PRJEB7988) | marine metagenome | biome: marine biome (ENVO:00000447); feature: marine epipelagic mixed layer (ENVO:xxxxxxxxx); material: "saline water (ENVO:00002010), including plankton (ENVO:xxxxxxxx)" | depth 140 m | reverse complement strand
TCAGTTCAGCGACGTTAAGCAACCCGTCAGCGGCTTTCGTTTTGTCCATTTGCTCGCTGACCTCGCCATATTGCGGTTTTTGGGTCCGCTCGTGGTAGCGGCTGATTTCCGATTGCAATTCCTTTGCGTTATCGTGTGTTTCGGTTTGGCGATCGAACAAATTATCGTTCAGCAATTTTTGCTTTTTGGACAAATCAGCGGTGCGCAGACCAATGGTTTCGGAAAGATTTTCCATCAAAGATTTACTGAGCGAGTCTTCGGTCCGTTTTATCTTCCTTAGGCGTTGGGCCAAGGTCATCGCTTCCAACTCGTCCAACTGCTCGTTTATTTCGCCCTGAAGATCTTGCAATTCCTCGATGATTTCACGCTCGCTGTTTTCCGCCTCGCTTAAACTTTCACTTCGTTGGGATTCGGAAGGACTGGAAGCCGACTGGCTCAGTTGCTGCGATGCTTCCTGCATCTTGCCTTCCGAGAGTTCCTTCATGGCTTGCATGGTTTGGTTCCATTCCTTGAGCGTTTGCTCGTCGAACAAAGGGTTCTTCATGGCTTCGCGAAGAATTTCGACGCCTTCTTTGCTCATTTGCTCAAGTTGTTTGGCTAAATCCTCTTGTTCCGAGGCGGCGTTCTCCATTTTTCGTTGGGCGGATTTCTCGGAGGCTTTCTCGGAGTCCAGAGCCTGCATCTGGAGAGTTTTCATAAGTATGTCTTCTTCTGCGTTGGTGATTTCGGACAATTTCCCCAACAAGTCTTCAATTTCTTTGCGCATCCGATCGGCATTGGCTTCCACGCTCTCCACCAGAACTAGAATCTCTCTCGAATAAACGGGTTCGGCGTTTTCTCTCCAGTCGGAGGTATGCGCCCTGATAACTATTGTCGAACCATTGGGTGCATTGAGAAGTGAAGGGCTAAAGGAATGCGTTCCTTGGAAGGAAACCATCGTACGTGAATCGTTGTTCCATTCTCGAGCAACCGTTTCAAGCTCTTCCGTGCCGGCATTGCGAAGTGTCCACGAGAAGGTGAGGTTTTTGATCCCAAAGTCATCATCCGCCTTGGCGGTCAGGTCGAAAGTTCCCGTTTCCTGAACGTAGTTTTCCGCAGTTATTTCAGGGAATTCAATGGAAGGTGGTTCATCGGCTTTCGCGACCACCTCGAATTGAAAAAACCCATTGCATGACAATCCCAGTGAGTCTTGCCAAACCAATCTATGGACCTGATGTTTTTCTACCAGTCCGAGTTGCAGGTGAAATTGATTCCCATCGACGTTTGCTTTGACCGAAGGCGATTGTTGCGGACCACCACCAACTGTCATGGCCTGCTGCAAGGGGCGGTTGGCAAATCCATGAATGGTGAGGAGCGAACCAACGGGAGCGGTGATCGTTCTGCTGGTAATTTCAAGATTGTTTGCAGGATAACCGAGATAGGCAGGGTATTCAACGTGGGCCAGTGTCTCGTTGAGTGAAGGTCTCGCCAGCGGGGTGACTTGGATTTTGGCGTCGGCGTCTCCAACGGAAAAGGCGTAGGAGGCGTCCTCTCGCACGCCTTCCAGTTCAAATAAATAACTGTGACCGTTGAGAGTTGCTACGTGTTCCGTTCCGTCCTCCGCAGTGAGGATGGCCTCTTGAGGCAGCCAGAAGGAATCGGGATCCAGGGTACATAGTATTTGATAGGGTTCTCCCAGGGCCACGATTTTTTCCGCCGGGAAACTCGTTATTTCGGCAAAGGTATAACGTTGAGCCGGGTTAAACGGGTTGGACCACCTTTCCCATGCATTGAAGGCGGCTTTCGGCATGATCGTTGCGCACAGCATTGCCATGGTGGCAAGACCCGCGAAGCCAAATGCGACGCGTTTAAATAATTTTAAGTCAACGGCCAGGTTGAGGTTTTTCCCTGCGGTCTCATTGGCCACTTGGCTCACGGCGGCTTCTCGAAGGGCGGCCGAGTGCTCGGATGTTTTCTTTCTCGGGTCGCAAAGTTCAATCACCCCGAGCAGGCGATCTCCCAACGAGGGGAATCTGCCTTGGGTAATTTTTGCTAGGTTTTCATCGTGCCGGGGTTGTTCGATGGCCAGGCGGTAACCTAACCTAAGAATCCATAGAGCGGAAGCCCAGCCAGTTACCGACGCGAGTATGAGCAGTGGTTGAGGGGTATCCCAAAAACGATCCGAACCCAGAACAACAAGCCAAGAGACAAGTAGTAAGCCGATTGCGGCGAGAATTCCCTTGGAGCCTTCCGTCCAGCGCAACTTGTTGCGCAGAAGATCGAGTTGTTTCCTTAAGGACTTTGGCAATAAATCCCCACTGTTTTTTCTTGAATTGTTCATTTAGCTGAAATGGTTGATGGGCAGTGGCATTGCATCCCTGAATTTAACTCCTGCTTATAAATAGCGTTCAAGAAAGACTCCCACAGTGGAGCCTGTATGTGTATTGCGATCAATTTTCAAAAGGCGTAAGTGATTTTACATCATCCCTGCCATTTTGCGTCCTGTCCAGTAAATTGCAAAGAGAAAGACAATGAATCCGCCCCACCATGGGTTGGCCCAGAAACGCTTGATTTCGACGAATGGAGCGGGGTCGGGCAGGGCAGCGATCTCGTCGACAATGGCTTGCAGGTCCTTCTCTTTGTCGTCTCGCGGATTCCAGTAGCCGAAACTGCCACCCGTCAGTCGAGACATTTCACGCAATCCGTCTTCCTTCGTAGGTCGGCCGCGGGCTTCTGGATTGATGCCTTTCACCATGATTCCGGATTTTTCTTGGCCAGGGCCGGCGATGTATTCGCGATCATGGTCCGGGGCATAAACCTCGATGGTTACATCTCCATCTTCTCTCGCTAAAAAAGAACTTTCGAATACACCTTCAGCTCCTTTCGTTTGGGTAAACCGCAAATCCTCGATCGACCCTGAGGGATGCTTGAGTCGGCCGAACACGTTGTCGTCGCGAATGGGTAAGCCGGAAGAATCGAAAACATGGCACATCACGAATACCCTGTCGCCTTCCTTCGGTGAATCAGGACTAGTTATAACGCGAATGCCATCGCCTTCGCCACGGTGGCGTTGGGCAGCCATCCAGCGAGCGACTTGACTCCAAAAGCGGTAGTGGTACTTGTCTTCAACGCCTCTACGCCAGCGCCATGCGGCATCCGTTCCTAGGAAAAGAGTCTTTCCTGTACCGACTGTCTGATTGATCGCGAGCAGCGGTATGCGTCCGGACTTGTTGCGCTGGTTGGAATGCACGGCGAGAACCTTCGTGCCCGGGCGGCTCTTTAGGACTCCTGCCGACCAATTGAATCCGGGTAACCTCTTTTCCCATAATTCCGCGTTGGTTTTCTCGTTGTTTTCCAGTTTGGTCAGCCAATGATCCCTTCCTAGAGTCGTCAGAACTAAATTCGACTCGTTGCGCATTCCAACGCCATTGGTTTTTTCTTCATCCAAGACTACTGGCAGGAAATCTTTCAAACTACTCTCCAAGAAGGTAAGTTGGCGTCCGCGAAAACCGGGAATCAACACCAAGCCGGATGCGAAGTTTCGGACCAAGTCGGCGATCATGTCGACGTTTTCCTCAGTCAGTTCTCCGCCTCCTATGCCGACGTCGCCCAAGAAGACCACGTCGTAGGGAGCAAGGGCGTCTTTAGTCGCTGGAAATCTGCTTAGGTAATCGTTGCCGCCTCCCATTTCCAAGGATGGGTGAAAAAGAATGCTTTTCATTTCGACGCTGGGGTCTCGTTGCAAGGCATTCCTGAGGTACCGGTATTCCCAACGAGGCATGGAATCGACAACCAATACTCTTATCTTCGTGTCTTTTATGTGGGTTCTCAAGCTCTTCAAGTTGTTGTCCGCGAAGGCTTCTCCCGATTGCTTGATCCAGGATTGCCAGTCTTCAAAGGAACGAGTGAGTTGGGATTTGTCGTCCGTGCTAACCCGTAATTGCAGTTTTCTTTCCCCTTCAACCTCAGGTTTCCAGAAGAGAGTGCCTCTGGTTTCGTCTTCTTTGTCGATGTCGCGGGTGGTCGTCTTGACGGGTTTCTCGACGCCTTCTTCCATCAATTCCAATTTAACCGTCACTTTTTCCGGGAAATCACTTCGCAAGCGATAGCTTATGACCAATTGTTCCCCCAGTAAACCACTTGGAGAAACGTCGACTTGTTCAAGCGAAATGTCGGGCAAGGCTTTTTCGCCTCCCACCGAGAACGTGTATATGGGGATGCCGTTCGCTTTGTATTTCGCTGCGGCCTTCATGGAGTCACCTTGATTCGAGTCTCCATCGGTGACCATGATGACTGCTTTCAAATTTTCGTGCCGGTCGAGGGCTTCGAGCAATGGAGTTTCCAGATCGGTTCGGTTGAGGTCTTCTTGAACGGATGGAAAGGCTCGGGATTCCGTCTCGCCGGTTTCCTTCAAGGTGGTCCAAAAGGAAGATTCCGGATTCGTTTTCAGTTCAATCCATTGTTTTCTCGTAACAACCTTCCCGGCTTCTCTGACATCATAGGTCTCCATGCTGAGCGACTGGTCCAGCAAGGCGAGAACAACGGGTTCTTCCTTGCGAGAAATCGTTTGCACCAATTCGGGCTGAAGCAAAGTGACGATCAATAGTGCGACTGCCGTAAACCGGATGAATTCCAGTGCTCCCACAACACGTCGCCTATCATTTCTCATCCAGTTGACAATCCCGAGAAAGGCGGCGAGGAGCAGCGTGAGTATGGCTGCCGTCAAGATTGGTCCGGAAAGGTCCCAACGCCATGAACTAGGGTCCTTCATGCGGTTCCTTCTTGGTGTTTGGCAAGGCCGGAAGCGGCTTCAGGTTTTTTTCGACCGGGCAACACGAGCAAGGCTTCGACCATCAAGGCTGCGAGGGTCAGGAAAAGAAACCATCTCCAAACTTCAGCTGGAACTTCCAGTGAGCCGCTACCGGTGTCTTCGACAGTCAAGATGCTTTCTTCCCCTAGTAAATCCTTGCACTGCTCCGCCTGCAGGGTGTTGGACGCATTTTCCGCAGGAGGCCTATTAACGGCCGCCAGTTGTCCATTTATCCTGTAGATTCCCGCATGGGTGTTGATGTCCTTTTGATTGGGGGCATCCACGCATTCTCCAACCAAACCTGGTGTTCCTAGCGTATGAAAAACAGGGGGATCGAGTTGAGATGCTCCAGCCTTCAGCAATCTCTGGATCATTGGAACCAAGGTGAATCCATCGGCAAGATCCGACCACTCTTCTTCGGGTAAAGTGTGGAGGAAATAAAGATTTCCTTTACCCAGCGAGGCTCTCGAGAGGAAAGGGGTCCCATCCTCGAAGGAAGCAAGTCGACGGGTATCTCCCTTCAACCCTCGACGCTTGAGGAAGGAGATTTCTCCGAGTGGAAGCCTGAAGCCTTCCTCGGTGTCGCTCAGAGGCCATTCACGCGATTCGTTCTCCTTGATCTTGAAAGGTTGCTCGGGTGAGGGAGCATTCGATACCTCGGTCCAGGAGCAATTCGCGAAAACCCCCTCGTCATTGGTTTGTGGGGGAAGGAAGATCACCACACCCCCTTTTTCGGCAAAGGCTTTCACTGTTTGTGCGGAGGCTGGATTGGGTAGCGGGCCTTGCCAGAGAAGTAGGCTCGTTGTATCCAAGCTCCCTTGTTCCAAGTCAGTGGAGGAAGAGATTTTCGGTCGACCGTTCTCGTTGTCGGAGAAATTAGTCGAGGCGGTAGAGAGCGCTTGGCGCGTTACTTTGTTTTGTGCGATTACGAAAGCTTTTGTCCTGCTTGGAGATCCGAAAACGAAGTAGGCTTCGTTATCCGCATCGTTGCCATCCGTCGGTAACTTGAATTTACCCCATCCTTCGCCGCTGGCGGGATCTACCTCCACCTTGGGTTGCCACCGGAAAGAGGTGCCCTCAAAATCGCAAGGGATTTCACGTCTTTCACCGTTGACGATTAATTCGATGACGAGGGGAGCGTCGGAATTTTCGTCACGGTCCAATTTCAAGGTGCAGTCCAAATGATCCTTTCTTCGCACCACCCGTTCCGAAAGTAGACGGGCATTGTTTCCTTGCTTGGCGTCGTAATTAAGCAGTCTCAAGCCGAAGCGGTCTTTTTTTTCCTGATACCGTGCGGACAACGCTTCCCACCGATTGGAACCATCCGGATCCCAGTCGTTCTCCTCCAGATCGGAAGCGATCCAAATTTCGGCTGAACCGATCTCGTTGTCCTCCAACCAGTCGAAAGCTTTGCCGATCATGTCGGGTACGTCGGCAGTGGTTTCGGTAGACCCTACGAACCTTTCCATTTCAGGCTCCAGTAGTTCGGATGCCTGCTTGAGTAGTTGGGGCTCATCGGGGCGTATGTTTTCGAAGAGGACCAATTCAGCGCCCTCGCGTACGGCCACCGTTTCAACAAAGCTTTGCAAGGCGCGCTCTCGACGCGTCTGACCGTTGGGCAAGCGTGTTTCCATGCTGGCTGAGCGATCCAGTATCAAGACGATGAATTCGGGTTGACCGGAGGAGAACGCGCTGGACCATCCGCCGGTCATCGGACGGGCTAGGAATAAAATGATGGCGAGAACCGCCAGCATGCGCATCAAGAGAACCAACCATTGACGCAACCGCGAACGCCGAATGGACTGCTTTTGGGCGGAAAGAAGGAAGCGCATTGCCGCCCATTGTTGCGTCCGATAGCGCAGGCGATTCAGCAGGTGAATCAGCACCGGTAACAGAACCAGCGGAAGTCCAAACAAAATCAACGGTTGAAGAAAGGTCATGCCGAATATTTTGGACGTTGTTTCAAACGCTTTTGCGGGCTCGGTCGGAAAGGAAGCTGACCAAGACGTCCTCGTATGGGCGATCAAGAAGGACCCTACGATATTCCACGCCGTTTGCGTGGCATTCATTGCGAAATTCGTCCAGGAAGGCGTTTATCTGCTTCAAGTATTCCTTGCGGATTATGGCGGGTTCGGTGATGAGGTTGTCAGGTCCTTCCAAGTCGACGAAGCGAATGGGGCGGTCAAAGGAAAAGTTGAGTTCCGCGGGATCCAGTAAATGGAACAGCGAGACGTCGTGTCGTTGAAAGCGAAGGTGTTTGATCGCTTCCATCAACTCGGGGAGATCGCAGAAAAAGTCGGACAGCACCACTATCAAAGCGCGACGTCTCACTCTTTCCGCGATTTCATGAAGCGCTTTGGGTAGGTCGGCTTCCTTGGCAGGTTTTTTCTTAGCCAAGATGGACAACATATTGCGGACGTGAGCGGGATTGCGGCGCGCCGGCAGTTCATCGACTCCTTTGGCGTCCACTGTCAAGAGACCTGCTGCATCACCTTGGTTGATAAGGAGATAGGCCAGTGTTGCGGCGATGCTTTTGCCGGTTTCGAGTCGTTGTCCATGTTCGGACTCGAAGCTCATGGAGGCGCTGCAGTCCAAGGTCAGGTAACAGCGAAGGTTTGTTTCGGCTTCGAATTCCTTGACGTAAAAACGGTCGCTTCGGGCGTAGACTCGCCAGTCGAGGAGGCGTGGATCGTCTCCTGGCGAATATTCTCGGTATTCGGCGAATTCCACGCTTGAGCCTCGGTGCGGGCTTTTGTGGAGCCCTGCCACGCTGCCTTCCATTGGAAGCGGGGTGACCAGCGTTTGCGCCATGAGGCGCGACAGAACGCCTTGATCGAGGTATTGGGTGCCGTCTTTTTTAGGCACGCTCGGCATCCTTTTCCTTACGCAGTTCCTTGATCAGTCGCTCGATGATGGTGGCGCTCGTGATGCCTTCGGATTGGGCTTGGAAGTTTGTCAGTATCCGGTGGCTGAGGACTGGTTCCGCAACAGCTTGAAGATCGTCCAAGCCGGCGAGGTATCGGCCATGCAAAACGGCTCGAGCCTTGGATCCTCGTACTAGATATTGCACGGCTCTGGGACCTGCTCCCCACTGCACCCATTTGCGCAACCAAGCAGGGGCCTCCTGGGAATTGGGTCTTGTGCGGCGCACGAGATCCACTGCCATTTCGTGCACGTGTTCGGGCACTGGCACGCGTTCGACCAAGGATTGAAACTCGAGCAGTTTTTTGCCGTTGATTATCTTTTTCAGTTTGGGGGGCTCACCGGCAGTGGTTTCACGGGAAATCCGCAACTCTTCGTCTCGATTTGGGTAATCTACAGTGATCAGGAACATGAAGCGGTCAAGCTGAGCTTCCGGCAATGGGTAAGTGCCTTCCTGTTCGATTGGGTTTTGAGTGGCCAGAACGAAGAAAGGGGCGGGAAGCTTATATACGCGACCAGCCACCGTCACTCGTCGTTCCTGCATAGCCTCGAGAAGGGCCGATTGAGTCTTGGGGGGCGTGCGGTTGATCTCGTCGGCGAGTATGACGTTGCCGAACAGGGGGCCTTTCACGAACTCGAATTCTCTTCTTCCGTCTGAACTCGCGACTTGAAGAATATCCGTTCCGGTGATGTCCGAGGGCATCAAGTCAGGAGTGAACTGGATTCGGCTGAAATTCAAGGAACTGGTTTGAGCCAAGGAATTCACCAGAAGTGTTTTGGCTAATCCCGGGACTCCCATGAGCAAGCCGTGGCCTCGGGAGAGAATGCAAATAAGCATTCTTTCAACGACGTCTTCCTGTCCTATGATGATTCGGGCTATTTCAGCTCGCGCCTGCTCGTTGACTTCACGAAGTTGGTCAATCGCCGCAACGTCGTCTTTGGACAGTTCATCTCCGGAGTTTTTGGAGATGGTCTTGGTTTTCTTGGTCGAACTTGCGGTTTTTGGACTCATGCTATGGTGTGGTTTAGGAAAGGATCTAATTTAAGCTGGTGAACGTTAAACGGATAATGGCTAACTCTTGGAGCAACCATCGCAAGCCTTTATATTGCTTCATTTGCACAGCGTATTCAGTGGAAATCCCTCGGGCTTGCCCCAGTTGAATGAAAAAAACAAAAGCCGACGATGATCCAACGTAAGTACCGCATTTTAAAAGCCGCTAGTTGGGTTGCCTTGGTTCGTGAGGTCAACGACCTTCTCGAACGAGAGTACAAAGACACCGAAGGGTACCTCTTTACCGCTGCCGGTCGTTGGCAGTGCCTTGGTGGTCCTTTCAAGGATGGCGATGATCATTGTCAGGCGATGGTTTTTGAGCGAGACGAGGAATAGTCGATAGCCGGAGCCGAAACAACGATCGATATTTCTACGCGAGCATCCGGATCGAAGAAGCTTTCAAGGTCAACTTTCCAGCACTTTCAGTATACCTTCCGCAGACTTCCATTCCTGCTCGATCATTTCCACCACTCTGGGCAAATCGGCAGGTGGGATGCCAACTCGTTCCAAGATTTCCGGGCTGGGAAGAGTCGAGGAGCTGTGTCCGGAAAACCCGAATTTGCGGTCATGGGTGATCTTGTTGGCTACGATCACGACGTCGATGACTCGATTGAGTTGCTCCGATTTGATGGCTCTCGCATCTACGTTCTCTTGGTGGTGGTGTCCGACTGTCGCCAGAATGTACTTGGATAGTTTCCAATGCTTGCAGACGTAATATCCTAAAACGTCGTGTCTTGGATAATCCTGGGATTTTTCAGCAGCCACCAAATCGATTTTCTTATCTAATGCGTATTGGGCGACTTCGATGAAAGTTTCCGCATCCAGCATATAGTTGACTATTTTACCAATGTCATGAACCAAGCCGCAAACATAGGGTGTTTCATGTTCTTCCATACCCACGTACTTGGCGATTGTGCCGCTGGCCACGGCTACGCCTACCCCATGCTTCCAAAAACTGTTTATATCGAAGGCCGTTACCGTTCGTCCTTTGAAAATCGACAGGATCGATGAGGATAGGGCCACTTTCTTCAGCTTGTCGAACCCTAGGTAATTCACGGCTTCTCCAATGTTGGTGACACGATCGGACACTCTGTAGTAGGCGGAATTGGCCACTTTCAAAACCCTCATGGTCAAGCTTTGGTCGCTTTCCATCAGGTGCTCGACGTCATGGACACTGGAGTTGGTGTCGCTTAGCATGTTGGCCAGTTCCGTGAAGATTGCCGGGAGAGTGGGCAGATCCCGGACTTTTTCAACTTTCTCCAAATAATCTTTTACCGTCAGGCTCATGAAGCTTTTTCAGATACTGTTTTCTTTTTTCTGAAATTTCGAATGCTAAATTGTCATTGAAGAATAACCGCCATCCACGATCGTTTCGGTGCCCGTTATGAAACCGCCCGCTTTTTCCGATGCGAGCAATAACGTGGCTCCCACCAATTCTTCCTTCTCGCCGAATCTGTCCATGGGTGTGTGTCCCATGATGGCTTCCACTCTATCGGGTGTGAGAACTTTTTTATTTTGCTCTGCGGGAAAGAAACCGGGAACCAGTACGTTCACCCTCACTTTTCGAGGAGCCCATTCTCGAGCCAAGTTCTTGGATAGGTTGTGAACGGCGCCCTTGGTTGCCGAATAGGTGAACACACGAGACAAGGGATTCAGTCCCGATATGGATCCAACGTTGATAATGCTGCCTCCTTCGCCTCTATCGACCATGTATTTCCCGAATATTTGGCAAGTGAGCATGACGGCCTTCAAGTTTACGTCGAAGATTCGCTGGAATTCATCCTCCGCTATTTCAAAGAATGGCGTCGGTGAGTTGACGCCGGCGCCATTGACCAGGACGTCGACCTGACCTGACTTTTCCAAAACTTGTTCCAGCAATCGTTCCAGAGATTCTGTTTTACCGACGTCGCAGGGAAGGAAGTAACCAGAGCCATCCGTTGCATCGATTTCCCGAAGTTTCTCTTGGGCTTTTTCCTCGTTTCTACCAACAATCACCACTTCGGCTCCCGCTTTCGCCAAACCGATGGCCATGGCGCCGCACAGTTCGCCGGTTCCTCCTATCACGACGGCGGTTTTCCCCGACAATCCAAACAAATTTTCAAGGTAGCTCATAAGGCGTTGAATCCAATTATTTGACTTTTCATCGATCTACTCTGGCTCCGCCACCACCTTTCAGTTTCTCCACCTCCACGAGAGAAGCCATGGAGGTGTCCCCGGGCGTGGTCATTGCCAAGGCTCCATGGGCGGCGCCGTATTCCACGGCTTCGCGCGGATCGCCGGTGGTAAGAAAACCATATATCAAACCTGATGCAAAGCTGTCTCCACCTCCCACGCGATCGAGGATTTCCAAGTTTTCGCGATGGGTGGCCTCGTGGAATTCGCCATCGGCCCAGCAAATGGCGCCCCAGTCGTTGATGCCCGCGGTCTTGACTGTGCGAAGAGTGGTGGCGGTCGCCTTGAAATTGGGGAAGTCGGCTATCGCCTTTTGAATCATGGCTTGGAATTTGTCGATTTGGATTTCGGATATATTCTCATCCATACCTTCCACTTCGAAGCCTAGACAAGCGGTGAAATCTTCTTCATTTCCAATCATCACGTCGACCTGCTCGGCGATGCGCCGATTGACTTCCTGAGCTTTGGCCTTGCCTCCGATGGATTTCCAGAGGGAAGGACGATAATTGAGATCATAGGAGACGATGACGCCATGTTTCTTGGCGACTTGCACGGCTTCGATCACCATATCGGCGGTGGTTTCCGAAAGCGCGGCGAATATACCTCCCGTATGCAGCCAACGAACGCCTTGGTTCCCGAAGATGTCTTCCCAATCGACGTCTCCTGGTTTCATTTGAGAAGCGGCGGTGTTGCCGCGATCGGAGGTGCCCGCGGCTCCTCGTACACCGAAGCCGCGTTCCGTGAAATTAATACCGTTTCGCGTTTCGCGTCCCACGCCATCGAAGGGAACCCATTGAATCAGGTCGGTATCGACCCCGCCTTGGAGAATGAAATCTTCCACCAACCGGCCGACTTCATTATCGGCGAAAGCAGTCACCACGGCCGTACGCATGCCGAAACAACGGCGCAAGCCGCGGGCTACGTTGTATTCACCGCCGCCTTCCCATACTTGGAAACTCCGAGTAGTGCGCACGCGGCTTTCGCCCGGGTCGAGTCGAAGCATGATTTCCCCTAGGGAAACGAGATCCCAACGGCATTCGTTTTGCGGGCGTATATCTAGAACAGGCATGATTTAATGGAGTGTTTCCTTTGGATAGTGATCACGATCCTTAGCTGGCTTCATTGAAATCGCGTCGATCCCATTTTTCAATCCCGCATTGCTCCGCCACCTCGTCGAACTCGTCCAGTTCCTTTTCGCTGAAGAGAAGGCCGGCGTTTCGTTTCGATCGTTCCGCGAAACGCGCTTCGGGTTGGCCGGGAAGAAGGCAGTGTTCGTTGCCTTCTCCCAAGATGTCTTCGAGTACGGCTTTCAAGTTTTCGGCTTGCGTACGACCATGGGCGAAAGAGCCTGCATCGAAAGCATCGGGATGGATGACTTGAAAAAAGAAGTTGCAAGAATACTTTTCGCCAGGGGTTTCGCCGGGAATCCCGCGCAGAGTGGAAAGCGATCCTCCCGTCATGGCTCCGAGGATTTCATTCATGAGCCCCAGTCCATATCCTTTGTGGGCCGCAAAAGGCAGGAGCGCGGTTACCTCGTGGGGATCGATGGTAGGGTTGCCTTCCTTGTCGACCGCCGCGTTGGGCGGCAATTCCTGTCCTTCGCGCTTGAGTTGTTGCACTCTTCCCATCGCGATTACCGAGGTAGCCCAGTCGACCACAACCGGAAAGCCGATGGCATCCGTTGTTGGTAGTCCCCAAGAATGTGGATTGGTTCCCAAGGTAGGTGTTTTCCCGGTGAAGGGAACCACTTCGGCCAAGGTGGAGGTGCAATTCGTGTAGGCGAAGTAACCTTTGCGGGCTGCTTCCATGACGTAGCCTCCACCCCACAGATAATGAAAGGCATCGTCGACAACCACCGTTCCCGAGCCATGCTTTTCCGCCATATCGATGCAGGTTTCGATCGCTGCATAGGCTACCGCTTGTCCCAGTTTCTTGTTGGCGTTCCAGGTTTG
>CEUS01277401.1_pt1 | contig 12897 bp, 8 predicted proteins | sample 427031 | NCBI WGS metagenome assembly CEUS01 (sample SAMEA2622837, study PRJEB7988) | marine metagenome | biome: marine biome (ENVO:00000447); feature: marine epipelagic mixed layer (ENVO:xxxxxxxxx); material: "saline water (ENVO:00002010), including plankton (ENVO:xxxxxxxx)" | depth 140 m | reverse complement strand
TATTGAAAAAGAACAGCCCGATTCATTGTTGCCGACGGTTGGTGGACAGACAGCTCTTAACCTAACAGTCGAGTTGGCTAAGCATGGTGTGCTCGAAAATTTCAATGTGCGTTTAATTGGTGCGTCTATTGAAGCCATTAACGTTGCAGAAGATAGGTCGCAGTTTAATGAGGCCATGAAGTCAATTGGTATTGAGGTGCCATCCGGTGAATATGCACGTTCTGTTGAGGAAGCGCTTGCGCTGGTCGATCGATTTGGGTTTCCCACAATTATAAGACCTTCGTTTACTCTTGGAGGAGTTGGTGGGGGCATAGCCTATAACATTGAAGAGTTTCGCGAACTCGCGGAACGTGGTATTGAGTTGAGTCCTGTTCATGAAATTCTTATAGAAGAATCGGTCATAGGTTGGAAGGAATTTGAACTTGAAGTGATGCGAGACTCAGCAGATAACTTTGTTGTTATTTGCTCCATTGAAAATATTGACCCAATGGGTGTCCACACAGGGGATAGCATCACTGTCGCTCCGGCTTTGACTCTTACTGATAAGGAATATCAGCGAATGCGAGATGCTGCGCGGCGGATTATTCGCCGTGTTGGTGTTGAGACAGGGGGATCAAATATCCAGTTTGCTGTCAATCCTGACAATGGTCGAATGCTTGCAATTGAAATGAATCCTCGAGTGTCTCGTTCGTCGGCGCTTGCATCAAAAGCGACTGGATTTCCCATTGCCAAGATCGCGGCAAAATTAGCGTTAGGTTATCATCTTGATGAAATTCCCAACGATATTACTCGTCTGACGCCGGCATCGTTTGAACCCACAATTGACTATGTTGTCGTAAAAATTCCCCGCTGGGCATTTGAAAAGTTTCCTAAGGCTGACCGTACTCTAACGACCCAAATGAAGTCGGTAGGTGAAGTGATGGCGATTGGTCGGACGTTTAAAGAAGCTTTCTTAAAAGGCATGAGATCGCTTGAGCTTGGCAAGAGTGGTCTAGTTTTTGGACGTGATTTAAGCGACAGCTCTGACGAGGCGTTACTGCATGGAAAACTTGTGGTTCCAAATGACAAAAGAATATGGGCTATTTTTGAAGCGTTGGAGAATGAGTGGTCTGTTGAAAAGCTTTACGAGGCGACTCGAATAGATCGCTGGTTCTTGACACAGTTTGAGGAATTAACAGAGCTTAGACGGTCAGCTGGTGTGGTGGATTGGCTACATGTGTCGAATGACATGATTCAGGCGGTCAAACGCAGTGGTTTTGGTGATGAGGAGCTGGCACATATCGCAGATGTTGAGAGTTCGGAAATAGCTGCTCGTCGTTTAGAGAGTAATTTTTCGACGGCGTATAAACGGATAGATACGTGCGCTGCAGAGTTCGAGTCGTTCACTCCATATCTGTATGGAACATACGAATCTGAGTGTGAATCTGACCCAACCGATCGGCCGAAAGTGGTGATACTGGGTAGTGGCCCAAACAGGATTGGACAGGGAATTGAGTTTGATTACTGTTGTTGCCATGCAGCTTTTGCGATGCAGGAAGAAGGTTATGAGACGGTAATGATTAACTGCAATCCAGAGACTGTGTCAACAGACTATGACACGGTGGATCGTTTGTATTTTGAGCCTTTGACTTTAGAGGATGTGCAGGCTGTTATAAGCCGAGAACAATCTAAAGAAGGTCCGGTATCCTGCATTGTCCAGTTCGGTGGGCAAACACCACTCAAACTTGCTCTCGCATTGCAAGCGGCTGGTGTAAAAATTGTTGGGACATCACCTGATTCTATTGATTTAGCTGAAGATCGAGAACGTTTTTCGCGTTTACTTTGGGACCTTGGTATTCCACAGGCTCCGAATGGCATGGCGACCTCCCGTGAAGAAGCTCGCACAGTGGCTGAATCGATTGGATATCCGATAGTAGTCAGGCCATCCTATGTTCTCGGTGGTAGAGCGATGGCCATCGTTTATGATTCAGGAGCGCTCGATCGTTATATGGTGGAAGCTGTCGATGCTTCGCCTGAGCATCCAATTCTCGTTGACAAATTTTTAGAAGATGCTTTTGAGCTTGATGTTGATGCTTTAGCTGATTCGACCGGAGAAGTTGTCATCGGTGGAATTATGGAGCATATCGAAGAGGCAGGTATTCATTCAGGTGATAGTTCTTGTGTTGTACCACCCTATCTTGTTCCAGAACGTCATTTGGTGGTTATTAAGGATTATACGCGCCGTGTTGCTCGTGCTTTGAAGGTGATAGGACTGTTAAACATCCAGTTCGCGATAAAAGAGGAGACTGTCTATATTTTAGAAGTGAACCCTCGAGCTTCACGAACGGTTCCTTATTTGTCCAAGGCTACGGGAGTACCTTTAGCTAAGACGGCTGCTAGATTAATGGTAGGAAAAACTCTCAATGACCTAGGGTTGGTTGAAGACTTGAATGTTGCGGGTGTTTTTGTGAAGACACCTGTTTTTCCATTTGTGCGCTTTCCTGGTGTTGACAGTATTCTAGGTCCTGAAATGAAATCGACTGGGGAAGTCATGGGCGGAGCATCAAATTTTGGTGCCGCATATGCCAAAGCTCAAATCGCTGCTGGTCAGCGGTTGCCTGACGATGGATGTGCATTTATTAGTGTTAATGATGATGATAAGGCCAATGTCCTTCCGATTGCACGTGATCTGGCGTCCCTTGGTTTTACCTTGGTCGCATCACGAGGTACGGCAGCATATCTTCGTTCAAGCGGGTTAGATGTTGAAGTTGTATTCAAAGTTAATGAAGGGCGTCCCAATGTGGGTGATCGGCTACTAAACCGAGAAATTGATTTAATTATCAATACTCCACTGGGTCGGGAATCTTTTTTTGACGATATGAAAGTTCGGCGAATTGCCATGATGCTTGGGGTGCCATGCGTTACAACGTTGACTGGCGCCGCTGCGACTGTAAGTGCTATCCGGGCAATGAGATCGGAGGCATTGAGTGTCATGCCGTTACAGGAATATCATGATCGGATGCGTGCCTAGTTCTTGAAGATGCTCTTTTGAGTGCTGGGATTCAGAAATATCTGAATCTTTTTCGTTGGCTGAGTCAGGAATAATTTACATGAGCTCTTTTTTAATCTTTTCCCACGCTATTTCCATATCTTTATCTGAAACGTCACGAAGTTCTTTTTGGTTTTCTCGAAAATAGTTTTCTAGTTCATTGAACCGCTTTGTAAATTTGATGTTCGCCTTGTTCAGTGCTTGTTCTGGGTCCAAGCCGAGATGACGGGACAGATTCGCGACTGTAAATAGCAGGTCACCAAGTTCTTCCTCAATTTCACTTGATTTATCAGCTTCTATTGCCGTGCGCAACTCACTAAGTTCTTCTTCAACCTTGTCGATTACTTGGCTTGTAATAGGCCAATCAAATCCTATAGTTGAAGTGCGTTTTCCCATTCGATAGGCCCGTAGAAGTGCAGGAAGGACTTTAGGTATACCGCTTAGTAGATGTGGTGTTTCTCCGGCGGCTTGCTTCTCGTTGTTCTTAATTTCTTCCCATTTTTTTTTAACATCTTGCGATGTGATCGCTTCTTCAGAAATATCAGAGTCAAAAACGTGCGGGTGGCGGCGTATTAATTTTTCGCACACGCAATCGATTGAATCCTCTATGCGGAAGGCGTTTTCTTCGCTGCAGATCTGGGCTAGAAAAACGGCTTCAAAGATGTAATCGCCGAGCTCAGAACGGAGAGAAGAGATGTCAGAGACATCAATTGCCTCGACGAGTTCGTAGGCTTCTTCAAGGATGAAAGGACGCAGTGACTGAGGTGTTTGTTCTCGATCCCAAGGACATCCGTCTGGGGAGCGAAGTATTCGCATAATCTCAACTAGTCGCTCAAATTTTTCTCCAAGAGTGCCATTATCTATTGGGGGAATTATTGACATAGCCGGTTATGCTAGTCATCTTGTTAACCTAACGCAAGTCGGGCACGTGGTAGCATGCACACGATGGAAAAGTCAGAAATATCGTTTAATGCAATTGTTGTGTCACTTGCGAAGACGGCCGCCGTTTATTTTGGTGATGTGGTCGATCCTGCCACTGGGAAGAAGACTGCTGTAAATCTCGAGGCAGCTTTCCATGCAATTGAAATGGTCGCGCTTTTGGAGCAGAAAACTCAAGGTAATCTTTCAGAGGCCGAGACAGCTTTTATTCAACAAGTGCTTCATGAACTCAGAGTCAGGTATAGACAGGCTACTCGAGGCACCGAGGTCTAAAGTGTGCATGTGAAATTTTTGGGCACTGGAACTTCAACTGGTGTTCCTGTAATTGGTTGTGGTTGCGAAACCTGTCATTCGTCCGACGGCAGAGATCGAAGATGGCGTCCGTCAGTACAGATAAAATTTGACGATGGTCTGTCCGTGTTAATTGATGCATCACCAGATCTCAGAGCGCAGGCTCTAAAGTTTTCTTTGGATCGCGTTGATTGTATTTTGCTGACTCACAGTCATGCTGATCATGTTCTGGGCCTCGATGATGTGCGCATATATAACTTTCGACAAGGGGCAGAAATTCCTTGTTATGGTAATTCTCGCACGCTAACAGATGTTCGCCGGATGTTTTCGTACGTTTTTGACCCCAAGACTCCACAAGGCGGAGGTTTGCCGCAGCTTTCCTTGCGTCCTGTGAACGGACCGTTTTTACTAAATAGCAATAGGATTGTTCCCGTCCCTTTGCGCCATGGCACCCTGTCAATTTTTGGTTATAGAATTGGTGCCTTCGCTTACTTGACTGATTGTAATGAGATTCCTGAGGCATCTTGGCCGTTACTCGGCGATCTCGATGTGCTGGTGCTTGATGCCCTACGCCGACGTCCTCATTCGACGCATTTTAATATTGATCAAGCGGTACAAGCCGCGGAGAAAATCCGTGCGAAAAATACCTACTTTACGCATATGACACATGACTTGCCTCATGCGGAGACCTGTAGTCTTTTGCCAAGTGGAATATCTCTTGCTTACGATGGCTTGGTCTTAAAGATAAATGAACAACTCAGTGAAGCCGTTCAAAAGGCGTCAATCAAGTTGTTCCCCTTTTCAGATTGATACCGGACGTAGAGTTTTATCGAAATGTGTGCGTTCCAATGACTAGAAGGTAAGGCTAGATTATGATCAGTAGTTAACTGTGGAAATTATCTATTATCCAGACGATTCGTGTCCGAACAATTGGACGGAATCTGTGATCGCTTTGGGAAATTTTGACGGGGTGCATCGAGGGCATGCCAAGCTCTTGGAACGTGTAAATTCACGTGCTGCTGAGCGGGGTGTGACTGCTGCGGTGTTAACGTTTGATCCCCATCCGCCGAAAGTCATTCGTCCAGATAAGGCTCCAGCTCTGCTCATGACGACACAGCAGAAAATCACTTATCTCGAACAGTCTGGCATACATGCAACAGCGATAGTGCGATTTACAGGTGGTCTTGCTCAATGGACGCCGGAACAGTTCGTAACTTCAGTATTGGTGGACTGGTTGCATGTTGCTGAGGTTTGGGTTGGTTCAAATTTTTTATTTGGTCACGAAAGAAAAGGAAATTTTTCACTACTGAGATCTCTTGGTTCTATATACGATTTTCGGGTTGCGAAAATCGATCCCGTTCGCTACAAGGATTTTGTTGTTAGTAGTACGCGGATTAGGCGACTTTTAAGTGAAGGCTACGTCGATGAGGCGGGTAGTCTTCTTGGGCATCATTATTGTATCGATGGTGAGGTGGTTCGAGGTTCTAATAGGGGCACACATCAAGGATTTCCGACGGCCAACCTTTTGACTGACAATGAAATTCTCCCACCTGATGGAGTTTATGCGTCTACTGTTACGATTGATGGTGTTATTCACGCCGCTGTTACAAATATCGGCGTCAGACCTACTTTTGAAATAAGTGGTGATCGGGTCGTAGAGAGTCACTTGCTTCGCTTTAGTGGTGATTTGTACGGCCGGCATGTGCGGGTAGCTTTTGTAAAGCGTTTAAGGGAAGAACGTTTATTTTCAAGTTCGAGTGAACTTAAAAATCAAATCGTTGTCGATTGTGAGGAGGCTCGTGCTCTCTTTGAAAAGATGTCACTGTAAAATGAGTCTCCTTAAAATAGTGAGGCTGTCGATTTAAATTAACCGAGCGTTGTATTGTAGTGCACGTGTTGTCAACGCGACCACTCAAGACTTTTTAAGGATTAAGGTATCGTGTTTCTTTTTAACACTTTAACTCGCCGTGAAGAGGTGTTCGCTCCTGCCAAGGATAATACAGTTCGTATGTACGCCTGTGGTTTAACAGTTTATGCACGTGGTCACATTGGCAATTTTAGAACCTTTATATGTCTTGATATTCTTCGGCGCACGTTGCAGTACGTGGCGGGTTTTAAAGTGCGCCAGGTCATTAATTTTACTGATGTTGACGATAAGACTATTAAGGCTGCCCGGGACGCAGGCGTCTCGCTGCGAACATATACAGATCGTTTTATCGCGGCATTTAAGGAAGACGTGGAAATATTGGGCATCGAATCTGTAGAGGAGTACCCGCGGGCGACGGATGAAGAGAATCTACTGGCTATGGTGCAGATGATTAAGGATCTTGAGAGACGTGGGTATGCGTACAAGAGTGAAGGGTCTATCTATTTTAAAATTTCTGCTCTTGAAGAGTATGGGAAATTGGCGCATCTCGATCACGATGGTATCAAAGTAGGTGCCCGCGTTGACTCAGACCAATATGCGAAACAAGATGCCCGTGATTTTGTGCTGTGGAAAGCGACATCGGAAGATGAGCCGACATGGGATTTTGGCATAGGTCCCGGAAGACCGGGTTGGCACATTGAATGTTCAGCGATGGCTTTACGGTTGCTTGACGAACCCCCTATTGACATTCATGCGGGTGGGGTCGATTTGATTTTCCCTCATCATGAAAATGAGATCGCACAAAGTGAAGGAGCGACGGGAGAGCAGTTCGCCCGTTTTTGGATTCACGTAGAACACCTCTTGATAGATGACAACGACAAAATGTCAAAATCTTCAGGTAATGTTCTTACGGTTCAAGATGTTTTAAATGAAGGCTATCGTGCATCGACACTTCGTTATGTGCTGTTGTCAACTCATTATCGCAAACAACTGAGATTTACGTGGGCTAGCCTGATACAGGCGGACGAGGCGCTGACCAGATTAATGGATTTTCTGGCTCGTCTTGACACAGTTACTGATGGAGGGTCCCATGACAGCATTGGTGCGAGAGTCTTGGAGGCCCAGCAATTATTTAACGAAATGATGAGTCGCGATCTTAATACTCCAGGTGCGCTTGGAGTAATGTTTGAACTTGTGCGGACAATGAATGCTTCGATCGACACAGGTGCAGTTGGAACCAAAGATATTGAAAAAATAAAAAAGGTTTTTTCAGATTTTGATCAGGTTCTTGGTGTCGTAAAGCTACGTCGTCTTGAAGATGCCGAACCTCCAGTCCAAGTGAGTGAAATAGAGAGATTGATTGAAGAGCGTCAAGAGGCACGGAGGAGGAGAGATTTTTCAACAGCCGACCAAGTTCGGGATGATCTTGAGAAGCGAGGAATTATCTTGGAAGATAGCACGAGTGGCACCCGCTGGAAACGAAAATAGTGTTGTTTCTGTTTTGTTTCTAGCTGTAAATGTATCATTTTCAGGAACTAGTTTCTTTGTAGGGTGCTTGATGAGACGAAATGTGCGTGGTACCCTTCTCTATTTGAGTGCGGGAGTAACTCAGTGGTAGAGTGCGACCTTGCCAAGGTCGAAGTCGTGGGTTCGAATCCCATTTCCCGCTCCATTTTTTCCCGGTAATGGCTGTTAGATGGCGCCGTCGCCAAGCGGTAAGGCAGAGGTCTGCAAAACCTCCATCCCCGGTTCAAATCCGGGCGGCGCCTCCATTATTTACGACTTACAGTTTGCCTTGATTTAGATTCAACTTTGCATTCGTGGGGTAAACGAATGAATAGGTTGGCAGATGTAATGATAAGGAATGTGGTCGTTCTTCTCTTCCTTCTCCTGCCTTCGGAGGTGGTCGCTCAATCGGGGAGTGTAACAGGCGGGTTATTTACGCCTTGGGGCACGCCTGATTTTAGAGGTGTTTGGGTGAATTCAACACTCACGCCATTAGAGCGTCAGCCAGAACTGGGCGACAAAGAGTTTTATACGGAAGCAGAGTTAGAGGAGCTGCAGTCGACTGCGTTTCAAAGGTGGAGGACGACTCCTGATATTGAGCGTCAACTCGCTGTCGAGTCTTCTCCAGTATGGTTGGAACCTGGTCCGTTGAGTAGACGTACCTCTCTTATTACTGGTTTGAGTGGTCGGATCCCACCCTTGACGCCTGACGGTGAACGGCGAAAAATTGAAAATGGAGGCGTGATAGGGACCCGATTTCTGACTGAGAGAGTAGGTTCTCATGAAGATCGACCTTGGAGTGAACGATGTTTGGTATTTGAAACTGGCGGCCCACCGATGATGGCGTTTCCGATTGCAGCGTATCATCAGATTTTCCAGACACCAGGCCATGTAGTGTTCCTTCACGAAGAAAATCACGACGTTCGGATTGTTCCACTTGAAAGACGTCCTCACGTAAATCCAGACATTCGGCTATGGCGAGGTGACTCGCGTGGGTATTGGGATGGCAATACGTTGGTGATTGAGACTACAAATTTCAATGGTAAAGGTGGATTTAGTGGTTCGGGATCGAATTTGCTTTTAACTGAACGACTGACTCTGGCAGATGACGAGACGCTGTTGTATGAATTTACGGTTCTTGATCCCGAGACATGGACGGAGCCGTGGACAGTCGAAATGCCGCTGTGGGCGTCGTCGAACCAGTTGTATGAGCATGCCTGTCATGAAGGTAACTACAGTTTACCACTCGTCCTAAGTGGAGCACGGGCACAGGAGCAGAAGCGGTGAGATTAGCAATGAGACACACTTGCCAAGCCTTATTGCATTTTCGGTAGGTAGGAACGAAGAAAGTTATGGGACGTTTGATAACGGCGCTGTCCTTATTACTTCTATTGACGCTCTGGAATCAAAGCGTCGTACATAATCATGTACAAGATTCCACAGTTATAGCCTATTTCCCTTCAAATGATTTGGCATGGGAGTCGGTTTCTCCAAATGATGTGGGGTGGAATGTTTCGGCGTTGGCACGTTTGGTGACATTCGCAGAAGATCATCGTTCAACTGCACTGGTTGTACTTTATAACGGCCGCATTGTGGTTGAAAAATATTGGCAGCTTGAGAATCCACGCATGTTTACGCGTTTACGAGACAGTCCCAGAGGAGGGCGTCGTAATGCCGAAGGCCATCCTATTGAAGACGTCGGTTCGGTCCAAAAAGGCGTCTTGGGAATTCTCGTGGGGCTCGCACAGAATCGGTCGCTTCTCGACCTTGATGCTCCGGTGTCTCAATATCTTGGCCGGGGATGGACCCAAGCGACCCCAGAGCAAGAGGGGCGGATTACGATTCGTCACCTGATGTCGATGTCGAGTGGTTTGTCGAGAGCATTTCTGTATGAGGCAGCCGCGAATGAACTTTGGTACTACAATACTCAGGTGTACAGCCGGCTGTTTGATGTCTTGGCGGCCGTAAGCGGTCAGGACCCACACGAGTACACACAAGCGTGGTTGAGTGAGCCTCTCGGCTTACGCGACACCAACTGGGCGCTGCGAGATGGAGGCCCAAATCCCTACGGCCTCACTACGACTGCGCGAGACCTTGCTCGCATGGGACTTTTGATGTTGAATCAGGGGCTTTGGGACGGACAGCGATTGATGAACGAACAGTTTGTTGAACTTGCATTTGATTCTTCGCAATCGAGAAATCCGGCGTACGGACTTTTGTGGTGGGTAAATGGAAAGAATCGCTGGGATGACTGGACCAATACAGGTATGAGATCAGGTGCTTTCGTACCAACCGCGCCTGATGATCTTATTGCGGCACGAGGCATTGGGGACCGGAAAATCTATGTTGTCCCGAGTCTTGGAGTGGTGGTGAGTCGTTTGGGTGGATTCGCTCGTTACGGTGACGAGGACGAACCTGATCGCCAATTCTTTGATCACGAATTCTGGAGACTGTTCAGGCAAGCATTACCATAGGGATATCTCATCGGAGGCTTGCATTTCTTCTGTGTATGTTACTAGGGGCGTACAGATTTACCTGCGCGTTATAGTTAAGGTTGGAGCAAAGATAAGCCCAGTTGCTACGGTACTTCCTGAATGTGAATGACTGCTGCACCTAGAGTTGTTAAGGGTACTTAGGTTACTCTTTAACTGGTGAAGACAATCCGACAAGCTTGAAAGGTGATTTCATTATGTTTGACCCGACGAATCGACGTGGACGATGTACATCTCAACAATCTAATGCGACGCGTTTGTTGTTCATTCTGATCGCGACCATCTTGTTATTGACAGAATGGAGTCCTTTGCGAGCGCAGGCGCCAATCGACTTAAAACCTGTGACCGACACGATGCTTCTGGAACCCGATCCAGAAAACTGGTTAATGTGGCGTCGGACTCTCAACGGGTGGGGATTCAGTCCGTTGGATCAGATTGACCGAGACAACGTGAGCAACTTGCGGATGGTGTGGTCTCGCGCGATGGCGCCTGGTAGTCAGCAGGCGACTCCGCTTGTGTACGAAGGAGTCATGTTTCTTCCCAATCCCCGTGACACAACTCAGGCAATTGACGCGGATACTGGTGATTTACTATGGGAATATCGGCGGGAAGTTCCTGAGGATATTGCGTCGTATGTGGGGGGGATGGAAGACACGAATCGTAACGTGGCGATTTACGGAAATCTCATCATAGATACGAGTGCTGATGACTATCTTTACGCACTCGACGCACGTACAGGTCGGGTGGCTTGGGAGACCGAGATTCTCGATTATCAGACGAATCCCGCGAGACAGTCATCCGGTCCTCTTGTTGCGAATGGTAAGGTGATTTCTGGACGAAGTTGTCGACCGGCAGGTGGGCCTACGGCCTGTGTCATTACGGCGCATGATGCGACAACCGGTGAGGAGTTGTGGCGCACGCGTACGATTCCAGCGCCTGGAGAGTTTGGTAATGACACATGGGGAGATGTACCGTTTGAAGAACGGTTTCATGTTGGTGCGTGGATGGTCCCGAGTTACGATCCGGACTTGGATTTGCTCTACATGGGCACTTCCGTTACGTCACCGGCGCCAAAATTTATGTTAGGGGGGATCGACAAAAAACACCTGTATCACAATTCTACCTTGGCTCTCGATGGGGAGAGTGGTGAAATTGTTTGGTACTATCAACATCTCGTTGATCATTGGGATCTCGATCATCCGTACGAGCGTTATCTTATAGACACGGCTGTCACGCCCGATCCGGAAACGGTTAGTTGGATTAATCCCCGATTACAGCCCGGAGAAGAACGAAAAGTCGTGACCGGAATTCCTGGGAAGACGGGGGTTGTTTATACTCTCGATCGAGAGACAGGTGAGTTCCTCTGGGCCAACCCGACAGTTACGCAAAATGTGATCAGTCACATCGATGGGGCTACAGGGGAGGTGTCTACGAATTCTGAGGTTGTGTTTACTAGCGTTGGACAAACGGTTACGGCATGTCCCGCGTTAAGTGGAGGCAAGAATTGGGACGCTGGTGCGTATAGTCCGGACACCCACACTATGTATTTCTCTTTGCGCAACACGTGTGTGAGCCAGATGGCAACCGACGATGGCACTTTGTATGAACTCGCTTCGCGCCGGCAGCTTGCACCGGGAACTGATAATTTAGGCACAGTAAGGGCGATCTCGGTAGAAACAGGTGAAACGGTGTGGTTGCATGAACAGCGTGCCGCGACGTCTGCGCTCGTGGCAACCGGAGGGGGGCTCGTATTTGGTGGCGATCTGAATGGACGATTTCGAGCATTTGATCAGACCAACGGTGAGGTTTTGTGGGAAATTAACTTAGGTTCCCCTCTCACAGGATTTCCGATCACGTATGCTGTTGACGGACAACAATACGTTGCGGTGAGTACAGGTATCGCGGCGACTCCTTCTGGCATGATGCGATTAACACCAGAGCTTCGTCCAAGCATCGGCAATAATATCTTTGTTTTTGCTCTGCCGCCACAAGGTCGGTAATACAAAAGCGTTCTGCCCTGGTGGAGGACGCGGCTTATGACGTGAGATTCGTGAGGATTAGATAAGGGCTTCTTTAGCACGGGACAGATGAGCATATATTGGTCAAATCTTTGGGACTTGATGTTGGAGTTAGCCCCTTGGCTGTTTGCGGGAACTGCCATAGCAAGTCTTTTACATATCTGGCTTCCTAAGAACTTTATCAGCAGCCGGTTAGGTGGTGGCGGTATGGGCGAGGTCACCCGTGCCGTGGCCCTTGGGGTGCCACTTCCGTTATGTTCGTGTGGAGTTATTCCGGCAGCGATGTCTCTTAAAAAAGAGGGCGCGAGCGACGGTGCGGCGATCGGTTTTATGATTTCGACCCCGCAGACAGGTGTTGATTCTATTCTTGTTACAGGCTCCATTCTGGGGTGGCCTTTTGCCGTTTTTAAAGTATTTGCAGCTCTCGTGACAGGTTTGGTTGGGGGATTTTTTGTTGAGAAGACCAACGTCTCGATCTTGAGTGAACCGAGTGACGAAGGGATCCACCAGCACCGTCCCGTTGGCAGTCTGTGGCGCGAGGCCCTTCGTTACGGAATTGATGAACTGATTTATCCGATCTGGCGATGGCTTACTGTTGGGATGTTAATTTCTGCGGCTGTGACCACTTGGATTCCGCATGATCAATTTTCGACATTTGCTGGTGGGGGAGTTTGGACTCTTCTAATTATGGTTGGCATTTCAATGCCGCTGTACGTTTGTGCAACGGCGTCGGTTCCGGTTGCTGCATCTCTCGTT
>CEUS01066170.1_pt1 | contig 12897 bp, 7 predicted proteins | sample 427031 | NCBI WGS metagenome assembly CEUS01 (sample SAMEA2622837, study PRJEB7988) | marine metagenome | biome: marine biome (ENVO:00000447); feature: marine epipelagic mixed layer (ENVO:xxxxxxxxx); material: "saline water (ENVO:00002010), including plankton (ENVO:xxxxxxxx)" | depth 140 m | reverse complement strand
CCAACAAGTTCCATATATTCTTTGTAACATTTCATTTTTTGAATCACCTCTCCAGTATGCTCCCGAAACTTTTGTAAGCTTAAATGCTTTCCCAATTTTGCCAGTTGATGGTAGATGTGGTCCTCTACATAAATCATGCCATTTACCATGATGGTAAACGGTAATATCTTCGTTATTTGGAATATCCTTTATAATCTCTGCCTTATAAAGTTCTCCTATTGTCTTAAAATGCTTAATTGCTTTATCTCTTTTCCAAACTTCTCTTTTCGTTAACTCATCTCGATCTACTATTTCTTTCATCCTGTTTTCAATTTTTTTTAAATCTTCATTGGTAAACGGTTCTTTTCTAGAAAAATCATAATAAAAACCATCTTCGATAACAGGTCCGATTGTTACTTGTGTTTTCGGAAAAAGTTCTTGAACAGCCATAGCTAATAAATGAGCTGCATCATGTCTAACTACTTCCAACCCTTCCTTGTCTTTTTGAGTTATAATTTTTACTTCAACATCACTATCGATTTGACAGCTTAAATCTTTTAATTCACCATTTACTGCCATCACACAGGCTTCCTTTGCTAAGGATTTGCTAATTTTTTTTGCTATTTCAAAACCGTCAATCGTCTTTGAAAATGGAATCGTTTTACCATCTGGCAATTTTATATTTGGCATGTATTAGGTTAACTTTAACAATTTTTTATACTCAGTAAAGGTACTATGGCACATTTTATCAACATCATATTTTTTTAATATATTTTTTCTACCTTCAAAACCAACGTTTTTTAATAAATTATAATTCATATTCATCACAGTAATTATTGTATTTGCCAAAGAATTAGAATCTCCACTTTTGAATAAAAAACCAGTCTTATCTTTAACTATAGTTTCCTTTGAACCTCCTATATCACTAGCAATTATCGGAACTCCCATCGATTGAGCTTCCACCGCAACTCTGCCAAAACTTTCTGGCTCAGTAGAACATGAACAAACTATATTTGCTATTTTATAGGCAATAGGCATTTCTTCGCAGTTATCAATGAATTTAATAAAGTCGCCTAATCTGTATCTTTCTACTAAAGCAAAAAGTTGTTTTTTATAAACATTTCTTCCTTGCTCGCTACCTAAAATAATTCCTTCAACAGGTTGTATGTTTTCTTGTTCGGTAAGTAACTTAAAAGCCTCTATAAATATTTTTTGTCCCTTCCATTGTGTTAATCTTCCGGGTAGCAATATAATAAATTTCTTTCTATCTATTTTGTGTTGTTTAGAAAATTTTTCTATTTTTAATGGTGATATTTTTTGAGAATTAAAATAGCTGGTATTAATACCTCTAAAAATTACCAATAATTTCCTTTTGTTGTTTAAAAAAAAATCTGAATAGTTTTCATTAATATGAGAAAAAACAAAATTTGAACCTGCTATAACTAAATTAGATCTGACCATTACTGAATTATAAAATTTTTTAAATTTGTTATCAAAATTGTAAATTCCATGGAACGTAGTTACAAATTTTCTCAGAGTAATTTTTGTAGCCATTAAGCAAGACCAGGCGGGAGCACGACTTCTGGCATGAACAATATTTATATTATAAAAAAGTATTATTAGAGAAATCATTATTGCATTAAATAAAATCAAAATGGGGTTTTTTGAATGTACCGGTAATATAAATACCTTCACCTTTCCTTTTTTTATAAATTTGAGTAATTCCCCGCCACTTGTAACAATAAAAGATTTACAATTTTTTTCTGGCAAATAATGAGCTAAATCGTAGCATCCTGTTTCTGCTCCCCCAAAGCCTAATCTAGGTATAACTTGCAAAACTCTGATTTTGTTTTTCATTATTTTAAAATATTATAATATTCTAAATGAGTTATAAAAGATCTATATATTTTTCAGCTCCAAGTAAAAGAAAAATCAACTATTTGTTTTTGAATAAAAAAAGTCAAATTTTGGTCATTTTTTTCCATGGTTTTATGTCCGATATGTCAGGAGAAAAACCCAGGGCTCTTCAAGCTCTCTGTAAAAAGAAAAAAATAGGATTTTTAAAATTTGAATACTCAGGTCATGGAAATTCTTCGGGAAAATTTACTAAAGGTAATATATCCAAGTGGACTAATGATGCAAAGCAATTAATTAGAGCAAAAGCTAAGAGTAAAAAAAAATTAATATTTGTTGGATCTAGCATGGGAAGCTGGATAGCACTTAATTTATTTAAAAACTTCTACAAAAAAATAAAAGGATTTATAGGAATTGCTTCTGCTCCAGAATTTACAGAGGAAATAATGTGGAAAAATTTTAGTAAAAAAATAAAAAAAATTATTCTTAAAAATAAAATTTACTACTTAAGCAATGACTATGAAGAACCTTATCCAATTACAAAAAATCTAATCATGGATGGTAGAAAAAACAAAATTTTAAATAGGAAAATTAATACTAAAATACCTGTAGTACTTTTTCATGGCTTAAAAGATAAATTAGTTCCACTAAAATTTTCAAAAAAAATATTCAAATTATTTAACACTCAAACCAAAAAAATTATTAAAATTAAAGATGGCAACCATAGCCTTTCTAGAAAAACAGACCTAAAAAAAATTTGCTCAGCTTTACAGAAAATGATCTTGGATATTAGCTAGTCAGATATTTTAATTATTTTATACGGCTTTCAAAACTTTATTCTTAAATGAAAAAGGGTTAATAAGTTTATCTAGCATTTCTTTAGGGCAGACTTGTTTAAAATTATTTATTTCATGGTCAAAATTATCTATAATTTTTTTAGCTATTTGAGATTGCGTTTCTATAAAATGCTGATTGATTAAACTTTTTAAATAATTTTTCCAATGAACAGTCTCTGGTATTTGCCAGATTACAGAATTAGGATTAACATAATTTTCGAATTCAGATTTTGTGTCGTATATAAATGCCATTCCACCAGTCATTCCAGCCGCAAAATTATCTCCCACTCTGCCCAAAATTACAACTGTGCCTCCGGTCATATATTCACATCCGTTAGAATCACAACCTTCCACTACTGCCTCAGCGCCGGAATTTCTAACAGCAAATCTTTCACCTGCTTGTCCCGCTGCAAAAAGTTTTCCTGACGTAGCCCCATAAAGAACAGTATTACCAATTATTGTATTTTCACTACTTACCAAGCCGCTGTCTGAAGGAGGTTTTATAACGATAGTTGCTCCTGAAAGTCCTTTTCCAACATAATCATTTGCATCGCCAGTAACATTCAATTTTAAACCTTTTATGCCAAAAGCTCCCAAAGATTGACCAGCTGATCCCAATAAATCAATTTCAAAAGTGTTTTCACTAATGTTTTCTTTTCCAAATCTTTTAAATATATAATGCGACAGTCTTGTTCCTACGGCCCTATGAACATTTTTGATTTTGTAATTTGATTTAACTCTACTTTTTTTGATAATGGAATTTTTTATATCTTGATAAATTTTTTCGTCAAGTGTAGGAGGAACTTCATTTATAAGGTTAGATCCACAGTATCTTTTGTTTTCACCAGGATCAGCTTGAACTAACAGTGGATTAAGGTCCAAATCGTCCAAATTAGAAGTTCCTAGACTTACTTGTTTTAAAAGATCAGTTCTTCCAATGATTTCATTCAAATTTTTAAATCCCAATTTTGCCAAAATTTCTCTAACCTCTTGAGCAATAAATGTAAATAAATTAACGACTTTTTCGGGTGTTCCAGTAAATTTTTTTATTAAATTTTTATCTTGGGTGCAGATACCCACGGGACAAGTATTTGAATGACACTGACGCACCATGATGCAACCCATTGCCACTAAAGATGTGGTGCCAATTCCAAATTCTTCAGCCCCCATCATGGCTGCGATCACTACATCTCTTCCTGTTTTTATACCCCCATCAACTCTTAGCGTTACCTGATGTCTAAGGTTATTTAAGGTCAAAATTTGATTTGCTTCTGTGAGTCCCATTTCCCAAGGAATTCCAACATGTTTTATACTTGTTTGTGGACTAGCACCAGTACCACCTGAATGTCCTGAAATTAAAATCACATCAGCTTTTGCTTTCGCAACACCAGCGGCAATTGTACCTACACCAGTTGACGCCACTAACTTAACGCCAACCCTGGCTTTAGGATTAGTTTGTTTAAGATCATAAATAAGTTGAGCTAAATCTTCTATAGAATAAATATCATGATGAGGTGGAGGAGATATTAAAGTAACTCCTGGTGTCGAGTATCTTAATTTTGCAATTTCTTTTGATACTTTAAAACCAGGAAGTTGACCTCCTTCTCCAGGTTTAGCACCTTGAGCAATCTTTATTTCGATTTCACTACAATTATTTAAATACTCAATAGTCACACCAAATCTAGCAGAAGCAATTTGCTTTACTTTTGAATTAGCACTATCACCATTTTTCATACTAACAAACCTTCTTGGATCTTCTCCTCCTTCTCCACTGCACGAAGCTGCTTCAATTCTATTCATCGCGATTGCTAAAGTTTCATGGGCCTCTGCTGATAACGCCCCATGAGACATGCTTCCACTTCCGAATCTCCTTCTTAAACTATTTATTGATTCTACTTCGTTAATATTTATTTGTTTATCTGAATGCTTAAATGCTAAAAGATCTCTTAAATTAATTGTGGCTAAATTATAAATCCCCTGAGTATATTTTTTATAAATCTCGTAGGAGTTTTTGCCCACAGCCTGTTGTAGCATGTGAACAAGCTGGCCTTCATATTGGTGATTTTCCCCATTTTTCCTATATTTGTAAATTCCACCAATTGGAAGAATTGATATATTTTTCTGAAAAGCTTTTTTATGTAATTTCTTAATCTTCTTTTCAATTCCAAAAATACCAATACCCGATATTCGAGATATTATTCCTGGAAAATATTCAGCTACAATTGCTCTGCTTATTCCAACAGTTTCAAAATTACATCCACCTCTATAGGAACTTAAAACAGAAATACCCATTTTAGACATAATTTTTAGCAAACCATTATCTATAGACTTAATGTATCGCAGAACACATTCCTTATAAGTAAACTTACCAAAAAGTTTTTTTTCATATCTTTGATAAATTGAATCAAAAACCAAATATGGATTAATAGTCGTCGCTCCAACTCCCAATAAAACTGCAAAAGAATGTGTGTCTAGAACCTCTCCTGTTTGTACATTAATCGAAACATAACCTCTTATACCTAAAGCAGTTAACTTTGAATTTATTGCTCCAAGCGCTAGTATCATTGGTATCGCTGCCTTTTTTTGGGAAATTTTTTTGTCACTTAAAAGTAAATGTTTACATCCCTCTCGAACTGCAATCTCAGCTTCAGAACAAAGTTGATCTAACCTTTTTTTTAAATCATCTTGAATATTAAAAGTGCAGTCTAAAACTTTAAGATTATTTTTAAAAAATGATGTAAATTTATCAAATTGAGAGTTAGATAAAATTGGACTTTCCAAAACATAAATATTATCTTTAGTCAAATTTTCAAAATCAAGAATATTTCCAAGATTTCCAAAACGAGTTTTCAAACTCATCACTTCATTTTCTCTCAAAGAATCAATTGGTGGATTCGTTACCTGGCTAAAATTTTGTCTGAAAAAATGTGACAAAGGTCTATAATTTTCTGACAATACAGCAACAGGTGTATCATCACCCATAGAACCTACGGCTTCTTTTGCTTCCTCTACCATTGGATGTAAAATAAGTTCTAAGTCTTCAATATTGATACCCGCTAAATATTGTCTACGCCTTAATTCATCACCAGAAAAAACAAATTTTTCTTTTGAAGTCATAAACTTCTTATCAAGATCAATTATTTGTTTATTATATTTTTTATAATCTTTTGAAATATAGTCTTTTATATTTTTGCTGTTAAAAAATTTTCCTTTATCTAAATTAATTGCAATTATTTGTCCTGGCCCGAGTCTTCCTTTATGAACTATTTTTTCATTTGAGATTGGAATCATGCCAGTTTCAGATCCAGCAAATAAAAGTTTATCCGTGGATATTGTGTAACGCAAAGGTCGAAGCCCATTTCTATCAGTGGCTGCAATAATCCACTTACCATCAGTGGCCGCAATAGCTGCTGGACCGTCCCAAGGCTCAATTGTGCTGTTTAAAAAATTAAATAAATTTTGATGTGCTTTTGGAATTGTTTTTCTTCTCCTTGACCAAGCATCTGGAATAAGCATAAGTTTTGCCAATGGAATCGATTTTCCCGACCTAACCAGTAGTTCAAACACATTGTCTAAAGCAGCTGAATCTGAATTTCCTGGGGCAATAATCGGTTTTAACGCATCGATATCCTCAAAAAATTCACTTTTCATTTCTTGCTCATGAATTTTTACCCAATTTATATTTCCTTTAAGAGTATTAATTTCCCCATTGTGAGCTAATGTTCTAAATGGTTGGGCTAAACTCCAACTTGGAAAAGTATTAGTTGAATATCTTTGATGAAAAATTGCAAATCTTGAAATAAATCGTTTATCCATTAAGTCAGGATAGAATTCAGATAATGCTTCTGCCAAAAACATTCCTTTGTAAATAACTGAACGTGAACTAAAGGAACAAATGTAAAAATCTTTCATTTGTAAAATACTAGATTGTTTTTCAATTTTTTTTCTAATATCAAATAAATCTCTCTCTAATTTTTCATCGGTTAAATTTTTATTATTTGATTTAAAGATTACTTGTGTAATTTCCGGTCGATTACTTTCTGCTTTAACTCCAAGAACACTAGTATTAATTGGAACTTGCCTCCATCTATAAATATAATAATTTTTGCCCAAAAGTTCTGTTTCTATTAATGTTTTACATTTTTCTTGTGAGCTATAATCATTACGTGGCAAAAAAATCATACCAACACAAATCGTTCCACCATCATATTTACGTCCATAATTCTCAATTTTTTCCTTAAAAAAATCTCTAGAAATTTCAACGTGGATTCCGGCTCCATCTCCTGTTTTACCATCAGCATCTACTGCTCCTCGGTGCCAAACCGCTTTTAGTGCTTGTATGCCATACTCAACTATTTTTCTCGATTTCTTTCCTTCGGTTGAAGCCACAAGACCCACGCCACAAGCATCATGTTCAAGGTTTGGATAATACGCGTTGTTTTCGATTAATTTTTTTAAATTTTTTTTATAAAGTTTCATTGCTATGCTGCTATTTCATTTTTATTAAGTTTTTGTTCTAAATATTTTCTAATTGATATTGTTGCATCTCTACCATCTTTAATAGCCCAAACAACCAAAGATGCGCCTCTTACTATATCTCCCGCAGCAAATACACCTGGTAGATTCGTTTCCATAGTTTTTAAATTAATTTTTATTGTTCCTCCTGTAGAAACAGCTAAATCTGAAGAATTAAATAGTTTTGGTAAATCTTCAGGATCAAAACCTAAAGCTTTGATTACCATGTCTGCTTTCATTTCAAATTCAGAATTTGGAATAGATTCAGGTTTATTTCTTCCTGATGAATCAACTTCACCAAGTTTCATTTTTTCAACAAGTACTGCAGAAATTTTTGACGTACCAATAAATTTTTTTGGGTTAGATAACCATATAAACTCAACTCCTTCTTCTTCTGCATTATGAACTTCTCTTGCAGAGCCGGGCATATTATCTCTATCTCTTCTATATAAACATTTTACTGATTTTGCATTTTGTCTGACTGCGGTCCTTACGCAATCCATACCTGTGTCGCCTCCTCCAATTACAATTACATCTTTATTTTTTGCATTAAGAGTTCCATCATCAAAACTTTCCACATTGTCCCCTAAACCTTTTCTATTAGACGCTGTCAAAAATTCCATCGCTGGAAAAATATTTTTTAAATTAGAACCTGTTAAATCGATTTCTCGAGATTTATAAACACCAGTTGCTATAAGTATAGCATCATGTTTTTTTCTTAATTCATCAAGTGATATATCATTACCAACCTCGAAATTTTGTTTAAACTTTATTCCACTTTCTTTTAAAAGATTTGTTCTTCTTTCAACTGTAAATTTTTCTAGCTTAAAATTAGGTATTCCATAAATTAAAAGTCCGCCTGGCCGATCATATCGATCGTAAATAGTTATTTTATATCCTGATTTTCTTAACTCCTCCGCACAAGCTAAACCTGCTGGTCCTGCACCTATAATACCAACTGACTGATTTATTTCTTTCAAAATTTTTATTGGTTTAATCCACCCTTTTTCCCAAGCAGTATCTGCAATATATTTCTCAACAGATCCGATAGTAACGGTCCCATGTCCCGCTTTTTCAATTACACAATTGCCTTCACACAAACGATCTTGGGGACAAATACTTCCACAAATTTCCGGCATATTATTTGTGCTGTGAGCTAATTCGTTGGCTTCTTGCAATCTGCCTTCAGCAGTCAATTTTAACCAGTCGGGAATGTTATTATTTAAAGGGCAATGAATTTGACAAAAAGGAATACCGCATTGTGAACATCTACTAGATTGTTCTTTGGCTTTAAGGTTAACGAATCGACTATAGATTTCTTTAAAATCCTCAATTCTCACATCTTTGGATCTTTTAGGCGGCATTTCCATGCCGGTATTTACAAATTTAAGCATCTTTTCAGACATATTTATCCTGCTATTTGTTATTTTTTATAACAATATAAATCAACCTGAAAGCATTTTTAGGACAGTAAAACTTACCTATATTTTAAAAAATCCACTAAATTTGTAATTTATATTGCATATCAGCTATGCGATAATGATAATTAATGCTTTCTTCAATTGAGATATTAATACTTTCTGCAATACAGGGAGTTTTTGAATTTTTGCCAGTTAGTTCAGCCGCTCACTTAGTTGTGGTTTCAAAATACTATGCTTTCAATAATCAAAATCTGTTAATTGATATTTGTTTGCATTTAGGATCTCTGATAGCGATCGTAACCTATTTCAGAAAAGATTTATTTAGCTTTATTAAAAATAGAAGTTTTTTAATAAAAATTCTCATTGGAACTATTCCGATAATACCTGTGGGTTATATACTTTATCGAACAGGATTAATTAATCAACTCAGAGATTTGGAGGTTATCGGATGGATGAGTTTATTATTTGGCATACTTTTGTATATTAGTGACAAATCAAAAAATACACAAAAAATTGAAACATCGTTCTCGAATAAACATGCAATTTTTATCGGATTGTTACAAATACTTTCTTTAATACCTGGGGTTAGTAGGTCTGGTATTACAATTACTTCTGGTAGATTGTTAGGATTTGATAGATTTGATTCTGCTAAAATTTCATTTTTTCTATCGATTCCAGCTTTGTTTGCTGCCAGTCTTTTAGGAATTTATAATATTTATAAAGTTGAAAGTATTGAGTTAAATTTTTTGGCTATCATTGCTGTAATATTTTCTTTTATTTTTTCTTATATTACAATTGCACTTTTTCTAAAATTTATTAAAAAATTTAGTCTAAATATTTTTATAATTTACAGAATAATTCTTTCTTTGTTCATCTTAGCAGTAGTATATTTATAATTTTTTTTCGTAGATTGGTGCTAACTGAGATAATAGAACACCCCCAAGAATAAGTGAACAACCAATAACATTATTTAAATCCAAAATTTGATTTAAAATTATCCACGCTGCTATTGCTGCAATAACGCCCTCAAGCGACATTACAATTGCTGCTGGAGCTGCTGAAATATTTCTCTGGCCAAAAAGTTGTAAAGCAAATGCGGCTCCTCCTGATAAAATTCCAGCATATAAAATTTCTATAGTTTCTAATTTAATTTTAGAAAAATCAAATTCCTCAAATATTATTACTAGTATAAAAGATAAAGTTGCTACTATTAGATTCTGCATTAAAGCAATAAAAAAAGGTAGATCAAACTCAATTATTATTTTTCCTATATAAATAATATGTAAAGCCCAAAATAAAGCGCCGATTAATACCAAGCTATCACCAAATCTAATAGTAGCATCACTAATATCGCTCAAAAAATAACCTCCAATAACACATGCTAATACTGATGGCCATATTGACCAGTGCAGCTTTTCCGAAAATAAAAAATAGACAATTATTGGAACCATTAGCACGTAAAAAATCGTAAAAAAAGCAGAATTTGCTACATCCGTATAAAGCAATGAGACTTGTTGAAAGATACATCCTAAAAATAAAAATATACCCACGGGTATTAAAAGCTTAAAAAATTTATTTGTTTTATTTTTAATTTGATGATTTATTTTTTTTCTTTCAAATAAAAAAACAAAAGGAGCAACTGCAAAAAAGCCTACAAAAAATCGAACGCAATTAAAAGTGAAAGGACCTATATTATCCATGCCAGTATCTTGAGCGATGAATGTTGTCCCCCAGATAAAAGTACAGCCAATCAAACAAACTAGTGATATTGTTTTTTTCATTAGACTAAATTTATACAGCTAGTTTATAAGCAAAATCTTTACCAAGACTTTCTTTTAAATGAACGCAAAAACGAGCTCCTTCTGCGCCATCGATAACTCTGTGGTCATAAGATAGAGATAGTGGAAGCATAATTCTATTTTCATATTTGTCGCCCATAAATACTTGTTTGGTCTCAGCTCTTCCTATGCCAAGAATTGCTACTTCTGGTTGATTAATAATAGGAGTAAAAAAACTTCCTCCAATTCCTCCTAAACTTGAAATTGTTATTGAACCACCAAAAAATTCCTTTTTATCAATCTTAAGATCTCTACAAAGCTTTGTTATTTTTTTTAATTCTTTTCCTAATTCAGTTATATCTTTTTTATCAGCGTCTCTAATTTTCGGAACCATTAATCCATGAGGAGTATCAACTGCTATTCCTACATGAAAATATTTTTTGTAGATAAGTTTTTCTTTTTTTAAATCTAGAGAGGAATTAAAATTTGGATAGTCTTTTAGTGCTTTTACAACAGCCCTTATAATAAATGCTAGTGGAGTAATTGAAATTTTCTCACCAGTATATAAATCTCTTAAAGATTTTCTAAATTTTTCCATTTCAGTAATATCTGCTTCGTCATGCTGTGTAACATGGGGAATTTCACTCCACGATTTTTCTAAATGAGGTCCAGCAATTTTTTTAATTCTAGGAATAGGTTTTACATCAATTTCGCCAAATTCTGAGTGATCATACTGCTGTAATGATATGGTTTGTTTTTTTTCAATTTTTCCAGAAATTGAGTCTTTAATAAAAGACTTTACGTCTTCTTCTGAGACTCTTCCTGCTCTGTTAGTGCCATGAATTTGATATATATCGGCACCAAACTCTCTTGCTAATTTTCGCACTTTTGGACTTGCGCTAACGATATCTTTTTTATCTGACATATTTTTTATAATTCTGTAGAAATAGGTTTATCTTCATTGATGTTATATTTTTTCATAGCTTTCACAGCATATTTTGAAGGAATAAGCTGCTCTTTAGCTAGCGCACTTAAAGCATAAGCAACAATATGTTCTTTATCCACTTCAAAAAATTTCCTTAACTTTTTTCTACTATCGCTTCTACCATATCCATCAGTACCAAAAGAATAAAATGGTTTAGAAAGATAAGGTCTAACTTGATCTGCATATGCTCTCATATAATCAGAAGCGGCTATAATTGGCCCATCCCTTTTACTTAAGCATTTTTGCACGTATGATTTTTCAGGTTTTTCAAGTGGCTTGAGTAGATTTTTTCGTTCTGTTTTCATCCCATCTCTCCTCAGTTCATTAAAACTTGTCACGCTCCAGACATCACTATCAACACCATAATCCTTACTCAAAATTTCAGCGGCTGCTAACATTTCTCTTAATATTGTCCCACATCCCAATAATTGGATTTTAATTTTTCCTTTGTTATTAAATTCTTTAAATAAATACATACCTTTAAGTATCCCTTTTTCACAATCTTTTGGAATTGTCGGATGTCTATAATTCTCATTCATTACCGTTATGTAATAAAAAATATTTTCTTGTCTATCATGCATTCTAGTTAATCCCTCTCTTAAAATCACTGCTAGTTCATAAGCAAAAGTAGGGTCATAACTAATGCAGTTTGGAATCGTTGAAGCAAGTAAATGACTATGGCCATCTTGGTGTTGCAAACCTTCTCCTGCTAAAGTTGTTCTGCCTGCAGTTGCTCCTATTAAGAATCCTCTTGTTTGAGAATCGCCAGCTGACCAAATAAGATCCATTACTCTTTGAAAACCAAACATAGAATAAAATGTATAAATCGGTATCATTTCTAAATCATGATTAGTGTAAGATGTTCCTGCTGCTATCCATGAGGATATTGATCCTGATTCAGTTATTCCTTCTTCTAATACTTGGCCTTTTTTATCTTCTTTATAAGAGCTAAGCTGTTCTGAATCTACAGGTTCATATTTTTGTCCTTCGTGGGCATAAATTCCAATTTTTTGAAAAAAACCCTCCATTCCAAAAGTTCTTGCCTCATCTGGTATTATTGGCACTAATCTAGAAGCAATATTTTTATCTCTTAATAAACTAGTTAACATCCGTACAAGAGCCATCGTGGTCGACATTTCTCGATCTCCTGAAGATTTAAGCATGTTTTCAAAAATGTCTTTCGAAGGCTTTTTAATAGGTTTTGCATAGGAAGTTCGCTCTGGTAAATTTCCTCCTAGCTTCATTCTTCGTTCTTTAATATATTTTATCTCTTCTGATTTTTCGTCTGGTTTATAAAATTCAATATTTTTTACTTGTTTATCAGTAAGCGGAATATCAAAACGATCTCTATAATAAAGCAAATCTTCTTCTCCTAATTTTTTTTGTTGGTGGGTTATATTTGTGCTTTCCCCAGATTTACCCATGCCGTAGCCCTTGATCGTTTTAGCTAAAATCACAGTTGGTTGGCCTTTGCTTTTCATAGCAGCATCGTATGCAGCATAAACTTTATGAGGATCATGTCCGCCTCT
>CEUS01274682.1_pt1 | contig 12904 bp, 12 predicted proteins | sample 427031 | NCBI WGS metagenome assembly CEUS01 (sample SAMEA2622837, study PRJEB7988) | marine metagenome | biome: marine biome (ENVO:00000447); feature: marine epipelagic mixed layer (ENVO:xxxxxxxxx); material: "saline water (ENVO:00002010), including plankton (ENVO:xxxxxxxx)" | depth 140 m | reverse complement strand
CCCCCGACACTCGGTTCCGAAGTTCGAGAGCCAGGTTTTATCACCGTTTACAGAAGGCCATACTCGTACAGTTTCACGCCTGTAACACCACGCTCACACCTCTGTACCACGCTGGACTGGATATATACAGACTTGTGCGAATTGGGACGAATAAGACTAAAAACTGGTGTACAAACTGGTGTACAAAGTTTATAGGAGTGGTAGATATAAAGGTTTCAATAAATTGGTGCTTGAAAGGGGTATGTCTTAGGATTCTATATATATCATTGAGTATACCAATGACAAACCTTTGAAACAAAAAGGGGCGTGTCAGGTAGAGCGAGCGGTGGTTGTTGGGTAGTTATGGAGTGTCAGAGATCTGAGTTCCACTACCACACGCAGAGAGCAGCAGAATAAATGCTGTAGATGTAAGAGCCGATGTTATTAGTCTGAGCTTCATATCAGTATCCTACGGAATCACCATTTTAGATCGGTGCAGCTAGGACACTTATAGGCTCTTCCTATCTCAGTTCCATCCGGGTAGAAAACACCAACTATATAAGTGAACTTCCCCTTCCCAATTGACTTCCCTGGATCTGGATCCGGTCCGGCACTCTTGAGCATTCTTACTAAAGCTTCTCCCGCTTCCTTGCCAGTCTTTTCGTTTATATAATTTTTTACTACCACGGTCAGCAAATACGTTTCATTATCGCTTGGTGACTGACGTATATCCGGGTTTGTGGAATCCAGTAAAAGTAGGTCGTCGAAAGCTTTGAACATCATTTTCGCGAGTTCTATTTGGTCATCCGTGATGAAATCACTTTTTTCATCTGTTATTTCTGCAACAGAAAGAGATGAAGCAGAGACGGAAGTTGCCGTTGGTGCGGGAGATGTATCAGCGACCGATGCATCAACAGATACCTCGACCTCTCGATCAGTTTCAACTGATGGGGCACTACTGATTAACAGGATGAACAAAACCAGTTCAAGAAATCCCAAACCTATTAAGATACTCCCGAAAATCCGGTTCTTCTTCCGAAATATTTGCCATGCACCGAGTGCCCAACCTACTGGGAAAACGAAGAAAGATATTACCCCTAAGATTATTCTCATCGCAGCATCTCCTATTGACTCAAGCTAATTTCAACCACCTGTATTATTTTTACACGTGTAACCAAGTACATTTCCTCTTTATCGGACATAGTCTTTAAGTTGACTTGTAGCATGAATCAGCCTTCACCGACAGTATAAACCAGCATGTCAAGATGGGTATGTCTTAGGTGTTTATATATATTGTTAAGGATACCGGTGACAAAACGCTAAAATAAAACCGTTGCCGATAAGTGGATTATGTTTTCTATATTTTTGCCAGATTCCTCAGTTTTTTTGACTTTTATATTGTTTTGTTATAGTCTTATATAGACTTTTATATACTATTTTTTGACATAAAAAGGATATTTAATTGACAAATTCTGACAAAAGATCTAATTTCATAAGGCTCGCTGAATCCAGAACACAGAATGCGCTCCGATATATTAAATCTATTGGGAAACTCGCGAATACCTCCAGCTATGAATACGGGGAATCAGACTATAAAACCATCTTCAGAGCACTTGAAGCGTCTATTCGAGAAGCCAAAAGCAATTTTGAAGGGAAGAACCAATCTTCTTCAAAATTCAAGTTGGGAGAATAAATTAAAATATCATATCGCAAAAAAAACAATCCGAATCCCAGAATTATGCTTTACACCTTTATCAGAACAATCTGTGTTTGGATTTAAAAACTTTTGTGAATTATTTTGATCTGTATAATACCACTGTCTGGAATATGGAGGCATAGATTTCAACTATGAACCAAGAACCTCTTATTTGGAAGTTTAATGAAATGGATTCATCTGGGGAAAGATCTGGGAATCAAGATTTCGAGCATATTCTGAGTAATGTTTCCGGGGATTCCAGTAGAACATTCGTTGAAGAAGTTATCAACAACTCCCTCGGAGCATCGGACCAAAACAATACCGATCCAACAGAAGTTAAGTTCACTCTCAGAAATCTCTACGGAACTGCCAAAGCTAACTTCCTTGAAGCGTTAAACTGGCACGGTGAAGAAGGCCTGAGAGCACATCTTAAAGCAGCTTCAACTGACTCTCAATCTCCCGGAAACAGGACTCTGATGCCAGGTCTGGAACACCTTATGAACGAGGGCAATCCACTGACCATTCTAAAGATCGAAGACTTCAATACTACTGGGCTTTATGGTCCTGAATTCGAAAATCCAATGGATAAATTAACATCGCCTTTCCAGCTTTTGTTTAAAGCCAATTACTACACAAATGAAGCTCATACCGACAGACCAGGTAGTCACGGAGTTGGGAAGGCAGTGCTCTGGCGTTATTCTTCCATTTCAACTGTGCTGGGCTCTTCAATCTACGACGATGATAGCCCTGGTGAAAACCGGTTCAGGGCAATTGGAAAATCTCAATTCCCATACCATGGGCTTCAAGACAAAGGGTACACCGGAAAAGGATTGTTTGGAATTCTCGATACTGATGAATCAACCAGAATTATTTCGGTTAAGGATCGGGAACTGGACGAAGTGAATAAACTGTGGCTAAAAAGGGACCCTGACGAGGGCAAAGGTACATCCCTCTTGATAGTTGGATTCCGAGAACCTGATTCTGGCCCAGAAGAACCTGATTCTGGACTAGAGGTAAATCTGATAAAAATCTGTGATCAGTTTGAAGAAGCTATAAAAGATACTTTCTGGCCAGCACTTTATAACGACAGACTGCGAGTTCAAATCACAGCCATCAACGGAGATGAAGAAGTTTTCTCTCGTGATTTCGACCAAATGGCATCGATAAATCCAGACTCAGCGCAGTATCCATTACTGGAAATGCTTGCAGCTCAACCTGAGGAAATGAAAGATTCCCTCGAAAATCCTGAAGATATATCGATGAAAATGCTAGAGATCAAAGTCCCACAGAGGACAACAGAAGATCCACCACCACATCTAAGAACGGATACTACAGGCAATTTGTATATCAGAATGGCGGCTGAAGGCGATGATAACAAGTTTCAAAATAGCGTAGCTCTAATCAGGGGTAAAGACGGTTTCGTTGTTGATTACTGGTCCAATTCGCGATTAAAAGCGAGATTTGCAGAAAATCCATTCCATGCGATATTCACAGCAGGAAGATTCGTTGACGACACTGAAGAGTCTAAAATACTAGATAATTTTCTGAGAGCATCTGAACCGGTAACCCATGATGGATGGAGAACAGACCAAGCACGTCTAAAGGATCAATATTCACGCGGCTACAAAAAGGCAATCGATAATATTTATACAGACATCGAAAACAATATAAAAGCAACTTTAGGAACTCCAGTCACTCACCAAGGTGAAGGCCCTCCCGAACTGAAGCGGCTTTTCCAGATGGGAGGAGGCGGAGGAGGAGCACCACGCCAGTTCACATTCAATAAGCCCAAGGCTTCTTTTGACGGTAGCATATGGGCATTTAGTAGAAGGATTAGGAAAACGGAAGATAATGGACGACCCTGGATTTTAAACTTACGTACCGTCACGGATATTGACGGAATGAATAAACCGGAAATAATCGAGATCAATCCTGAGGAATTCAAAATAATAGCAAGTAATGAAGAAGATGTCATAACTCCGGATTTTTTGGAAGACGGGACTGTTATAGCCACCATCCCTGCCGCCGAGACCAGCATCACATATGAAGGTAAAACTAAAAACCCTGACAATCCTGATAGGCTACATCTCTTGCGCAATTCCCGTATGCGCATAGAAGATAAAGCAAAGGAGGCATAAGCAAGAGATGCCCAGAGATACATTCTTACCCCATAAAAATAAACCTGAAACAATGCCAATGGAAATTGATCCACCTGAAGATGGTCTGGATATTGAGAATGAAACATTGCCGTTGTACCTCTCTGATTCCTGTTCTTTTGACCTAAAAGTACACGGTGAATTCGAGCCAGATTTTTTAACGGAACTTTTACCTGATTTCGAACGGGATTCACAACCCTTCGATATTTATCTGACCTTGGAATCTAATCCTATCCCTGGCCTAAAAGCCTACAAAATGGAAAAAACCGGAACCGGTTACAAAGGAACAGTACCTTTAAACAAAGATACCTGGTTTGGAACAGTAAAATTAAGGACAGTCGCCACAAGAAATAATCAAACAGCTCCGACAGAAAACTATGCTTCGGAGATTGGTTCACTCCTTGCATCTTCTAAAACTATCCTGGTTTATATAGATAAGCCTAAATCCCCGCCCGGCACTTCGCTTGATATTGACTGGGCGAATTTCATAGAAGACTTCCCCGAGTATCGAGACGAATACTCATGTCTTGACACTTCAGGTACAACCCCCAAAATATGGCTCAATTCCTCTATTCCAGAATTACAGGCAACCCTTCAATCCCAGGCAACAACGGGCAATAAAAAGATGATTAAAGACATCATTATGGGTGAAATAGCTGTTGGGCACTGGATAACTTTGATAACTCTGTCTTTGATGAAATTGAAAAGCAACGATGGAGGTCCCTTAGACGAAGACATGTGGGAACAAGGAGTCCTTAAAAAGTGGAGGATGTACCTGTGTCCCAATGCTGCTAATACTGATGAGGCAGACCGCTTGCTAAAGACCGCTGTAAGTGACGATGAACCCGATGAACTAAATATTTTGTTACTCAAATTAGAAAAGGTTGTCATCTCACGTATGAAAAGAACCAGCCCCAAATCACACTACCGCAGATTAGAAAAAATCAATGTAGTTCTGGAGCAAAACAATGGCTGAGGAAGAACTCAAGAAACTTAGCGATCCAATTACTAAACAAACTTTGACTTCAACACTGTCAGAGGATCACCAAATACCTGAAATCGGTACAACTGTATTTCGTGATATCTCAGAGCTCAGAGATACTGTAAAGACTGTCTGCGCACAAGGTCGTAGTAATCACAGGGTTATGGACAGGCTGCTAATGGAAAGCCTTTACAATAATCTGGGTAAACTGCCTTTAAAGGTCTCCACAGACATGAAATTCTGGCACTGGATTTGCACAAAGGTAATTAAAGATTATATATGGGTAAGATGGGGACCAGGGGAGGTACCATCCGATCCACGTGAATACCTGTCAGGCGTTGATTCTGACGATAATCAGCCAAGCCTAAAGAGTTTATTTACGCGTTTCGCGGGCAGATACAGTTTAGAAGGTTTATCCAGAAACTCTGCTGCCAGACTCTACTTTTGCATGGACAGGCTTACATTAAACGGTGATCCGTCACTGGCTGTTGATGTGTTGCTAAACTCCGAATTACAATTGCAAAGTTTTGAAACTAATATATTTTTGCATCCTCCGGCACTAAGAGCCTGCGTCAATAAATGGAAATCCTTGAAAGGTGATAAGGTCAGAAAACTATCAACCCGTACAAGACAGTTTTTTACCTCCAGGGCAGCAGAGACTATGAGTGAGGATGAAATTTCTGCCATGCTGGACAATCTCTCGGTTTAAGACTTATGACTGCGTAATAACGAAAATCAGATTCTGAAAGCCATATTTAAAAGGCCTCCTCTTGACCCTACATTAAGTTCTAACAGATCATCACATTGAATAATTAATTATCACTTGCATACAAAATTGAGGTTATGGTGATGGGTATTTCTACATTGGACCAGATCGAAACCTTGTTCAGTAATGTCGAAGTCAGGCAAATTTACATTAAAAAACTGGCTCCAAATCAAGACAACGACAAGAACCAAATATACCTGGGTTCAGGCCTGACAGGTGTAACAAATCTTTTCCCAACCCAATTGAAGGCTGGGTCTGAAAGTGAAAGTTCAGAAAAAAGAAAGTCATCGCCTAGGAAACAAAAAATTGAAGCTATCCTGAATTTCTATTGGCTGGACGACAAGGGCAGACAATATGCTGCTCCTGGAGCAAAGATTATCGACTATTTTCAATACCCTGAAGTAAGATTTTCAGGTTTTTTGCGTAATTGTAAAAAGTCGCCAGATGCCCTTAGACGGAAAAAACAAACCGTGTATGGTCAGCGCTTTCTGATACTAGGAGCAAATGAGTACGGTAAAACATACGGATTAGTCATTTCACAATTAGAAGATCCGATCGTAGCTAAATTCCCACAATTGCCCCAATGTGATTCAGTACCAATTTTGGACACACATGTGATAGGCAAGAAACCAGGTTCAAGTCCCACACAGCTTATAACACAGGAATTACAAAATTTAGCAGGTATTTGGCATCCTTCTCTTACTCTCAAAGAAAAAAACAGTATCCCAATACCATTTAAGGGGAATCAAGGAGCTGGATATACATTGGAAGCGTTATTAAATATACCAAGAAACTCTTCCAAAGCTCCTGACAAGCATGGGTTTGAAATCAAATCTTTCAAAAAAGGAGGAAAAATCAGTCTGATGACACCCACAGCTGATCTTGGTGAAGAAGGCTCAATGTCATTCAAAGACTTTATGGATAAATATGGATGGCGTGGTGAGAAAAAGCGTTACTCCAGGGTATTCAACGGCATATACAAATTCAGGATTCCAAACCGGGGAAAAGGTTACTTACTGGAAATTCCGGGATTTCATCCTGAAACAAAGCAGTTTGAGGAGGCATCAGATCTAAAATACGTTGGTCTGGTTGATCCGGCAAAGGCAATACTATTATCCGGTTGGTCATTTCAGAAGTTCCTCGATTCATGGAGCAAAAAACATGCGTCTGCTTGTTATGTAGAATATGAATCGCGACCTTACAGCGGCAGTGACGGACAACATGATAAGGAATACAGGTATTCTGGCAGGGTATACTTTTGCACAGGCACAACCATTTTTCTTTATTTGTTTGCTATAGCTTCCACCACTGTTTATTACGATCCCGCCCATGAGATTGATCAACACGGTGAATCACACCAAAGACCCCAGTGGAGAATCTCTGTAACCCGTAAACTTGAAGGAAAACTTAATGACCTCTATCACCAGGTAAAATCCGTCAATTTGAATTTGCAAAATAATTCCTGATTATTTCTTCACCAATACTCATATCCTTTAATTCACACTCCCAGATAACCAAAACTTTCCAGTTATCCGATTCAAGTACTGAGATATTCTCTATATCTCTGCTTTTTGTCCTTTTGCGTTTATCCTCCCAAAATTCGGTATTGGTTTTTGGAACAACCTGGCCGTACTTACAGTCATGTTTATGCCAAAAACATCCATTAACAAAAATGACGGTTCGATGCTTTTTGAAAACAAGATCGGGCCGAGTACCCAGTAGCTTTTGATTTAAACGGAACCTTAACCCAAGGCTGAAGCACAGGCTACGTACTATTATTTCAGGCCTCGTATCCTTGTTTTTGATGCGGGACATATTATAACTTCTGGTTGTTTTTGTATGCACATCCATGTCAGATGCCAGTTGTCACCGGATTTGGTACAAATGATGCGTCCGCAAAAACAAACGGTCTTTGATAAGCAATCGGTCGATTCATTAAAGAAAAGATATGTGGCTGCATAATCCGGGCAACTTCTTTAAATACAGGAATCGCTGCAGAGTTACCAAACTGCTTGTACGCTTGAGTATCTGAAACCGGGATACGGAAGTTGTCACTGAATCCCATGAGCCGTGCGCATTCGCGCGGAGTCAGTCTTCTGGGATTTTTGCCTTCACCACGATCTATAAGAATTTCAGATCCGTCTTTGTGGTATCGGGCTGACAAGGTGCGAGCTATTCCGTTTTGTGTAACAAGACCAAACCCGAAGCCATTCCCTTTGGCTTTGTGCTTCATAGCGTATTCTTGTAGGTACTGCCAGAGATGATCACTAAGTATGTATTTGTCTGACACTTTTGCTTCAGGTCCTGTTGTGTAATGACCCTCCGGCTCCTGAGATCCGTCTTCAGGATGCAATATCTCATTTAGTTTATGCACGCCCTTTTCCCCAAGTTCGAGATTATCCCAGGAAAACCCTACTTCTTCTCTGAAACCAACAATGGCAATTCGTTCACGGTGTTGTGGCAGAAAATGCTGAGCATCAATAACTTTGTAATCAACCTGATACCCCAGCTCATTACATAATATATTCTCTATGGTCTTGAAAGTACGTCCCTTGTCATGCCCGGTTAAATTTTTTACATTTTCTAGCAGGAACGCTTTTGGTCGCTTTTCATTGAGTATCCGTGCAATGTCAAAGAACAGTGTTCCCTGTGTTTCGGATGCAAAACCATGTTTTTCACCCAGGGAATTCTTCTTTGAAACTCCCGCGAGTGAAAAGGGCTGACACGGGAATCCTGCTATCAGAACATCGTGATCAGGAATCGTGTTTGCTTCAATTTGTGTGATATCGCCGTATATCAGGTGTCCGTCTGAGAAATTCTCGGCATATGTCTGGACAGCATACTTGTCCCATTCAGACGAATACACACATCGGCCCCCAATCGATTTAAATGCCAGGCGCAATCCTCCAATACCGGCGAAAAGATCAATAAATTTGAACGTCAAACGGTTATCATTATCAGTTGTATATTTATCTGAAATCCAGTCACGAAGAGATCTTAGAATCGATGACCGTGCCTTAACTTCACCATTTTCAAATCTATAGATCTGTCTTTTCTTATATCCAAGAAATTGTGCTGTTTCTTCAATAGTAAATCCGGCACTTTGTCGCAGTTGAGAGAATTCTGTTGTTGTCATAAATTACTCCCCGGGAGTCTTTTTGTCATTATGGCATAAACTTTCCCAGAAAACTACTCCAATGTTGATTAAGTGGTTTACATTATCAAGTCTGTTAGCAAACGTGAGATTATCCTATGCAGGCAGTTCAAAATGCTCTAAGTCCATATCGCCGGCAAGAGTTATACGGTAGCATTCCTTAGAATTGCTCTTAATGGTACCCATCAGAGTCCCTCAAACGATCGGACAAACCTCCCATCAATTCGGCTGCGAGGCCGACTAAAGTACCCAAACTAAATCCCCACCCTAGAACAACCAGGAAATCTCCATTGAAAAATCCCACAATCACACCAACTATGATTCCTAAAGTCGCTCCTCCCCAGACCGCGTTCTTACCGCGACTGAAATATATAGCTATCACAATGACACTCAGAATCAGAGCAATTAAAAGGTACATCTCAATCCTCCCACCTTACTTATTTGATTGGGTTACTTAGAGGTATCAATCCAATTACAGTACACTCTATAAAAATATCATTTCGTATATGGTTTATATGGCAGGATTATATAGCACGTTGCAAGCAAAACAAGCTGAGATTTAGAGGTTTCTATATCAAGGAAAACTCCAAATTAACAACTAAAATGGATCTGTAACTGTGGCAACTGTAGAAGTTTCAAGAAATTGGTGGTTAAAGGGGGGGTATGTCTTAGGTGTTTATATATATTATGGAGTATATGCATGACAGACCTTTGAAATAAAAAGGGGTTATTAATATGGCAACACAAGCAGAGCTAAAACGAGAACGGGAACTACTGGCGGGATTCGGCTTGAATCCTGTCAGGACTTGGTCTGCTCGATGTAAATGGTATAAGGCATATGATGGTTCTTACCATGGCGAGTTACCATCAGATATGTATTCAAGGTTGCGATATATGGAGCGTGGTCTACGACCTGAACTAACTGAGAGTGATAGTCTTCATCTTGATGTTAGGAGGAAAGTAGAAAGTATGAGGTATGGCTGTTTGCTGCCGCGTGACAGAGCTTCTACGGATGACTTTAGGCTAGCGTCGGCTGTGAATTATCTTGTGACTCGGTCTGATGATTACTGGAGAGGGACAGCGACTGATCTGTTATACCTACTAGAAGGTAAGACTAATGACATAGCAGTAGATGCTACAAGACTCTCTAAACGACTAAACAATATAGCGTCACATCTCTTAAATAAGGATGTCGTTGTGGAGCATGTTAGGTCTGCAAAGACACGAGAGATTATCCTACGCAGGCAGTTCAAAAGACTCTAAGTCCATATCGCCGGCAAGAGTTATAATGTCGCTACGATAAAAATCAAGAGAAATTGAATGGACAGACAATCAGACATAGCCCTGCCTTCAGAGGTAGGCGATAGATTAGGGCCCTTTTATGTATACACTTTAATCGACCCTCGTAACGATAAAATCTTTTATGTTGGCAAAGGCACAGGATCACGCTTGCTTTCCCATGGAAAAGAAGCTGATTTAGCTTCAGATTCCAGGTCACAATCTGCAAAGATATCCCGAATTAGAGAGATACGTGCCAGTGGTAATGAACCTCGTATCGATGTGATAAGACACGGATTATCAGAGCAACAAGCTCTTCTGGTTGAAGCAACCTTAATTGATTGTATTGAAGGACTGGTGAACATTGTTGCAGGGCATGGTAAAGATAAAGGACGTTCATCTCTTGACGAACTGATCTCACTCTACGGAGCCCAACCGATAAACAATGATGCTCCACCTGCACTGCTAATAAGATTAGGACCATGGAAAGAAAAAAATATAGACAAAGAGATTGAGCCAGGCATATATAGGACTGGTATTGGCTACAAAGAAGCAATCACACCAAGTGAACTCATGAATTCGACAAGAGCTTGGTGGAGAATAGATCCGAAAAGGATACAGAAGCAAAAGATTCTCCATGCCGTGGCTGTTTATGAGGGAGTAACCAGAGGGTTAATGCAAATTGGTGACTGGACTGAGCGTGAAGATAAACGACGTGCTTTTACTGCCACATTTATAAACAGTGGTCCTGTATTTGAAGAATGGGTTGGTCCATTTGGTAAACGAGTGGATTTTACCCGAGGGGCACAAACCCCAATCGCATATTGGCCACGAAGACGCTAGATTAATATCATTGGAAATTACCAGATGTGTGACACCGACGATCATAAAAGGCAGAAACTACATGACATTTCGGACGTTATTCACTTGCCTGAGGGACAGTATCGTGCGGTCGTGGGATTGATCGGTGGTAATGAGGCCAGGACGTATGTTGTAGCGTCACAAATAGCAGAGATATCTTTAGGCACGCTGTATACTCATCTCGCTCGTGTGAGGAGAAACCATCCCAGACTTTACGATGCAATACTTAAGGTTCGTAAGGCACAACTCAAACAGCGTCATCGTGATGCAGTAACCAGAGCGAGAGAACACTCACGGCAATACTTTAGGAATATGAGAAAGCACGAGAGAATGTTGCTGGGATGGTAAAGAGACTGGTTCAGTTTCTAGTCCTTGTTGTTTTATATATTAAAAACATTGTCCAGTAATTGAATAATCAAGCCATTTAGATACCTTTGGAGCTACAGGGATCGAGCGATAACTTTTCGGGCGTAAGTTGCTGATAACACCACTTAAGGAGGTATCCACTTTTATGCTTTCTGGGAGATGAGTAATAGCTACCCATCCTGAAGGGTAGCTTAAATCGGAAGGAAGATCATCCGGATATTCCCTAAGTAATTGCATTTTTTCAGGGTAACTATCGTAAACACGTCTCGCGAGTTTTGTGTCAACTCCGGGTAATGAACTTGGTTTTGTGAAAGAAACATTAAAATCACAGCGGTCCAAGTCACCATTAGGTATCCTTGAAAGGTCAATTTTTACCATTATTGTTTGCGGAAAACTGCTTTGTCCAAGGCAAGGATTCTTCAAATCCTGTTCGTCTTTACATTCTCCATGGCTATCATGAAAACAAAAGATTGCTTTTTCGATAGCAATCCAAGGCTCGGCACTTTTATCAATGTCTCTTAAATATCGGTAACCATTATTTCTAATTGGATTAATGAAATTATTTTTAATCGGGCTAGGTTTTGGTGCACATATTCCGGGATAGTACTCCAATTTTTGGTAAAGGTTTTCTGATTTAAAGTTTCCTGAGATATCCACTAGTGGTGTGCTTGCCTCAGCTGTTGCCTCTACCATCGCTTTAGCCATTGTCTCAGCTGTAGCTTGAATATTTTCATCAGTTTCACCGCAAGCTACTGCAACAAGCATCAGTAATCCCATTAACAATAATCCTGTATGTCTGATAAGTGAAGGCATTTTCAATCTGAATCAGCTATAAATGCCCGGTACCGGTGGTTTGTCTGGAGGGGGCTCTTCTGAGTCGACTGGTTCATCGAAACATATTTCGCACCATCCTGTTCCATATCGTCGTTGAGCATCAGCTAGCCGGAGTGGACGTGAATATCCCTGAAGTAACTCTTCTTTACTGGGCGCTCGCTCAAAAATCCTAGTCCTACGTACCCATAGCGATAAAAGAGCACCCCAAAGCTTAAATTCATCTCTCTTAAATTCTCCAATATATTCATCTGATGTTTTTTCCATAGTATTAGCAGAAGATTTCCTATCATCTCGATCATCAGTATAGAAAAGTCTTTCAATCGTATTGTTAGGATTATCTAAGATTTCTGCGAGCACCCACTGGTGAATCCGATGGTTAAATACCATTAAAGCTTCGTGATATATATCGTGTCTTTCTAATATCTTTCTGTTCGGATTAACTATTCTTGACAGGGTGGAAAAAGCTTTCGGTGACAAAAGGGATTCTAAAGGATTATAACCTTTGTCTTTCAACCCACCCCAACCCACCGATTCTAATATTGGTCGGTAATCCTGTGGTCCTAGACCAAATTGCCGTGGTGAAGGTGCCCAATCGAATTGACGACCTACTTCTCGGGCCTTATCCATGTCATCAAGAGCCTGCTCGTATTGGCCCAGGTAGTGGCAACACATAGCTCGACGGGCGTATAAGGTGCCGTATAAGCTAGAATCTGCTGGTTCAAGGCGTATCTGCTCTGTAATATCCGATTTAGTTTTTTGCCAATCGTGTTCCCCATCAAGAGACTCTTCTTTACTTTCTACTATGGGTGGTGGCTCAGCAATTGCTGTACCG
>CEUS01050530.1_pt1 | contig 12909 bp, 13 predicted proteins | sample 427031 | NCBI WGS metagenome assembly CEUS01 (sample SAMEA2622837, study PRJEB7988) | marine metagenome | biome: marine biome (ENVO:00000447); feature: marine epipelagic mixed layer (ENVO:xxxxxxxxx); material: "saline water (ENVO:00002010), including plankton (ENVO:xxxxxxxx)" | depth 140 m | reverse complement strand
AGTGATGAGTCTTCTTTTGTCACTGGGTCTGAACTGGTTATTGATGGGGGATGGACTGCAGAATAGTACTCGCTGGAGAAAACCATCAAGTCACCTCAAAAACAACCTTGATCGGAGTTTACGGAAATGCTGAGACGCATAATTGGTGCCTTACTATTAAAAGATGAAATCTATGAAGAGATTGAATCTGATCGAGGAGCAACGATACAAGCGGTACTCGTTGTTGTGCTCTCTCAATTAGCAATTTCTGTCTGGTTTCTTGTACTGCTAGAAAATTCCAATTCCTCTGTTCCAGTCAGCTGGTCTATAAGTGATACTCTCTTCGCCGTAGTGCAAGGTATCATCTACTGGGCTCTTTTAGCAGGAGTCATCTATGTTATAGGCGTAACTCTCTTTAATACCAATCAAACACAAGCCACTTGGGGCGAGGTTGCCCGAACCATCGGATTTGCTCAAACACCTAACTTGTTTCTATTCTCGACACCGCTTGTAGTCACGTTCGCAGAAGTGCTTGCTTTGTGGCTTGGGCTAGCCTGCGTTTCCTGGACCCTTGCAGCTACCGTTATAGCCGTGCGAGCTGCACTGGACTACAAGTCAACTATTAGAGCTATTCTGGTTGTAGTAGCCGGATATGCCGTCGCTGTCAGTTGTTCTTTTGTATTCCAAAGTATTTTTTCATAACCATTGGATCTTACTTTATGTAATATTGACCATACCGACACGATAATGACTATGCAATCAAGACCTTACAGCATCAAAGAAGTGACGTCTCTGTCAGAACGAAAAGCTGTATATCAACTTCGACACACGGTTTTCGTAGATGAACAAGGCATTTCTGCAGAAATCGAACTTGACGAACTAGACCAAGATGCACTCCATGCGATAGTAACAAGTGCTGAGACAGTTATTGGTACCGGCAGACTTATCACGGTCTCAAAGACAACGGGATCTATTGGTAGAATGGCTGTTGACCCTTCCTTCCGGCGTCAAGGTGTAGGAAGTCTTATCCTAGGTTTTTTGGAACATAAAGCTCGTAAAAAAAATCTTCAGGAAATAGTTTTACACGCCCAAGAGTATGTTAAGGAGTTCTATTCATATCTTGGATACCGACAAGACGGACGTCCTTTTGATGAGGTTGGAATTCGACACTGCACTATGAAGAAAACCCTAGTACATTAAAACTGAGGCCTTGGTGTTCACAGAAAAGACTGTTCTTGTGCTTTAGTAGAACCTACAGTATATTCTTCTATACATCTATTCAAGGCAAGGAGGAACCCTGAATGGCGCAATACTCTTCTATCGTTGTAGACCAAAATGTAAACATCCCAATGCGTGACGGCACACTGCTTCGTGCAGATGTTTATCGTCCCGATAGTAGGGAAAAACATCCTGTTCTCCTCCAAAGGACACCCTATGATAAGTCGAACCGTCTTGGTTCCGTCTTCACCATTGATCCTATCAGAGCAGCTTCCTCCGGGTATGCTGTAGTTATTCAAGATGTTCGAGGCAGATTTGCATCTGAAGGTGTTTTCTACAATTTTAAAGATGAAACATCAGACGGAGTTGATACCATTGACTGGTGCGGGACTCAGTCATGGTCCACTGGTTCTGTCGGCATGTACGGCAGATCGTACGTTGGTGCTACACAGTGGCTAGCTGCAATTGCCACACCAGGTTACCTAAAAGCTCTGGCACCCGGCGTAACCGCGTCACAATACTACGACGGTTGGACATATGAAGGGGGAGCTTTCCAGCTATGGTTCGCGGCATCATGGGCTACCAGTCAGTTGACTTTAGCAAATCTTCAGCGCATTTCTAGTCATCTACCAGCCGCACTTAATGACCGGTCAAAATTAGTAGAGGCAAACAACAATCTTGTTGAATACATGCGCCACCTTCCATTAATGGACTTTCCACCTCTCAAACGCGAAGGACTTGCTCCATACTACTATGACTGGATCAAACACGAAACAGATGATGATTACTGGAAACCATGGAAAATTGAGGACAATTATAGTGCAGTGACTGTTCCTGCATTCAACTACGGCGGCTGGTACGATATTTTCATCGGTGGAACGCTTAAAAATTTTGTAGGCATGCAAGCGAACGGTGGTAGTGACATTGCTCGTTCCTCACAAAAACTTCTTATCGGTCCATGGGCTCATACTCCATTCCCTTTCAGTAATCAAACTGGTTCTTTTGATTTTGGTTTAAAGGCTCTTATAGACTCTGACGGAGCCCAACTGCGCTGGTTTGATCAGTGGTTGAAGGAAGAAGATACAGGAATCTTATCCGAGCCCGCGGTCAAAATTTTTGTTATGGGTAAGAACGAGTGGAGAGAAGAATCCCAATGGCCACCCGCAGACATACAGTATTTAGAGTATTTCCTACACAGTAAAGGGAAAGCCAACTCCCTACATGGAGACGGCTCATTAACTAGACAATCACCACAAGATGAACCCGAGGACACTTTCGTCTTCGATCCTCTCAATCCTGTTCCTACAAGAGGAGGGAACTTGTGCTGCTACGCTATTACAGAACCAGCGGGCCCATTTGACCAATCGGAAGTAGAAACTAGAGACGATGTACTTGTCTATACAAGCCCAGTCCTAGAACAGGATACCGAGGTTACAGGTCCAGTTGCCGTGGTACTCTACGCCGCAACGACAGCAATAGATACCGATTTCACCGCCAAACTTGTCGAGGTTACCGAATGTGGCACTGCCAAGAATATAGCGGAGGGAATTATCAGAGCTCGCTACAGGAATGGTACATCACAACAAGAACTTATTGATCCTGGTACAGTGTATCGTTACACCATTGATTTAAAATCTACCAGTAATCTATTCAAAGCTGGCCATCGAATCCGTTTAGAAATATCATCGAGTAATTTCCCTCGCTACAATGCCAATGCAAACACAGGGCTGCCACTAGGCGAGAGTGCAGATGTTATAAAAGCTACCCAAACCGTATTACATACTACAAGTTACCCGTCGCATATACTCCTCCCAATTCTTGACCGCTAATTTACGCGTCAGGTTTGGATGGTAAAAAGACATTATTCCTGTACCATAATAATTCTTCGATACTTTCTCTGATATCAGCCAGAGCCGTGTGAGATGATTGTTTTTCAGGAGCGATCATCTCAGGATACCACCTGTGAACCAGTTCTTTGACAGTCGACACATCAACAATCCTGTAGTGCAAGAATTGATCGAGACCTGGCATTTCCTTGCGGATAAACCTACGGTCAGTTGATACTGAGTTGCCACACAAAGGCAAAGTACCTGGTTCTGCCCAAGCTGATAGAAATGTTAATGTTTGTTTTTCAGCCTCTTGGAGAGTAATTTCAGACGCTTTCACGCGAGTTAATAGCCCCGAAGATGTATGTTGTTCTTTCACCCAAGGATCAATCCCAGTTAATTCTTCCTCAGTTCTAAAAATTGCAATTTCAGGACCTTCTGCCAAAACATTAAGAAATGCATCAGTGACAAGCGTTGCAATCTCAACAATCACGTCCTCATCACGAAGACCAGTCATTTCAAGATCGATCCATATTAATCTACTTAATTTATCATCTTGCATTATTGAACCTTTCTCTTAATTCGTATAATGTTTGGTGCACATCATGGATGCTAATCAAACCAATCACAATCCTAATCCTTTCTCGTACTGGGTCGTACCAAATAAATTCCTAGCAGGTGACTATCCAGGAACGCACTATTCATATAATCCTCTAACAACGCTTATTTCCTGTACGCACACTATCGTTGGTCTCCATAAAACCAAGTACCATTATTTTCATACCTCTAAACAACGACATCAGTCTATTATAAATGCAAACATAAAACATATTATCGATCTCACAGAAACTAATGAACGCTTCGAGTATTTTGACAAGCTCGATCAGCTTGCCACAAACCAAAACATGATTATCCAGCATCACAGGTTCCCCATCATGGATCGCAACGTCCCTTCAAAATCATTCATGCAAGCAATTCTGAATTGCATAGATGACAAAATCAAAAAGAATCAACCTATATACCTTCACTGTTTTCGCGGACTAGGACGAACCGGTTTAGTTGTAGGATGCTATCTAGCTAGACATGGATATTCCGGGGATGAGGCACTGTTATTATTGGACAGCCTTCGGAATAACACGGCAAGCAAGTTTAGAGCGTCTCCACAGAACCAAAAACAGCGCGATATGGTTATAAACTGGACAGACTAAGAATCTAGATGTTTCTTTCCATCTACTCGCACTGAATCTTCATCACTTGTATAATCAGGATATCGTACTGGTTAACGCTAGACGACAAACTCGTAACCTTCGTAACTACGCTACTTTATGAAAAAATTCAGCACACTTCTGATTCTGTTTTGCTGCATTTTCCATTCACTACTGGCTGGATGTGGAGCACCTACGGAATCCAAGGATATATCTGTACAACCGATTCCCATACCTCAGCAAAAAAATGTGCCTGCAAATGTAAAATGGACATGGGGAGGAATCTACAATGCTACACACCCAATAGCTCAAAATCATTCAGCTGCAAACGCGCGGCTCCAAAAACTCACTGCTAACTATTTCCAGATAACGTACACAAATTACGACACCCTAGGATATTCCGGAGGTCACGGGATAAACCTTGTTAGAGAAGGAGTCTTTGCTATGTGGGAAACAGTTCCAATGTATCTGACTCTAGATTCTCCGGAAATGAATATCTATCATCTCATGGGACTGTGTACATCATATGACCAAGCTGAGGACATGTTTTACGCGACTAAACCGTTGCGCAGTGAAATATATGACAATGACCACAGACTTATAATTGATCCTAGTTATGGCTCTTTCACCTACCCCCAACAAGCAATTTTCACAAAAGAACCACTTACGGACATTCAAAGCTTTCTCGATATGAAGATTCGTCATAATACAGCCCTTGGGGTAAACCAATTATCTTCCCTAGGGATAACAGCTTCTCAAATACCCTGGGAAGACACTTACCAATCTCTCAAAGATGGACAGGTTGATGCGGCAATTACTAGCATTTCTGCCGCTGCATCAAATGACTTTCAAGAGATCACTCCCTATTACACTGTTCTTCCTGCCTGTGGAGGGTACGCTGAGTCTGTTTTTAATGTTGATGCTCATTTTTCTATCCCCGACGATACAATGACTATTCTAAACTCAGTTGGACTTGAATTATCTGCAATGAATAGAAATTTCTGGATGACACAAATGGAGCAAGGAAGTGATACTCGTTTCGGGTCCAAAAACACTTTCTCCCCATCACCTCTGTCTGAAGCAATGGCAGCAGAACTAACCCAGCTATTGAAAGGTAGCATCGATGATTGGGCACAACGAATAGGACCCGAAGCAAATAAATTCCTTTCAATGGCACAAAACTTATCCAATTAGTGCTCATGAGGCACAAAACAGATTAATAGCTATCCCTTATCGACTATTTTCTAGTAAAATCATTCAACTATGGACACACAAATTCGGCTACAAATAGTGAACAGAGAACCCTTCGCAAACGGTGCGCTGTTTGGAGACGTTGGGTCGTATGAATGTATTTCAGGAACTGTTCTATTTTCTGTTAACCCAGAAAACCCAACGAACGCCTCCATCGTCGACTTGAACCTTGCTCCAACCAATTCTGAGGGATTAGTGGAATTCTCAACAGATTTCTATATGCTAAAACCACTTTTTCTTGACCGCGGAAACGGAACGTTAATATATGACGTTAACAACCGAGGTAATAAAAGGTTACTGCAGTTCATGAACGATGCCGTTCACAGCAATAAACCTATGCTTGCTGAACATGCTGGGAATGGTTATTTGATGAGGAGAGGATATTCTATCGTCTGGTCTGGATGGCAGGGGGATCTTAGCTCTGGTGACCATAGACTGACTATGCACCTTCCGATTCCCTCACATAACAGTCAACCTATAAAGGGACTAGTTCGATCGGAGTTCATCGTTGATACCCAAGACGTATTTAGCCTTCCACTGAGTGGCAATTCGTATACCGATAGTTACTCGACGGCATCTCTGGACACCTCAAGTGCTTCCCTAACGTATCGGGAGTATGAAGAAGATGAAAGAATCCCAATAAAACCAGCTGAATGGATATTTGGATACCAAGAGACTGATGGGCAAATTGTTCCTTCTGATCAACATTGTTACCTACGATCAGGTTTTAAACCAGGACTGATCTACGAACTTATCTATACTGCCATTAATCCGCCTGTGCTAGGACTAGGTTTCCTTGGTGTCCGCGATCTCATCTGGTTCTTGAAATCAGAAAAAGCGGATGCGAATCAGATCCCCAATCCTCTATACAGCAAAGATGCTCCAGTAGAAAGGGCATATGCTTGGGGACGATCACAGAGTGGTAGATTCCTTCGCGAATTCGTTTACCAAGGTTACAATGCAGCACCCAACCAGCAAAAAGTTTTCGACGGAATCTTTCCCCACGTTGCGGGAGGAGGACGAGTCTGTTTAAATTACCGGTTCGCCCAGCCAGGTAGATTTCCATTGAAGCACGCAGAACATCTGTACCCTTCAGATCAATTTCCCTTCGCCTACTCCGTACTCACGGATCCATTCAGTGATATAGAGGATGGAATCCTCAAGCGGCCTGAAACCGATCCTCTGGTCATTCATACTCAAACATCCTCAGAATATTGGGATAGGCGTGGATCTCTCGTACACACTGATTTTAATGGCAATGCCCTGCCAGAAAACGAGAAAGCCCGTGTATTTTTGTTCGCGAGTTCCCAGCACTTTGCAGATCCGTTACCAGGAAACCTCGATCCATTGGTAGCTGAAATTGCTGGACATACGCGTTATAAACCAAATCCACTTAACTCCACACCTCTGCTACGAGCCCTCCTAGACAGACTTGATCAATGGGTACGGAAAGAGACTTCTCCTCCTTCAAGCAGAGTCCCTGTTTTATCCGATGAATCTGCTGTCAAGGCTAACCAAATAAGAGACAAATTTCCTTCCATACCGGGGGTATTCTGCTCTTTCTTAATCAACCGAGTCCATTTTCAAGATCACGGATCTAACTTCAAGGAAGGCATCCTAGAACAGGAACCTCCTATAGAACTCCTTGATAAGGAATACCCTATCTATGTTTCACAAGTTGATGACGATGGGAACGAGATAGCTGGGATTCGCACTCCTGATGTAACAGTCGCACTAGCAACCTACACAGGTTGGAATATGCGATTGCCTGGCTATGCTGAAAATGCACCTACCGGCACTACAGGAAGCTACTTTCCTTTTAGCCTATCTAAAGCGGAACGGCTTGCTAACGCTGATCCACGGTTATCAGTTCAGGAAAGATTTTCTTCAAAGGATCAATACATTAAGGCTGTAGTCCAAGCGGCAAGAGAACTACATAAAGACGGTCTCCTGCTTCAAGAAGACGTAGATCGTTATATAGCATCAGCCCGCAAAACGCCTATATTTGATACACTATAGTTTCAGAATGCCTTTACATATTTTGCTGGTACCAAATAAATTAACTATCAAAGTGAGGACAAGTGATGAACATAGGTGAAAAAGCACCCGATTTTACCCTAACTGACTGTTGTGGCAATGAGGTCGACTCCCGCAGTCTGCGGGGTAAGAAAATTTGGCTTTACTTTTTTACAAGCCCTGGAGGTGGTAACTGAACACGTATGGCACACGGCTACCGTGAGTTAGCCGATAAATTCAGCCAACATGATATCGTTATCTACGGTATGAATGATAAAGGAGCTCAAGTCAACAAAGAATGGGTCGAAAAAGAAAACCTCCCATTTAAAGTTCTTCAAGATGTCGGAAGAAAGGTTGGAGCAGCATTGGAAATGTCCGATCCTGATGGAGACCGATATGTTAAGAAATCGGAAGAAGGGCGTAGGCCAGCTGTCGTTATAGACGAAAACGGATTTATCTTAGCATGGGAACAGGACATGAATACTACAGAAGCTATTGAAGATTTGCTCAACCGTATCACATAGTCATAGCTACTAATATCAAAAAGCTCCACATGTATATAAATAAAGATATCTCAAAATAAGTAACCATTTACACGATAGCTCCTCGAAGATAAACTGGGCACGTCTTAATTACTATTGGAGGAATTACTATGCCAAAGAAAGAAACCATCACAGTCGAACAGTTCGGACCTAATGCCAATCTTTCACATGCAACAAGATTTGGAAACCTCGTTTTTGTCTCAGGCAACACTGGAACAGACCCAGTCTCAGGTCAGCTTGGGAAAGATGTTCGAGAACAAACCCGTTATACAATTGAAAGGCTCAAGTTGATACTGGAAGCTGCAGGGTCATCTCTAGAAAACGTTTTGACAGTCACCACATTCCTTACCAAACGAGAGGATCTTGGTGGATACAACGAAGTCTATAATGAGTACTTCACTAGTGATAAGCCCGCCAGAGCAACGGTAGAAGTAATGCTTAACAGGCCTGAGCTACTTGTAGAAATCATGTGCACTGCATGCATTCCTGACTAAAGTGAGTAGACATCCACTTGAAAACAGCTAGGCAAATTTCAAGTGGATGTTACCCATAACCTTCTAAAAACATCAAGGACTCCCTCTTGATGTTAGCACTTAGATATTGAATGTGTTAAGATAGTGTTATCAGCTAATCCAACATAAAACCACTTCTAAAGGACTATATAATGAGTCAAATTAGAGTAGTGCAAATGGGCCTTGGTTCCATCGGTGTTGAGTTAACCAAACTTCTTGCCTCAAGAAGAAACTTGGTAGTAGTAGGGGCTGTTGATGTTGATCCTGACAAAGTCGGGAAAGATATCGGAAAAGTAGCCCAGATGAGCAAACCTCTTGGTATTCCTGTAAAAGCATCTCTTGAAGAGGTACTACAGCAAACTCCAGCTGATGTTCTACTTCACACAGCAAGTTCGTCATTTTTGACCACTAGCGACCAAATCAAACCCGCTGTTGAGTCAGGAATTTCCGTGGTTTCTACGTGTGAAGAGATGGCATTCCCCTGGCACAGACATAAGACTGCTGCTGACAAACTACACGTTCTTGCTAAAAAACATAATGCAACTCTCGTAGGAACTGGGGTCAATCCTGGCTACGTAATGGATCTTCTTCCTGTAGCACTCACCGGACCAGTATCTGGCATCAATAGTGTTACCGTCACTCGAATTGTAGATGCTGGTAAACGGAGATTGCCTCTGCAACGAAAAGTTGGAGCTGGTTTGAGTGAAAAAGAATTTAGAGACAAGGCTGCTGACGGGTCAATAAGACATGTCGGTATGGAAGAGTCTCTAGCACTTCTCGCCTATGGACTGGGATGGAAACTGGATACCATTACCGAAAGCATCGAACCAGTCATCAGTAAAAAGATGGTGCAGACACCGTATCTCACAGTCCAACCTGACGAAGCAGCTGGAGTTCACCAAATTTCAACCGGGATACGAAATGGGAGAACAGTGATTACACTGGAACTCTATATGTATGTAGGCGCCGAAGACAGTGTTGATGCGACCTATATTGACGCCACTCCCTCAATAGATATGAAAATTCATGGGGGTATCTTCGGAGACAGTGCCACAATAGGAATGGTTGCTAACACTCTGTATAGTATGGCTAGTGCTCCAGCGGGTCTTCTAACAGTGATTGACCTTCCAACTATTCGACTTCAAGAGGGATGATTTTTATCTCAGGCTTGTTTCTCCCGACATGAGTCACTCAGATAGTCATTACAAATAGATCTCCTATTCTCATTGGTTAACTGTTCGTCCACCCAAAATTCTAATCCAGACTGTTTAATTGCAACACCGTAAACAGTTTCTGCTCTTTCAAAGCTTAGTTTCCCCAAACGCACATCGTTTAACACCAGGTCTATATCTCTTTCATATGGTAGTCCCCAGCCTCCTCCGCCGGGAAGTACTGCTATTAACCGATCTCCTGTATTCAGATTATCAATAAACTTAGATTCCTTAACTTCCGTAGTGGAACCACGTTCTATAACAATCTGAGTATTCCCAGGACTTTGCCCACCAAATAATCCATAGGAAGACGATTTGGCACGATCACTTCGAATTTGTACCATTACATTATCTTCCAGTATTTTATAAGCCCGTACCATACCGACGCATCCACGATATTTCCCCGCTCCCTCCATATCCGATACCATCCCGTATTGCTCAATCATTACTGGATTATCCACTTCCATGATTTCGGACGGGATATTCGCAATATTGGTTGATCCTGCAGACTCTCCATCAATACCATCTCGCCAAGGATAGCCTCCTGATCCAAACTCGTTAGAAGCTTCAATTTGAACCCACGCTTGCCAAGGGATGACAGTCCGGTCATAACCAGAAAGTGTGCAGAGATATTCTGCTCCTCCTGAACATGCATAAATCCTTTCAGGCAACATCTGGGCAAAAGCCCCCATCACAGCCTGATGTACTCTAATGCACCCCAGATTGCGCGCTGCTACTGGTGCTGGTAGGTTAGGATTAACAAACGTTCCTTCAGGCGCAAGAACTTTTATAGGATTAAAATAACCAGACGTATTTGGAATGTCCACTCCCAAAGCAGCAACAACGTTTCTAACTGCTGAATACACCATACCCTGCGTTGTCGCAAATACTGGTTGTATTGCTCCCGTACACTGGGAGGATGTTCCTTCAAAATTTACTACGATCTGATCATCTTTCTTACTCAGGCTAACAACTATGGCAATCTTCGTATTGGAAAACCCATCATCATCAATGTAATCAGTGAACTGCCACTGACCATCCGGCATAGTTCTGATGGTTTTCCTCATGAGAGACTCTGTATACTCCAACAGCTGATTCTGATAATGCAAAAGTGTTTCTCTACCGTAATTCTTCACTAGTTGTAAATATTGTTCCGCACCATATTCCATTGCCGCTACTTGCCCTAAAAGATCTCCCATAACTTTATCTGGAACCCTGACTGCCTTCTCAATGACGCGCATCAAAGCTTCGTTAGGACTACCCTGGTCATAAAGTTTTAACGGGGGAATCCGTAAGCCTTCCTGATAGATCTCAGTACTATCTGAAGAATTACCTCCTGCAACACGACCGCCAATATCAGTATGATGTGTCATCGCACAACAAAATCCCATTAATGTCTCTCCCACAAAAACAGGTTTGTATTGAAAGATATCAGGAAGATGACTTCCGCCTTCGTAAGGATCGTTATTTATTAAAATATCTCCAGGAGAAATATTTCCCTGGTATTTATCAAGGATAGAACGTAAAGCTGGCTCCATTCCGCCCAAGTGGATAGGTTGGCACATACCCTGACCAATTAATTTGCCATCTGCATTTAGTAAAGCCGTAGAAAAATCCAAACCGTTACGGACTACAGAGGATCTTGAGGTTCTCACAACAGTGATAGCCATACCATCCGCAATACCTTCAAGGGCATTCTTTAAAACTTCTAATACGACTGAACTGCTAATGTTGTCCATATTAACCCTTTACAGACAATTGATTCTTAGGAGCCTTTTTACATTATAGATAACAGGATGGCAGTATTTCTTTAATAAATATCTCGAATGATCAAATATATCACTGTATACTAACACCCAAAAAGTCTAGTGGAAACTATCACTAGCGTGCCACACATCGGGAAATAACAGAGTTATGCCTCCATCAACCAATACAATATTTGGCCCTCTTGATAACGTAACAGTCATTGATCTTACTCAAGTCGTTGCTGGGGGCAGTTGCACCTCCCATTTTGCAGATTTCGGCTCAAACGTGATTAAAGTCGAACATCCAAGTAAAGGGGATATTATCCGTAATTGGGGACCATTCAACAAAGGACAATCCCTCTGGTGGGCTGTAATAGGGCGCAATAAAAAGTCAGTTACTATAGACTTATCGACGCCAGACGGGAAAGAACTCTTGCTGAAATTAGTAAAAAAAGCTGACGTTCTTATAGAATCATTCCGCGTTGGCACTATGGCAAAATGGGGATTAGGCTATGAACAGCTTGCGAAGGTCAATCCCAAAATCATAGTCGCTCACATCACAGGATATGGACAAACCGGTCCTTACAGCAAACGAAAAGGATTCGGCTCAGCAGCAGAAGCCATGAGCGGATTTGTAAACTCCAACGGCTACCCTAATCTACCACCCCTGCTGCCCCCTATGCCTTTGGCTGATGAAATAGCTGGAACATTTGCAACTATGTCGATACTCATGGCCCTCTTGAAGCAAAAAACCCAGAGAGAACATAAAGGTCAGGAAATTGATATCAGTCTGTATGAACCTCTCTTCCGTCTCCTTATACCAAATATTATCCAGTATGATCAACTGGGTTTGGTTGCATCTAGAATTGGAAGCCGATTTGCAGACGCATCACCAAGAGGAATCTTTCAATCCAACGATAACCAATGGTTAGCCTTATCCGCGAATTCCCAAGGAACCTGGGAAAATCTTGCAAAAGCCATCGACCCGGATACGCTAATCAAGGATCCGAGGTTTACTACAAACAAACTCCGTGTGGAACACTCAGAAGAATTAGAAATTATCATACAAGAATGGATGACTACGAAAACATCCAATGAAATTACCCAGGCTCTGGAGTCGACAGGGGCTGTTATATTCCCCGTATATACCACGCCAGATATCCTCAACGATCCTCACTATATTAATCGTGGTAACATTTCGACAATAGAGCACCCAATACTAGGTCCAATTAAAATGCCATCACCCGTGCCGCACTTCAGTTCAACACCTGGTCATATACAGTTTTCTGGTCCCACCTTGGGTCAGCATAATCAAGAAGTTTTTCACGATTATCTAGGTATTTCACTGGACGAACTAGAAAAACTAAACAAGGCTGGCATTATTTAGCCACGTAAACGGCTATG
>CEUS01113420.1_pt1 | contig 12912 bp, 13 predicted proteins | sample 427031 | NCBI WGS metagenome assembly CEUS01 (sample SAMEA2622837, study PRJEB7988) | marine metagenome | biome: marine biome (ENVO:00000447); feature: marine epipelagic mixed layer (ENVO:xxxxxxxxx); material: "saline water (ENVO:00002010), including plankton (ENVO:xxxxxxxx)" | depth 140 m | reverse complement strand
GTACCAACGACTCTATCCCTGAGCACCTTCTTCTGACCTAGCCACCCTACTACGAACTCCCTGATCCTGGGGATCCATGAGTCGAATCTGGAGTCACTAGAGCCAATGAGGACCAGACGAGTAGCTTTCTGGACCTGGTAAACGAAGAAACCGATGGAGACTACTCCCAGTGCAAGAAGAATCATCCATCCTTCTAGCGGACCGTATGTTTGCAGAAGAGGGTGTTCCACGGGGACTCCTCGCTCAGGCTTGCCTGATACCTATGCCACGAGCCATAAGACCTTGAAACAACCGCATAGTTAGGCCAACACTCATGGCCTAATGGGCCAGCCAGGGGTTATGGCGAGGGCCTTCGCCCCGGGAAAGTGCATACTTTTCGGGGAGCACGCAGTGGTTTTCGGGCATCCCGCGGTTTCGGTCGCCATAGATCATGGGGTCACTGTATCGGTCGAGGAATCGGATAAATGGACTCTGGAGGGGTCCATTTTCGATCCTTCCCGGCACCCCCATATCACTCACATCATCCAAAACGTCTACGACTATTCTGGGCCGCCTCTAGATATCGACGTCCAAAGCTCCCTGTTCTCGGCAGCTGGAATGGGGTCCTCGGCGGCCCTTTCGAACGCATTGGGCGCCGCAATGCACAGCCATCTAAACCCATCAGAGGATTTAGATCCAATCAGAATGGCTAGGCTAGCTCACTCAGCTGAGGTCACAGCCCAGAAGGGCAGAGCCAGCCCCACTGACACTGCAACAAGCGCACTGGGGGGCCTCGTGGTGGTTTCTGGGTCGGCCGTGCCAGGTACTAGGCACGTCTTCGACACAAGTCTTCAGACACCTGAAGGCAAGAGAGACTGGGCGATAAACGTAGTAGAAACCCCAGAGGTAATTCGAGACGCATGGCTAGTGATTGGGTACTCCGGAGTTGGATCTCCAACGGGGAAGATGGTTGCCAAAGTTGCAAAACTAATTTCTGACAAGCCTGAGATGACGGGGGAGATGGATGCGATATCAAACATCACCAAGGCAGGACTGACCGCACTCTCAGTAGGAAACCTAGAGGCGTTGGGGATGGCTATGGATGCCTGCCACGAGAAGCTACAGAACCTCCAGGTGAGCAGCCCCATGCTGGACAGCCTCGTCGAGGCTGCCAGGCCATACTCTCTAGGAGCGAAATTGACAGGTGCGGGAGGAGGGGGGTGCATGGTTGCTCTTACTAACGAACCAAAGAGGGTAGAAGAGGCAATAGAAATAGCTGGGGGGAAGCCCCTATCAACCAAGTTGGGCGCCGATGGAGTTAGAGTGCTCTGAAAAGACAATCAGAGAAGATTGGTCGTCTGCCTTCGCTATTTTCTTTATATTACCATTTATAAGCAGAATGTAGGTCGCCAACCTATGCTGAGCGATGAAGAAAGACTCACCGTAGTGAACGTTGTAGCTTCTACCAGAGTGGCGGAGGAACTGGACCTCCCGGACATAGCAATCCAGTTGAACTGCGAGTATGAACCAGAGCAGTTCCCAGGAGTCGTTTACAGGGTCGTGGATCCGAAACTAGCCATACTGATGTTCAGGTCTGGCAGGGCCGTTTGCACTGGTGGCAAGAACGAGGACAACATCCAGACTGGGATAGAGAGGATGATTGGTGATCTAAGGGATGCAGGAATCGATACTTGGGAGCTAAAGGACGTTGAGATAGAGGTTCAGAACATGGTGGCAACATACTCTCTCTTCTATCCTGAGGACTATGGGGAGGTAGCCAGGATGGATGATATCAACACCAAGGTTATCGACGTAGAGGGAGGAGGAATTCGAGCAGCTACTGACGAGGAGGTTGAGAACGAAGACTCGAGGATCCGGGGGATTTTGCAGGGCGAACCTCTGGCAGCTCTTCCTAGGAAGCTGAACCTGAACAACTTGACATTCCACCTTCCCTTCGACAAGGTCGAGTATGAGCCAGAGCAGTTCCCCGGGCTGATCTACAGGTTAGACTATCCTCGTGTGGTATGCCTTATCTTCGGCAGTGGAAAGATGGTAATAACCGGTGCAAGGCACAAAGACGAGATCCTAGAGGCAGTCGAGCAGATCAAGGACGAGCTTGCTGACCTCCTTTGATAACCGAACCAACGTTATTGAGCAGACCGCCATGCAACGCCATGCGTCGGGACGCCTTCGCCATACTGGCGACCACCCTCCTAGCGTTGGCTCCGATGGCCTTTGTATGGTCTTCAGGAGACCCATATCCCCTCTCCCAGGAGGGGGATGGCAGCCAGGTTCAGGCTAGGACGACCTCGTCTACAGACGTACCAGTCTGGAGGGTTAACGACAACTGGATGTACGATGGCTACCTGGACGTAGCCGATTTCGTTGCAGACTCGGGGGTATCCACCAATGTCCAGACACTTGAAGGCACATTGGACAGGACAGTGGAAGACATCTACTTAGCAGAAATCAGCGGCAACGAGACACTTGCTTACAAGGTGGTCTCTGTCGGGGAGTACGAGTCTGACGGAATAATCAGCATAGACGGCACCAATGGGTGCCTTTTCGTGGAAATGGAGACCACCGAGATAGTACGCGTTTCGGATCTCGCCACATTCTCCCAGGAAGTTACGCTAGACGTATACTTCTGGCCGGCATTCTTTGGATGCCAATCGTGGTTGAACCAGTCAATAGGGGTGCTATCTGTCGAGAACACTTACGAACCACCGCTAGAGAACTACGATTTCCCTATCTCCGTGGGCGAGTCATGGAATATGGACTACGATCAGGAGACGCAGTACAGTGGGACCAGCAACTACGTTGACATCCCGGAAGACTCCAGCGACTCGAACTCTTCTAGTTGGACGGTTGTCAGTCAGGGGAACTCCGGGGTTTCATTCCCCGGGTGCTACCAGTCGTTCAACGTCACCAACTACGACTCGGATGGGGATGAGACAGGTTACAACTGGTACTGCTCAGCAGTAAGGGGGGAGGTCAAGAGCTCCCTCTCGCAGGCCTTCGGATTCATCGCGGTCCATGAACTCGTGAGTTACCAGCCGGTAACGAGATCCAAGGTGGTCACAGTCGACATCGAGTACCCGCTTTCCCCAACTGGGATCGACATCTCCGCCTGGATCAACGTAACTAACCAGGGCCAACCAGTCTCTGGCCAGGACTTGGAGTTCAGGTACGAGTCGGAGCAGTTCGACCAGACTGTTACAACCGATGACAACGGTTCCTACCACATTTTATTCAACTCAGGGGATAAGCCCGATGACTCGCAGGGGGCAGGGGAGCTAGGGAGCCACGGTATCGTCGCTTGGATAGATTCTGAGAACATCGTGGGGGCGTCGACCCTGCTAATTGACTCGGATGTCCACGAAATCGACTTGGTAACAAGGTCTTCCGGAGTCACGGTACAGAGGCATAGGCCCTCCACCGGAAACGACGTCACTCTCGACTCAGAGATAGGGTTCGCTGCGGTCTCCGGAGACGTGTTGACGTTCTCCGTCCCAGTCCTCAACAGGGGGCTGATCACCTCTCCGGCATCCTCCATCGTAGTCAGCGCTCCCGACGGCTCTGAAGTATACGGAAGCGTCCCACCACTTTCCAGTCTGCAGGAGTCTAGGGTCGAACTAAATTGGACAGTCCCCCCCTCTCAGTCCTTCGGCAACGTCTACCTCGATTTCGAGGTCGACCCACAGGGGGAGATTCCCCAGGACGGAAATCGTTCGAACAACCAGGGATCATTCGTCTTGTTCGTCGGGGCCCTCCCGAACGCTGCCCTTTCATACCCCTCTGAAACCCTGACACTCGACTCTGTCACAATAGACGGAAGCTCATCATCAGACCCGGACGGGGGGGACATCGTATGCGAGTTCGAGATCGAGAAGGTCGACGGCACCACTGCAGAGTCTGAGGAGGAGGACTGCATACTGGAGTGGTCATGGCTCGACGACGGTGAGTTCACCGTTTCCCTCGTGATAACCGATGGCGAGAGCGACTCGTCATCGGCCCAGGCCTCCATCACAGTCCTAAACAGGCCACCGGAGGTCACCCTGGGATCCGACTCAGAGGAAGTCGTGGTAACCAATCCGATAACATTCAGAGTGACCAATAGCACCGACGAGGACACGCAGAACCCATCCGCGCCAGTGGAACTATTCTGGGGGGTTGAGTGCTCGGAGGGGAGGGTGAGCCAGGCATGCACGGTCACTCCCATGGTAGAGGGGACTTACACGATTGAAGTGCTAGCCACTGACGATGATGGAGAGACAACTTTGGCCCACCACACAGTCAATGTAAGCAACGTCGCTCCGAGCGAACCAGTGGTTGAGGTATATCTGGGGGAGGCACGTTTGTTCCCGGACAGCAGAGGTGTTTTCTTGGTAAACGAGGGTGAAGCCCTGACCTTCTGGGGGCAGGCCCAAGACTCCTCTAACGACCTCTCATCGCTCGTGCACGTATGGAAACCTGACGCAGAAGAAGATCCCGATACGAACTACACCATCACGGGCGAGAGGAGCACGATTTCCAACGTGTCATACAACACCTCTGGGATGCACTTGGCTACTCTGCAGGTATTCGACGACGATGGGGAGAGCACTGAGATGCTGATAGTGCCTATCCAAGTACAGAATCTGGCGCCGGAAATCTCCCCGATCACAACTTCCCTGGGAGACCTTGAGGAGGACGAGGAATTCACCATCCAGCCAATCGTGACGGATACGGAAAACGACGTGGACGACTTGACCTACTGCTTCGACCTGGACCCCTCGGAAGACTCTGACTCCGACGGGGTTCCTAGTAACGACTGTGATGTCGAATCTATGGTACTAGTCCACTCATGGCCCGACTCTAATTCGGCCCCAGCATCGGTGATATTCCGCGTCACCGACGATGACGGTGCTTCGGACTCGGTAGAGATTTCATTCCTAGTGGTGAACGCGCCCCCAGCAGCACTCGCTTCGGCTAGCGAGTCAAACCCTACAGAGGGGGACTCAATTGTCCTATCTGCAAACGGAACAATAGACTCGCACGCCGACATGGACTCCCTAGTGTTCCACTGGGACATAGACGTCACAGTAGACTCCGACGGAGATGGCGACCCTGCAAACGACGTAGACTTCACAGGCAGGTGGATAGAGTTCTCATACGACACAGGAGGGCCCAAGAAGGCCAAGCTTACGGTTCTCGACGACAGCTCTAGCCACTCGGTCACAATGGACATTGAGGTCGCTGACGCGCCGCCCACGGTATCGGGGACGATCCAGTCAAACCTCGTGTACATCGTCCTCGCATTATTGGTTCTTTCAGGGGCGACATACGCCCTTCTACTCACGACCAGGAAGCAAGGACCCCCATCCCCAAAGGGCGAGGAGAGGTTAGACATCGACGCCGCTTTCGATGGACCAGACGAGTCAATAGACTTCACCTCTGAGCCCGAAAGAGATGAATCTGCACCCGAGTTCTCCCTTGAGGAGCCCCCTATCATACAGGGGCTGGACGACGTAATTGAGGAGCTAACAGGGACCAAGCCAGGAAATCCCCCAGAAGTTCCACCGGCCCCTGACCTAGGCGAGCCAAAAGCCCACCTTGACCTTGATGACATAGAAGCACTCTTTGAGGAGTAGCCGTCGGCGCGACCGTGGTCAATCTGTTCAGGCTCTTGGGTCTGCCCAACCCAAGCAACTCGCCAAAGGTTAGTTCCGCGGGGCGCAGCGCAGAAGTCGAGCCCGGACCAAAGGCCGGGAACAGGTTTCACGATCTTGGCGAGACGAGGTGGTCTGACAGGACAGAGAGGATGACCGAGAGGCCTAGCAGACGAGTAATCTACATGGAACCCGATGGCCTACACAGGCTGCAACTGGATGGCATAGAGGGCAACCTTTCCATGGGGGACATGGTAATAGTGGATCTGAACTCCCTAGACCACATGCCAAGCCAGCAGTCGGTATGCGCAAGGAGGGCGCAGGACCTCGGGGAACGATCCGGTCTGCCCGTTTTCGCCCTGAACGAGGACGATACCCTGTTGATGATAGCAGGGGCCAGGATGAGGGTGGACACTCACAAGCACAGACTTGGCTCACCGGCATTGGAACGGGCTATCGACAACTAGCCAGAAACAACGTCACTCTTCTTCCAGCCAGGCGTCCAGGACACCAGACTCCACTTCCATTACTGCGTGCTCAGTGAAGTCCCTGTAAGCCACCCATTTGGAGATCTCCCCCTCGTCCTCTCCCCTATTCCTCTTCCTCTCAATGGAGTCATTTGCATAGCTGACGCAACGAAGCAGGAAGTCTGCGACGATGCCCCTTTTTTCTTCCAAGCTCATCTCATTCGACCTTCAACGACTCAATCAGGGCATCCACGTGGCCCTTTGTCCTAACCCCGTAACCGACCCAAGCAAGAGTACCGTCGCTGTCAATGGCGAACGTCGACCTCAGAGTGCCCATGTACTTCTTCCCGTACATGCTCTTCTCTCTCCAGGTCCCATATGACTCGTGCAGAGAAGCCTCCTCATCAACTACCAAATCGAAGGGCAACTCGTGCTTTTCGATGAACTTCTGGTGTGACTTCGCGCTGTCGGTGGATACCCCTATCACCCTCCAGCCGCTACCAGATAACCTACCGAAATTGTCCCTGAAGTCGCATGCTTGGGTCGTGCATCCAGGGGTGTTGTCCCTCGGGTAGAAGTACAGAATTACCTTCTCTCCGGAAGATAGCATCTCTGAAAGGGACACCTTGGATCCGTCTGTTATAGTCGCCTCAAAGTCAGGAGCAATGCCTCCAATCTCTAGTTCAACGGCTGTCATGGGCTCGCGTGTCGGACCAAACTCATGAAGGCTACCATCACTCAATGTAAGCCTTCAGAGTGACTGACGCAGGCATAGAGGGCGGCTCGCTGAATCCGAAGCACGCAGAGGTCTCGAAACCAGTTTTCCCCCCCAGCGTCTCCCCTCTCAAATTGGCATCCGCGCTAAGAACCCTAGAGATCGATCTTACAGAATACCACTCTCTCCTATCGTTCTTGGTTCTTCCATGGGTCTTGGTTCCGAAGAAGATCCCTCCGAAAAATGACTCGATAGTGGATACGAACCATAGAGGCCTCCAGAAGGGGAGTGGGAGTGGAATGCCCCAAGTCACCCTAATTGTCAGGTCACCTGCTTTGACCTCCAACCCTCGCTTGAGGCGCTCTACCCGAATGTCCATGATGCGGACCTCCTCGAAGCTGTACAGCTCAGAAACGTAGTCGGCATGCTCTCTGGAAGGGGACAGGAGTACCCTGGTTCCATCGGGCTTGGCCCACATCACGTTGGAGAAGCTCCCAAGATGCGACTTCCCCCAGTCCCCGATAACGATCCTGTCCCCGCTTGAGAAACCAGTAGAGGTGATACGGCCCTCGAAGACGTCCATTTTCACCGCCCCATCTCGTCCTTAATCCGCTTCTTCGTGGCAGCCCAGGAACATATCGGGCACTCAAGCAGATTATGCCTCAGAGCGGGACAGTATTCTCTGCCGAAGTAGATGATCTGAAGATGCCTCCTATTCCACGACTCCTCCGGGAATACTGCCTTCAAATCCCTCTCTGTCTTTACCACGTTTCTGCCATTGGATAGCCCCCATCTGGCAGCTAGCCTGTGGATGTGGGTGTCGACCGGGAAGGCCGGCACTCCGAATGCCTGGGCCATGACCACGCTCGCTGTCTTGTGCCCGACACCAGCCAACGACTCTAGGAAATCCCAGTCGGGCCTCACTCCCCCTCCATCGTCCAGTATCTGCTCTGCCATCGTTCGGAGATTCTTCGCCTTGGTCGGGGCCAGGCCGATCTCCCGGATAATTTCGTGGATATCGTCAACTCCTAGGGACGCCATCCGGCTCGGCGTGCCAGCAGCCTCGAATAGCCTAGGGGTAACTTCGTTGACCTTCTTGTCTGTGGTCTGGGCTGAAAGCATCACAGCAACCAGTAGCGTATAGGGGTCCGTGTGGTCTAACGGGATCGGGGTATCAGGGTAAAGCTCGTCAAGTTTGTCGCCAATCAACTCGGCCTTCTCAGCTCTGCGCAAGCTCAGCCCTCCGCTCCCGAGCCCTCACCCCTGAAACCTATTGCAATCCCGGCGGCTACGCACCCGAAGAAAGGCAAGTAGCAAGCAAGAAACAACTCGCTACCCCACTCTTCCGGACTTCCGCTGATAGCCCATCCGATTAGGGCGAGAACTACGCCTGGTATGGCTCCAATACAGCCGAACAGAAGTGCACGCCCTACTCCCATGCATCCATCACCGATCCTTCGCCCTTGACCCTAACGGGTCTCATCCTTCCCGGTCCAGTTTGCCATGATTGCAGTCTGAGCGACCGACAAGGCAGCCGCCCACCAGACCCAAATCGGCAGTCCCAGAGCCGATTTACCAGCCTCGTCCCACCACCAGAAGTCCTGGGCGAGAACGAAAACCACCAGAAGTCCTGTGATAGGCAGCCCATTCTTCAGCCCAAAACCATTCAAGTCCGAGGCAAAGGAATCTTCAGAGAAGACGTACTGAGTGACCGCCAGCCCAATAATGGCTGCAACTAGGGATGGAACTACCGCTGTCGGCATTGCGGCCTTCACGGGCTGCACCCACCAGCCTTCGAAGGACTCGGGGGAGAAAACGGCTAGCATTACTACTGCTTCTCCGGCAACAATCGATGCTACAACGGCCCGACCGTCTATGTTGCCCCAATGGGCAGCGGCAAATACAGCGGGGAACATCACAGCGTACATGGAGAATGCTAGAAGCCCCAGATCCAAGATCGACAGGTCAGACCAGAGAGATAGCATCAGCCCCAGAAGCGATAGAGAAATGATCACCACTTCCCTAGACCTAAGTCCTTGAGAATCCCTCGGAATCAGGTCACGGGTAACTAGCGAACCCGTGGCTAGAAGCTGGGAGTCCATAGTTGACATCAGTGCTGCTAGACCCGCCACCAGAACCAGCCCTCCCAGCCATTCCCCTCCTACGTCCATTATCAGAGTCGGGAGTATGTTGTCAGACCCTGCCCTATCCAGTCCTGGGTGGTTAATGTGACCCAGAGTCCCTATCAGAATAGGTGGCAGGAAGGCTAGCCACGCTACCGCTGGGTACAATGTAGCCATCCTGCCAATCGCTCTGTCGCTGTCTGCAGCGCACAACCTCTGGTAGAGCTGGGGGAACATGGGGTCAGCAAACAACCACAGGATCATGGTGCTAGTCCAGATAATGAGGGTGTAGTTCCCTTCTCTGCCGAGAAGCCCTGCAGTGTCCTCTGAAGAGGCCAAGCTTTCCATTGCAGCCGAAAGCCCTCCCGAGTCATTGACGACCATGGCCAGACCAAGCCAAAGCAGCCCCAATGCAACTGCTCCTTGAACCACGTCTGTCCTGACGACCGCCTTCAGGCCCCCAGTAAGTGTATAGGCCACCACTAGTGCGGTGACCAGTGAAGCCCCTACCCACTCCGGTCCCCCGAATAGGGCAGATACTACGATTCCAGCAGCTCTCGGCTGCAGGGCCAGATAGGGGATAGTTGCAAGGACCAGAACTGATGCCATGGTGATCTGGGCACTTCTCGATCCAGTCTGCCCCATAACCATCTCAGGAGCAGTCATCGCTCCGTGCTCCAGCGACCGTGCGCGAACCTTCCTACCCAGCACATACATGGAAACTGCCATGAAACCGGTTCCGAATGCCATGATGGGTAGAAACGACAGGCCAATCCTGTAAGCAGCTCCACTGGAACCGTACACGGTGAAAGCGCTGAAGTTGGTGGCAGCCATCGTTACCAGCAGCACCGGGCCTGAGAGGCTTCTCTCAGCCAAGTAGTACGACTCGTCCTCGCGCCCTAGGTCTCGGCGAGCCCAAATTGCGAAGAGAACCATCGCTACTGAGTAGGCCCCTACGATGAACCACGCTGATGACACGTACCCCCCAAGGGGGGTCGGACATTATGTTGTCTGTGGGCTCAGCTAGAATCACCATGGAAACTTGTAAACCCAGATGACGAAATCGTTCAGAATGCATTGTATCCCTAGCATAACTGCTCCAGCAATCATCAACCCAGCACCATCTATGCCATCCTGGTAGGCACCGTACGCGAGAAGCCCGAGCATCAGGTTGCCTAATGATGTTAGAAATAGCGTCCCTATCACTATAACTGGAGTCCAAGAGTAGTCGTTTTCCATGTGGAATATCGTGCTCTCCATCCATAGTGCAGAAGGTATCAGAATCAAGGCGTAAGCGATCAGAAGTCTGAACTCACCTCTTTCGTCAGATTCGCCCCATGGCCACCTCATGGAGCCCAGAGTAGACTCGTCGAACTGGAAGAAGACGATGTACCAGTACATCAGGAATCCAAATGCTGCTATGAACATGAATGGCACTATGTAGGCCTGCCAGGACTCCGGAATACCCCCCCATAGATCCATTGGCCTCTCAGCGTGGGAGATTCCGTACGCATAGGCTGCTAGAACCAAAGGCCCGAACACGAACGTGAAGATGAGAACAACTTGGCGTGTAACCTCCATGGCAAGCCCACGGAGCACCCCGTCATAAAATCAAAGCCGAACACCCCCTCCTTAGGGGGATGGCGGAGAACTACGAGGAGCCTGAGTACGAGGTCGTTTCGAAGCACTCGGGATTTGAGGTAAGGAGGTACTCGGACACGATCCAGGCAAGGGTGAGGACTGATGGGAGAAACTGGAGGGGCTCTAGCGGCGGTTTCAGGAGGATTGCGGGCTACATCTTCGGAAGAAACGAGAGGGAGCAGATGATCGCCATGACGGCACCTGTTCACATCTGGCACGAGGGGGATGGGACCATGATGGCATTCACGATGCCATCGGAGTACTCGATGGGGGACCTCCCTCGCCCAAATGACGATGGCGTTCACCTAGTTCATGCAGAGGGCAAGATATTCGGGGCCCTCTCATTCACCGGTCTGTCGGGGCCAAGGAGGTCAGGGCGCCTCAAGCGACGCCTGGCTTCAATGGTGGCGAGAGAGGGGATGGTCCCCTCTGGGCCAGCTATGCTAGCAGTTTACGACGATCCCACATCCACCATACCTTTCCTTAGGAGAAACGAGATACTCATCCCCCTCGAGGGCTAATTACAGAAAGCAGATTAATCCGGACCCAGAGCTGCAATCGTGCAGAGGTGCGGGGTAGACGAGGTCTCGAGGGCCATCGAGTCGGAAGACGTTACCCTAATCCTATTCCTGCGCGACTCGCCGGATCCGGAAGCTGCAAGCCTCAGGAAGGTCGCAGTGGAGAGGGGTATAGAGGTCAGGGAGACATCCAGAAGAGACATGTGGAGGATGTCCCGAACCAACGAGGACCAGACTCCACCACCAATTCTGGCTCTGGTGGGAAGGGACCCGGGTGCGAGCGTAGACGAGGTCCTCTCCACTGGCGGAATCTCATGGCTACTGGCCGGGGCTCGTTACCCCGTGAACATAGGTTTCACAATCCGCACGGCCGAGGTCAGCGGAGCTAGGGCTGTTTTCGTAGACGGCGATCTGACCCATTCCGAGAAGAAGGCTGCAAAGCGGGCGTCTATGAAGGCTCATCGATTCATGCCTGTACACTGGGTAGAGGGGGACGAGCTAGTTGCAAGGGCCAGGGATTCGGGATTCAGGATAGTGTCGCTGGAGGACACCGGAACGATCGAGCCTTGGGAAGAGGACCTAACTGGAGACGTTCTGCTAGTTGTCGGCGGGGAGCACGACGGTATTCCACACTCCATTCTGGATGAGTCGGACTCTGTGATACGAGTCCCGATGTCGGGATTCGTGCCCTCCTACAATCTCCAGGCACCAATGGCAGTGGTAGCCGCAGAAGCACTAAGGCAAAGGGGTTGACTAGAATTTCGAGTCCAACTCTCGTCCGATGATCAACCTCTGAATCTGGCTGGTCCCTTCGAATATCTGGTATATCTTGGCCCCTCTCATCCTTCTTGCTACTGGGTATTCCTCTGAGTAACCGTACCCGCCCAGTATCTGTACAGCGTCCGTAGTGACCTCCATCCCTATGTCCGCGGCGAACCTCTTTGCGTGTGCCGCCTTTAGCGTAGCTCTCTCTCCCGAGTCTATCGCAGTCGCAGCACTGTAGGCCAGGAGCCTAGCCGCCTCAATCTTGGTTGCCATGTCTGCTAGCATGAATGATATGGACTGGTGCTGCGAAATCGGCTTCCCGAAAGCCTTCCTCTCCTTGGCGTACGCCCAGGCTTCCTCCATGGCCCCGCGCGCATTCCCCAGGGCAGCAGCAGCTACCGCCGGCCTCGAGTGGTCGAATGCCTTCATCGCATTCATCCACCCCCCGTTCTCAACTCCTCCGATCAAATTGGTCTCTGGGACCCTAACATCAGTGAAGCTAACCCCTCTAGTATCGGAACACCTCTGTCCCATGTTATCCTCCTTCTTCCCGAGCTTAATCCCTGGTGTGTCGGCATCAACGATGAACCCGCTAAGACCGCCGTAGCCTGCGGATTTGTCTGTGTAAGCCAGTACGAAGAACCAGTCAGCGTAACCGGCACCAGAGATCCAGGCCTTGCTTCCGTTGATCACGTACTCATCACCGTCCTTTACGGCCTCGGTCTTCAGAGACTGGACATCGGACCCCGCATCGGGCTCAGTAACACAGTAGGCCGCGAGCTTCCCATCAACCACTCTGCCGAAGTACTCCGTTTTCTGCTCCTCAGTTCCACCCGTCAGTATCGGTAAACATGCAAGCATGGTGTGGTAGGACGCAGTACCGAAACCAGGATCACCCCTGGAAATCTCCTCGCATATGATTATCTCATCCATTGACGACATCCCCTGTCCTCCGTACTTCTCTGGGATCGTGATGTTCAGAAGTCCAAGCTCGTGAGCCTTGTTTATCGTTTCAAGGGGATAGGTGCCCTCTCTGTCCCATTCCTCTGCGAA
>CEUS01281581.1_pt1 | contig 12914 bp, 8 predicted proteins | sample 427031 | NCBI WGS metagenome assembly CEUS01 (sample SAMEA2622837, study PRJEB7988) | marine metagenome | biome: marine biome (ENVO:00000447); feature: marine epipelagic mixed layer (ENVO:xxxxxxxxx); material: "saline water (ENVO:00002010), including plankton (ENVO:xxxxxxxx)" | depth 140 m | reverse complement strand
CCAAGCGCCCGACATCGTCGGGCGGCCTGGGCGATCGCCTTGATACTCTTCGCCGCTTATACCTACTTCTACCAAGCAGGTGGGTGGAACCCAAACAGTCGCTTCGCGTTGGTTCGTGCAATCGTGGAGCAAGGCACCCTCCGGATAGATGACACTGCCCTATTCGAGGGTCAATTAATCACCGGCGACCTTGCTCAGAGCGAGGACCACATCTATTCGGACAAAGCCCCTGGCTTGGCTCTGTTCGCTGCGCCACTAGTCGCGCTGTCTCAACCATTCGTCACAGACCCGCAGTCGCCTGCAGGGATTGCCTGGCTCTCATACCTCGCCACGGTCTATGCTGCTGGCCTACCGACCATAATCACCGCGCTTATCATTCTCCACGCTGCCACGAGGCTCGGCGCTACACTTCACGCTGCGGCCATGGCAGCTTTGGTCTTTGGTCTTGGGACACCGGCTTGGTGCTACTCGACCCTGTTTTATGGGCATGCACTCACAACTACATGCCTGACAGGAGCATTTGCTGCGTCCCTTGCACTAGCCGATCCGTCAAGTGCTCAACGAGACTGGTTACTCGCCACGGCAGTTGGGCTCGGTGGAGGATGGGCAACGGTGACAGAGTACCCAACCGTTGTGCCAGTAGCACTGACCACCCTGCTAGCTCTCTGGCACGCATCCGAGGGGGGAAGACTAAGGGTTTTTCGGGTGGCTAGCGGCATTGCTATCTGGGCTTCGATATGTGCGGGTGTCCTCGCATGGTACAACGACAGTGCATTCGGCTCGCCATTACAGATCGGCTACTCCAGCGTGTCAGGGTTTGAAGGAATGTCTCAGGGATTTTTCGGGATTGGTCGACCTGACTACCGTGTAATGAGGCAGATACTGTTCGGACCATTTCGGGGCCTCTTTTATCTAACCCCATTGCTCATGGCTGCCCCGGTCGGATTTCTACTACTCGTGCGAGACCGAAGATCGAGATTGGCAGGTCTGACTGGCGCATCAATAATAATCTTCTACCTGATTTTCAACGCGTCCTATTACTACTGGGACGGTGGTTGGTCATATGGCCCGAGACACATGGCACCAGCTCTACCATTTTTGTGCATAGCGCTCGCACCGATCTGGTCCAGAGCGTGTTCGATGGTCCGGGCCGGATTTCTCGTCGCTGCTCTATGCGGAACCACCACCGCATTTATGGCTGTCTCAGTCACGGCACAGCCGCCAGACACTTACCTACGCCCTGTCTCAGAGTTGTTTTGGCCCAATTTCATACAAGGCAATCTTTCGATGAATTGGCAGTCATATCTTGAATACCTACCTCGCGACGAACGAAACCAAACCTCTCATGCTTGGAATATCGGGGAACAGATGGGCCTATCAGGCCTCCCAAGCCTTGCGCCGCTTGTCACAGCTTGGAGTCTGATCGGCATAATTTGGTGGAAGCGAAACCACCAACCCGCCTCGAACGAAACCGCTGTGCGTGGTAAAAATGAGTAAGATTCTAGGAGAGATGCACTCTCTTCAATCCTGTGGCCATAGCCTGATGCGTAGATCTATGTAAATATTAAATATATTGGTATATATTTGGTTGCATTGCATTTATCAAACATGAAATGAGGCCTCACCCACTCGACTGAAACAGTCTATCCTACGAGATCTTCAAACGGTCATTTCGGCAAGCTCACGGGTTCCCTAAACTAAATAGTTTCTCGAACTGTCTCTTCCGCAAAGTGCCAACGTGTCCACACAAAGCTCGCAAGCCATAAGCGAATCGCAAAGGATCGGTGTGGCTCCAACTACCTGGAGTTGGCGATTTGCAGTGACCACTACTTTGGGAGTCTGGTTGTTCCTAGTTGCCACCACTCCAGGCATTCCACTCGTCTGGGACGAAGCCGAGTATCTCTATCGCGCCGAAGAGGTCAGCCAATGGTTTCAACGAGTCGCGAACTCGTCGAGTCTTAGGGACACTATCGAATCTTTCTCGGAAGCTACCATCAGGCGTCAATGGCTGTTCACCATTTATAGTGAGGGACACCCGGCATGGTTTTCGATTCCCATCATTCTAAGCAGAGCCGCTTTCTCAGATCTCCTAAGTCCTCTAATAGCAGCTCGCATAGGACCCATTACTATCTTTAGCCTTGCCTGTGGTTTCGTCGCAATCCGCCTGAAGAAAGATTACGGCTCTCTTGCAGCGATCGTCGGCCCTGTCGCATTAGTGACCTTCCAGAGAATCTTCTCTCACGCACATTTTGCGACTCTGGATGGCCAGTTAACGGCCTGGTGGCTCATACTTTGGGCTGTAGGCTCGTCCTTAAGTAGCAGCAACCGGGCCTCGATTGTTATCGGTATCATCGCTGGCCTTACGAGTGCTACCAAGTTCACAGGTTGGCTCTCCTGGGTTCCTCTTGTTCTGTTTCATATTTTAAAGCAGAACCCAGTTAAATGGCGGTGGATCGCAATGACGGTAGCTGTCGGGCTACTCACCTTCTGTCTAGTAAACCCACCGATGTGGCACTCTCCGATCGATGGCCTAGTAACCCACTTCCAACTCAACCTCACTCGTACCGCTTCAAACAACAATATTCCGACCTTCTTTTTAGGCCAATGCTATGACCTACTGAGCACACTCCCGTGGCACAACACCCTAACCTGGTTGCTAATAACCACGCCACTCCCAACATTGGTGCTGGGTTTTATCGGCTTCTTCTACTGTCTCCGCACTGCTTGCATCTCGAAGGTGACTTCTGAAGCGGCTCGGTCCACTCAGGCGGTATCCACTGCACTACTGCTGCACTGGGCTACGCTGATGATTCTCAGAGCCCTACCAGGCGCTCCACCGCACGACGGCATCCGCTTGTTCCTTCCTTCCTTTGGTCTGTGGTGTCTACTTGCCGGCATCGGAGCACAGCGGACCTGGGACATGGTCATTCCCCTAACCCTGTGGCGCAAGCGAATCGCCCATTGCATCATATGGGCAGCACTTATCGGTGCTGGCGTCAACCTAGCCCGCTACTACCCACAAAACCTGTCTCACTACAACCTTCTGGTGGGCGGGGTAAGAGGAGCCAGCCAACTCGGAATGGAACCAACGTATTGGTGGGACGCCCTCGACAACGATGCGCTTTCCTGGCTCAACACCAACACGACCCCAGGCTCTGCTGTTGCGTTTTCCCGTCTATCAGCTAACAATCTTTCACGGCTTCAGGAGTGGGGGCATTTGCAAGTTGACACCACCAACCCAGACGAAGAGAACTTCCAATGGTATGTAATGCAGAATCGCCAAAGTCTTTTTGATGCAGTCGAAAGAACACTATTCAACAGTACCAAACCGGTCTACGTAAGCTACGCTGGCCATCTTGGGGAAAATGTAGATCAGGACCTGCAAGTACCTCTACTCATGGTCTTTTCTGCTGATCAGTACAATGAGGCATTGCTCGATCGTAGAACGGACCAACAAGGTGTCGGATGCCGTTAAACGGGAATTTCTAGTGCCCTACAACTGCCCCCCAGTCGACACAGGACAGCCACGAATTCGCCAAGAAATAATCAAAGGCCCTCGCATAAAGTACACCGTAAAGCACTTGCCAACCGTTCGACCCAATAAACTATTAAGATAGACCCATCCGGCACTCGAGGTTTGTAAGATAAGCACCCTAGTTCATCAATACAGGTTTTTCATGCCAACAAATTTTGTTTCTAACCCATTAGTAAGAAAGCTGGCCTTTGCGGTCATGACAACCTGCTCGATCTGGCTCATTACGCTGAGCCTGCTCTGGTTCACGACCGGCAGGACGGTCCCGACAATCAATGTACGTTGGTTTCCAGACACGGCCGATGAACAGCGAAATAACACCGAACGGGAGCTGGCTCTCCTTTTACACGAAATACGAGAACCGAACACGGCAAGTTATTTCCTCCTAGACTCGGAGGCTGCGAATTTGCAGCGCATTGTATTGCACCCCCTTGTAGAAGATACCGCTTACATCAATCGAGGAACATTTTCCCTTGAGGACCCGCCGCAGGTTCATTTGTGGATTGGCGATCAATTTGTGATCTTTCGAAGCCGCATCCTGTTGAACTTGAGTCTCTTGGGCTGGGTAGCAAGCATCGCCCTGCTCCTAATCCCCAGGCTCCTTTCCCAGGAACCCAAGCCCTCATGACTCCTCAGCCTAGCGATGGCATCGATGCGTTAGCCGTAGACTAAAGGCTGTCTCGGTCCAAACGAATCAGCAACTCTACCTTTAGTTTGTCCTTAGGAGATTAAAGCTCCGTTTGAGGAGCATGCTTGAGATAGCTAGCAACGCGACCGGGATAAGCAATGACATCCAGCCGGTCCTGTGAACCATCCGAAACCAAAGGATATCCACGGCACCAGCGTCCTGAAACGACTCAGCGAAGACACGCTCCAAGAATTGCCAAGCACCATATAGAGGATACGCCGCAAGCTGCCAAACGTTGCCATCTCCAAGGTTGCCGAAGCCTCCAAGTATGTCGGTAACAACTCCTGGAACCGCCCAAAGCAGGCCAAGGGCAAGAAGGAGTGCTGGCACCCAACCACTAGTCTTTTCTGATAGACGCTCGACTCCACAACCAGCCACCACCGCAAGTAGTGGAATTGCCGGTCCAAAGAGTCGGAGTCCCCAGCACCAACCTCCCCACCACATATACCAGGCAACGGTACTAGCGAGAAGGGTTACCGAGAGGACCAGAATTGCAACCGCTTCGCGTGTCCGACCACGGCTTGCCAGGACAACTAGGCCAAGTGGAACCAGCACCACCGCTGGAAACTCCCAGATGAGACCTCGCCCTGGGCTGACGAGGGCTCCGGCCCATCTTTCGAAACTGGGAGCCACCCATGTGTTGTCCGCGTCGTAACCAAAACGCAGGAACTCGCCGAAGCGCAGGTAGTTGACGAGCAGCGTTACCACAGCGCCAACCATTGCACCACCACCCAACACAAACAACGGTTTTAATAGTTCCTGGATCCGTTGAAAAGAGAATCCATTCGGCCACAAAAACACCATGGCGATCGGAAGAAGCAGCAAGCCTTCAAATGGCCTCGTCAGGATTGCATAAGAAGCTGCCACCGCACAAGCGACCAATGAAGGCCATTCTCCCTTAGCCCGAAAGCGAACAGCGAACAGTAACGTCGCGATCCAGCAGAGGCCCTCCAAAGGCTGTGCAAAATCACCTCGAGAATACACGAGCGCAGACGACCCGAGGCCATAGAAACCCATACCCCACAGAGCAGCCCTTCCACTGCATCCGAACTCGGTGATCAGGCGAGCTACCAGATAAGCAGCAGTCGCTACCACCAACGCATGAACCCAGCACACACCAACCGCATAAAGAGGGTCCTGATACAACTCGCGCAAATAAAACTCATAGACATCCGTCGGAGCCTCTACAGAAATCGGCACCCAAGGCCACAAAGCCTTCGACGCGAACACACCAGGTACATACAATAAAGACAACCCGATCCCATACATACTGTTCCACGTCGGCTCGGGCCTCCAGGTCCATACCGGGAACTGGAACTGAATAGAATGGTCAAACACAAAGGCGTAGGCTTGGCGAACCATATAGAGTCCATCCATACTGGACATATGACCATTCATGACCGCCAAATAAAATATCCCCAACGCCAGCGCAGTGAATCTGTGGGCAGAACGAACCGACCGCCAGGAAGCGTCAGACTCCACACGAATCAATGGGCGACCTTGAGAGCGTAACGGCTTAGTCTCCGACCCAGAGGTCATTAGCCCGTCTCCTCTCTCGTAGGATGGACCTTTTCGAATCCTCCAGAAGTTCTGTCATGCACCGATAAGGAACTAGCAAGCCTACGATCGCCTCGGCTAAACCGGTAGTAAAACTCAACCGCCGTAACAGACAGAACCATCACCACCAACAAACCTACACCAATCCGGAAATATCTGGGCTCATAAGAAAATCTAACAACATCACCATCGCCAACCCTTATAGCCCCAAGCACGCCATTAGCCCTAACGATATCTACCGGAACCCCTCCAACATTCCCAGACCAGCCCGGATACAACGCCAGCTTCTCAGATGCAACCAGCCAACCGTTAGCAGTGGCTCCGAACTCAAGGTGGTTGTTGTCATGTCGCGAAAAGGTCGCCGGTTGCAAATCCAAAGGCTCCTGCTCCAAGAGACGCAACAACAACTGTTTTGCTTCAGGACTACCCCAGGACACTACATTACGAACCTCATCGCCAACCGCGAAGAGTCCGTCGACAGGAGGAACGATGTCGTTAGGTGTGAGATGCAACAGCACAGTAGTAACAGGATCAAATTGAGGCATGCGCAATACATCAAGGACTGCTTCAAACACGGGCCGCTCAGGCCCTACGAATCCTATGGCTCGTGAAGCGACCCAGCCCCTCGGCAGCCAGTACTCATTCTCATAGATATACGGCCCCGAAGACTTGCCAGGCTGACACACCTCAACCGGACATCGTTCGACTTCAAGTTCAAGCCCCAATCCAGGAACAGATCTGATAGCTGTTGACAACACGTAACGGACGTTCAGCAATCCCCAGAGTCTGGCAGGATGTAAATAGCTCTCTCCCAAAAACGTTCGATGACCTGCCTGATCAAAATCACCTGGCAAATAGTCACGATGCTCACTAGGCGTGTAGCTTGTGATGGCCTCAAGCCCCAGCGGAACAGTGATATTGTCCGCTCCCCAATGCCGATCTGGAGACTCCCAAATGTGAACGCGGCTACCCGACGCATGATCAGCCAACCAGCGCATTGCGTGGTTTGCCTCACGCTCGACACGAGGGTCAGCCATGGGTGGGGTATCCGGAGCTATGGACCATGCCTCGTTAACAAACGCGATAAACAATATGGCAAACAGGCCAACGCCCCATGCCCTCGCACGTAATAGCTGCCATATGCCTTCCATCCCGGACGCAAGTAGCAGCGGCCCAGAGAGCGCGACCATCACCAAGGCGCGCTCAGGTATTCTCTGATACCGAAATCCTGGAATGTACAACCAAAGAAATTCGTAGATCGGTGACATCGTTGCCGCTCCAATGCCCAACAGCACCGATAACGCAAGCCACAACCCGGCACGGCTTGGCCCCTTCACCAGAAACCAACCCAGACCCACACACATCACAGCTACCGCCATCACTGACGGCAACGGATGGGCCACTTCACTGATGCCAACCGAAGATTGTTCTAGTGACAGCCCCCCACCCCGTCCGGTAAGTTCGAGGTAAGCAAGCATCGGCAACATCTTTGGTGCAGCAGTCATAACAAAGCACACCGCGGATACCAAGCCCACACGACCGATGTTCAGTATCCTAGGTAAAAACCCTAGACCGATCGAAGTAAAAATAAGTAGGAAAAACACGAACACTGTGTACAGGACGACGCTTGACCCTCCTTCAAGCACCTGCAGTCCAGTCACGACACCTACCCCGACGGCATATCTCCACCAAAGGGATCGGCTACTCACAGCAGCCCACAAGAAAAACATCGCCCATGGTGCTAAACACATGGGTTCGACATAGCTCAGATGACCCGCCCGAAAATGATCAAGAAGATATGTCCCAATACCAAACGCAAATGCGCCAACGGCAGCAAACATTGCAGCAATATGCAACCGCCGAGCCATGGCAAAAACGCCAAGCATTCCGACAACTACATGAGCGACTGCCCCCCACTTCACTGCTGCTTCAACGGGAACAAAGCCACCTAGGAATGTCGCCAAACTCAATGCACTGGCTTCTGGTGCTTCAAACTGCGGTGCTCCAGCATTGGTAAATGGATTCCAGAAAGCCAGTTGCCCCTCGTGCCAGACCGCGTTTATCGCTACACGAAGCCAAGGGGCACCATTTGGAGTCAGGTCACTACCCTGAAATGAAAGTGTCGGATCACCACGCGCAGGCAACGTGTGAATGACCAAAAAGGCACGCAACTGCCAAACAACCGCAGCGACCGCTATAAGCAGTGGTCCCCACGTGCGGAGTTTCTGTCGAAGTGAACTAGACATGATGCGGGAGTGAACCCGCTGGCACACTCTTACTCCACGTGCCGCGAAAGAAGGAATGAACCCAACTCGATGAACTGCATACAGTGCACACAGATGGTCACACGACAGCACCTAGAGCACTCGACCCTCCGAGCAAGCGAACACCAGCACGATTGCAAGCGCGAAACGTCCGATGTTACCTAGAAACGACTCAACTGTCAGATCGACAACACATCATCCAATATGCAAAATACTTACGGAAGAGCAAACGCCAAAATTTCTCCAGAAGTATTAACATCACCTGAAGAGACCAAGAGATACTGCTTACCATCTGCTTCATAGGTAACCGGTGGTGCCAGTGTTCCAGCAGGTAATTCCGTTTCCCAGACTATGTCACCGGTAGACTTATCGTACGCTCGAAACATCCGCCCCCCATAATTGGTAACGATCTCAGGAGGCATCCCTTCTGGCACCCTGGCGCCACCAGGTAGATTGGTCGAACCTTCTCCTAGAAACAATAGGGTCTTAGTCAAAAGAGGGCCAGGGCGACCCGGCCCGCCAAGTGGACCGAGGTTAAGATGACGGATGGCCGGGTGATTGCGCGGACCATCACCGTTAGGGGTCATCCAAACGATCTCACCTCTATTCATATCGATAGCCGTAATGCGACCATAAGGCGGTTTAAACAGGGGCAGTCCGCGGGGCCCCCCTATCCATTGGCGGCTACCTTTCACATAGGCCAGATTCGTGCGATCCGGATTTCCCTCAAGAACATCCGCAACAAACGGCGATGTAATCGACGGGATGTATAACATCCCCGTTTCGGGATCAAAGGCGCCGCCCTGGACATCGGCTCCGCCCTGCGACCCAGGCAGTTGAATTGTCCCCTGCCTGTCATTCGGACCGTCCCCGCGAACAGATGGAGGGGTGAACATGGGACCAATCACATAACGTTCGGTAATCGCTACCGCCTCAGCTCGTAGCTCAGGCGTGAAGTCGATCAAGTTGTCGATAGTCGCACCTTGTCGGTCAAACGCTGGTGGCTTTGTCGGAAAAGGCTGCGTCAGCGAGGTTAGCTCCCCAGGAACACCAGACTGAGGTACCGGGCGCTCCTCAATGGGCCAAATCGGCTGTCCCGTTTCTCGATCGAATACAAACACGAACGCCTGCTTCGTAAGTTGAGCTACAGCCTTGATTTCACGGCCATCAACCGTGATGTCCATCAGAATCGGCGCTGCAGGGAGGTCATAATCCCAGAGCCCATGGTGAACAGTTTGAAAGTGCCAAACGCGCTCACCAGAAGCAGCATCAACACAAACGAGACTCTGCCCATATAAGTTATCCCCACCACGATGCCCACCGTACATATCGTTGGTCGGAGAGGTCACAGGCATATAGATGTAGCCTAGCTCTTCATCCGCACTAAACAACGACCAAACGGGAGCGTGTCCGGAGTACTCCCAAGAATCGTCTTCCCAAGTATCGGTACCAAACTCTCCTGCTTGGGGAATCGTGTGAAACACCCAACGTAGTTCACCAGTCCGCACGTCAAACGCTCTCACGTCGCCGCGAATTGCTTCCTTCGTCTGGAAGGTATCTGACATGGATTGCCCCAGCACAACCACGTCCTGCACCACCGTCGGAGCACCACCCCAGCGATACCGTGCCCCCTCTGATAGACCGATAGTCAGATGCACCCGTCCGTCGTCCCCAAAGTTTTCGAATAACTCGCCGGTCATGGGATCCAAAGCATACAAATACTCGCCTCGTTGCGACAGAATGCGAGCTTCGTTCCCCTGTGTCCAGTAAGCCACCCCGCGGGTACCAGCCCCGCGCAAATCTTCGTCACCTCCGAATGGGGACTGGGTCCACACTGTTTCACCCGTGGCCACATCAAATGCCTCCACAAGGCCGATCGTGTTAGGAACGTAACCGATTCCACCAATAACGAGTGGCGCCGCACTCGATTGATTAGAGAATCTCAGGTCAGGATCCATCGCTGTGTAGGCGGGGTCCACCAGAGGGCGCCGCCAAGCGATCTCCAAACTACCGACATTATTGGCATTGACTTGGTCCAGTGCCGAATACTTCGTACTCCCAAGATCGCCAGCAAAACTTTTCCACTCACCGTCAACGGCGCCATTCTGAGCAAGCGCGCTAGCAGCAACAAGCAACAAACCTGGGACAATTATCCAGAACGTATGGCTGGCACGCATCTACGGTTCCTCCTTCAAAGACATTCAACCTTCACGGCAGATTCCTGATTATATCTAGCAGACCACAGAAGAATAAACGACACCTGACTGGACCAACATCAAGACAGCTTATCTCGCCGTTGAGCATTCGTCCGCGGCAACCGTTTCACAATAGCACTGTAGTTCAACAATATTCTCTTCTCCGCCATGATTTCTCCACGGACAAACGCTAGCGACCGGGTTCGACGAACCACCTTAGCTGTCGATTGGATGAAATCCCCAACCTCACCAGGCGCTGTGAATTCGCAATTGAGCGACACGGTGACACAGCGTTCACCCGGAAGACCATGGATAGCCGTTAGGCACAACGCAAAGTCCGCAAAGGTCATCAACATGCCACCATGGATCTTCCCAGACGTGTTCGCATGCCGCGGGCCTGCTTCAAATGCGAAAATCAAGTCACCAGTGCCGGTCTCTTTGAAGCAGAGTGGCCCCACCAAATCCTCAAATGGATCGACATACTCGAATAGCTGATAGCCTTCTGGTATCTTCATAATTCCTGAACAACTCATTCGAGTCGAAGAATTTCATGAGGGTGCTCTAGCCAATAGTCAGGAGAGTAGGGCTTGAATTTCTCTCTGGTAAACGGTCCCCACAAAGCCCCTGCGGTAAGCACGTGAGCCAACCGCCCAGCCTGACAATCATGAGGTGAATCACCAACAAACACAGCCTGTCCTGCATCAGCATTCAGTCTAGATAGTCCTTCAGTCACTGGGATTGGAGACGGCTTATGCTCAGTCACGTCATCCGCAGTCACCAATGCCTCAAAGAAACCATCGAGCGCACAATGCCGCAAACCACGTTCGGCACCCACTTTGTTCTTGCTAGTCACAATGCACATTCGAGAACCCCGAACTTTCAATTCAGCGATCACTTCTCGAATGCCAGAATAGGGTTTGACCAACCGATCATGGTGTTCATGGTTATGAGCACGATAGGTAGCGGTCATATCCACAAGTTCCTTCTCGCTTCGGGCATATCGCGCTAACTGCGGACGCAATGGAGTACCAAACCCAGCCCGCCATTCTTCCTCAGAGGGGACCATCCCAAGATGCACGTTCATCGTGTATCGAAAGGATGACATGATCAATTCTGTCGAGTCGATCAGGGTGCCATCTAAATCAAAGAGGAATGTGGACAAATTGCTCATCAGCGTTGCAAATTATACCTTCCGACAGGCAGGATCACTCTACTCCCTCACAGACTGCAGGCACTACAATAACTACGGAAAGCACTGCCGCATGAGTCGCTACGAACGATTACGAAAGGGTTGTTTTCACATATCGATGACATCCGCAATCCTTGGGGATCACAACTGTGGAACATGAGCCACCTATTTACCTCGACTATAACGCCAGCACGCCAATCGCACCATCGGTTGCCGCCGCCATGCAACCATTCCTGAACCAACATTTCGGAAACCCATCCAGCAGCCATTGGGCAGGACGACCGGCCCGTGACAGTATCGAAACAGCCCGCGGTCAGATAGCTTCCTTGCTTGAATGCAACACAGAGGAGATTGTCCTTACAAGTGGCGGCAGCGAAGCTAACAACCAAGCGATCAAGGGTGTCTTTTTGGGTTCGGCTGCCCCTCCGCACATCATCATATCTACCGCAGAACATCCAGCAGTCACTGAGCCCTGCCGGATGATGGCAACCCTAGGAGCAACAATCACCAAGATTCCCGTGGACAGCTATGGGCTTGTCGATCCAGACGATGTCCGCCGTGCGATCAGATCAGACACTGCTTTGATCAGCGTGATGCATGCAAACAACGAAGTGGGCACTATTCAACCAATTGCCGCCATCGCCGGAATCGCGAGGGAACACGGCGTTCTCTGCCACACAGATGCAGCCCAATCAGTTGGAAAAATTCAAAGCACCGTTGATGGCCTTGGCGTCGACCTGCTTAGTCTCGCTGGCCACAAACTTTACGCACCAAAAGGCATAGGCGCCCTATTCGTGCGGCGCGGTGTTACCCTGACCTCACTTATTCACGGCGGCAACCATGAAAGGGGGCAACGAGCCGGAACGGAAAGTGCACTACTCGCTGTCGGCCTTGGGGCCGCCTGTCACCTAGCTGTGACTGAGCCCTGCTTCGGACACATGTTGGAGCTTAGGGACCGATTATGGCAGAGACTGAAATATCATCTTGGTGGCCGTGTGCAGCTAAACGGACACCCGACCGAACGTCTACCCAACACTCTAAACATTTCTTTCCAAGGCTTAATCGCAGACAAACTTCTTTCGCAATTACCCAGCGTAGCGGCATCTACTGGATCGGCCTGCCACGCAGGGCTCCCATCAGCATCGCCCGTTCTAACTGCCATGGGTCTACCCCCAGACCAGGGGTTGGGTGCCGTCCGGTTCAGCCTTGGGCGGAACACAACCGAGGACGAGATCGATACTGTAGTGAAAAAAATTGTCAAGTGCGTAACTGATCCAGCGACCATGTCAGCGTGAACTGGGTTCTGCCGCTTCGGTGCCCAAAGTAGACGCTACCTCACAGCAACACCAAGCTCATCAACCGTCCGAAGGGCAATAGCGTCCACAGACCTGAAACCGCGTTGCAAGGGGTAGACAGCCCGCTATGAACACGTTCTCAAGTCCCAACCTAGAGCGCGAATCAATTCAGAAATCAGAAACAAACACCGGAA